>Ga0307998_1000145_pt1 | contig 40838 bp, 37 predicted proteins | sample Davwhametageno37_FD_203147 | JGI IMG/M metagenome (GOLD analysis project Ga0307998, IMG submission 203147) | Marine microbial communities from Davis Island wharf, Antarctic Ocean - #37 | ecosystem: Environmental > Aquatic > Marine > Unclassified | place: Antarctic Ocean: Davis Island wharf... | reverse complement strand
ATGCCTGGATTATCGGGGCTTGAAACGTTAACGATTCTTAAGGAAAAGTATACAAATACTCCTGTGATAATGATAACTAGGAGTGAAGAGGAAAGTATTATGGAGGAAGCAATTGGTTCAAAAATTGCGGATTATTTAATTAAACCTGTTAATCCAAATCAGATTTTATTAGCTATAAAGAAGAACATAGATACCAATCGTTTGGTGGAGGAAAAGACTACAAGTAATTATCAGCAAGAGTTTAGGAACATAAGTATGTCCTTATCCTCATTTTTAAATAAGGAAGAATGGTATGAGATTTATAAAAAGCTAACCTATTGGGAGTTAGAATTAGATAAGTTAGGAGATAAAAGTGTTGAGCAAATTCTAGCTATGCAGAAAACTGAAGCAAATACACAGTTTTTCAGGTTTATAAAAAATAATTATAAGGATTGGATTAGAGGAAAAGATGCTCCTTTAATGTCACATAATTTGATATGTAAAAAGGTGCTGCCACAGATGGAGGGAAATAAACCCACTTATCTTATTCTCATTGATAACTTAAGGTACGATCAATGGAAAATTATTGAGCCTTCCGTTTTAGAGGATTTTAAAGTTATAAATGATGAAATGTACACTAGTATTTTGCCTACAGCTACACAGTATTCACGTAACGCTATTTTCTGTGGTTTATTGCCTTCTGAAATTCAAAAACGCTTTCCTAATAAGTGGATGAATGATGAGGATGAAGGTGGTAAAAATATGTTTGAAGCAGAATTTTTAGCCGATAATTTACAAAGGTTAGGCAAAGGAAGTAGTAAACATTCCTATACTAAAATCACTAATATTGATGCGGGAAGAAAAGCTGTAAATCAAATCCCAAATATGAAGCATAATGAATTGAATGTGATTGTTTATAATTTTGTAGATATGCTTTCTCATGCGCGTACTGACATGAAGGTAATTAAAGAGCTGGCTGATGATGATTCGGCATATCGTTCGCTTACCGCTTCATGGTTTTCGCATTCTCCATTAAAAGATATTATGAAACAAATTGCTAAGCAAAAAGCAAATCTTATTATTACTACTGATCACGGAACAATTAATGTTAGTAAACCATCAAGAGTTATTGGAGATAGAAGTGTAAATGCAAACTTAAGATATAAGCAAGGTAAAAATCTTGATTTTCAGAAAGGAGATGTGCTAGAAATAGATAAACCCTTGGAATGTTACTTGCCAATTCAGAATGTAAGTAGTAAATATATTTTCGCAAAAGAGGATATGTATTTCGTGTATCAAAATAATTTCAATTATTATGCTAAGTTTTATAAAAATACCTATCAGCATGGAGGGATTTCAATGGAGGAGATGTTAATTCCAGTCATTACTTTAAAGTCAAAATAAATGAGTAAAACCCTTTTTGCTGAAAACTTAGAGCAGTTAAATTCTATTGCTAAGCAAATATTAGATTATACTTCAACTCATAAAAAGTTTGCCTTTTATGGTGAAATGGGAGTAGGTAAGACTTCATTAATAAAAGCCTTATCTTTGCACTTAGGAGTTCTTGATGCAGTGAGTAGTCCTACTTTTTCTATTGTCAATGAATATCAAGCTGATGAGAATACAAAAATTTATCATTTTGATTTTTATAGAATAGAGGATGAAAAGGAAGCATATGATATGGGTTATGAAGAATATTTCTTTAGTAATGCTTATTGTTTTATAGAATGGTCAGAAAAAATTCCTAATTTGATAGAAGAAGATATGGTTCAAATAAAGATGAGTGTTGAAGGTAATAAAAGAAGAATTGAATTAATAATTTAATTATGAAAAAAGAAAAAATATTTAGTTCGTTTGAAATGCTTCCCAAAGAAGATATGCTTGAAGTAAAACCAAATTTCAAGCAGTTGCAAATAGGAATCCCTAAGGAATCATCATTTCAAGAAAACAGGGTAAGTTTAACACCTGATTCTGTTGGGCTATTAATTACAAACGGTCATAGTGTAATTATTGAAAAAGGAGCCGGTTTAGCTTCCAACTTTCAGGATAAAGAATATACTGATAAAGGAGCTGAATTAGCCTATTCTAAAGAAGAGGTTTTTAAAGCAAATTTTATCTTAAAAATTGAACCTCCAACTCAAGAAGAATTAACTTTAATGCAAAGAAGTCAGCAACTAATTTCAGCAGTGCAAATGAGTACGCAAACCGCCACTTATTTTAAAACTTTGAAAAAGAAAAATATTACCGCCTTTGGTTTTGAGTTTATAAAAAATGAACAAAATAAATTACCTATTGTTAGGAGTATGAGTGAAATTGCAGGCAATACAGCTTTGCTAATTGCTGGAGAATACTTATCCAATACAAAAAATGGTAAAGGTTTGATGTTAGGTGGTATTTCAGGATTAACTCCAACAAATATTGTGGTAATAGGTGCTGGGACAGTAGGAGAGTATGCTTGCCAAACTTCTCTAGGGTTAGGGGCTTCAGTTATTGTGTTTGATAATTCAGTTACTAAGCTAAGAAGGTTGCAAATCAATATTATGCAAAGAATTTCTACTTCAACTTTTCAGCCTAAAGCATTAGGCAAAGCCTTAAAAAGAGCAGATGTAGTAATTGCAGCTTTGCGAGTAGGAGATGGGAAAGTACCTTGTATTGTAAGTGAGGAGATGGTGAGTGCAATGAAAAAAGGTTCTGTAGTGGTTGATGTAAGTATTGATCAAGGAGGGTGTTTTGAAACTTCTGAAATTACTACTCATAAAAAACCAACTTTTATAAAGCATGGTGTTGTGCATTATTGTGTACCTAATATAGCTTCAAGAGTTTCGCGTACAGCATCAATGGCAATTTCTAATATTTTAACGCCTATTTTGTTACGTATTGCTGAAGATGGAGGAGTTGAGCATACCATAAGAAAGCATGAATGCTTAAGAGATGGAGTATATACTTGTCATGGAAATTTAACTAATGAAGTGCTAAGTAAGAATTTTAATATTCCTTTTGTAGATTTAGATTTAATAATGGCAAATAGATAGTATTATGAGAAGAAGACTTTTATTTTTTGGATTTGGAGCATTAATTAGCATTTTCTTCCTTTCAATGGGTCCTGAAAATCGCTTGAAAAAAACTTTTTATGCCTACCTGGATTACTTTGATATGAACCAAAGAGTTATTTCTCATCTTTATCCTAATACAACTGATGATGAAGGAAATCTGCTGTTAATTGATACTGAATTTTCAACACAAGCTGAGTGTCAGTTGGTCTATTATAATTTGACAAAAAAAGATTTGTTATCTGTTTTGGAAGATGGAGAAGTGAATTTTGAATTATCAGATGAAGATGGAGAGCCTTGCCAGTATTATGTAATTGAAAATTTAGTAAAAGGCAATGCTTTATCAGTTACTTTTGAACTTTGTTATTACAATGATAAAAGTGTGAAGGTGATGAAGTTTAGATACAATAAAGAGAAGGAAACTTGTAATTTTTAGATCTTCTTCCTCCTTTTTTTTTCAGCTACAATATTTGTAAGTTCTCGTCCCATTTGCCCTGCAATTGAGGTGTTTTCATCTGCTCTTCTAATTAAGTAAGGCATAACATCTTTTACTGGTCCGTAAGGAACATATTTACTGACATTATAATTAGCAACCGAAAGGTTATAAGAGATATGATCACTCATTCCTAAAAGCTGAGAAAAGTAAATTCTATCATCATTTTTTTCAATTCCTTTTTGATCTAAAAGATTAGCCAATAGCAGTGAGCTATCTTCATTGTGTGTGCCTGCACATATTGCTATTCTGTTAATATTATTAATACAAATATTTAGGGCATGATTATAGTCCCTATCCGTATCTGACTTTTTAAGATGTACAGGGCAGGGGTAGTTATTTGTTTTTGCTCTTGCTATCTCTTGTTCATGATATGCACCTCTCACCAATTTAACTCCTACAAAAAACTTATCTTCTGAACGCTCCAGGAGTTCGTTAAGATAAATTATTCTATCATTTCTGTAAAGCTGTATTGTATTGTAGATAAGAGCCTTTTTAGTATTATATTTTAGCATCATCTTCTCGGCAATACTATCAATAGCATTTTGTATCCAACTTTCTTCAGCATCAATAAAAATGGCTACATTTTTATCGTGAGCCAATTGGCAAATAGTATTCACTCTTTCTTCATATTCGTTTTTTTCTTTTTCATCATCAGCTGAAAGAGAAGTGCAATCATTTATTTTTTGGAGTAATGAAAATTTACAAAGTCCTGTAGGTTTAAAAACTGAAAAAGGAATGCTATCAGAAATTGCAGCTTTTTCAATTGAAGCTAGGGTTTGTTTTAAGGCTCGCTCAAAATCAGTATTTGATTCCTTTCCTTCTGCTGAAAAATCTAAAATAGTTCCAATTTTTGATTCCCATAATTTATCTATAGTAACTTGGCTTTGTTCTATGCTTTCCCCACCACAAAATTGTTTATATACAGTTGCTTTTATAACTGGCTTTAACGGTAGTCGTAGCTTTAATGCAAATTTTGATAACCCTGTAAGTAATTTTGAAAAAAAAGGATTGCTCATCCCTTTAAATAGAAAATAGGCTCTATTTAAATCAGTATTTGATTTGTCAGCAAAAGCTATTTTTAGGTTATTGAAATCAATCATATATTAAATAATTTGTGCGAAAAATATAAACATTGATAGTTTGTTTATGATTTATATTAAAAAAATTATTTAATTTTCCTTGAAATCATTAAACCATCTCGTACTGGTAAAAGTATGGTTTCCACTCGATCTGAATTAATCATTTTCTTATTGTATTCATCTAATGCAACTGCTTCATAATCCTTTTCTTCTTTTGTAACCTTACCACTCCATAGAACATTGTCAGCAATAATTAATCCACCAATATCCATTTTATCAATTATTGAATCAAAGTAGTTGGAGTAATTTTTTTTATCAGCATCAATAAATGCCAGTTGAAAGTTACAAGCTAAAGTGGGTATGATATCTAATGCCTGACCTATATGTTGTTTTATGTTATTATTGAAATCGGATTCTTTAAAATACCGATTGGCTATTGATGTATATTCCTCATTGATGTCAAGGGTATGCAATGTTCCATTAGGTTTTAATCCTTCTGCCAAACAAAGTGCGGAATAACCTGTATAAGTTCCTATTTCAATAATGTTTTCAGGACTTATAAGTTTGCTAAACATAGAAAGAATTCTGCCTTGTAAGTGACCAGAAAGCATTCTGGGTATCATTACATTTGCCCAAGTTTCTCTATTAAGCTTGGCTAAAAGGGTAGGTTCTTTCTCAGTATGACTACTTGAATAGTCTTCAATTACTTCAGGTAAAAATTCCATATTTTTGGGTATAAAAAAAGCCACATAAAATGTGGCTTTTATGATGTTAAATTATAATTATTTGATAGAAGTTGCTGTTGCTTCTTTTTTACAACATCCTTTCTTAGCTTTTTTATTGCAAGAAGATTTCTCATCAGCATAGTCATTTGATTTGTCAAAATTAAAAGAACTTTCGTTACTTTTACTACATGAAGACTTTGATTTTGAACAAGAAGCTTTTTCTGATTTAGAACAAGATTTCTTTTTCTCACCTTTGCAACAAGTACCGTTTTTCTTGTTTTCACAAGTTGCATCACAAACTTTCCCTGTTTTAGCACATGTTTTAAGATCTTTTACTTCTTCCATTACTACTACAGTTTCGTTAGTAACATCAGTTACAGTAGTTGCATCAGTTTGAGCATTTACATTAGCGATTCCGATAAAGAATACGGCTAAAAGTACGATTGATATTTTTTTCATTTTGTTGTTTTTAATTTATTTTAGGCAAATATAGTAAAATATTTGAAATACATCTCTTTAACTAATAACTAGCAATTACACTTTGTCCTCCGGTAACTTTTTCTTCTAGTTGTGTATTTATTTTTGTTCCAATTGGGAAAAACAAATCTACTCTTGAACCAAATTTAATAAATCCAAATTCATCGGCTACATTAGCAGTGTCATTTTCCTTTGAGTAAGTCATAATCCTACGAGCAACTGCACCTGCTATTTGTCTGAAAAGAACAGAGATTTTATCATTTTCAACTACTACTGTACTTCTTTCATTATCAGTTGACGCTTTTGGGTGCCAAGCGACTAAAAATTTGCCAGGGTGGTATTTAGTGTATTTTACATTTCCACTAATAGGATACACTTGGTTATGTACATTAAGTGGAGACATAAAGATACTTACTTGAATTCTTCTATCCTTGTAATATTCAGTTTCTTCGGTTTCTTCAATAACGACTACTTTCCCATCGCAAGGAGCGTAAACAATTCCTTTTTTTCTTTCGAACTTACGATTAGGAATACGAAAAAAGTTTAAGGTCATAATGAATAAAAAAGCTGTGATTGCAGTAGTGAAATAAGCTACATATTCATTTTCAGATGAGTAGGCTAAATAGTTTAATAAACTGAATGCCAAAATCTCAATAGTTAGCGTTGTGTTTCCTTCTTTGTGTAATTTCATACAATGATATTTAAGTAAATGTATAATACTGGAATAGTAATCATAAAAGCATCCATTCGATCTAGCATTCCTCCATGTCCTGGTATAAAGTTTCCTGAATCTTTAACGCCAGCTTTTCTTTTAAAATAGGATTCTGTAAAATCACCAAGCGTAGCGGTGAAAGGTAGAAATAGGCTCATCCCTAAAGCAATACTATTGTCTAATTCTAGGAAATAATTAGTAGTAATGAAGGAAGCTAAAACAGTAAAAACAAAACCACCTGCAAATCCCTCCCATGATTTTTTTGGTGAAACAGAAGGCATAATTCGTGTTTTTCCAAAGCGTACACCAAATAGATAGGCAAAGGTGTCAAAAGTCCAAGTAAGAATGAACATAAGAAGAATAAGAGAGGGGTCAAATACAGAATTAATATTATCACTTTCTATTTTTCCGAAAAAATGAATCAGAAAAAATGGAAGTAGTACATATGTAAAAGCATAAACTTTTGATTTTCCTTTTCTTAGTTTCCACATCTCATAAATAGAAACAAGCCCTAAAACTAAAAATAAAATTTGGAATGATAATTCAGAAAAAGATGTTCCGAACCACATGATAAGCACATAGAAAAATCCTGATAATGCTCTTTTAAGTGTTTCGTTCATTGTTAATTTCTTTAAGTAAATTCTCTGTTTTTTCTAACTGATCTTCCTGTACATATAGTTCAACTAAACCAAACATTAAATAAGAAGAATCTTGTTTATTAAGCAGAACAACCTTAATGTTATTCTCTTCTAGCATTTGTTTTACAATTGCAGCTTTATTTGGGTTATCAGTACTAAGAACTTTTATCATTTACAGTTTCTTTAGTTGCTTTTGCTTCCTTCTCCTTTGCTACTTTAGCTTTCTTCTCCTCTGTTTTTATTTTTTTTGCTGCTTTTGCTAATTTGTCAGATTCAATTTTTTCTAAATCCATCTTAATAAGTTGCTCTTCTTCATAGGATTTCCATTTTCTATCCCCAAATATTTTAGTTAAATCATCTTTAAAAATAACTTCATTTTCTAAAAGTTCAGATCCTAATTTTTCAACTTTATCTTTATGCTCGATTAAAATATTTTTTGCTCTTTGATATTGTACTTCCAAAATTTTTGAAACTTCATTATCTATTGTTTGGGCTCTTTCTTCCGAATAAGGTTTTGTAAATCCTGATTGTTGTCCTGAAGAATCGTAATAAGAGATATTTCCTACTTTTTCGCTTAAACCATAAATACTTACCATTGCATAAGCCTGTTTAGTCACTTTTTCCAAGTCGCTTAAGGCTCCAGTTGATATTTTACCAAAGAATACATCTTCAGCAGCTCTACCACCCATTGCAGCACAAATTTCATCTGACATTTGTTCGGTAGTGGTCAATTGTCTTTCTTCAGGTAAGTACCATGCTGCACCTAACGATTTTCCTCTGGGTACAATAGTAACTTTAACAAGAGGAGAGGCGAACTCTAACATCCAACTTACAGTTGCGTGTCCTGCCTCATGATAAGCAATTGTTTTCTTTTCACCAGGAGAAATAATTTTTGATTTTTTTTCTAGTCCACCTATAATTCTATCTACCGCATCAATAAAATCTTGTTTATCAACTTCCTTTTTGGATTTTCTGGCAGCAATAAGAGCAGCCTCATTACAGACATTGGCAATGTCAGCTCCTGAGAAACCTGGGGTTTGTCTGGACAAGAAATTAACATCCATACTTTCAGCCAATTTGATAGGTTTTAAGTGCACTTCAAATATAGCTTTGCGCTCTAGCAAGTCTGGTAAATCAACAAATATTTGCCTGTCAAATCTTCCTGCTCTCGTCAAAGCTTTGTCTAAAACATCAGCTCTATTAGTAGCACCCATTACAATTACTCCTGAATTTGTACCAAAACCATCCATTTCAGTTAATAACTGATTTAGTGTATTTTCTCTTTCGTCATTACTTCCTGTCATTGCATTTTTCCCTCTTGCACGACCAATAGCATCTATTTCATCAATAAAGATAATAGCTGGAGATTTTTCCTTTGCTTGTTTAAATAAATCACGCACTCTACTTGCACCAACCCCTACAAACATTTCTACAAAATCAGAACCTGAAAGGGAGAAGAATGGTACTTTCGCCTCTCCAGCAACTGCTTTGGCAAGTAATGTTTTCCCTGTGCCAGGGGGACCAATAAGCATAGCGCCTCTAGGAATTTTAGCTCCTAATTTGGTGTATTTCTCTGGTGATTTCAAGAAGTCAACTATTTCAGTAATTTCTTCTTTAGCGCCCTCTAATCCTGCAACATCATCAAAGGTTATTTTTATATCTTCTTTGTCTACTAATTTCCCTTGTGATTTTCCAATATTAAATATTTGTCCGCCAGCACCCCCAGCGCCACCACCCATTTTTTTCATAATGAAAAGCCAAATAAAAATAAAGAATGCTAAAGGTAAAATCCAGCCCACAATATCACCAAATACATCTTTTTTTGTTTCATAGAATGGAGAGATTTTGTCCTCACTGTCAAATGCTATTTGTGCATCTTTTAAATCATTACTAAACGTTTCCACCGAACCAATCTCAAAGTAAAAATGAGGTCCTAAATTTGGAGCATCTCCAAATGCTTTTTTTCCTACTTTTTTAAACTGTTCTTCTGATAAGAATTCCTTTTTAATGTAGATATAAGCCTTGTCTTTATTGACAATTACTACTTTGTCAACCTTACGGTTTTGTAACATTGTTTGGTTAAATTCCTGCCAGTTAGTAGATTTGGTTACTTCAGTACCTATAAATTGTAAACCAATAAAAAACACAAATATGATTGCGTACAACCAGTAGATTTTGAATTTAAATCCTTTTAATCCGTTTGGTAAATTTGATTTCTTTTTGTTATCCATTTCTAAATTCTTTTATTCTTTGTAATTTTTGAATTCTGCATCACCCCAAAAGTCTTCAATATTGTAAAAAGCTCTTGTTTTTTCTTGAAAAATGTGAACAATTATATCTGAGTAATCCATTAAGATCCATTCTCCAACTCTATTTCCTTCAGTATGGAATGGTTTTTCTCCTATGTCCTTAGAAATTGTTTTTTTAATACTTCCTTCAATTGCGTTAACATGTGTGCTTGAAGTACCTGTACAAATAATAAAGTATTTACTTATTGCAGAGTCTAACTTCCTTAAATCTAAGGAAACAATTTCTAGTCCTTTTACATCTTGTATCGCGTCTATTATGTTTTCTAATAGAATATTTGTTGCATCAATTTTTTTAGCCATTTTTATTTTTAGATTTGCGACTGCGAAAATACATTTTTTAAACCAATAATTTCTGAAAAAATTAGGCTGCTTTGTTTACTAAAAATCACATAAAATTAGAAACCATAAATTCAACAAACGATTACGCGTTAAGTTTGAAAGATTCTCTAGTTTTTAAGGAAGGATTAGTAGTTACTGCAAGCTACCAAAGTGGGGGAAATGGGCAAAGAGGTAAGGCTTGGGAAAGCAATGCAAACGAAAATCTTTTGCTATCAGTTGTTATTGAACCTAAATTAAAACTTGATGTGCAATTCTTAATTAGTATAGTAGTTGCTTTGTCGGTGTGCGATTTGCTAAAAAGCTTAGGCATTGAGGCTGAAATAAAATGGCCGAATGATATTTTGGTAGCCAAGCAAAAAATTGCTGGAATATTGATTCAAAACAAAGTACAAGGAAATTACATTACTCATTCAGTAATTGGGCTAGGTTTTAATGTAAATCAGCTTGTATTTAAGGATTATTCGCTCAAGGCAACTTCATTACGTTTGCAACAAAATAAAGAATATGAAGTTTTAGAAATACAAGAACAATTCTTAAGTTTCCTATCTGAAAGATTAAAGCGCTTAAAGGTTGGTGAAAATCAAGAAAATGAATGTTTGAATTCCTTATTTTTAAAAGATAAACCAGCTGCTTTTGGTAGTGGTAATAAGCAGTTTATGGGAATAATAAAAGGGGTAAGTGAAAGTGGGAAACTACTTATCAAACTCGAAGACGATAGCATTGCTGCATTTGAGAATCAGCAAGTAAAATATTTGTTTTAGAAATTCTCCATTTTACTAGCTAAAACATCCAAAAACTGAGTTAATGGTTTTTCAACCATCATTTTCATCATCATATTTAACTCAGCATTTATTTCTAAACGGGCTTGACATTGATCTCCTTTTTCAGTAATATAACAATTCATAGAAAATGGCACTTGACTACTATTGGCTGTTAAGGAAATTTTCGAAAAAGGAGTTTTTTCTCCTAATTCTAAATTTAAAGCTGGCATTCCTTTCATTTTAAATGAACAGGTTGTTTCTGTACTTTCAAAATCCTTAATAGAGGAAGGCATTATCTCTTTTAGGTTGTTAAGGTCTCCAATTTTATTAAAGAAATCTTCAGCACTTCTGTTAACGATTACTTCTGGTGATGTAAATGTTGCCATATTTTTATTTTTTCCAAATTGAAGGATTTTCTCTCCATTCTTTCAGGATAGACAAATCTGATTCTTCAATATATTGTGATTCTATTGCTTGTGGTAATAAGGTGTTGTAGTCGCATAAAGATACATACTCACATTCGGCAACTTTAAAGTTTTCAGCTGCTGCATCAAAGCCGTAAGTAAATATGGAAACCATTCCTTTAACATTCATTCCTGCTTCACGCAAAACGGCTGCTGCTTCCAAGCTACTTTTACCACTACTTATTAAGTCTTCCACTAAAATGACTGATTGTCCTTGTTCAAAATAACCTTCTATCTGGTTTTTTTTTCCGTGTTCCTTTGCTTTTGCTCTAACATAGATAAAAGGTAGGCCTAACTCTTCAGCAACTAAAGCTCCATGAGGGATTCCGGCTGTTGCTACACCAGCAATAACATTGGCACTTTTATAATGATTTTTAACAATAGCGGACAATCCTTGTCTTATGTAATTTCTTATTTCAGGATAGGATAGCGTTTTTCGGTTATCACAGTAAATAGGAGAGTTCCAACCTGCCGCCCATACAAATGGGTTGTTGGGTTGTAAAATAATTGCGTTTATTTGCAATAAAGATTTAGCAACTTGTTTAGCAATATCAATATCATATATCATGCCGCAAAAATATAAAGTTTACATTAATAATGAGCCAAAAATTATAACTGATAATTGGGAAATTTTCTGTGCTGATTATTCCTTAATTGAAGCTGCAGGAGGATTGGTTTATAATTATGAAAGTCAGTTGCTTATGATTTTCAGAAATGGAAAATGGGATTTGCCAAAAGGAAAATTGGAACTGAATGAAAATATAAAAGAGTGTGCTATTCGTGAAGTGGAAGAGGAGTGTGGGATTTCAGGATTAAGTATTGTAAATGCTTTGCAAGATACCTATCATACTTATGAATTAAATGGCGAAAAAATACTTAAACGCACTTATTGGTTTGCAATGCATACTGATTTTAAAGGAATCTTGGTACCACAAACTGAAGAAGGAATAACAAAAGTTGTTTGGGTTGATAAGGAGCAGATAGCGGAAAAGCTAAATAATTCTTTTGGAAATATTAAAGAGTTAGTAAAATAGCTGGCAATTAGTTTTTAAATAAAACACCTAAAACCAAAGTGGATTGTTTAATTCTCTTTCTTAGTGAGCTTTTTTGTAAATTTTTACTAATAAAAACAAATAATAACCATATAGTTACATTTTTTAAAGTTATATTATGAACACATTCGAAATTAAATATCAAGGAAACTTAAGAACAACTGCTACTCATTTAGATTCTGGATCTGAAATAAGTACGGATGCTCCAAAAGACAACTATGGACTAGGAGAAACCTTTTCACCAACAGATATGGTGTGTTCTGCTTTAGCAAGTTGTATCTTAACTATTATGGCAATTGCTGTGGAGAAGAATGATGTTGATATTAAAAATACTACAGCAATTGTTAAAAAAACAATGGGAAATAATCCTAGGAGAATTGTTAAAATTGAAATTGATTTAACGTTCCCAAAAGAATACGATTCTAAAACCAAAACTATTTTAGAAAGAGCTGCTCGTAATTGTCCAGTACATCATACTTTGTCAGAAAGTGTAGAAAAAAATATTTTGTTTAAGTATTTAAGTTTAGCATAGACCTCATACCAATGCAAAGACTATTACACGTTTAACAATTATCCTAAAATAAATAGAAAACCCACTCAAATGAGTGGGTTTCTTTTTAGTGGAGCTGGGGGGTATCGAACCCCCGTCCAAACAAGGAATTAAATAACTTTCTACATGTTTATCTTATTTTAATTTTCGAAATTAGGATGGATATAAGCAATCCAAACCCAATTCTTAGCTTTTTAAAATTTTGCTGGTTTATAAAAGCAATAAACCAACTATCCTGATTTTGATTATGTCCCAAGATTTATAGGAGACAGGAAGTCCTATAAAAGAGACAAAAGCTTACGTAATTATATAAATTAGGCAGCTAAAGCGTAGTTATTCTCGCCAATTAAAAATGTGAACTTTGATATTTACGAGCCAAAATACAATGCTCGACATGCTTACTACAAAACGCACTTGCAGTCAAATCCAGTCAGCCCCAATAAATTAATAAACTACTGCAATATTACAAAAATGACTAGCTAAGTCTTCTTCTTTTTTTACTTTTGTTATTCAAATATTATAGCATTATGAAGATAGGAGTTTTACAAGAAGAAAAAGTACCAGCCGATAAGCGTGTTCCTTTAACACCAAAGCAATGTAGACAACTGCTGGATACTTACCCAGACATTGAAATTTTAGTGAAAAGTAGCGCTATAAGATGCTTTTCAGATGCTATGTATATTGCTGAAGCAATTAATATTGTTGATGATTTGAGTGATTGTGATGTGTTAATAGGAGTGAAGGAAGTGCCAAAAGAATCATTAATTGCTAATAAAACTTATTTATATTTTTCCCACACTATAAAAGAACAATCTTACAATAGAGGATTGTTATTAAAAATGATGGAACTTAATATAACTATGGTGGATTATGAAGTGTTAAGGGATAAGCAAGGAAATCGCCTTTTAGGTTTTGGAAGATATGCAGGTATTGTGGGAGCTTATAATGGTTTTTTAACTTATGGTCTGAAATCAGGAAATTACTACTTGAAAGCAGCTCATAGTTGTGAGGATAGGGTAGAAATGGAATCTGAAATGAGTAAAATAAAATTAAGTGATGAAAAAATTATTGTTACTGGAAATGGTAGGGTAGGGAATGGTGTTTTGGAAATTATGGAAAAGTCTAATATAAGAGAGGTTTCAAAATCAGATTTTTTAACTAAAACGTTTAATGAAGCTGTTTTTGTTCATTTAAATTTCATGGATTATAATGTTAAAAAAGATGGCAGTAGTGCTGTAAAGCAAGAATTTTATAGTAATCCTGAATTATTTAAATCATCCTTCATGGACTATGCTATACATGCTGATATTTTTATTGCGGGACATTATTATAGTTCAGGTTCTCCTTACTTGTTTACTAGAAAGAATGCTAAGAATCCAGACTTTAATTTAAAAGTTGTAGCAGATGTTTCTTGTGATATTAATGGTCCTATTGCTTGTACAATTAAACCGTCAACGATTGCTAGTCCGATTTATGGATATGACAAACAATCAGAAAAAGAAGTAGATTTTAGAAATGATGATGCAATTGCAGTTATGGCAGTTGATAATTTGCCTTGTGAGCTGCCAAAAGATGCTTCTGAGGATTTTGGTAATGAGATGTTGGATAAAATTATCCCTTCTTTAATAATTAGTGATGATGAGCAAATTATTGCTAATGCAACTATTTGTAAAGCAGGTGATTTAACTCCAAATTTTGAATACTTAAGTAATTACGTAAACGGAAATTAAATTGCTTTTAGGTCAGCAATAGTTTGCGTAGGATTATCTGATTTAAATATAAAGCTTCCTGCAACTAATACATCTGCACCTGCATCAATTAATTTTTTTGCGTTAGCAGAAGTTACTCCGCCATCAATTTCTATATGAGTATTTAGATCTTGATCATTAGCCATCTGTCTAAGTTTTCTTACTTTTTTGTAAGTCATTTCCTCAAACTTTTGCCCACCAAATCCTGGATTTATTGACATTAATAAAACCATATAACATTTAGGCAAAATATCTTCCAATACACTTACTGGAGTTGTTAAATTTAGAACTATACCAGCTTTACATCCTGCATCTTCTATCTGAGTAAGTGTCCTGTGTAAGTGTACTGTTGATTCGTAATGTACAGTAATGATATCCGCACCAACTTTTGCAAACTCCTCAATATAGCGTTCGGGCTTCTCTATCATTAGGTGTACATCAAGTGGTTTTGTTGCATGCTTTTTTATAGCCTGGATTACTGGCATTCCATAAGATATATTTGGCACGAAATGACCATCCATTACGTCAATATGAAACCAATCAGCTTGGCTATTATTTATCATTTCGCAATCTCTTTGAAGGTTTCCGAAATCAGCTGCTAATATTGAAGGTGCAATTTTATGTGACATGTAATCATTTTTTGGCAAATATAGATAATAAAAAAGAGGGCTAACAGCCCTCTTTTAATTTATCCTAAATAAGTTTTTAAGATTTTACTTCTTGTGGTTTGTTTCAACCTTCTAACTGCTTTTTCTTTTATTTGTCTTACTCTTTCTCTTGTTAAATCAAATTTCTCACCAATTTCTTCAAGTGTCATGGCGTGTCCTCCGTTTAATCCAAAGTAAGAAGAAACAACATCAGCTTCTCTAGGTGTTAAAGTATCTAAAGCTCTTCTGATTTCCTCTCTTAATGATTCTAACATTAATTCAGCATCAGGGTTTGGACTTTCGTCAGAACCCATTACATCATACAAATTACTGTCTTCTCCTTCAATTAATGGAGCATCCATAGATACATGTCTTCCTGTATTCTTAAGTGATTGCTTAACTTCAGTAAGTGAAAGTTCTACTAAATCTGCAATTTCTTCGGGTGTAGGTGGACGTTCAAATTTTTGCTCTAAAACTGCATAAGCTTTGTTGATTTTATTGATTGACCCAATTTTATTAAGCGGTAACCTTACAATACGAGATTGTTCAGCCAAAGCTTGTAAAATTGATTGGCGAATCCACCAAACAGCATATGAGATAAATTTAAATCCTCTTGTTTCGTCAAAACGCTTTGCAGCCTTAATCAGTCCAAGATTCCCTTCATTAATTAAATCAGGTAAAGTTAATCCTTGATTTTGATATTGTTTAGCAACTGAAACTACAAAACGTAAATTTGCTTTGGTTAACTTTTCAAGAGCTCTTTGATCACCTGCTTTAATTTTTTGTGCTAATTCTACTTCCTCTTCAGCAGTAATTAAATCAACCCTTCCAATTTCTTGTAAGTATTTGTCAAGTGATGCAGTTTCTCTATTGGTAACCTGCTTTGTAATTTTTAGTTGTCTCATTTGAATTTTTTTAGTTATTAAGCTTTTGCAGAATCCTTATACGAATCGTATTGCGAAAGGTTACACTATTTAAAAAATTATTTTGTTTGTTTTTCTGGCTTAGGTAAAAGTACTTTTCTTGATAATTTTAATTTACCACTTCTTTCGTCAATAGCAATTAATTTTACCTCAATAGTATCTCCTTCCTTAAGTACATCTTCAACATTATCAACTCTTTCCCAAGCTAATTCTGAAATATGAACTAAACCGTCAGTATTAGGTGAAATTCCAATAAATGCACCATAAGGCATAATTGATTTTACCTTTCCTTTATAGATTGCTCCAATTTCAGGCATAAAGGCAATAGATTTTATTTGCTCTACTGCTAAATCAATTTTTTCTTGATCAGTTCCTAAAATTTCAACAACACCCATATTATCTATTTCTTCAATAGAAATATTAGTTTCAGTAGATGCTTGTAATTCTTGAATGATTTTTCCTCCAGGGCCAATAATTCCACCAATAGTAGATTTAGGTACCTTTAATACAACAATTTTAGGTGTTTGAGGTTTTAGCTGAACTCTTGGTTCTGAAATTGTCTCAATAATTTTCCCTAAAATATGTAATCTTCCTTCTCTTGCTTGGTTTAGGGCTTTATCTAAAATTTCGTAAGATAATCCCTGTACTTTAATATCCATTTGACATGCAGTAATACCATCAGCAGTACCACATATTTTAAAGTCCATATCTCCTAAATGATCTTCATCACCTAAAATATCAGAAAGTACAGCATAGTTACTTGGATCTTTTTCATCAGAAATTAATCCCATAGCAATACCGGAAACTGGTTTTTGAATTTTAATTCCTGCATCCATAAGTGCCATAGTTCCTGCACAAACAGTTGCCATCGAAGATGATCCGTTTGATTCTAAAATATCAGAAACAATACGTACAGTATAAGGATTGTCAGCAGGAATCATTTTTTTCAATGCTCTTTGCGCTAAATTTCCATGACCAATTTCTCTTCTACTTACATTAAATTTCATTCTAGCTTCTCCAGTAGAGAAAGGAGGGAAGTTGTAGTGTAAATAGAAACTTTCATGTCCTTGATGAGTTACACCATCCAAACGGTTAACATCAGTAGCTGAACCTAAAGTTACAGTTGTTAATGATTGAGTTTCACCTCTTGTAAATACAGCTGAACCATGTGGACTATATAAATAATCAACTTCACACCAAATAGGTCTGATTTCAGTTGTTGCTCTTCCATCTAATCTTTTTCCTTCTGCTAATACAAGATTTCTTATCGCTTCTTTTTCAACATCATGGTAGTATACACCAATTAATTTTGAATCATATTCTTCAACTTCATTTTCTGATAAGCTTGCAATCCAATCTGTTTTTACAGCTTTGAATTTAACTGATCTTTCATCTTTACCTAAACCTTCATTAGCTACAGCATAAACAGCATCATAAGTGTCTGCCTTAATTCTAGTTTTTAAATCTGCATCATGATTTTCATGAGAGTATTCTCTCTTTTCTGCTGAAACACCAACTTTAGCAGCTAATTCTAATTGTGCAGCACATTGTACTTTAATTGCTTCATGCCCAATTTTAATTGCTTCAATCATTTCAGCTTCTGAAACTTCACTCATTTCTCCTTCCACCATTGCTACACTATCAGCTGATGCACCAACCATAAGGTCAATATCTGCATTTGCTAATTCTGCTGATGAAGGGTTAATGATGTAATTTCCATCAATTCTTGCTACTCTACATTCTGAAATAGGTCCATTAAACGGAATATCAGAAAGTGCAATTGCAGTTGAAGCAGCAAGTGCAGCTAAAGCATCAGGTTTTACGTTAGGGTCATGTGAATTTAATGATATCATAATTTGTACCTCAGCATGATAATCACTAGGAAACATGGGTCTTAATATTCTGTCAACTAAACGCATTACCAATATTTCTTGGTCAGTTGGTCTTCCTTCTCTTTTTAAGAATCCTCCAGGGAATCTTCCGTCAGCTGCAAATTTTTCTCTATAATCTACTGTTAATGGTAAAAAATCTACTCCTTCTCTTGCTCCAAAGCTAGAAACTACAGTTGCAAGCATGTGAGTATTACCCATTCTTAATTCAACTGATCCGTGTGCTTGTTTTGCTAATTTTCCTGTTGAGATACTAATCTCTCTACCGTCTGGTAGTGTAATAATTTGTTTTTCTTCTTTTATCATCTTGTCTTCTTTGTTTATAAAAATTAAAAAAGGCAATAAAAATATTGCCTTTTTTTGTAGTTTGTCCTTTTCTTGTTATCTTCTAAGACCTAAATTTTTCACTAGTTCTCTGTACTTCAAAATATCCTTACCTTTTAAGTAGTCTAGTAATTTTCTTCTTTTACCAACCATTAGTTGTAATGATCTTTGGGTTCCGTAATCTTTACGGTTTAATTTTAGGTGTTCAGTTAAATCTGAAATTTTCTTAGTAAATAAGGCTACTTGAGAGTGAACTGATCCTGAATCTTTGGCATCATTACCAAATTCTTTGAAAATATTTTCTTTGTCTTGTGTTGTTAAGCTCATGTTTTTCTGTTTAAAACCACTTTAATTTATGGGCTGCAAATTTAATAAACTAATTGAATAATAAGCCCTTTTAAAATATAATTTATTTTTTAATAATTCTGAATAGCTGAGCCAGTTTTTCTTTAAGGTCTTTTCTGTCAACTATAAAGTCAAGAAATCCATGCTCTTGTAGGAATTCGGAGGTTTGAAATCCTTCAGGTAAATCTTTACCGATAGTTTCTTTTACCACTCTAGGTCCTGCAAAACCAATTAAAGCATTTGGTTCAGCAATATTCATATCTCCTAACATCGAAAATGATGCGGTAGCACCACCAAAAGTAGGGTCGGTACATAATGATATAAAAGGTAAACCTGCTTTACTTAGTTTAGCTAGTTTAGCTGATGTTTTTGCCAACTGCATTAAGGAAATACCAGCTTCCATCATTCTTGCTCCTCCTGATTTGGAGATTATAAGGATTGGATGTTTGTTTTCACGAGCATAATCAATTGCTCTAGAAATTTTCTCACCAACAACTGAACCCATTGAACCACCAATAAATGTGAAATCCATTGCAGCAATAACAACTATATCTCCTTTTATTTTACCATGCGCAGTTCTGACAGCATCTTTTAGACCTGTTTTTTTCTGCATAGCTTTAACTCTATCAGGGTACTTCTTTTTATCCTTAAATTTTAGAGGGTCTAAGGAGGTCATTTCTTTATCTAACTCGATAAATTTATTATTATCAAATAAAATTTCAAAATATTCGGTTGAACCTATTCTACTATGGTAGTTACAGTTAATACAGCAATGAAGATTTTCTTTATGTTCTTCTGTAGTAACTATCGTTTTACATTTAGGACATTTACTCCATAGTCCATCTGGTGTTTCTTTCTTTTCGTGTGTAGAAGTAGTGATTCCTTCCTTTATTCTATTAAACCAACCCATAATTATGCGTTTGTATTTATATTATTTAAATCGTTAAATGATCGTGTTAATCTAGCTATAAACGTTAATTCACCAGCTCTATTATATGCTCTAGGGTCATAGTATTTTTTATTTGGCTTTTCTTCTCCTTCAGGATTTCCTATTTGAGTTTTAACATAATCATTATTTGCTAAGAAATAGTCTCTTACCCCCTGAGTGAAACCCCATTGCAAGTCCGTGTCAATATTCATTTTAATAACTCCATAACCAATTGCTTCAGTAATTTCTGCTTGGCTTGATCCTGAACCTCCATGAAACACAAAGTTAATAGGTTGCTTTTCAGTATTGAACTTATCTTCAATAAATTTTTGAGAATTATCTAATATTTTTGGCGTAAGAACTACATTTCCTGGTTTATAAACTCCATGAACATTTCCAAATGCAGCCGCTATAGTGAATTTATCACTTATCTTCATAAGTTCTTCATATGCATAAGCTACTTCCTCAGGTTGAGTGTATAGTTTTGAAACATCAACATCAGTATTGTCAACTCCATCTTCTTCTCCTCCTGTAATACCTAATTCAATTTCTAAAGTCATTTCAATAGCACTCATTCTTTTCAAGTACTTTTTACATAACTCAATGTTTTCTTCTATAGGCTCTTCTGATAAATCAATCATGTGTGAAGAATATAATGGTTTACCATGTGCAGCATAAAATTCTTCTCCTGCTTCTAATAATCCGTCAATCCAAGGTAATAATTTTTTTGCAGCATGGTCAGTATGTAAAATTATACTTGCTCCATAAAGTTCAGCCATTTGGTGTACGTGTACAGCACCTGAAATTCCTCCAGCAATTGCAGCTTCTTGGTCGGTATTAGACAACCCTTTTCCAGCATAAAATTGACATCCTCCATTTGAAAACTGAATTATTGCTGGTGAGTTAAGTTCTGCAGCAGCTTCCAATACTGCATTTACAGTGCTTGTATTACTTACATTTATTGCTGGTAACGCATATTTATTTAGCTTTGCATCAGCAAAAACTTCTTGTAATTGATCTCCTGTTAATACTCCAGCTGCAAATTTTGACATTAGTTTTTAAGTTTTAATTTAAGAAAGCAAAATTATAAGATTGTTATGAATTTTAGCATAATTTTCTAATAATTTCATATTATTGACTATAATTAAAAAAAAATAAGTGATTTCAAAAAATCAGATTAAGTTTATTAAGAGTTTATCTCTTAAAAAGAATAGGGTAAAGGCGCAGTTATTTGTTGCAGAGGGTGAAAAGATTGTAAATGAATTGTTGAATTCTGAATTCGAAATTGAGAATATTTATGCAACAAAACAATTTTCAGGATTAAATAGTTGTCCAAAATCAGCTGTAACCCTAGTTAGTAATGAGGAGTTGTCAAGGATAAGTAACTTGACATCACCAAATAATGTGTTGGCTATTGTTAAGATTAGTCAACAACAATCAGAAAAGAATCATGGAATAACTTTAGTGCTAGATGATGTGAATGATCCTGGAAATTTAGGGACAATAATTAGAATGTGCGATTGGTTTGGTGTCACACAGCTTATTTGTTCGAAAAGTACTGTAGATTGTTATAACCCTAAGGTAGTCCAGTCAGCTATGGGCTCTCTGTTTAGGTTTGATATTAAGTATTTGGAACTAACTACTTATTTGGCTGATATTGATACACCAATTTATGGTGCTTATATGAATGGTGTTGATGTTAAGGTACAAGAAATACCTAATAAGGTTCATCTTATTATGGGAAATGAGGCAAATGGTATATCCGAATCAATTAGTAAATACATTACGAATAAAGTATCTGTTAAAAATATTGGACAGAAAGCAGAGTCATTGAATGTAGCTATAGCTACTTCAATATTATTGCATGAGTTTTGTTCTTAATTATTTTTTAACCTATACTGTTTAGACCATCTTAATCCTTCCCATCCGCATTTATCACAGTTATAGCGTCTCCAATCAAACATAACAAGAGTTAAGTAGTAAATAATTTTATCTTTAAAAAATCTTTTTACTCTATTAAGAGTACCTCCACAATCAGGGCAACAGTTATTGGAGTTACTGTTTCTTTTTTTACTTCCAATTCCTATATATTGAATAACAAATAGAAAGAGAATATATAATAGTATTATAATAAATATCAGTAGAAAATTGTCCATAAAATGTGGTTAATATTTTTTTTTAGATTTCTTTTGACGAAACTATTAAAAAAAAGTGAATTAGTAACGGTAATCTGTAATGAATTAAAAAAGAGATTTTTATGACATTTTTTTACTCAAAAGTAAACGAAATCATCCATCCGTTTGTACTTAAATAATTTATTGATTGGGTGTAAACCGTTTCATCCTCTGAAAGAAGATTTAGGATTCCATATGAGAGCTTTATCTGAGGAGAAAATTTGAAATATTCTAAGTAAAAGTCAAATCCAAAACCAATTTCACCCATTAAGTCATTTTTCTTTAATTTTACTATTTCTTTACCTTCATCATTTATTTTATCTTGTGAGGCAACATCTAAACTGTATTTTATACCACCTATTACATAGGTTCTAAAATTGTTATATCGAGCAGATTTATATTTTATATATATTGGAAAATCAATTAGAGTAGATTCGATTCGTTTTACTCTTTCATCACTTACACCATTGCTATCAATAAAACCATAATTCAAATTTCGCTCTCCAAAAACTAGGGTAGGAATAAAGCGTAAGTCGGTAAACTTCCCGATTCTTAGGTTAGATACTATCCCAAGATTAAATCCTTTTTGACTATTAGGAAGTAGAGTGAGTAAGGTATCATTGGTTAGGGTGCTACTACTTTTCTTAATGTTAAAATTAAGTTCATTAATTCCAAGGGTAAATCCAAAATGCAATTTCTTAAAATCATAACGAGCTAGATTTTGAGGTTTCTTTCTTCTTTGCCCATAAGTGTTGCTAGCTCCTATACATAAAAGTAAAATAATAAAGTATTTAATTTGTTTCAGCATTTAGCCCCTAAACGATAAGAATATTATTTTATTGCAATATATAATGAAACGATTCCAAATGTTAGGGGAATGTGTTTGCATTCTTTAAATCCTACTTTATCAAGTTCAGTTAAAAAATCATTTCCTGATGGAAAGGCCGAAACTGAATCTGGCAAGTAAGTGTAAGCATTTTTGTCTTTTGAAATAATACCTCCAATGAAAGGCAATATATGATGAAAATATAGATTATAAAACTGTTTTAAAGGAAAATGAGTTGGCTCTGATGGTTCAAGTATAGCTACTCTACCGCCTGATTTCAGTGTTCTATACATTTCTGATAGTCCTTTGTTTAAGTCTTCAAAATTACGTACCCCAAAGCCAGCAGTTATTGCATCATAACTATTATTCTGAAAAGGTAATTTTTCCGAATCAGCCAATTGTAACTGAATTCTATTAGAAAGTCCTTTTTTAGTTATTTTTTCAACTCCAACGTCAAGCATTCCTTGTGAAATATCAATTCCTGTAATATTAGCATTTGTATATTTTGAAGCACTAATAGCAAAATCACCAGTTCCAGTAGCAATATCAAGTATTGTGGCTGGCTTATTATTTAGTTTTTTAATAGCAATTTTACGCCAGATATTATCCATTCCTAAGGATAATGTATGATTCAGAAAATCATAACTACCCGCAATGTTATCAAACATTTTGGTTACTTGATTTTTCTTTGTTTCTGTGTTATTGTAAGGAGTAACTTTAGTCATTAACTAATGTGTTTTAAAGCTTCTTTAAGTAATTTTTTTTTATTGATAGGTACAACTCCTACCTCTTCACATACTATACCGCCTGCTAATGTAGAAAGCATGGAAAGGTCAGGATAATCCATGTTTGAAGCAAGACAAAGTGATGCTACAGAAACAACAGTATCTCCAGCACCAGAGACGTCAATAATATTTCTTTTAAAAGCTGGAGTATGCTTATATTCCTTCTCAGAATTAATACATATCCCTCTTTCTGATAACGTAAGTAAAATTCCTTTTGCAGAAAGTTGGTTTCTTAGTTCTGTTGTAGCTTTTTCAATTTCAGTAATATTATTAGGATCAAAATCAACCTTCATTCCTGCTTTTATTTCTGCTAAGTTGGGTTTAAATATTGTACAGTTTTTATAAGAGTTAAAGTTTAGCTTTTTAGGGTCAACAATGGTAGGAATTCCTCTTTCATTTGCAGTAGCTATTACTCCTTCAATTATTTCAGGAGTAAGTACTCCTTTATTATAGTCTTGTAAAATAATAACATCAATATCATTCATTAAACTTATAGTAAGTTTTAAGAATTCTTCCACTTGAACAATAGGGGAGGTTTCTTCTTCATCAATTCGTAATTGTTGTTTATTTTCAGCTATTACTCTTGTTTTAATTGTTGTTTTTCTATTTTTAGTAGAAAAGATACCTTCTATTGAGAGGTTTGATTCTTTCATTAGTTTCTCAAACAAAACACCTCTTTCACCAGTGCCTATTACTGAACACAAGATAGGATTAGCACCAAGAGATTTTAAGTTAAGAGCAACATTTGCTGCTCCTCCTAATCTGTTCTCGTGTTTTTTTACTTCAACTACTGGTACAGGAGCTTCTGGGGACATCCTATTTACTTCTCCCCATAAGTATGAATCAATCATAGCATCTCCTATAATGAGAACTTTTTTATCATTAAATCCATTAAGTAATGTTTTGAAATCCATTAATTTAATTTTGCTAATTGTAATTTAATTCTTGACATTGCCTCCATTAACTTACCATCAGCTGCAGCATAAGAAACCCTTACGCATTCAGGATTTCCAAAAGCATCACCAGCTACAAAAGCAACATGTGCTTTGTTTAGTAAATACATGCAAAAATCATTTGCATTATTTATGGTTGTATTATCAACTGACTTTCCAAAATAATAACTTACATCAGGGAATACATAAAATGCTCCTTGTGGAACATTGCATTTTATACCTTTAATACTATTTAACTCATTTAAAATCATATCTCTCCTTTTAAGGAAAGTAGCTTTCATTTCAATAGTAACTTCTTTTGGGTCAGCAAGCATAGCTGTTTCAGCTGCCTTTTGTGCAATAGCACAAGTAGCGGAAGTAATTTGTCCTTGAATTTTATTGCATGCTTTAGCTACCCAAAGTGGTGCTCCAACAAAGCCAACTCTCCAACCTGTCATTGCGAATCCTTTAGAAACACCATTTACTGTTATTGTTCTATCTTTCATACTAGCAATTGTTCCCATTGAAAAGTGAGCCTCAGTAAAGTTTATGTGCTCATAAATTTCATCAGCAACAACATAAATTTCAGGATATTTTTCCAGCATTTTTGCAATTGCCTCTAATTCTTCTTGGGTGTAAACTGTTCCGCTTGGGTTACAAGGTGAGCTGAACATTAATAGTTTTGTTCTTGGTGTAATTGCAGCCTCTAATTCTTCAGGGGTAACTTTAAAGTCAGTAGCAATAGTTGAAGGAACTTCAACAGGAACACCTTCCGATAACTTGATGATCTCGGTATAACTTACCCAGTAAGGACAAGGTAAAAGCACCTCATCACCAGGATTTAATAAACTCAAACATACATTTGCTAAGGATTGTTTAGCTCCAGTAGAAGTTACAACCTGGTCAGCTGTATATTCTAAATTATTATCCCTTTTAAATTTTTTAACAATAGCGTTTCTTAGTTCAGGTAAACCAGGTACTGGAGTGTAGTGAGAGAAATTATCATCTATTGCTTTTTTTGCTGCTTGTTTAATGAAATCAGGAGTATCAAAATCAGGTTCACCAAGGCTTAAAGCAATTACATCATGCCCTTGCTCTTGTAACTCTCTACTCATCCTTGCCATTGCCAGGGTTGCTGATTCTGCTAATCGATTTAGCCTGTCTGATACTTTTGTCATGCTTTTTGCTTGTAGTTTTTAAAAGTTGTCAAATATAGTGAATAGTTGTCGTTTGCTAGTCACTTGTTTTTAGATTTTGTTTTGGATATTCAATTTATTAGTTTCGAGTCATGAAAATTATAAAATCTAATAAATACTCAGTAGAGTATGTTCGTATAGCAGATAAAAAACACTTGATCTAAACTAATAAAATCACTAACTTATTACTTTACTGTTTATAATTGTATTTACGCAGAGATGGAAAATATTTTTCTAATAATCCGAATTATCACTTTCACTTACATCATCATTTTTAATACCAGATTTTTTCATTGATGATTTGAAATTAAGTTTACCAAATGTATACTTAAAACTGATTCCTATAGAACGAAATGTAATAATTCTTTCAGATCTTTGCCTGAAATTTCCCCCATTAATTTCTGTTAAAAATATTTTTTTATCTTTAAAAGGTTCAATTATTCTTATTCCTAGAGAACCTCTTTTATTTTTAAATTCTTTTTTAACTCCAAAACTCATCATACTAAAAGATGTAGAATTTCCTTGAATTGTTTGGTTAGGAGATCTAAAAAAACCCCAACATTCAGCTTTCCAGTGATCTCCTATGTTATAGCTACCGCCAAAGTTATAACTGTATAATAAAGAACTTGTTAAGGAAATTGGTTGGCCATCAATCACTCCGTTTCCTTTATATTGATACAGGTTAAATCCTGTACGGATATTAAATTTATCAAAACGTAGCGAACCAAAATAATTAATTCCATAATTATTGCTTGAGCCAATATTTTCATACCTACTAGTTGTAATTCCATTTCTAATACTTGAGTAGCTTTCTATTATGTCACTAGTATTTTTAATGTATAAGTTATAGCTACCTTGATATTTTCTGCCAAATTGATTATAGCCCATTTCTATTTGTTTAGCATTAGCAGGAGTTAGTTCTGGATTTCCTTCAGTTGTGCTATAATCATTAATTTTTATTGTATTTGGATTTATATTTTGAATTCCAGGTCTTAATATACGATTACTGTAAGACAATTTTAATGATTTAGTTTTACTAAAATTCTTTGAAATAGTTATATTTGGTAAGATATTACCATATTTATTTCCTTTAAAATCACCATTAATTATTGTGTATTCGTATCTGACGCCTGTTTTTAAACCTATATCATTATTAAATAACCAATCACTAGAAATGTAAGTAGATAGTACCTGTTGCTTATAATTAAAAATGTTTTGAGGAGAAGAATAATTTGTAAATTCTGAAACTGTTGTACTAACTAACTCTCTGTCTCTATTAATTAATTTAGCTCCTATTTCTAATTTATTATCTTCCATAAAAGGATGAGTATAATCAGTTTGCAAAGTGATTTCTATTTCTTTTTCATCATTATATGTGCTGTACTGATTTATTTTTTCTTTCGAACTATTGATGTTGTCATCCCCTAAATCACCGCCAATTTGTAAAGAGATATTAAACTCTCTCTCATCATCATTCGCAAAAGTTTTAGTGTAATCTGTACTCCATTCTATATTTTTGCTTTCATTACTAGATCCTAAGAAGGATTTATAAATAATGGTATCGTTATTATTTGTTATAGTATTGTTATCACTAAATGATCCTCTACTTCCAAACCTAATATCTGACATAATGCTATTATAAGCATTAATATCGTAATACATATTTACAGAACCTCCAATTCCAACCCAATTACCAAATGTTTTACTAACTTGATTTAATACACTTGTATCACCATAGCTGTCCCAATCTTCTCTAAATAAATTAGATTCACCTTCTCTTGGCCAACTGTATCGTGCGCTAGCTCTTGCAGAAATACCAAATCTACCTTTTCCTAAACTAATGTTTGCAGATTGCTTATTCATTCTATTTCCAAATGAACCATTAACAGTACTTTTATAACCATCAATAACTTTTCTTTTGGTTATAATGTTAACAATTCCTGCATCTCCTTCACCATCATATTTGGCGCCAGGGCTAGTTATAACTTCAATGCTTTTAATTTCATCAGCTGGAATCATCTGAAGGGCTGTAGCTATATCAGAACTAAAAAAAGTTGACGCCTTTCCATTTACTAAAAATTTAATGTTTTTTGAACCTCTTAAACTTACTTCTCCTTCTAAATCAACAGTAAGTAGAGGAGTTTTTCTTAATACATCTGTCGCATCATTTAATCCTTCATTCATGTCGTTTTCTGCGTTATATACTATCTTGTCTATCTTAGATTCAAAGATTGGCTTTTGTTCTTTAATCTTAACTTCTGAAAGCATCTCATTATTAGAAATTAGTAATATATCGTTGAGCTTAATGTCTGGCTTTTTTTTGGTTAGTCCAAAATCAACATTTTGCATCTCATATCCTAAATAGCTCACACTAATTTTGTAGCTACCCGTTCGAATTTTATTCATACTGAATCTTCCTTTTGCATCCGAAATTGTACCTTCAATTATTTTATCCCACTTAGTGTTTGTGAGACTAATATTGGCGTATTCAAGTATTTCCCCAGTTTTGCTATCTACAATTTTACCACTAACATTTCCCTTTATATAATCTTTGGAGTTGTCTTTTCCAGAACCTTTATAGCTCCCACTTCCACCACCTCTTTCTTGTGCTAAAGTGAAAAAAGGGATTATCAGTGCAAAAAATATTATACGTTTCATCTATATGTTTTAAAAATAATTAGTCTCCAAATGTATATTTATTTAGTAGTAAAACTATACAAAAATATGTTTTATTTGATATTGCTAAAAAATATTGAAATAAAATAGGCTTAAATTTTGCATGACCAACCAAACAAACTCTTTTCTTTGATTATTTCAGCAACACCTTCTGGCACTTGGTCTTCCCAATTTCCTTGTTCACAGTTTTTTATTTTCTTTAAAACTTCTCTAGAAAAAATACCTAAAACTCCAGGATTAAAGTCTAAATCTATTAATCTTCCGTTACTAAGTAAGTAGTTGTATAAATCTTTAATTCTTGGATGAATAGGGATATTACCACTATTTAATAATTCGGTTTTATCATTTGGTTTGTATGGGTATAAATAGAAACGAATGTCTCTTGTAAAGATAATTCCAAATGCTTCCATTATTCCTCCATTCAGATTTCTATAGTATTGTTCATCAAACATTCCTACCAAATTATCAACTCCAAGAATAAGTCCCATTCTTGATTTTGTAAATTGAGATAAATATTCTATTAGTTTATAATATTTTCTATAGTTAGATATCATTACTGTATAACCTAGTGAACAAAGGATGTCTACTCTATCTAAAAAATCCCTTTCATCAACTTCTCCTTCAGCTTTTAAATTACTAAGTGTAATTTCAAAAAGCAGTTGAATATTTTCTTCTTTTACTTTTGTGTTTTTCTTAAATTCTTTCAATCCTCTATCAAGCATATCAATATTAACCTTAGTGACAGGCCTAAAACTCCCCCTTATAGTTACGATATTTTTTTTATGTAAGATGTCAGAAGGTTGCTGATTCATTCCGTCAGGAGTAAATATGACTGCATTTGTCATACGTTCCTTTACTAAGGTAAGACTTAATAAACGATTATCGACATGATCAAAAGCAGGCCCTAGCACTTCAATCATATCTATTTGTACTTTATCCTTTGATAGATTGTCGTATAATTGCTTTAATATTTCTTTAGGATCTGTTTCATTAAAGCAAGCATGTAACATATTTGTCCCAATAATGCCAACCGTTTCTTGTTGTAGCTGAGCGTCAGGGTCATTCAGTAAAACATGAATAATGAAATCACTTGGTTTTTGATTAGGAGTTAACTGAAAGCGCAAGCCCATCCATCCATGCCCTTTTGTTGTTTTAGAATAATTAATAGTTGCTATTGTGTCGGCAAATGCAAAATAACGCGTATCTTTATAATTATCCTTATTTAATCGCTCCTCCAAAAGAGAGTATTCTTTTTGGAGCATTTTCTCTAATCTTGATTTACAAACATATCTTCCGTCTGGTTCTTTTTCATATATAGCATCAGAAAAATCCTTGTCATAAGCTGACATAGTTTTCGCAATTGTACCTGAAGCAGAACCAACTCTAAAAAAATTTCGTACTACTTCTTGACCTGCACCTATCTCAACAAATGAACCATAAATGGAATCATCTAAATTAATTGCAAGTGCCTTTTGAGCTGGTGAAAGAATCATGTTATTTTTATCCATTACTTGTTTCTTTGTTTTTTGCAAATTTATATAGATATATCTTTACAAAACAGTTATTATATATAATTTTACAAAAAACTTTAATTGGTTATGAAAATTACTATTTTAGGAACAGGAACTTCACAGGGTGTACCGGTAATTGCATGTAAATGTGAGGTTTGTATTTCCTCAAATTCAAAAGATAATAGATTGCGTTCATCAGTAATGATTGAGGTTGATGACCTTAATCTTGTAATAGATACTGGTCCTGACTTTAGGCAGCAAATGCTAAGAGAAAGGGTTATGAAGGTAGATTCTATTTTATTTACTCACCATCATAAAGACCATGTAGCAGGAATGGATGATATTAGAGCTTTTAATTATAAATCGAAAAGAGATATGCCAATATATTGTAATCATATAACTAGTGATGCTTTAAAATTGGAGTTTCCTTATATCTTTTCAGGTTTTAATTACCCTGGAGTACCAAAAGTAGCAATTAATGTTATTAAAAACGAACCCTTTAACATAGAGGGAACTGTAATTCAGCCTATTAAGGTTTTGCACTATAAGTTACCAGTTTTTGGTTTTAGAATAAAGAATTTTGTTTATCTAACTGATGTAAGTGAGATATCAGAAAAAGAGAAGGAGAAAATGAAAGGTGCTGATTTGATTATTTTAGATGCCCTAAGAAAAAAAGCTCATTTATCTCATTTTAATTTGGAGCAAGCATTGGCTCTTTTGGAAGAATTAAAGCCAAAGCAAGCTTTACTAACTCATATTTCTCACTACATGGGATTACATGATAATGTGAATGATGAGCTTCCTAATCATATAAATTTGGCTTATGATGGGCAAGTAGTAACTTTGAATGAGTAAGACTATAAAAAATGTGTTTGCATGAGAAAAAATTAAAATGTACTTTTGCAACAACAAAAACATATTATGAAAAGCAAAATTTTATTTATCATTTTAACAATAAGCACTAGTCTATTATACGCAACAAAACATGAGCATATTGACGAAAATGAAATTCGTTATTACAATGCTTCACCATTAGATGTAACTATACAGCAAAAACTAAGAGATGGTAATGTTTGGCAAGCATTTTTAACTGATAACCCAAATTGGTTTGTAATGTTTGATGAAAACAATAAACAACCGCATAAGGCATTTGGTGAGCCTATACAATTAACTGGAAGTTCTAATACTGATGTGTTAAATTTCTTTTCAAATACAACTTTTACTTTACCTTCTGATTTAAGATTTGTGACTAATAGTAAGAATGATAAGTATATCAATTTTGATTTCAATCAGTTTTATAATAATATTGAAGTTATTAGTAGTAAAGTATATGCTAAATTAAGTTTGGATAATAAATTGATTGCTTTTGGTCTTGATATTTATAATGATATTAATATTGATATTAATCCAATAATTAATGAAAACACAGCAATTTCTGCTGCACAACAACAAATTAACCAGCCTATAACGGATGTTTCTATTCAAGAAAAATTAATGATTCTTCCGATCCCTAATAATGGAAAGTATGAATATCACTTAGTATATGTTGTGAAATTTAAAACAAGAATAGAAGAGGGTCCAGCACATTACACTTGCTATGTGGATGCAAAGGATGCTACTTTGTTGATGCGTAAAAATGAAGTGATGTATGAAGCTCCACCTGCTGTTTCTTCAGTTTCTGGAGAATTATATACTACACATCCTTATAACCCTTCATCAGTTGAAAAACTAAAACATTTAAAAGCAAACAATCCAGCAACAGGCACTAATTATTATACTGATGCTTTCGGAAATGTAAATATTCCTTTAGGTATTGGAACGCAGATAAGGTATAAACTAGAAGGACTCTATTCAGATGTTCAGACGAATGGAAATACTCCTGATATTTATGCGGCACTTTCTGCAAGTAATACTATATCATTTGATAATTCTAATTCTACTATACAAGAAAGAACAGCATATCGTGCTGTTAATGAAATTCATGATCATTTTTTAAATATATTTCCTAATTATCCAGCTAATGGTTATTTAAATCAACCCCTAGAAACAAATATAGATGAATTTGGTACTTGTAATGCTTTTTTTGCCGGTACATCTATTAATTTTTATGAAGAAGGACTTTCAGCTAATGGTACAGATTATTGTGAAGCAACAGGTAAAATTGCTGATGTAGTTTATCATGAATATGGACATGCAATTAATAGTTATCGATATAATAATGGCTCTGGAATGCAAAATGGAGGATTAAATGAAGGTTTTGCTGATGTTTGGGCTTTTACGCTTACTGAGGATCCTATTTTGGGTATTGGTTTTTATCAGAATAATCCTTTGGGATATGTAAGGCGTTTTGATATTAACAAAAAGGTTTATCCCCAAGATTTAGTAGGAGAAGTTCATGCTGATGGTGAAATTATTGCTGGTGCATTTTGGGATACATATTTGAATTTAGGTGATATGCAACAAACAATCGACTTATTTAAATACTTATATGATAACGGTCCTGATGGAGCAAATGGTAACGAAGGTGTTATATTTACAGATATTCTATTAGAAGTGTTGTATGCAGATGATAACGATGCAAATTTAACAAACGGAACCCCAAACGATATTGCAATTGTAAGCGCCTTTGCTTTACATGGCATTACATTGATTTCTAACGCTGTCATTATTCACACACCAGTTGCTTCATCAATTGCTATTACAAACATACCTATTAATGCAAACATTCAGTTAACTTATCCTTGGGCTTTGGGATCAGTAGACTGCTATTACAGATTAAATACTGATACTAACTGGTCGCCTTTAGCTATGACTCAAACTGGGAGTAACTACATAGGACAAATACCATCACAAGTAGCTGGTAGTATTGTTGCATATTATATTTCTTTAGAAGATAATTATGGTTTTAGCTCTGGAATAACTCCTTTCTCAGCAAATAAAACACCAAATAATTTTGCTAATGTTCCTTATTTTATAATGATTGGTTATGAATTAGAAGAGGAAGAAGATTTTGATTTTACTATTGGTTTTTGGCAAACAGGTGATGCAAGTGATAATGCAACAACTGGTTTCTGGACAATTGGAACTCCAATAGGTTCATTTGTTAATCCAAATGATCCAAACACAATGGTGCAACCAGACTATCAGCATACACTAAACGGTTCTAATTGTGCATTTACAGGTAATGCAACTTCATCTAGTTCAAGTATAGGAGAAAATGATATTGATGGTGGACATACTACTTTATATTCACCAACATATGATGTTACAAATTATGTGAATCCTGCATTCAGTTATTGGAGATGGTTTACTAATAATACAGGAGCTGAACCTAATGCTGATTGGTGGCAGGTTTCTATTACTGGTGATGGTGTTAATTGGGAAAGTATTGAAAACAACCTTACTTCTGATACACGTTGGAGAAGATTTGCTTTTAGAGTTAAGGATTATATTAGCTTAAATAGTACACAGGTTAAATTAAGGTTTGTTGCTTCTGATAGTACAAACGGATCCTTAAGTGGAGGTAGTTTAGTTGAGGCTGCAATTGATGATTTATACCTTTGGGATTCAGCAGTCAGCACTTCAATTGATGAAAATGGCAGTATGTTAAAAGATAGAAATTTAGTAAAAATTACTGATTTACTAGGAAGAGAAATTGAAGTTGATAAGATATTAGGTAAAACAACTTTATTCTATATGTATGATGACGGTAGTGTAGAAAAAAGGATAATGTTAGATTAACACTTTTTAAATTTTCCGTTATTAAAGATAGCTAATGCTTTCCCTTTTAGCTTTTCTCCCAAGAATGGCGTATTATTCGATTTTGATCTTATATCTTCTTTTGTGAATTCCCATTCTAAATCAGGATTAAATAAAGTGATGTTTGCTGTATTCCCTTCTTTTAATGTAGCGTTATTTATCCCTAGTACCTTTCTTGGATTTATCGCTATCTTTTCAATTAGCTGACTTAATCCAAGGTGAGGAAGTAGGTGTTTTCCTAAAAGTCCAAATGCTGATTCTAATCCGATTATTCCATCTGCAGCATTATCAAACTCTACTCTCTTATGTTCTTCATCTTGTGGGCTATGGTCAGTTGTTATTACATCAATAGTTCCTTCCTTTAATGCTTTTATTAATGCTTTATTATCTTTTTTAGTTCTTAAAGGAGGCATTACTTTGTAGCGAGTATCAAAGTTATTAATAGCTTCATCTGTTAAAAAGAGATTATGAAGTGCAACATCTGCAGTAATATTTAATCCTTTTGATTTTGCTTTTTTCATTTTTTCAGCACTCCCTTGTGTACTTAGGTAGCTAAGATGAAAACGACTATTAGTGTATTCGCAGATGCTAATATCTCTATCCACCATCATTTCCTCTGCCAGAGCAGGAATTCCTTTTAGTCCCAGTTTTGTGCTTACAGCTCCTTCATGCATATAGCCATTATTGGCTATGCTATTTTCATTAGGATAGTTCATTATTAAAGCATTGCAATCCTTAGCGTATAGTAGGGCAATTTTGAGTACTTCATTTCTTTTGATGGATTGTTTGTCATCAGTAAAGGCAAGGCAACCAGCCTTTTTCATATCGTGCATTTCAACTATATCGTTACCCTCTTGTTTCTTTGTTAAGTTACCGGCAGGTAGGATATCAACAATATTTCCTGTTGTTGAATTTTGAATGAATTTGATCATTCCTTTATTATCTAGACTTGGAGTAGTGTTTGGCATTATCATTACCCCAGTAAAACCTCCTTTTGCTGCTGCTTTACTACCACTTTCTAATGTTTCTTTTTGTTCGTTTCCTGGTTCCGAAAAATTGGCATGTAAATCGAACCAACCAGGTGATATATGCAAATTATTGGCTGAATATTCAATTTCTGTTCCATTCGCTAATGATTCCTTGCAGGATTTAATTGACTTGGCAATTTTCTCAATCTTTCCATCCTTGATAAATATATCCATTATCTTATTATGGTACTTTGAATTAGTATCAATTATTTTGGCCGACTTAATTAGTAAATTCATGATTTTATCAATTTAATAAGTAGTATTTCAGTTGCAAAAAATAGCAGTGAAAGAATTAATACTATTTTCCATAATTCTTTTGCTTTTTGGCTACTATTTATTGAAGCAATTAGTGATTTTGTATTTCCACTAATTATTTGTATGTTTTCTAAAGCGACACTGTCTTTCCAATTCTTTAATTCACTTATTGTTAGCGCTTCACTCTTGCTTTCTGTTGTAGTATAGTTATAGGCAATTGCATCTATCATTTGTTCTTCAATCTCAACTGTGTAAATTCCGTTTTCAGAAACTTGATTATGAGTGTAAAACACTTGCTTTCCTAAATATGTTTTTTGAGTAGGAATGATATCTATCTTATCATTTTTAAGATGAATTAAGGAATTACTATTTTTTATTGCATTACTGATAAAATAATCCTCTGAACTAATTGTGTTATAAATAGATTCAGTTCTGATCGAGGAAGTTGCTATGTTCAGTAGAGTAGGTACGAATAGTGCATGATTGCTAAAGTTATTAAATTTGATGTTAAGTGGGCTATTAAAAAGATAGATTGATCCTTTTCCTTTAGCGAATACAGATAAGAATTCTGCCTTGTTTTCTTGAGTCAAAAGAGCAATACTGTTCGTGTTTTTTTGAGAAATTATAGGGTAGTATTTCTTTATTTCTGGAAAGTTAATTTTATCTAATTTTTCTTCAAATACTTGTTTGTAAATAGGGTGTTTTATGTTAATATTTTCGAGTAAAATTGATTGAGTTTTTAATTCTGAAAATGGAGCAGTCCCTAATTGTTTTAAAGTATTATTATAGCTTGTTAAGTCAATTTCTTTGGGTGGAAAAATAGCGATACTCCCTCCATTTTTAGTGAAAGTATTTAAGCTATTAATAAGTCCAGAACTAAATTTATGAACCTCATTAATCAAAATAATATCTTGCTGTTTTAACGCATTGAAATCTATATTTTTATCTGTAGTATTCTTAAAGTTGAATAGTGATGTATCATTGCTAAATAAGGTAGTGATTGCAGTATTATTTCCAAAGGAGTTAATGCAAAGAACAGCTACTTTATTTGAGTTTTTAAGAGTGAAGTATCGGTTGTTATCAAAGGATATTGGGTGGTCGTTTATTTGTATTAAACCTTCTTGTATTGCAGTGTTCTCTGGCATAAATGTAAAACTAATTATTTTACTTTCGTTTGCTTTTAAGTTGATGTATTGTTGAGATTTTTGCTTTTTGTTTATTTTTAAAAAAACAGCTTGGTCATTTAGTGTGTTTTCGGATTGATTAGTAATAGTAGCATAAACAGAAATCTCTTGATCATTACTAAATACAGGTGTATTTATCCAGCAACTGTCAATACTGATATTATTGTTTTTATTAGAAGTAATCGGAATTAAGAAAAGAGAAGTATTGATGTCTAAATTATTTAACTCCTCTACTTGTAAACCGCTAATTTGCATATCAGAAATGATATATAGATGCGCGTTTTCATTATTTAAGCTAGCTTGCCTATTTACAATTTGGTTTAAGCTTTTACTATGGGCTGATGTTTTAATACCATCAATTTGGATTGCAATCTCATTAGAATTATTACTATTATTATGTTGGGCTAAAAAATCATTGTTTATAATCCAAAAATTAGTTTCAGTAGGGTAGGTTTTACTTATACTTCTTGCCTTTTCTTTTGCAATAGACAGTAATCTTCCGTCTATACTTTCAGCATCCATACTAAAGGAATTATCTACATAAATAAAGACATTACTTGTTGTTTTATTTTTGCTGTTAATTGGAATGTAAGGTTTTGCAAAAGCAAGTACTAGACAACTAATTGCAAGTATTCTGCTAAGGAGAATCAGTAAGTTTTTTAAGTTGGATTTTTTCCGATTATCTTCTTTAATTTCTTTTAAAAAACGAATACTACTAAAGTAAATTATTTTGTGTTTACGAAAGTTAAATAGGTGAATGAGAATCGGAATTGCTATCGCAAAGAGGAAGTAAAGCAGTTGTGGGTTTTGAAATCTCATCAAAGTGCAAAATTAAACTATTTACTAGAAATAGTGTATTTTTTGAATTAAATTATTTTTCCGTCTTTCATTTCAAGTTTTCTGCTACCTAAATTAGCTAATTCCTTGTTGTGAGTAATTACAACAAAGGTTTGTCCTAATTCTTTATTTAACTTAAGGAATAAATTGTGTAATTCTTCTGCATTTTTGGAATCTAAATTTCCTGAAGGCTCATCAGCTAAAATGATAGAAGGGGAATTGATTAATGCTCTAGCAACTGCTACTCTTTGTTGTTCTCCACCTGATAGTTCGTCAGGCTTATGATTTGCTCTGTCTGTTAGTCCAAGTAATGCTAATAGCTCCAATCCTTTTTGTTCTGCCTTTTTTTTATCTGTTCCTCCAATAAAAGCAGGTAAGCACACATTTTCTAAAGCTGTAAATTCAACTAATAAATTATGAAATTGAAATACAAAACCAATCTCCTTATTTCTAAAACTAGCTAGCTCTTTTTGGCTTAATGTATTTACTTCTTTATTGTTAATTATTAGAGAACCTTTTTGAATTTCATCTAGTGTACCTAGTAATTGTAATAGCGTAGTTTTTCCTGCTCCTGACGTTCCAGTTATAGATACAAACTCTCCTTTTTTAATATGAAGATTTACTCCTTTTAAAACCTCAAGCTTTCCGTATGAGTATTGTATGTTATTCGCTTTTATCATTTTCTGAGGTAAAGGTAATCTAAATAATAAATAACTTTTAAAGAAACACTGTTTTGTTGCGCTAAGTTAAATGTTTCTTCTACATTATTAGACCAATGATTTATTAAAATATTATCTTCATTATTGATAGCATTTTTCCAAACTAGACTTAATTGACTGCCAGGCGCGAACCTCCAATTTAAAGCTAGATCTGATGTCCATGTTGTATAATTGATATTATACTCACTCTCTTGAGTATTTTCAATTGAGGTTGGCTCTAGATAACCATTATTATTTAATGTTTGAAATTTTAAATTTTGTACTTGATCTATATGGTATCTTAATTTGAAAGATAAATCAATCTTATTGTTTACGATATAGTTTCCTCTAAATACATTTGTTATCATGTGTGTGTTTCTTAAAGATAATATTGGCTTAGAGATATTATCATTATCAACAAAATCATTAATATATCCAATATCATTATATCTTTTTTTAACTGATAAAACATATACAACAGAAATTTTATCATTAAATCTGTATCTAGGAGATATTCTCCATCTAAATTCAAGACCTGAGTATAATGGTTTTATTATTCCACCAGTTCCAAAATCTAAAGCAAATTTATTTCTATAATCGCTTGACATATATCCTCCAATGTTAATAGATTTAGATCTCTTTACAGGATTGCTAAGGTCATTTGTTCTTGCTTCATAATAGTCATCTTTCTCATAGGGATTTGCAACGATTTTTAGCATAAGAAAGAGGTAATTATTTAACATAAACTTATTTTCTGCTTCAATTTCTAAATTGACAAATTTATTATCAGTAAACAAAGTCTTATGTCTAACAAATAAGTAATGTTTTCTAAAGATAAATTTTTTATTTTTTGTGAGCTGCTCATATCCTACATCTATTCCATTAGTAATTTCATTATTAGCATATAAAAAACCAAGATCATTGGGATTGTATTTGTCATCTTCTAAAATTGAAAATAGTTTATATCGATAGTTTCCGTTATTATTTTCAACTGCAAACATACCAGCAAATCCTTTTGTTAGATTAGTGCCTTCAAATTCTTGACTCATTTTTAGTTTACTAGTATATGTATGAGTATTTTCTTTATTGTTGATTCTTGTGAAAATTCCTGTTACATTAGCATCTTTTTGATTTCCTTTCTGAATCATGTGGGTATTCATTAAACTAACTGATGAGCTATTGCTAAATGACTGATCAAATATCATAACATTATAATTTGTTAATGGATCCTCCTCAGTTTGATTTGTAACAGCATTTAAAATTGCAACTCCTAATCCATTTTTAGTTCTGCCAGTAATTTTTGAAGCATTTAATAAATCATCTTGTAATCTTCTGCTATAAAACATGTCACCTCCTTTATTAAAAAGTTCAGTGCCTTCATTAAAAAACTGTCTCTTTTCTTCATATTTAACTTCAAAAGGGGAGAGGTTTAGCACTCTGTCGTCTTCAGCAACTTGTCCAAAGTCAGGTATAAGTGTCATGTCAAGAGTAAAACTTTTATTAATACCATATTTTAGATCCATTCCATAATTATATAGTAAGTTAGTTTCACCATTATAAATATCTGAATAAACTGATGCGTATGGCATAAATGAAAGGCGAATAGGAGAGTTAACATCTTTTATGCCTTGTAGTAGTCCAGCTTGTAAAGCAATATTTGAATATTCAACATTAATAGGGCTCCATGTATAATCTTCACGATATCTTTTTATGGTTCTTATCATATTTATTGCCCAAGCTTTATTATTGTCTGGAAATCTTAATTGAGAAAATGGTATGGCTAATTCTGCTACCCAACCCTTTTCATTGATTTTCACAGATGATTTCCAAACAGCATTCCAAGAACCATCTTGTAACGTTGCTGTTTGCTTTGCATCTACTTGAATTCCTGATGCAGTAACTGCTAACAAATATTCAGTTTGTCCATCATTAAAAGGGTTAATATAGATGCCAAAAAGATCAGAATTACCAAGATTATCTCTTTTTGTAAGCTCTCTTAGTATACTATCTGGAGAGTTGTCATGCATCATGATTCCAAAATAGATATTCTTACTATCATAGCATATCTTCACCTCTGTTTTTTGATTAATTCTTTCAGGAATTCCGTTATTTGGAGTAGATTGAGTAAATTCATTAGCTATATCTAAATTTCTCCAAGTATTATCATTTAGTATTCCATCAATCTTTGGAGCTATTTGACATTTGCTAATTGTATATGATTTTTTATTATCGAACTGTCCGAAAGTGAATAAAGGAAAGAAGATAAGTAGTGCTAGAAATTGTCTGATATTCATTGATTATAAAGTTGGCAACAAAAATATATAATTTAATGTCATTAGAAGTTTGTAATTCAAATCAATCCTATATTTTTGCAACACTAAAAAACAGATAATGAATTTACACGAATTTCAAGGAAAAGAATTATTAAATAGCTTTGGCGTAAGAATCCAAAGAGGAATAGTAGCAACTACACCTGAGGAGGCAGTTACAGCTGCTGAAAAGCTAAATGCAGATACAGGTACTAGCTGGTGGGTAGTAAAAGCACAAGTACATGCAGGTGGTAGAGGTAAAGGTGGTGGAGTGAAATTGGCTAAGTCATTAGATGAAGTAAAATCAATTGCAAATGATATTTTAGGAATGCATTTGGTAACTCCACAAACTTCAGCTGAAGGAAAATTGGTGCACCAAGTTCTTATCTGTGAGGATGTTTATTACCCAGGTGAAAGTGAAACATCTGAGTTTTACATGTCTGTTTTGTTAAATAGATCTACTGGTAGAAACATGATTATGTATTCAACAGAAGGAGGAATGGATATTGAAGCGGTTGCTGAAGAAACTCCGCATTTAATTTTTCATGAAGAAATAGATCCTAAGGTTGGGTTAACTGGATTTCAATGTCGTAAAATTGCTTTTAACTTAGGTTTATCTGGTGCTGCATTTAAGGATATGACTAAGTTTGCTTATGCACTATATACCGCATATGATAAGACGGATTCTTCTTTATTTGAGATTAATCCTGTATTAAAGACTTCTGATAATATGATTATGGCAGTTGATGCTAAAGTATCCTTAGATGCGAATGCTTTATTTAGACATAAAGATTTCTTAGCATTAAGAGATGTTAGGGAAGAAGATGCTACTGAAGTAGAAGCAGGTGAGTATGGTTTGAACTTTGTAAAATTGGATGGTAATGTGGGTTGTATGGTAAATGGTGCAGGTTTAGCTATGGCAACTATGGATATTATTAAAATGGCTGGAGGTAGCCCTGCTAACTTCTTGGATGTTGGTGGTACTGCTGATGCAAAAAGAGTTGAGCAAGCATTCCGTATTATCTTAAAAGATGCTAATGTAAAGGCGTTATTAGTAAATATCTTTGGTGGTATTGTAAGGTGTGATAGAGTAGCACAAGGAATTGTTGATGCATACAAAAATATTGGAGAGATAAATGTACCTTTAATTGTAAGGTTACAAGGTACGAATGCAACTGAGGCTAAAAAATTAATTGACGATAGTGGTTTGAAAGTAGAGTCAGTAATATTATT
>Ga0307998_1000144_pt1 | contig 40960 bp, 36 predicted proteins | sample Davwhametageno37_FD_203147 | JGI IMG/M metagenome (GOLD analysis project Ga0307998, IMG submission 203147) | Marine microbial communities from Davis Island wharf, Antarctic Ocean - #37 | ecosystem: Environmental > Aquatic > Marine > Unclassified | place: Antarctic Ocean: Davis Island wharf... | reverse complement strand
AGCTTCTGGAGCCTGACTACCTTCACCAAAACGCTTACCATAGTCACTCGAAAACTGATCGAGAATGTTCATAACATCCATCACGGACTCTAAGGAATGTTTTGGTACAACTACGGTAGTCTGAACTAGCTGATTACCGTAACGCATGTCTAATTCTAGTGAATGCTTGATATCACCAACAGCTGAACCCTGTCTGACCAGGTCAGCCAGTCCTCGTTTACTTAGCGCTACAACAAGGTCATTAAATCGCTGGTAGTTATCAAAAACTTTTCTAGATGTAGAGTCATACAGCACCAAGAAAAGTGACGTCTCATGAATATGCATTTGATGCATATTTCCCGCACCTACCGCAGAAAAAACAGAACTCATTGGGGTCGCAAGAATCTTATCAATTTTCAACTTGGAAGCAATACCGCAACAATGCAGAGGACCGTTTCCTCCATAGGCTAACATCGTAAAGTCTTTTGGGTCATAACCACGGACCCTTAGCTCTGTGTTAACGCCATTTGCCATATTGCTATCTACTTTTTCTTTTATCAGCAAAGCCGCTGCGATTGGCTCAACATCCAAGTCATCACACAATGCCTCTTCAATGGCAAACATTGAGCGCTTGGGGTTAAGGGGTATGCTGCCACCCGCATAATTTTCTGCATCAAGATATCCTAAAGCCAAATCGGCATCTGTAACTGTGGGGCTCATACCGCCTCTGTCATAACAAGCGGGTCCAGGATCAGAACCAGCACTTTTCGGCCCTACAGCAACCGCATTGTACATACGATCAAATGAAGCGATAGACCCTCCACCCGCACCTAAAGTAACTAGGTGGACCATAGGTACTGATACTAACCATCTGTCAATAACGGGGTTAAAGTCATAATGCTTAATTCCACCCTCAACCACGATACCAATATCGTAGCTAGTTCCACCCATATCTGTAGCTATTACACTTCCTAAGTCTGCCTCTTTAGCAAGATGCTCTGCAGCGCTAATACCCGATACTGGGCCCGAATGAATAGTCTGAAGTGCATCCGTAGAGTTTAATTGGGCCATACCACCTGAATTATGTATTACCAGCATAGGTTTAGCGTAAGAGTTTGCCCTTAAATTTTGCTCAAGCTGGCTCATAGCGTGATACATAGTAGAGTGCAAGTAGCCATCAATAATTGCTGAAGTAGCGCGCACATATTCACCTTTACGGCCAGCAACGCGGTGAGAAAGAATTACAGGAATAGAGCCCAGCAAATGAGTGGGGTATTCTTCTAGTAAAATTTCTTCTACTCGTTTTTCATGCGAAGGGTTTACTACCGAATTAACCAAGCACACAACAATAACCTGAGCTCCTTTGTCCACCAAAGTTCTTATCTTGCGACGAACATCATCCTCATCCACTGGCATTACAAGCTCGCCTTCAAAGCCCAGACGTTCACGTACACCCTCAATCATACTAGGTAACACAAGCGCTTCTGGTCTTTGTGCATCAGGGAGGTTCTGCTTCGCTAGGTCATCCATACCTTCGCCATAACCACGCGCCCTACTCAATGGCACCATAGCTTCATAGCCAGCAGTTACAAGCATCCCTATATTTGGACCTTTATGCTCGATCAGAGCATTAGTTCCAAGAGTTGTTGCATAACGAACTGAGTCAACTCCAGACAGCAGCTCCTCCATACTCAAATCAAGTTCTTGGTAGGCCTTTTCAAGTGCCTCATTGAACCCCAACGCGAGGTTTTGATGTGTCGTTAACGCCTTAGTTTCTATGTACTTATCATCCCAAACCACAAAGCAGTCAGTGAAGGTACCGCCGATATCTACAGATATACGTTTCATAATTTTATTTCCTAAAACTTTAAAACTTTCAGATTATTCTTTTGCAAGAAAAGTAACTCATTGGCATTAATGATTATGGCCATGTTTTCTATCCACCAAAACATTCGGCCCTGTAGTAGGCTCGGTGAGCTCTTCTCTTTCACTCCATTGAACTTTTAAAGCATCCACATCCACTTCCATATCATAAAGAGGCATATGTCCTGGGAAGGTATACTCTACCTCTACTTGAGTGCCGCAAGATGGACAGTAAAACTCATAAATACTTACCCACTCTTTATCAGGACAAAAAGTGAAGCGATACTTTTCTGGATCAATAACAGAGGGATGTATATCTTCTGGGTCTCTTTTGTATACCAGCAAACCCTCTTTATAGTTTCCGCGTGCGGGAGCTACTGTATGTTCACACACACGGCATTCCCAGTTCTCCGAATCTAAATCTATTCGGAGATACTCAGTCATTAATACTTTCATTATTTGGCCCCTTTTGTTAAGCAAACATCGCCTAATTCAGTTACAACAAAACTCCAGCCCTGCCGAACCAAGCACGTGAAGTATTCCTCTTCAATGACCGCTGGACCAACACCGTGGTTACCTGACTTCATCTTACTAACGTCATAAACAGGTAAGTCACTCCATTCCTGGTTATCTCCAAAAATAGACCGGACGGCAACTTGTTTTGCCAGCTCGCCTTTTGATGATTTTGCCTGCTTACTGCTTTCTATTCTAAGTATTTTTCGAGCAGAGAATTCCAATGTAACCGAGTCCGAACTAGACAAGTCTTTGGGAAACACAATCTTATCAGTTAAAACGTGAGTAGTTTCATTATCTCCGCTAGCACCAACAAGTTGGGCGCTCACCTCGTAATCACCATCAGCATAACCTTCTGCAAACATGTCTCTTTCGGCCTTTTCTACAAGGTTTGCATGCGCAGCCTTGAGGGCTCCATCAGTGAAGTCAGTCAACACAACCGCATAGCTTTGGCCTATGTCGCAAGAACCTATGCCATAAGCACTAAAAACTGCTGCAGTTTTAGGGATAAATACAGTTTTTATCCCAGATTTATCCGCAATACCGCATGCGCTCATCGGGCCAGCTCCACCAAACGCCAACAAAACAGTTTCGTCAGAAACAGTAGCAAAGCTACTTAATTCGCCAGCAACTTTTGTATCATAAGCATCACGAAGCTTAATTAGCGCCTCATCAGAGGAAATTCCGAGGGGGGTAGCAATATTTTCCTGAATCGCAGCAAGAGCTCTATCAATGTCGAGTTTAAGACCTCCACCAAAAAATGTTTTAGGATCAAGTAGCCCCATTAAGAGGTTTACGTCCGTCATTGTAGATTCTTTACCTCCGCGACCAAAACTTGCTGGCCCAGGTACAGCGCCCACACTCTCTGGGCCAACCTTAATGTTCTTTCCATCAATTGACAGGATAGAGCTACCGCCAACACCTGGACTTGCTATCTCGCAAAGACCAAACGAAATAGGTACTCCCTCTACAGTTCCTCGACGTGATTCATCTACAACGTTATTGACTACATGCCCAATATCTGTAGTGGTTCCTCCGATATCCATGGAGATAACATTAGAAAGTTTGTATTGTTTGCTAAATTCCTTAACACCCTCCATTCCACCCCGAGGACCAGAACTATAGGTTTTAAGAGCTATAGTCTTAGCAACACGAGATGCATCGCCATCATTACGGAAGATAAGCAATGGGTTTTTTGTGCGATACTCGCGCAATCGATTCTCTGCGTTATAAAGAAAGCTTTCCATTGCTGGATGTAAAAAAGAATTCACTAGTGCAGTCCAACCACGACGACCACTTGATACATCTTCGGCTAACTCAGTAGCAAATAACATGGGTACAGCACCCAAGAGATGTCGCGGGTAGTTATTAAAAGCGATTTTTTTAAATTGAGATTCGAACTGAGTCGCCTCATCAGTATCAAAGCAAACCACTACACGGTTAGCTCCTCTTGCAGTTAATCGAGTTATAGCGGTAGTAGTTTCAGCTGCACTCTCTGGATCTTTCAGATCAGCTAGATCAATCTCTTCAACCCGGTCACCCACAAGAAACGTAAATAGATCTGGGTCTTGTTTTTTCATCAAACTAATTAAGTTTGAATTACCTTTATTTATAACCATGCCCAACTTGGGGCCTTTACGCTCCACAATAGCGTTTGTACCCTGAGTAGTAGAATATCTTATATGTTCTACTTCAGCGAGCAGTCGGGCTACATCTTCTTCGCCATATATAACTTTGGAGACATCCTTCAGGCCATCAAAAAAGCATTTACTCAAATCATAAGGCGTAGTAAGTGTTTTGGTTTTATAAAAATTATTATCTTTCAGCACACAGATGTCTGTAAGAGTACCGCCGTTATCGATATTAATTAACATTCCCATATCGAGCTACCTTAATTCTAAAAACTGAAATTTATAAACAGGTCTATTATATCGGGACCCACGAGGTTGTTTATTCTACGAGCATACATAAGACTTGGCAATCTCTGCGCGCTATAAGAAAAAACATACTAAAAACTAAAAATTTCACCCGAAATCAAGTTTCAGTGCAAAGCAAGATCAATTTTTTAGTTTATTTGAATTATTACCACAATGAGTAAAATACCTACATGAGGCGGCATATTAATCCTTAAACTCACATTTAATCACTATAAAGGTCTAAAAAATTGAATCAAGGTCAAATTTTATCTTCTAAACTCACATATTATTTCAATTAAACCAACAACCTTAATTTAGTCGCTTTTATAAAACTCCAAACACAAATTTATATCACCCATTGATGGCTTTATGCTGTGTGAAACTCCAGGACACATGACCCCAAATGTCATAGGGTCAAGAATAAAGCCCTTAGGAGGGTCAGTGTGAATAAAAAACTGAGCCAACCCTGCCGTGACAAGTACTTTGACCCAAATTTCTTTTTTTGGCTCGTATTCAGAAAAAAATTTAGTAGGTAGGGTGTTGTGAGTATAAATTTCTGATTTTTTTACCAGACATATATTTTGGGGAAGAGAAGGCATATCACAGCTTATGCATTCCTCTATATCTCCTAAATGCTGAGCCCTACCTTGCGCAGATTTAACCCATCCACAATCCTGGTAAGGAGGATTATGTCGCATTAGCAGAAAGTGCCCGCACTCCAAGGTTGCCGTCCACTCCTGATGACGATCTAGCTGAAAGCTTTTAATTAATCTTCTCATGCCAAAATAGTAAACCAATAGGGATAATTCGGCAAAATTTAAGGAAAAAATCTAGGTGAAAAAAGGCATTAAGACTCTGAGCACTAACATTAAAACAATCATCTTTACTAAAAAATTAAATTTTCACTTAAAATGATAAAAATATTTAACGGACAAAACTTAGACTATTTATAGAACTTTCGTCGGTCAGAGAAATCTCTAACTCGTTTTCTCCAGGCCTTGTAAGACCCCTCCTTGAGAGATTCTCGCATAAGCTTTTTTACGTCTTTTTCTTGTAAACCATAAAGACCCCTTATATCCTCAAAGCCAACATGGTCCGAAAGGGCCATTTCAATAATTTCGCTTTTCTCGGTTTCTGAGATCGTACTTGTCATGCTGATGGGGCTCTTATAGTTTTTTGAAGTCTATCTTTAACTTAGAGACAAGAGAGTAATAACTTCTAGATTAGAACTCTTAACACTAGAATTAATTATAGCTGCTCTACTTGGTCCCCACAAAGACAGCGCTTTACATACCAATGATACTTCCTGGAAGCCCCTAATTATAGGGCTTCCAGGTTTCACATATGGCGGAGAGAGAGGGATTCGAACCCTCGATAGGGTATTAGCCTATACACCCTTAGCAGGGGCGCGCCTTCAGCCGCTCGGCCACCTCTCCAATAAAAAATTTAATTTTATTAAACTTAAAAATAGCGCCTAAAATACGAGGCGGCATGATAGCAACACCTTCGCAAAAATTAAAGCGCGCTACACGACTTCGAAGTTTATTTTGGCACCTTAACGTCATTATCCAACTCAAAGACACTATGTAGAGATCTCACGGCCGAATCTAAAAAACCCTCAGCAATAACAACTGTTATTTTAATTTCTGATGTACTTATCATTTGTATATTAATATTCTCTTTGCCTAATGTATCAAACATAGTTGCAGCGACGCCTGCGTGAGAGCGCATGCCCACACCAACTAAAGCAAGCTTGGCAATATCGGCATCTGCTTCGACTGATATAGCACCTAATTCCAGTGCCACCTTATTCAGCACACTTTCTGCCTTTTTCATCTCATTCCGATGGACAGTAAAAGTTAATGACGCTGTTTTATCTTGTGCAACGTTTTGTACGATCACATCAACCTCAATATTAGCCCTACCAACCGCTCCTAAAATTCTTGCGGCACTCCCAGGAATATCTGGAATTCCTCGCACAGTAAGCTTAGCCTCGTCACGGTTGAATGCTATGCCAGAAACAATAGGTTTTTCCATGTCGTCGTTTTCCTCGAATGTGATTAAGGTGCCGGGGCCTTCTTTAAAACTTGATAAAACTCTAAGAGGGACCTTGTATTTTCCAGCAAATTCTACAGCTCTGATCTGCAGCACTTTTGACCCCTGACTTGCCATTTCGAGCATTTCTTCAAAGGTTACATGATCTAGACGCTGCGCATTTTTTACAACACGGGGATCCGTTGTATACACTCCGTCTACATCCGTATAGATTTGACATTCATCCGCCTTCAATGCAACAGCTAAAGCTACAGCAGTAGTATCTGAGCCGCCTCGCCCTAATGTTGTAATATTTCCTTGTTCGTCAACGCCTTGAAATCCAGCAACTACAACCACTTTTCCCTTGGAAATATCATTCTCCATGCGATGTGAGTCGATAGCCTGAATTCGAGCCTTAGAATGAACGTTGTCTGTGAGAATTTGGACTTGAGAGCCAACATAAGACTTTGCATCACAGTCGCGTTTGTGTAGCGCCATACACAACAAAGCAATTGTGACTTGTTCACCCGTAGATACCAATACATCCATCTCACGCGAACTTGGAGTTTTCTGGATACCATTTGCCAATGCAATTAGTCGATTAGTCTCTCCACTCATAGCCGAGACTACTGCAACCACATCATCACCACGATTACGTGAAGCGACTATTTTCTCTGCAATAGCCTCGATTCTTTCAACAGTTCCGACTGAAGTACCGCCAAATTTCTGAACTAGTAAACTCATGTATGGCCTAGATTCTAAAATACTACATTATTGTATACGGAGCCAGATCTCTCATGACACGCTTAAATACTTATAAAAATTGCGCAATTTAACACTAAAACACTATCAAAGTTAAGACATATTGCTCTGGCAAGCCTGACCTAAATTCAGTCTATAGCATAATCTCTCAATTTTTTTTCAATCCAACCAAAAACAGAATTGATCGCTTCAGGTAGAGCTTCAGCATTTGCACTGCCACCCTGAGCCATATCATGACGGCCCCCACCCTTACCGTCTAGCTGGGAAACAACAAACTCCATTAACTCCCCGGCATGCAAGTGCTTGGAGACATCCTGAGTAGCGCCGGATACTAGCGAGACTTTACCCTTGTTAACTGTCGCTAGCATCACTACGCTTGCACCCAGCTTATTTTTTAGTTGGTCTACTGTATTACGAAGCGTTTTAGGGTCAACACCGTTAATATTTGCCGACAGCACCTTGATGCCTTTTATTTCTTTGGCCGTTGAAAGAAGCTCAATACCCGCTATGCTAGCCACCTTGCTCTTCAACTGAGTGTTTTGTTTTTCCAGCTCCTTGGAATCAGAGGTTAAGGCTGCTACTTTTTGAGCAAGATTGCCTGGACTTGTCTTGAGCACACGACAAGCATCCTCCAAATCCTGCTCAAGCTTACTAAGATAACTTAATGCAGACTCACCAGTTACTGCTTCAATTCGACGAACACCAGAAGAAATGCCCACTTCAGAGACAATCTTAAACAAGCCAATATCACCTGTACGTAATGCATGCGTACCACCACACAACTCTACAGAGAATCCATTTCCTATATTTAAGACTCTGACTTCATCCCCATATTTTTCACCAAATAAAGACATAGCACCTTTGTTCTGGGCCTCTTCCATATCGCAAATTTCAGTTTTTATTGAGGTATTTCTACGAATTTCCTCATTAATAATTCTTTCTATAAGTTTTCTCTGTTCAGGCACGATAGGTTCAGCATGGCTAAAGTCAAAGCGAAGTCGATTAGCATCAACCAATGATCCTTTTTGAACTACATGCTCGCCTAATACTTTTCTTAAGGCAGCATGGAGTAAGTGAGTGGCCGAATGATTTAAACCTGTCGCTAAACGAGCACTAACATTAACTTCTGAATCAAGCTTTTGATTAACGCTTAAAGCTCCTAAAGTAACGATACCAATATGCAGAAAATGAGCACCCTGCTTTTGACAGTCATTTACTTTAAACTCACCTGAATCTGAACGTAAGAGACCATGATCTCCAGTTTGTCCACCAGATTCAGCGTAAAAAGAAGTGCTATCAAGAATGATTGTTGCCTCATCTCCCTTAAAGACACTGTCCACTTGCACTCCGTTCAGCAGTAACGCCTTGATACTACCTTTACCTAAAGTGGCTTGGTAACCAGTAAATTTAGTTTCCCCATCAAGAATTAATTGCTGCGTATGGCTCGCGTTGAAATTACCTGCAGCGCGCGCCCGTTCACGCTGAGCAGTCATAGATTTCTCATACCCAGGCATGTCCAGCGATAGATTTCTTTCTCGCGCTATATCGTTAATCAAATCAACAGGAAAGCCGTAGGTATCATAAAGGGTGAAGACTGTATCTCCAGCAATAATATTTCCATTCAGCTCGCTTATAGCCAAATTTAGCAATGACATACCTTTATCTAAGGTTTTTTGAAACTGCTGCTCCTCTTTGAATAGCACTGTCTTTATATGCACCTGCGCCTCAATTAACTCTGGGTAGGCCTCCCCCATAGCACCAGCAAGATCCAACACCAATTCATTAAAGAAAGGTTGATTTTTACCTAACTGATTGCCATGTCTAATTGCTCGACGAATAATGCGACGTAAAACATATCCTCGACCCTCATTAGCAGGCAGCACTCCATCTAAAATCATGAAACTACAAGAGCGAATATGATCAGCTATTACCCTTAATGACTTACTTTCCAGATCATCTGATCCCGTTACCCTAACTGCTGCTTTCAGCAACACCTTAAAGAGATCAATCTCATAATTATTATGCACTCCCTGCATGACAGCAGCAATCCGCTCAAGCCCCATACCAGTATCAATAGAAGGCTTCGGCAGGGGGTCCATACTGCCATCCGCTTTTCTGTCATATTGCATAAAAACTAAGTTCCATATCTCAATATAACGATCAAGATGGTCATTATCGCTACCAGGGGGGCCGCCTGGGATATCTTCACCATGATCGTAAAAAATTTCAGAGCAAGGACCACAAGGACCTGTTTCTGACATTTGCCAAAAATTATCTTCCCCCAGCCTAGAAAAACGAGCTGGGTTAATACCAACTTCTTGGAGCCATATTTGTGCTGCTTCATCGTCAGATTCGTGCACGGTCACCCATAGACACTCTTCGGACAGTCCAAGCTCTTCTGTTAAAAACCGCCAAGCATAAATAATTGCCTCGCGCTTAAAATAATCTCCGAAGCTAAAATTTCCCAGCATCTCAAAAAAAGTATGGTGGCGCGCCGTATACCCTACATTCTCTAGGTCATTATGCTTTCCTCCAGCTCTCACACAGCGCTGAGAAGACGCAGCGCGAATATACTTAAAACTCTCATCTCCTAAAAAAATATCTTTAAATTGAACCATACCAGCATTTGTAAACAACAATGTTGGGTCATTGGCGGGAATCAAGCTGCTGCTAACTACTAGCTCATGATCCAGGCGCTGGAAATATTTAAGAAACTTATTGCGAATTTCGGCTGTTTTCATAATTAACTTAACCTCACAGCTCTATTTGGGCCGCTTTAAAATGACCATATTACATAGCCAAATACAATTTGTGCTTATAAAAAGCTAGATTTGATAAAGAAAAACTCTTTAAAAACTAAGATTATTTTCCAAAAAATTCTTGCTTCCCAATAGATGCAAGTGCAAGTGAAATACTGTCTGACCTGCATCGGCACCGTTATTTATAACCACACGAAAGGATTCATCAATACCAGTAATTTTAGCCAATTCATTAGCCACTAAAAGAAGATGTCCAAGCAACCCTTTGTCGTTGGCAGTTGCTTTAGCAAGCATAGGTATAGGCTTTCTGGGTATGATCAGCAAGTGAGTTGGGGCCTGTGGGGCAATATCTTTTATAGCAATGCAATGCTCATCCTCATGCACGATGTCAGCAGGAATATCGCCAGCCATAATTTTTTCGAAAAGTGTGTTATGTTCCATTTTTTACTAAGATCCTACTTATTATTTTTTATGTCTCCATTGCTGCTTAACCCATTTTTTCATCAGCACTTAACTGCCGTGCCTCTGTCTCGAGCATAATCGGAATACCATCCCTTATAGGATAAGCGAGACCACTCGCATGGCAAACTAGCTCATCATGGGACTTGATATATTCCAAAGGCCCTTTGCTAACAGGACAAACTAAAATACTTAGCAGCTTTTTATCAATCATAACGCCTCTTAAGCTAAAAAATTTGTATCTAGCCTAAGTTTAAGTCAAAGATGGCAGTAAAACTATGCTCAAAGCATACAAGATTTGCAGACCAACAGATTTTTACGACAAACAAATCAGCCATCTATAGATGGGAAACGCCTCAAAACCAGCTCTGGATCTAGTCTTACACCAAACCAATTAATACGCCAATCTAAATGGGGGCCTGTAGATCGCCCCGTAGAACCAACTCTAGCGATTAGGTCTCCTTTTTTTACTCTCTTGCCCAAAGGTACCACCACCTTACTAAGGTGAATAAACGTAGAACTAACCCCGTGGCCATGGCCAATGATTAAAGTGCCACCAGAATAGAACATACTTTCATTAACTAGCTCCACAACGCCAGGTGCAGGGGCATAAACATTAGCTCCCTCTTGCGCTGCAATATCCAACCCGTAATGAGGATTACCTGGGGAGCCATTATATATTCTACGGCTGCCATACACCCCTGTAATCTTTCCTCTCAAAGGCATCTTAAAGCCAGCTAGAAAATCTAATGTTCCTGTATCTATTTTTCTAGCGAGCCTAACTTCGCTCGCCTCCCTTCGGATTCGATCAAGAACTTCAGCTGGAGGGTTGACTGTTTTTTGGGGGACGCCAAATATATTCTGTACTTTATATTTTCTCTGTATTACTGAAAATATGTAGCTACGCTGTATTTCTCCATCAATGCTGCTAGTGGTTAATGTGATTTTTGGTGGAGCATTGCGCCCCAAACCAAAAACATACAAGCCGCTACTATCAACTCTCACTTTTTTACCCATAACTTTTAACTTAAGCACTGGATCAACGTATCCAGAAATTAAAGACCCTTGAGATATAACCCCATCGAGTTCCAGCGCATGTGTGTTTGGTGTTAGGTTCAGCGCCATAATAAAGAGCAAGCATTTAAAGCTAATCGCTGAATGGGTGGTTATACTAATTTTTAAGAAAAAATCCATTGATTTATTTACCATTAATTAAAGCAAGCAGCTATATGATCTGGCTTAAATCCACGATATTTTAGAAAATTTTTAAGTTTCACCACATCATCAAATTGATCGCAGGCAGCAAGTCCATATTTTTTTTTCATCGCCACCTTTGCCAACTGAAACCAATCTGCCTCACTTTCAATTAAAGCCAGATCAATTAAGTCTATTTTTACTCCACGTTGTTTTAATTCAACCTGAATGCGAATAGGTCCATACCCCCTTCTGATACGTGTTGCTACAAGCATCTCAGAAAACCTTTTATCTGATTGAAGGTTTTGATTATTCAGAGCTACAACAATTTCACGAACTAGCTCGATGTTTTCTGGGAATCTTTCGTTTAATTTTTGTGATAGTTCCAAAAAAGAGTGCTCTCTTCGCGCAAGTAACGACATTGCTCGGTACCTAATAGTACTTACCGGATTCTCTTTATTTGACTTTATCATCATATCGCCAGGCTTACTTCTTGATATTTTTCGTTTTTTTATGAACAGTTAATCATAAAAAAACCGTACTTTAAAGAAAAGTACGGCTAGTCGTATAAGGGATACGTATACTGAGAATATTCTCAGGACTCTACTTCACCTTCCGCCATTTCGCCCCCTTTCACCTGATCTTTCTTTTCTGATACAGGCATTAGCTGAGCGCGAATTTTTTGCTCTATTTCTTTTGCAACACTCGGGTTTTCGCGCAAATATTCACATGCATTTGTTTTTCCTTGACCAATTTTTTCTCCATTATAGGCATACCATGACCCAGCCTTTTCAACTAGACCACATTGCACCCCAAGATCTACAACTTCTCCCAACTGATTGATCCCTTGTCCATATAAAATTTGAAATTCACACTTCTTGAACGGAGGGGCAACCTTATTTTTAACCACCTTTACTCGTGTCTCGTTACCAATTATTTCTTCACCATCCTTTACTGCTCCAATGCGACGAATATCCAAGCGTACAGATGAATAGAATTTCAATGCATTTCCGCCCGTAGTAGTTTCCGGGTTACCAAACATTACCCCTATCTTCATACGAATTTGATTTATAAATATTACCAGACAGTTTGCATTCTTTATGTTTCCAGTTAATTTACGTAAAGCCTGTGACATTAATCTCGCTTGCAGTCCTACGTGATGATCACCCATCTCTCCTTCAATTTCAGCGCGGGGCGTTAATGCAGCTACTGAGTCTATAACTAACACATCAATAGTTCCTGATCTAACCAACATGTCAGTTATCTCTAGTGCTTGCTCGCCTGTATCAGGCTGCGAAACAAAAAGATCGTCAACATTAACTCCGAGTTTTTCTGCATAAATTGGATCCAATGCATGCTCTGCATCGACAAAAGCACAGGTTCCCCCAACTTTTTGAGCTTCAGCAATAACCTGTAGTGTTAATGTAGTTTTTCCTGAGGACTCAGGTCCATATATTTCTACTACTCGACCTCTTGGCAGTCCTCCTATACCCAAACACACATCTAACCCTAATGATCCTGTCGAAATTGCTGGTATAGCTTGATGTTCTTTATCGCCCATCCGCATCACTGTACCTTTACCAAACTGACGTTCAATTTGCGACAGTGCAGCCTGTAGAGCTTTTTCCTTATTGGGATCCATAATCTCTTCCTTTTTTTACCTTGCACTAACAGAATATTTTGATTAATTGCTGCTTATCCTAGGTAGCTTAACTCAATTTTTTTATACTGTATAGTCATACAGTGTTCGAATTGTTTACCTTGTCATTTTTTCAATCTCTAACTTAAATATCAGAAAATATAGCAAACTCTTTAATGTTTAATTCCCTAGCGTTTTTGATCTGGAATTCCTTTTACTACCCCCCCTACCGAATGCTTAATGTTATGAGAGTTTCGTAATGATAGGTTCCAGGAAATAAGTCGATCAAATGAACATTTTTAATTTTGTATTTTTTAACTAGTTTTTGTACATCTCTAACCATGGTTGAAGCATTGCAGCTCGCGTAAACTATCTGCTTTGGATTAAATGTTTCAACCCACTCAGAGAGGTTTGTAAACCCTTTTCGTGGAGGGTCTACAATAAATGTGTCGTAACTTGAGGTCTCTGAGCGAGCTTTGAACGTCCTAAGAGCTGTCTCAGAATACAAGTCTAGATGCACAAAATTTAGCTCCTCTAGATTAACTCGTTCTGGAGAATAATCGATCATGACCCTTTCGACTAATGGATTGCTTGAAGTCACCTTATCTGAAAGATTACCGTTTCCAGAAAACAAATCCAGAAGTAAATTTTTTGAATTTTGAGATGTTCCGTCTCCGTTGATAGCTTGCACAACTACATCCCTTAACACCTCATTCATAGTAGCGTTAACTTGACTGAAACCACCATGAGCATATGGCTGATTCCACTCGACTCTGGCATCGCCGTCTTTGTTCATGAACAGCTCACAATGTCCTTCACCAGAGTGCTCTTCAGTCCAATTTTTATCTTTGTAAAGTTTACTAAAAACTGCTTTTAGTTCTTCGTTTAACAGTAAGCATTTTGGAATTTCTATTACCTTGTTTGTTTTGCCATCTACCATTCCTATATATTTATGACGGTAGTGTAATTGCATACGGTTACGATAACCAAAACGCTTATCAGCCGGACTGACTGTTAATTCGGGGCTTACTACATCAAGGCGGTTCAAATGATGCTGCAAAGCTTTCTTTTTATAGTTCAACTCATTTTCATAATCTGTATGTAAGTAGTGGCATCCAGGACATTGACTAAAATGCTCGCATTTTGATTCGGTTCGGTTATCGGCTGTCAGATCCAAAATCTCTAATTGGGCAAATGCAACTCCTTTACTTATTTTGGTTATAGACGCAGTTCCTTTTTCACCTGGCAAAGTTTTAGGAATAAAGCATGGTTTTTTATCTACGATTGAAACACCCTGACCAAGTGGATCCATACTCTCAATATTAAATTTAATCGGAGACTCAGGTATTTTTCTCTTTCGTTTTACATTGCTTTTTTTGTATTTCAAAGTAGCGCCTGTATAGTATGTGGACGAGTTGATGAATATGCCCCGCATCTTATCACTCTTTCCAGAGCCCTTCTTGTCGTATACTAAAATTTCAAACCCCTTAAATATAACCAAAATCTTAAAAATTCCTTAAAGTTAAGGAATTTATTAAAATTTATACAACATTAAACAGATATTGTTTAAATACCCGATTTGATTTCTGTATAATGCTGCGCTGAGAAGGGGCCTAAGCTTTGCGGAGAATTACATAATGACATTTATAGTTGGCGAAAATTGCATCAAATGCAAATATACAGATTGCGTGGAAGTATGCCCCGTAGACTGCTTCTATGAGGGGCCTAATTTTTTAGTCATTCATCCTGATGAGTGTATTGACTGTGCGCTTTGTGAGCCAGAATGCCCTGCAGGTGCTATATTTTCTGAAGATGAACTGCCGGAAGACCAGCAAGCATTTCTAGAATTAAATACTGATTTGGCGGAGGTATGGCCTAACATAACTGAAAAAAAGGAATCTTCAGTTGATGCTGAAAAATGGGATGGAGTTGCAGGAAAACTTCAATATCTAGAGCGATAAGTTTAATTAAATTGAGTTTTATCTGTTTAATTTGTCATATTTTTATCATTTTTTTAGACTACTCAAAGCATTCAAAACAGCTGAGATATATTCCTCTTGGATCATTTAGCTTGGCCGTCGCGGCTAGCTTGCTAGTGAGTTCATTGAACTTTGCCATCAAGCTCCAGGAGTTTGATTTTCCAAAAAACACGCCAGGCGTAAAGCCAAGATGAACTTCGCTAAGTCCTTTCAAAATTTGTTCGCGAAAGTTTAGTGGGCGAGTCAGCTCTACGACCTCATAATAAGATAAATTTGCAGCTTTTGCCGCAGCGTCTAAAGACTGATCCAAACTTCCTATTTGGTCAATTAGCCCGAATTTCAAGGCTTGTATTCCAGTCCAAACTCTACCCTGAGCTACTAAATCAATGTCTTTAGTGTTGCTATTTCTTGCTTCTGCAACAATTTTTAAAAATTGGCTATAAGTATAATCAACTCCAGCTTGAAAAACTTTTTTTGCACTACTAGACATAGGCCTAGTTAACTCAAATATATCAGACAAGGCAGTAGTGCCTACGCCATCACTTTGAACCCCCGCCTCTTTTAAGGTGCCTTCAAAAGTTGGGACAATACCAAAAACACCTATAGATCCGGTAATAGTAGTTGGGGTAGCCCAAACTTCACTAGCACCCATAGCCATCCAATAACCTCCAGAGGCGGCAACCGAACCCATAGAAACCACAACAGGTTTTCCAGCATCTTTTAAGGCTATTATTTCTTGACGAATAATTTCTGAAGCAAACGCGCTACCACCTGGACTGTCTATGCGCAACACAGCAGCTCTAATTTGATCATCCTCACGAGCACGCTTTAATAAATCGGATAGACTTTCACTACCTATGGCTCCGTCCGGCTGATCCCCCTCGCTAATGACCCCTTTAGCTACAATCAGAGCAACTTGATTAGCCTCAGCACTAGTGACTGAAACCTCTGTTTTCTCGTCTATGTAATCCAAATAGCGCGAGGCATTTATGTGCTTATAACCCCCGTCGTCAGCTAGGCCCGAAAGTGACACAAGGCGAGCTTTGCTCTCAGCTCTACTAGACAGCCTATCTACCAGGCCGAACTCTAAAGCTAATTGAGCAGCATTACCCTGATATTTTATTAGCTTTTCACCTAAAGTGTTAGCGTAATCATTTATGAAACCCTGTGGCAACCCTCTCAAGCCTTCCACTCTAGAGGTGTAAACCTGCCAAAGCTCATCAAGCCATTGAGAGGTGTGCTCCTTAGAAGCATCAGACATAGCTGAACGACTGAACGGCTCTACAGCATCTTTATATGTCCCTACACGAAAAATGTTAATGTTGATCCTTAGTTTATCTAGAGCTTCTTTCAAATAGCTCGTATATCTGCCATAACCTTTTACCATCACAAATCCCATAGGATGAAGATGTATTTCATCGGCATAACTTGCTAGATAATACTGTTCCTGGGAATAACTATCTCCGACGGCGATAACAGGCTTGCCACTAGACTTGAATCGATTCAAAGCTGCTCCTACTTCTTCAAGCTTGCTAATGCCAGCGCTAGCGAGATGATCTAACTCCAAAACTAAGCTGGTTATGTGCGGGTCAGTAGCTGCATAATCTATAGCGTAGACCAAATCAAAGACCAGTGTTTCATTCTCAATTTTACTTTCATTCAAGAAATTTTTAATAGGAGCAACAAAACTCTTTTGCTCCACCAAATCCCCAATTGGAGAAATTGTTAAAGCAGCTTTTTCTGGTAGCGACTGCCTGTTATCTTCGAAAAAAACCACAATAAGGCATATGATTATCAGAAATATAATGGCGCTTACTAGCCCCTGTATTCCAGCAATTATCCCTTTAAAGACTCGTATAATAAAACTCAATGGACTTATTTTCATGTTGATTCCGAGTCATCCTGATAAAGAGAATACTGCTTCCATCTGCTATGCATCATCGCGACACTAAACATGATTACTAATATAATTATCTCTAATACATCAAAATAGTTTGAGCTTGGCGAAAAAAAATTATCAACTGCCACGATAAAATAAAGCAATGTCACAAAACATAGCATAGATATAGTTTTATATTTCTCTTCATATAGTCCAGGTAAAAGAATAACTAGAGGCAAAAATGTAAAAATTGTTAAACTCAAGGGGGTTGATCGGCAAATACTATTAGATAGCAGAACTAACCCAAAAACAGCGAGACTTGTCCAGGTGAGCTTTCGACAAACGTTTAACTTTTTTTTCAAACCGAGAATAATTTTCATATTGGAAATACTTTCTGATTAAGGATAATCTGATAATTTTGTGGCCAAGACAGCAATTCTGTTACCTAAAGCAATGCATAGCTCAGACTCGTCCGAGGTGATACTGTCAAAGCCTTTTCCTGTTTGGCAGGATGCTCCGTAAGGAGTGCCTCCTCTGGTGGTGCTATGAAGTGCTTTCTCGCTATATGGCAATCCAGCCAATATCATGCCTTGGTGCATCAAGGGTAACATCATGGTCAATAAAGTTGTTTCTTGTCCGCCGTGAAGAGACCCTGTAGAGGTAAATACGCCAGCCGGTTTTCCAATCAGCCCCCCGTTTAACCAAATATCTCCTGTCATATCTAAAAAATATTTAAGCGGGGCTGCCATATTTCCGAAACGCGTAGGGCTCCCAAGTACCAAGCCAGCACATTCACTCAAGTCTTCTTGGCTACAATAAAGATGCCCTTCCTCAGGGATATCAGGCTCAACGCTCTCACAAACAGCAGATATAGCCGGGACAGTTCTAATTTTTGCCTCTAATCCAGTCTGCTCAATACCACTCCCAATCTTTTCGGCCATTTTCTTAGTATTCCCAGATCGAGAATAATATAAAACCAAAACATATGACATCAAACAATCTCCAATATTCTCTCAGGCGGTCGACCAATTACTGCTACATGCCCGTTAACAACAATAGGTCGCTGTATAAGTTTTGGGTTTGCAGCCATTGCATCGATAAGCTCAGAGTCTGTTTTTCCCCTGTCAGCCAAATTTTTTTCTTTATAAGCATCTTCGCCTTTTCTTAATAGCTGCCGAGCAGGTATACCAAGCTTTCTCAAAAGAACTGTCAGGGCTTCAGCTGTTGGAGGTCTTTTGAGATACAATAAAATATCCACAACAATATCTTTTTTCACTAAAAGAGCTAATGCTTGCCGAGATTTAGAGCAACGAGGATTGTGATAAATAGTAATCATGACCTTTCGAAAGAAATCCTTGTATAATTAGATTGATATTAAATGCATTCTAGCTTGAAACTTTCAAGGCTATCATAAATCCCGTAGAAGAAAATAACTATGAATAATCAGCTTACTATTTTTCTATGGGCGGGATTGATATCCCTTTGCTTGCTAACAGCCTCCTGTCAAAAAAACGAACTCACCTATCAGCTAGCTGACGGACAAACCCTAAATTTTTCCAAACTAAAAGGTCGAGTGGTATTAATTAATTATTGGGCCACATGGTGCAAACCTTGCCGAACCGAAATACCTGAACTCAATACTCTTCATGACAAATGGAAGACTAAGGTTATCGTCCTTGGTGTCAACTATGATGGCACTCAGGGAGACCAACTAAAAATTCAAATAAAAGATATGGGAATAAAATTCCCTACCCTGACAACAGACCCGAGAAAAAAATTCAACGTCCAAGCGAGCGGAGTACTTCCAGAAACACTGGTCATTGATAGCAAGGGTAACCTGAAAACTGTTCTCCTAGGTGCACAAACCATCGAGAGCCTATTAGGCATTATTAACGGTATACCTACTACCAACTAAAAGTTTTCCTCACAAAAGGAATGCTTAATTTTCGTTTTTCTTGCAACGAAGCCTCTTCCAAAATATCTAGGCAACGCATCAAAGATTTCATTTCCCTAGAAGCCCTAGCAATCATATATTTAGCTAGATCATCATTTAAGTGCATACCTCTTTGCAGGGCTCTAAACTGAAGAATTTTCAATTTTTCACCATCATCCGATGCGTGGAGCTGAAAAACTGGACCCCAGGCATAGCGTGATTTTAAATCAGGCAGTCCCAACAGAAGCTCTCGAGTAGAGCAGTTTGAACCTACTAATAAAGACCTTCCAGAATCTCTGACGCGATTATACAGATTAAACAGCTCTTCTTCCCACCGGGCTTTTCCGGCAATCGCCTCTATATTATCTAGGCAAATTAAGGAAACCTCATCCAAGCTTCCCAGTAGCTCTTCGGGAGAATAATCAAGGAATTCAGACAAGGACAAATACTGAGCTGAGAGCCCCTTAGAAGATGCTCTATGGCAACTGGCTTGCAGTAAATGAGAAACGCCACTTCCGTGAGCTCCCCATAAGTACACAAAGGGGTTGTCATTAAAAGGCTGTTGATTTTCAAGAACCGCAACTACCGTATGATTAATATCCCCTTTCTTTAAGAAAAAATTTTCAAAGGTAGCGGCATCGCTCAGATTGATATTTAAGATAAGCTGCTTTGACACTAGATTCGCCGCCGTATAAATTGTACTTGCTGATTCTTCAGTATCGACTCCGCAAAATGCGTCATTAGAAAAATCCAGCATGGGGTATTTTTAAAGAAAGAGAAAATTCCATGGCATAATTATAACAGTAGACTGCAAATAGGCGCATTATCTAACTGCTAGTTCTTTTGTTTTAATATAAAATACATATTCCGCCAATCTGTTTTGCTATAAATTTCAGCAATCAGGGTAGTCATTTAAAAAGCCACTAATTTAAGGTAACAAAAAACCATGCCTGATCAAAATATCACTCCTCTAAGCTACAAAGATGCTGGTGTAGATATAGATGCTGGAAATGCTCTTGTGGAACGCATTAAGCACACAGCAAAAGACACTAGGAGGCCAGAAGTTTTATCGGGGCTAGGGGGGTTTGGTGCGCTATTTAACCTACCAACTGGATACAAAGAACCTGTACTTGCTTCAGGAACAGATGGTGTTGGCACCAAACTGAAACTAGCCATGGATCTAAATATTCACGACACTATTGGTATTGATTTGGTTGCTATGTGCGTTAATGATCTTTTGGTTTGCGGCGCTGAACCACTATTTTTTCTCGATTATTATGCTACCGGAAAACTGAATATCGATGTAGCAGCATCTGTAATTTCAGGTATAGGTGAAGGCTGTAAGCTGGCCGGATGTTCGCTTGTGGGTGGAGAGACAGCAGAAATGCCAGGAATGTACCAAGGGGAAGATTACGACCTTGCTGGTTTCTGTGTTGGCATAGTGGAAAAATCAAAAATTATTGATGGCAGCAATGCTCGTGAGGGTGACGTCCTTATTGGATTGGCCTCAAATGGACCTCATTCTAATGGCTATTCTTTGATTCGAAAAATTATTGATGTATCTAAGGCTGACATAAAACATGAACTAATTGATGGCATTTCACTAGGGGAAGCATTACTAGCGCCTACCAATATATACGTCAAATCAATTTTAGCTCTAATAAAACATAAAGGTATAAAAATCAATGCGCTTGCACATATAACCGGCGGCGGACTGCTAGAGAACATTCCTAGAGTTTTACCAAAAAATACTAAAGCAGTTATTGATATAAAAAGTTGGAGGAAAGCGCCTATTTTTGACTGGCTTCAGAAAAATGGTAATGTCGACTCTACAGAAATGCACCGTACTTTTAATTGCGGAATCGGAATGGTCATTTGCATACCAGAGGGTATGAGTAAGTTAGCCTTAAATGTATTAAAAGATGCAGGAGAAGAAGCGTATCTCATTGGAAATATAGCACATGCCAAAGATAGCGAAGAAAAAGTTGTATTAAAAGGAATGTAAGATATGACGTCAATACGCAGACCTCAGCTAGCTATTTTGTTATCTGGCAGCGGTAGTAACCTGCAATCATTTATACATGCTATAAATGCGGGGGCACTTGAAGCCGATATAGCTGTAGTCATTAGCAACAAGGCAGGGGTTTTAGGACTAAAGCGTGCCAATGCTGCCGGCATTAAAACCATAACGATAGATAATCTACAGTTTCAAAATAGAGAAGAATTTGACTCTGCGCTAGCTCTCTCGATAAAATATTACAAGCCAGATCTCCTTGTTTTGGCGGGGTTTATGCGTATTCTCACACAAGGGTTTGTTAAGACCTTTTCCGGGAGAATACTTAACATACATCCTTCTTTGCTCCCAAAATACCCTGGTCTTAATACACACAAAAAAGCTATCGATGCTGGAGATGCTTTTGCTGGGGCTACGGTGCATTTTGTTACAGCAAAACTAGATGGAGGTCCACCAGTACTTCAAGCAGAAGTACCTATTCATCAAGATGATTCTCCAGAAAAGCTAGCAAGTCGTGTTCTGGAAAAAGAGCATCAAATTTACCCCTTGGCAGTTCAATGGTTTTGTGAGGGTCGACTGACTTTTGTCGAAGGGAGCGCTTTTTTGGACTCCGCTGCGCTACCTAAGAATGGCTTAACTTATGTTGGCGACTCAACCAAAAAGTAACTTTATACATGCTTATACATCCTCTCAACCACTCTCCTTATTCAGTAATACGCTCTATTAAAAGAAATACTTTTACGGGTAAAATAAAAATTATGCCTTCTCATTTCATATCAATACATGGTCTCGGTAAATATATTTTATATTTTGCCGTTTTATTTTCTTTTACAAATACTGAAGCCCAAGAAGATCAAATTCACTCTCTTGCCTTGACCCCTTACAATCTAGACTATGTTAGCTCTTACAAAGGCATGGATATTGCGACAAACCGAAAACTGACAAAAACCCTGAATGTCTTTACATTGACTGCAACTTCAAAAAATATGTTTGCTAAACTTAGCGAAGAAGCAATTTTTAAGGTCGACACTAACGGGGGCATTATTGGAATTAAGCATGAGTCCTCAAAAAATATTCTAGGAACAAAGAAAAAAGAACTACTGTCATATGACACGCATATGGGAATCGCTAAATATGAAAGCAAGAAAAAAAAGCGTGAATTTGCTCTAGAACTTGGCCATCTTGATGGGCTGACTTACCAGTTAAAATTACAAAGTGACCTAATTAAGCTTGCACGTAAAAAAGATCAACTTACTACCCAAAAAACCTCATCTCTACATTACCCCTTAATCACAAAAGGCAGACAAAAGGTCTACCATTTCAAAATTCTAGGGGAGGAGGTGCTTGAGACGTTACTCGGAAAAATTACCACACTCAAGATCAAAAAATTATACAAAAATGATAAAAGGGAAACACTTCTTTGGTTTGCTCCTAAATGGAATTTTGCGCTAGTTCAGCTTTGGCAGAAAGAAGAGAACGGGGATGACTACAGAATATCAATAGAGAAAGGGACGGTAAACGGCATTAACCTCAAATGAGGCATCTATTAAATAGCCAAACCTAGCCTCCATCAACTTGTCATGCTTTTTTGGTTGCAGCTCTATAAGTCCAACTATGCCTTTGGCAAAGTAACCCCTGTTTGGCCCTGGTACTTTCCGCCACGATCTGCATAAGAAACCTCACAGACCTCATCAGACTCAAAAAATAACATTTGAGCCACTCCCTCATTTGCATAAATTTTTGCAGGTAGACTAGTTGTATTTGAAAATTCTAGGGTCACATGGCCCTCCCATTCTGGCTCTAGGGGGGTCACATTTACTATAATGCCACAGCGAGCATAAGTAGATTTTCCCAAACATACTGTCAGTACGTTTCGTGGGATTCTAAAGTATTCTATCGTACGAGCTAGAGCGAATGAATTTGGAGGTATAATGCAGTGATCTCCCTTTATGTCAATAAATGCATCCTTATCAAAGTGCTTAGGGTCGACTATTTTTGAGTGTATATTAGTAAAAATTTTAAACTCTTCAGCGCAGCGCACATCATACCCATAGCTGGATACGCCATAAGAAATAACCTTTTCAGCAGAAGGATCAGGTTGACGAACCTGCCTTCCAATAAACGGCTCAATCATCCCTTCTTCCCTTGACATCTGCGTGATCCACTTATCGGACTTAATGCTCATAAAATACGGATTCCTAAAATTGTTCAGTGTGAAAATTTTTGCATAGTACCTTTTTGGTTCGCATAGTTGAAGCACCCAAACAAAAGTTACTCAATAATAATTTCTGGCATTTCATGTGGCGTGCTATCCGCTAATATGTCAGTTACTTTTAGAGAGATCTGTCGGTATATATCGCTTACAGGACCTCGAGGATCAGAATATACAGAGGGGTTGCCCTCATCAATACGCTGGCGAATATCCAAGGAGAGGGGAAGTACGCCCAAAACTTTAGCATCATACTCAGATGCAACTAATTTTGCTCCGTCTTTTCCAAAAATATGCTCATGATGTCCGCATTGACTACAAACATGAACTGCCATATTTTCAATTATACCCAGCACTGGAATATTAACTTTACTGAACATCTCGATAGCTTTGCGAGCATCTAGCAGCGCAATGTCCTGCGGTGTAGTGACAATAAGAGCGCCAGATAATTGTGCTTTTTGCGCCAAGGTAAGCTGAATATCTCCAGTCCCAGGGGGCATGTCGACCACCAAATAGTCCAATTCACCCCAAGCAGTCTGAGTAAGTATTTGCAATAAAGCACCGCTTGCCATTGGACCCCTCCACACTACTGGGGTATCTTTTGTTATCAGGTAGCCTATCGACATAGACTTTAGCCCCAGCGCCTCTACAGGCGAAAAAAATTTATCTTTTATAACTTCAGGTCTTGTGTTTTCCGGAACACCTAACATTAGCGGTACGCTCGGACCATATATATCAGCATCAACAATACCGACTTTATTCCCAGCTGATGCCAGTGCAAGCGCTAGATTAACTGCTGTGGTTGATTTACCAACCCCTCCCTTTCCAGATGCAACAGCAATCACATGCTTGACCCCAGAAAGCCCCTCCTGAATGTCATCTTTACCCATCTCTAATCCTCGTAAAACTAATGAAAATTCAACGGAAAACCGTTATAGTTAACCACCTACACAATATAGCGCACTGAAGCAGGCAAGTATGTACCACTTAGGTAAGTCAATAAATTTTTAGCCCACATATAAATTATAAGAAATTACGGCCAAATACAATGACAGAACAAACGGCTAAACGTCGAAAAATTCTTGTTACGAGCGCACTGCCATACGCCAACGGTCCAATTCACCTTGGGCATCTAGTGGAATACATACAGACAGACATCTGGAAGCGATTCCAAGTAATGCGCGGACACGAATGCTACTATGTTTGCGCTGACGACGCCCATGGTACAGCGATAATGCTTAAGGCTGAAGAGCTTGAAATTTCTCCTGAAAAACTAATCAGCGAAGTTCACGCTGAGCATGAAAAAGATTTTCAGGGTTTTTTAATTGAATTTGATAACTATTATTCCACTCATACACAAGAAAATAGAGATCTTTCGTCGCTAATATATAACCGCTTGCATGATAACGGGCACATTAGCATTCGCGAAATAACTCAGGCATTTGACTCAGAAAAAAATCTTTTTCTTTCAGACCGCTATATCAAAGGTTCATGCCCGAAGTGCAAGACAGAAGACCAATACGGAGATAACTGTGAGGCATGCGGGGCAACCTACTCATCTTTTGATTTATTAAATCCAATTTCAACTATCTCTGGTGCGGCTCCTGTAGCCAAAGAGTCTGTACATTACTTCTTCAAACTGCCTGTGTTTTCAGAGTTCTTAAAAAAATGGACCCGTGACGGACACCTTCAAGACGAAATAGCCAATAAACTGAATGAGTGGCTTGAGTCTGGACTTCAGGAATGGGACATAAGTCGTGATGCTCCTTATTTTGGTTTTGAAATTCCTGATGCACCAGGCAAGTATTTTTATGTTTGGCTAGACGCACCGGTTGGTTATATGGCTAGCTTTAAAAATCTATGCGATCGCTCAAGCCTTAACTTTGAAGAATTTTGGGGAAAGGATTCTAAGGCTGAACTCTATCATTTCATCGGCAAAGACATTATTAATTTTCATGCTTTATTTTGGCCTGCCATTCTTCATAGTGCAGATTTTAGAACACCATCTAAAATTTTCGCCCATGGATTCCTAACAGTAAACGGCAAAAAAATGTCCAAATCCCGGGGCACATTTATTACAGCTGAAAGTTATCTCCAAAATTTAAACCCAGAACACTTGCGCTACTACTTTGCATCAAAACTTTCATCAGGAGTGGATGACTTAGACTTAAATCTAGATGATTTTATGCAGAAAGTGAACAGTGATCTAGTGGGAAAAATAGTTAACATAGCTAGCCGCTGTTCAAACTTTATAACCAAAGGAAATAATGGACTTCTTTCCGCTTCAGTCGAAGATCAAAAACTTTGGGTTCAGGTGACTGGTGCCGCTGAAACCATTGCTGACCATTATGAAAATCGTGAATTTGGTAAGGCTATGAGGGAAATAATGGCTCAAGCAGATGCAGTCAATGAATACATCGCTTTTAAGGAGCCATGGAAGCTAGTTAAGCTTGATGGTCAAAAACAAGCTGTATTAGACATTTGCTCTCTTGGCATTAACCTATTCAGAGTGCTCATCATTTATCTTAAGCCTGTTCTTCCAACCACAGCCAAAACTGTTGAGGAATTTCTCAATGATGAGCTTACCTGGGATGGCTTGTCTCGACCCCTAGCTAACCATAAAATTAATAAATTCAAACCTCTGATGCAAAGAGTTGAGCAAGTACAAATAGACTCTATGCTTGAAAAAAATAACGAACTTATTGTCGCTCAACAAAATCAACAGACAAAGGTATCGCAGCATATGACTTCAAAAAAAAGCCTTGAATCTGAACCGATGGAGTCAATAGCAGACGAAATCAACTTTGATGACTTTATGAAGATTGACTTGAGAGTAGCGCTTATAACTAAAGCGGAGTACGTCGAAGGGGCTGACAAGCTTCTTCATCTCTTAGTAAACATTGGCAGTGAGACAAAAAGCATTTTCTCTGGAATACGATCATCTTATGAGCCCAAAGATCTCGAAGGCAGATTGACGGTTGTAGTCGCAAATTTAGCACCACGGAAAATGCGATTCGGTATATCTGAAGGCATGGCTCTCGCAGCTGGCGATGATGATGGAATTTATCTATTATCACCAGACAATGGAGCCAAACCAGGGCAAAGAATTACATAAAATAACAATAACTATGACTTATGGCTTAATGCGTTAGAAAAATTATTATTTTATTCTTATTGGTCTACCCAAACAGTTACAATGTCTAACCTCTTGAGATGAGACAATATGCAAGAATTTGCGGTTATTCTAATTAGCGCTATATTTGTAAACAATTTTGTTTTAGTACAGTTTTTGGGGCTGTGCCCTTTTATGGGCGTATCAAGCAAGCTTGAAACAGCAATTGGTATGGCTGGGGCGACAACCTTTGTGCTAACAATTGCGGCAATGTCGAGCTATATGGTAAACACTTGGATACTGATACCACTGAATCTGGAGTATCTTAAAACTATTTCGTTTATCTTGGTCATTGCCGTTGTGGTTCAGTTTACAAAAATGTTTATCGAGAAAAGCAGCCCATTACTTTATCGAGTGCTTGGGGTATTTTTACCGCTAATTACCACTAATTGTGCTGTATTGGGAGTTGCGCTTCAAAACACCACTAAGGCACATACGTTATCGCAGTCGACTCTATATGGTTTCGGTGCGGCGATAGGCTTTTCTTTAGTCCTGATATTATTTTCAGCAATGAGGGAGCGACTTACTGTAGCTGACGTTCCCGAACCGTTTAAAGGTGCCGCTATAGCCATGATTACGGCTGGGCTTATGTCTTTAGCATTTATGGGCTTTAGCGGGCTAGTATAGGGAGCAGTATGTACGATATTATTATTCAGAACCCCTTATATTCAGCACTATTAGCTTTAGCTGGCCTCTCTGTTATCTTTGGAGGAATACTGGGGTTTGCCGCTATTAAGTTTAAGGTAGTGGGTGACCCAATTATTGAGCAAATTGACAGCTTGCTTCCCCAAACTCAGTGCGGGCAGTGCGGCTATCCGGGCTGCAAACCCTACGCGCAAGCTATAGCAGATGGAGATACTATAAATAAATGTCCGCCCGGCGGACAAGCAACTATTAACGCCATTGCTGACCTTTTAGATGTAGATGCACCCAGTCTAAACTCAGAGCATGGAGAAGAGAGTGACACGAGAACTATTGCCTATATTCGTGAAGATGAGTGCATAGGGTGTACTAAATGCATCCAAGCATGTCCAGTAGACGCAATCTTGGGCGCCGCAAAACTCATGCACACTGTCATTGTAAGCGAATGCACAGGCTGCGACCTTTGTGTTGACCCATGTCCTGTAGACTGCATAGACATGTTGCCTGTTCAAAAAGGTTTATCTGACTGGAAGTGGAATTTGCCATCTTCAGTAGGAGAGCAGCTACTAGCATCTAAGCCTAGCGGCATTATTGCATCTGATAGAAGTGGAGCAAACACTCGATGAGAAAGGTTTGGGATTTAATAGGTGGCGTTCACCCCCCAGAAAATAAACATCAGTCTGTGAAAGATTCTGTTGGCGAACTTCCTTTACCTAAAAAATTAATCATACCACTTAATCAGCACATTGGGGCGCCCTCTAAGATAATGGTTTCTATCGGAGATAGCGTTCTTAAGGGTCAGCTACTGGCTGAACCAAAAGGGTTTGTGAGTACTGGTGTTCATGCACCAACCTCTGGGCTTATATCTGATATAGGTGATCATTCTATTCCACATCCGTCTGGCATGTCGGCACCATGCATCACCCTCACCCCAGACGGTAAAGATAAGTGGGTGGAGCATGAAGGTCTAAAAAATTATCGAGATCAGAGCCCTGATGAGCTATTGAGCATAATAAGACATTCAGGGATAGCTGGGCTCGGAGGAGCCGGTTTTCCAACTGCTGTTAAGTTGAGTCCAGAAAAGGCTATATCGACACTAATCCTAAACGGAACTGAATGTGAACCTTATATAACATCAGATGATATGTTGATGCGAGAGCACCCCGAAGACATTATACAGGGTATTCAAATATTATCGTACATTCTTGGTGATCCCAAAGAAATACTAATAGGGATTGAAAACAATAAACCTGAGGCCTATGCAGCACTAGAGCCTCACTTAAAAAATACCACTACCGAACTAGTAGCATTTGATACAAGATATCCCTCAGGAGGCGAAAAACAGTTAATCCAAATTCTTACCGGGAAGGAGGTACCAACAAAAGGGCTTCCGTCTGACATTGGCATCGCATGCCTCAATGTGGGCACAGCATATGCTATATATCGAGCAATTACATTTGGAGAGCCTTTAATTTCTCGAATCACCACAGTGACTGGAGAAGCTTGCGCAATAAACCGAAATTACGAGACTTTAATCGGCACGCCTATTAGTCATTTGCTGAAAAATAGCAGCTTTAACGAGCATGCTTGTTCACGGCTAATTGTTGGTGGACCTATGATGGGGTTTGCTCTAGAAAATTTAGATGCTCCTGTAATAAAAACAACTAACTGTATTCTTGCTCCCAGTGAAAAGGAATTTCCCTCGCCTGTCCCAGCTCAAGCATGTATTCGATGCGGCATGTGTGCAGAAGCTTGTCCGGCAAGCCTGCTTCCCCAACAGCTTTTATGGCATGCGCAATCAAAGAACTACGAAAAACTTGAAACACAAAATCTCTTTGATTGCATCGAGTGTGGCGCTTGCTCCTATGTCTGCCCCAGCAATATCCCTTTAGTTCAATATTATCGTGCAAGTAAAGGGGAAATGAGAAAACAGGCACAAGAAAAAATAAGCTCTGATAAGGCTAGAGAGCGGTTTGAATTTCAAAAAATCCGCAAAGAAAAAGAGCTTCTTGCAAAACAGCTACAACGAGATGCTCGCCTCAAGTCAGCAGCGGAAGCCAAGAAAAAATCTGGAGCTGAAGAAATAATTCAAGCTGCAATGGACCGCGTTGAAGCTACAAAAGCCTCGCCAGAAGACCAGCAAGCTAGATCTTCTCGTCGTACCGCAAGGGCTGAAGACCAACTTAATTCTGCGCAAAAAAAACTCAATACATTAAAAAAAGATGCAACTACCAATCAACATGAACAAGCTGCAGCAGCTCTTGAGGATGCGAGAGTTCGTCTTGATGAGGCAAGGTCTGTTCAGGGATCTATTAGTATAAAATTACCCCCTTCAATGAAAGTGGACCCTGCTTCTGCAGCTATCGAAAAAGCTAAGGCCGAAGCAGCCAATCAGGCTAATCTTTCTAGTGAAGAGAAATTACACAACACAATACAGTCTCTTACCCTTCGATTAGAAAAATCAATTATTAGACTGGAAACTGCTAAAACGGAAGGATCGGAGAATGTTGATGTTCTCACCACTGCCAGCAATAAATTAGAAGAAAAATTAGCGGCAACTCAAGCTGCTTTGTTAAAAATTAAAACATAATGGACAATCAGTCATGGCTTTGCTGAAACTCACGTCACCACATGCACATACTACACAAAATACAGCTCATGTGATGCAGCTTGTAACACTAGCAACCATTCCTGGGTTAATCGCTCTCACATTATTTTTTGGCTGGGGTTCTATCATAAATGTCACCCTATCTTGCATAGTTGCTGTAGCTTGCGAAGCTCTTGTAATGAAGCTTCGCAAGCGCCCTGTGATGTTTTACCTTAAGGACTACAGTGCTATTTTAACAGCTGTACTTTTAGGTCTGTCTCTTCCGCCTCTAGCACCTTGGTGGATAGCTGTAGTGGGTGTCTCCTTTGCTATCATTATTGCAAAGAATCTTTACGGAGGGCTTGGCTTCAACCCCTTTAACCCTGCAATGATTGGTTACGTAGTCCTGCTCATATCATTTCCAGTGCAAATGACTGCATGGCCAGCACCCGCAGAGCTCTATCCAGCAAATATGGAGGTTCCAGGCTTTTGGCATTCGATGCAAATTGTGCTGCCTATACTTAATCCTGATTCTATGGTGAATATTGCCACAACTGCACCCAACACAATAGATGCATATACAGCAGCTACGCCTTTAGATACATTTAAACAAAACAACAGTCTTTTAGTGGATCAATTCTACAAAAAAGAGGAATTTTTTAGTCAAGGAAGGTTAGCTGGGCTGGGCTGGGAATGGATAAATATCAGCTTCTTACTTGGTGGGTGTTACTTGCTTTACCGAAAAATATTTACTTGGCATGCCCCATTGGGGATGCTAGCTTCATTGGCGCTATGCTCAGTTATTTTCTATGACAGCGGTAGCTCTACGAGCCTTGGTTCACCAATTTTTCATCTGTTGAGCGGTGCAACTATGTTTGGTGCTTTTTTTATCATTACAGACCCAGTAACATCAGCTACCAGCAACAAAGGCCGACTTGTATACGGGGTACTCATCGGTATATTAATTTTTATAATTCGCAGCTGGGGAAGCTACCCAGATGCAGTGGCGTTTGCGGTTCTTTTAATGAATTTTGCTGCTCCGTTAATAGACAACTATACTATGCCCCGTACTTATGGATACAGTAAGTCTCGCGGCAAATCTAACATAACCAAGAAAGAGGACGAAATTGATGCTAGTTAAGTCAATCCGCTTTAACAGTTTTGTTTTAGGCATCTTCGCTCTAATAACAGCGACGCTATTATCGTTCACCTATGAGGGAACAAAAGAACGCATTGCTGAAGCTAAACGCGAGGTTGCCAAACGAGCCTTGCTGGAAATCATTCCTTTAACAAGGCATGACAATGATGTTTTGGGGGATACCGTTAAAATTCCAATAGAATATTTATCTATATTAGGAATAAAAAATGGAGAGATTAATCTTGCTCGCAACAAAGACGATCTCATTGCTGTAATCGTCCCTACTGTTGCGCCGGACGGTTATAGTGGAAAAATTCAGATGATGGTCGGCATAAACGTAAACGGAACTATCGCTGGTGTTAGGGTTATATCTCACAATGAAACACCGGGACTTGGAGATAAAATAGACCTCAAGAAAAATGATTGGATTCTTGATTTCAACGGGAAGTCTCTAGAGAACCCAAAGCCAAAATATTGGAAAGTAAAAAAAGACAAAGGAAATTTCGACCAACTTACTGGGGCTACCATTACTCCGCGAGCAGTGGTCACGCAAGTACTGAAAACCTTACAGTACTTTGAAAAGGATAAAGCTAGGCTCCTGAAAGAAGCTAAGCTTCAAAGTTCAACAAAAAATATGCCGTCAATAGAGACTTAAAAAAATGGCTGATATGTCTTATAAAGAAATAACTGCCAACGGGCTGTGGAAAAATAATGCGGCACTTGTGCAACTTTTGGGGCTTTGTCCGCTTTTAGCTGTGACAGGTAGCGTGGTAAACGCCCTCGGATTAGGGCTTGCCACTATGTTGGTATTGATTGGTTCCAATGTAGCTGTTTCGTTAATACGAAAAAGAGTTTCAGACGCTGTGAAGATTCCAGCTTTTGTTATGATTATAGCTACATTTACAACTTGCACTGAGTTGCTTATGAAGGCATTTACTTATGAGCTTTATTTGATATTAGGCATATTTATTCCTTTAATAGTAACAAATTGCGCCATTCTTGGAAGAGCTGAAGCTTTTGCAAGCAAAAACAATGTCATTTCATCCGCGCTAGATGGCTTTATGATGGGTGCAGGCTTTGCGGTTGTATTACTTGTCATTGGCACCATACGTGAAATTTTTGGGGTGGGTACAATTTTTGCAAATATGGATTTATTGTTTGGCCCAATCGCAGCGAACTGGACCATAAGTCTGTTCGGCGAAGGGTACGGATTTCTCATACTAGTGCTTCCGCCAGGAGCATTTATTGTTACAGGAATGTTAATTGCATTAAAAAATATTCTTGACAGCAAGTTAGAGCAATTAGATGCAGCAAGAAAAGAGCCTTTAGTTAAAGGGGCTAAAAGAATGAGGACTACAGGAACTATTTCATAGCAAATTGCTTGTACTGAATACTGTCTGTTCAAAAACCCTGAAACCGCTAGCCCTGCAAACAAAAATCCTTCCTCCCTCAAAGTGATAGGCGTATACTTGCCAGCTTTATGTAATCCAGCTTTTTAAGCGCAGGATCCAAGAAAAATAGGCCCAATTTATATGCTACCCCCCGATTTCGAATCACTGGGCATTTCTGCCTCAGTACTTAAAGCAGTAAAACAACTCGGTTATGAGCAGCCATCCCCCATTCAGGCACAAAGCATTCCTATACTGCTAAATGGAGAGAATCTGCTTGGTGTTGCCCAAACAGGCACTGGAAAAACTGGTGCTTTTGCATTACCTCTACTGAGCCGTCTTGATGTCGCACAAAAAACTCCTCAAATTCTAGTTCTCACGCCAACTCGTGAGCTTGCAATTCAAGTGGCTGAGGCATTTCAAACTTACGCTAGAAATCTTAAAAGTTTTCATGTCCTACCCATATATGGTGGTCAAGACATGAGCGTGCAGTTGCGTGGATTGAGGCGCGGAGCTCAAGTAATTGTAGGCACGCCTGGAAGGGTGCTTGATCACATAAGACGACGAAGCCTAGTACTCAATCAAGTAAATGCCCTAGTTTTAGATGAAGCAGATGAAATGTTGCGAATGGGGTTTATCGCTGATGTTGAAACAATTCTGGCAGAGACCCCCGATACATGTCAAAGAGCTCTTTTCTCAGCAACAATGCCGCCAGCTATACGAAGGGTTGTAAAAAAGTATCTAGGTGACGCCAAGGAAGTTAGCATTGCATCAAAAACAAAGACTGTTGAGCGCATCACACAATTTTATCTTATAGTTAAAGGCCACCAAAAGATGGAGGCTCTCACCCGCATACTGGAAGTAGAAGAATTTGATGGCATGCTAATTTTTGTTCGCACAAAATCTGCTACATCTGAAGTAGCTGAAAAACTAGAAGCTAGAGGCTTTTCAGCAGCCCCTCTCAATGGTGACCTAAGTCAAACACTTCGTGAACGTACTGTAAATCGATTAAAAAAAGGGCAGGTAGATATAGTCGTTGCTACGGATGTAGCTGCTAGAGGGCTAGATGTTGAACGGATAAGCCATGTGATCAACTATGATATTCCTTATGATAATGAAGCCTATGTTCATAGAATTGGTCGAACAGGGAGAGCTGGGCGCGAAGGGAAGGCAATTTTATTTGTAGCCCCTAAAGAGAATCGTTTGCTTCACTCAATTGAAAAATCAACAAAGCAAAAAATTACTCTTATGGGCCTACCAACTGGAGACCAAGTGAGCGGCCAAAGGATTCAGCAATTTCAAGAGCGAGCCCTACAAAGTCTTGAGATCAAGGATCTTGAGCGCTTCAAAGAGCTTCTACAAAAAATGTGTGAAGACAACAATATATCAATGTCAGATATTGCGGCAGGTCTTGCATCTCAACTGCAACAAGAGCGCCCACTTTTTCCAAACCTTCAACCAATAGAAAGCAAATTTAATGAAAGCCAGTCCAGCAAAAATTCTGGCAGCTCTAGGCCTGATCGACCTAGAAGACAAACTGAAACTGATAGAAACCGCTCATCAAGTCCTGATGCAGGTATGGTAACTTATCGAATGGAAGCGGGCAAAAGCCATGGCGTTATGCCGGGTGACATTGTTGGGGCGATTGCAAGTGAAGCGGGTATTGACGGGAAAAATATTGGCCGCATTAGGCTTTATGATGACTACAGCACCGTCGACCTTCCAGAGGGAATGCCTAGTGATATTTTCCAGCACCTAAAACATAAGGTGCGTGTAAAGCAACAGCCAATGAGGCTGAGCCTTCTCAATGAAAGTGCTCCCAAAAAAGATTTCTCAGAAAAAAGAAAGCCAAAAAGATCTCCCAGTAATAGCACAAACAGAAAAAAATAGGTACTTGCTCAAGAATATGCACGTAAGTAGCGTGTCAATTTAGATTTTTTAATTTCTGAGAAGGTAAACTATAAATTTTCCTGTCTTTTTCAAATTCTTTTTTATTTATCAAAGCCCCTGAAGAGCTATCGACCTGCAATGAATATCCAGATTTAATCATTATATAATCGTACATTTCCAGTACTTCGTTGTATGTTAGCTCTTTTATTTCCGTCATCAGTATTTTTCTGCGATTGAAGCTATAGTCACGAATTTTTATACTTCCCCAGAATCTTAAAGAATGCTCAGCTAGGCTTTTAGGTTTTTCTCGGAGCCTAGCAAGCACTGCTTCTTTTTGTTGATTAAAGTCCTCTAGAGACATGGCCTTGAGCTTACCAAGAAAATTTATCAAAAATCTGTCAATTGCACTCTCAAGTTCATTGATTGAGGCTTCAGGAGATTGTACTAGCAGACCAAAACCCGGAACCCTATCAATTGTTCTATCAACTGCAGCGACTATATAGCCCAGTTGCTGCTCAGTTCGAAGTTCATGGAAAAAATCTGAACTCATCAACTGTTTTAAAACCATTATTCCTGCAGTTTCTTTTTGACTATCATTTCGGCCCTGATAATAACGAAGAATTGCAACGTCATTATGATCTATCGACATATGTGAGTTAATTTTTTCTCCAGAAGAAACTTTATATACACTTTTATTAACCCAGTCTTTATAGGGCATATCTTCAAAATTTTGAGCTATATTGCTGGCAATTTTCTTAGCTTTATCTGCCTCAATGTTACCACTTGCTAGAAATTCAATTGTTGCGCCTACATATAATTTATGCGTAAATTCATAAAATTGTTTTCCATTAAAATCCGATAACGCATCAGCAAGTTGCCCTGAACTCCACCCAGTAGCATCTAATAAATTGAATGATTCTGAGAGCAACTGCTTATATGGTGATTCCTTTTTTTTATTTCTCCAATCTCTGATTAACTCATTTCTTAGCCGCTCTAATAATATATCTAGAGGCATACCATCATTCACCAAAACTGATTTTTTCGGATAGCCGTCTTTGTATATCGGTGCCAACAAACCATTGGCTATTTCCTCTGCTAAATAGGACAACTTGCTATCAAAACCGCTGATGAAAAAGCCTATACCATCTGCCTGTCTATAAATACCATAATTCAGACCTGCAAGAGCAGCGGCGTAATTAGGCTCATTAAGCCTCTCATTAACTAGTCTCAGATATAACTCTAGCATTGCGGCATCGGATGCATTTTTAATTGACCCCAGCTTAATCGACGAATAAAACTGGGCTTTAGGCATCTGGTAATTAGCATCTAGATAGTGCCAAAGACGATAATTTTTCATATCAGACAGCAGCATAGGTAGCTCTAAAGGAGCCACTTGTTTTTTCCCCTTGATCTCAAAGCTGTCTGGGATAAATTTATTTATCGAAGGAAGAGTTAAAAATTCTGTTTTTTTCACCTTTTCAATATCAGTTAATTTTTCTAGCTTATAGGGTGCTTCGTATAATTTGGAAACCTTATCAGTCTTAACCTCTGGGGTCACGATAGTGACTAGAGAGTTATCAGGCGTCATCAGTTTTAACACTTTTGCAATAAGACCAGGATCATATCTATCCAAAAGGTAGGGGCCGCGCATGACTTTCTCGGGCGGATACTGATGTAGCTGTGCAGCTAGTCGACTAACACGGTGAATGGGCCTTCCTAGCTCCTTGTATCTAAAAGCAATATCAGCTAATGCAGCTTGCTCTAACCAGCGCCATTTCTCTGCTCCATTTTTAGAAATCACCTCTATTTGCTGGAAAATTAAACTAGTAACCTGCTTCCAATTAGACGCCCCATCAGGGGTTAATTTTACTCTAACATCAATGGAGCTGCTGCTTAAATCAGAAAGTCCTTCCCCGGCGCTAAGAGCTTCCGCCCACCCTTTTTCTTTAAGTAAAGACAACAAACTGCCTTTTCCCTCATCGCCAATAAAATTAGCAATATAACTAATTGGTTTCTCCTTGTAGTAACTGTGCATAGATGGCAAAGGAAAGGTAACAGTAAGCTCTCGCAGCTCTTGAACAGGCTTAATAGACAGCAGCAGCGGAAGTGTACCCACGGCAAATAATGGCTCTTTATGCTCTAATTGAATGCTATTAGAGTTTTTCACCCCACCAAATTTAGCCGTAACCATCAATTCTAATTTATCTAAATCCATGGGGGCAAGCACCACTAAAGCCATGCGATTTGCAGAATAATGTTTTTGGTAAAATGCCAGCAAGTCGTCTCGCACAGAGCTATCTTTAGTATTCGACAGAATATCTATATTGCCGACACTAAATTTTGCTGCCGGATGACGAGGGTTTACTACCTGAGAAAAAACATCCCTCTGACGACGATAGTCATTTTTTATCCGCGCCCTGTATTCTGAATGTACAGCATTCATCTCTCGGGCAATATATTCAGTATTGAATAAAGGGGCAACAAAAAAACGAGCGAAACGATCCAATCCTGATTCAAAACCTTGAGGGTCTATGTCAAAAAAATAATTAGTGTGCTCGAACGAAGTATAAGCATTATGCTGTCCTCCATTTTGACTAATAAAAGCCTGATATTCGTCTGCGTCTGGGTACTTATCGGTCCCTAAAAATAACATATGCTCAAGAAAATGAGCTAACCCTTGTCGCTTTACTGGATCATGAGAGCTCCCCACAAAGACATCAAGCGACACTCCAGACTTGTCAGAGCCTGCATCAGAAATCAAAAGAACTTTCATCTGATTGGGTAGCTTTATATAACGATATTTAGACTCGTCTGCTTCACTTTTTTCTATTTTTATTTCATAGCCTGATGTTTTAGCAACTGAGTTATCATAGAGAAAATTTTCTCCTACTGCACTGTTATGAAAAATAGCCAGAATAAAACTGCCTATGCTTACTATTAATATCTTACTCATAGAAGTCCATGTAAATTAAAAAATATAGATTATTTAGCCTCTGAAGTAGTCAGCACAGGATTAGGCCATGCGTTATATAATGCCTTTACTAGAGTCGCCAAAGGAATTGAGAAAAATACTCCCCAAAAACCCCAAAAACCGCCAAATAGTATAACGGCAAGGATGATTGCCACTGGATGCAAATTGACTGCCTCTGAGAATAACAAGGGTACTAACACATTCCCGTCTAAAGCCTGAATGATTGCGTACACCCCCAACAACAAGAATAAATCTCCTCCCCAGCCCCACTGCAAGTAAGCCACCATTGCGACTGGAATTGTGACAAGAAATGCCCCCACAAAAGGTACGATTACCGACAGGCCAACTAACAAAGCCAATAAGGCTGCGTAATTTAAACCAAGTATAAAAAATGCAGCATAGCTAACACACCCAACAATTAGCATTTCAATAGCTTTACCGCGGACGTAATTAGCCATTTGAGCATTCATTTCATACCATATTTTCCACATCATGGGTCGTCTGGAAGGAAGCAGGCTGGCGACAAAGCGCAAGAGCTCATCTTTATCTTTTAACATAAAAAATATTAATAGAGGAACAAGCACTACATACAATATAAGCGCAAGAATGTTAGGAAATGTATCAAATGAAAAGCTTACCAAGCGTTGAGCGATCCGCCCCAACTCGCTGGAAATCTGACCTAATATGTCCTTAATCTGGCTTTCGGAAAATAACTGCGGAAATTTTTCTGAAAACATCAGAAGCATACTTTGCCAATGCTCAACCATAACAGGAACTTTTTCAGCAAAATTTAATGCCTGTCGACCTATCAATGGCAAAATAATAGTGAGAATAGCAGAAAGCGCGCCCATAAAAAGAAGAAATACAATAATCACTGCTGTGACCCTAGGGACACGCCAATACACTAGTCGATTAACCCCACCCTGAAGAAGAAAGGCAAAGATTAGTGCGGCTATAAAAGGAGCTATTATTTCACCAAGAGTTATCAGAGACACTAAGGCAATTCCGAGCAGCGCGGCCAGCAAAACTGCCTCTTCTTCTCCAAAATATCGATCAACCCACTTTCCAAGTACTTTTAACATAAGGGCCTCCATGCTCAGCAATAAGTGTTATTTCTCATAGGTTACGAGATCAATGATAAAGCTACAAGAGTATCGAGTATATTTTTCGACACCCTTGCCCTCTTAAGGCTAAAATGTATTAATTATTATCCATTTAATTTTATACTTACACTAGTACCAAAAAATGCCTAATGTAGACAAAATAAAATGACTCTATTGCCAACAACAGCGAAATACCTAAAGTATTTAACACTCACTATCATTGCGTTAATGCTTATAGCTATGCCAACTGAAAGTGCCAACATAAAGCTTCCCCTGCTGGGTGATGCTTCCTCTAGTGGTATCTCCCAAAAAAAGGAATACGAACTAGGTCGTGCCTGGCTTATGGCTTACCGGAGTAGAATCAATGAGCATCATGACCCATTATTAACTAACTACTTAGAACAACTGGTATACAGGCTAGCATCCCGAAGCCACCTGAAAGATCGCCGACTTGAGCTCATAGTTATAAACAACCCTACATTGAACGCTTTTGCTGTACCTGGAGGAGTGATAGGGGTTCATACAGGATTATTTCTGTTCGCAAAATCAGAAGACCAGCTATCATCTGTATTAGCCCATGAAATTGCTCATCTTAGTCAAAGGCATTTTTCACGGCGACTAGAGCGCCAAAAAAAAACCCATGTTGGCAGTATGGCTGGACTGCTTGCTAGTCTTGTACTGGCTGCAACTCTTGGTAGTGATGCTGGTATGGCTGGTTTAGGTGCAACTCAAGCTATGGGAAGAAATAATAGCTTACGTTATAGCAGGCAAAATGAGCAAGAGGCGGACAGGCTAGGGTTGCAAACAATGATAGCTGCCGGTATGAATCCAGAAGCCATGTCTACGATGTTCGAGGAAATGCTGAAACTGACAAGATATACCGGAAGCAAAGTGCCCGAATTTTTACGAAGTCACCCTCTTACTCAGAATCGAGTTGTGGACGCCAGAAACAGGATAAATCAATTAGAGGCCAAAAAATATCCTGATAATTTTGACTTTCATTTGATGCGCGCAAGGGCGATCACTGCTGTGAATAAGAATGCTAGCGTGTCTCTTAATTTTTTCGAGCATGAATTAAAGAGCGATTCAAAAAATTCTCAAGCTGCACTTTATGGAATGTTGCTTTCGTATATAGATCTCGGGGACTACTCAAAAGCTAAGGACTCAGTTGACCAACTAATAAAAATATCACCTGATCAGCTGCCATATAAAATGGCTGAAATTGATATTTATCGTAAACAAGAAAAGTATGACACTGCAATTAAAAAAACTAAGAGGCTACTAAAGTACCAGCCTGCTAGCTACCCATTAAGAATGTCGCTTGCTGAAACATACCTAAAGTCCAATCGATTTTTAGAGTCAGAAAAATTACTTGATTCACTTGCCATCACGCACCCTGGCAATCCTGAAGTATGGTTTCTACTTGCAGAAATTAGGGGGCTAGCAGGAAACATATCGGGGGTTCACAAAGCAAGAGCTGAGTACTTTACTCTAACTGGTGTTTTTGACCAAGCCAGAGATCAACTATTATATGCTAGAAAGTTATTGATCCACGACTATAAGCAAACATTAATTATTGACCAACAGCTTAAAGATTTGAATAAACTAAAAAAGAGAATGGAAAGTTTGTAAAGGGCCTTGCAGCTAAGACTGCTGTTTCCCGAAATCTAGCATTCGCTGGAGTGATCTCATGGCTTTTATGCCAATATTCTCATCCACAAAAATTTCATTTTGATTGAATTCTAATGAAGACATAAGATTCTTTAGATTGTTCATTCCCATCCAAGGACAATTAGCACAACTTCGACATGCCGCACCTTCGCCAGCTGTCGGTGCGATAATCAACTCCTTATCTGGACAGGCAAGCTGCATTTTATAAAAAATTCCAGCATCAGTAGCTACAATCATCTGTTTATTTGGAAGTCTTGCTGCTGCCTCAATTAGCTGAGAGGTAGAGCCGACAACATCAGCAATGTCAATCATAGCTTCTGGTGATTCTGGATGAACAAGTAATGCTGCATTGGGATATATATACTTTAGCTTAGCTACGCCTTGTGATTTGAATTCTTCATGCACGATGCAGCTTCCATTCCACATGAGCATATCTACACCAGTTTTTTTCTGAATATAGCTACCTAAGTATCTATCTGGAGCCCAAAGTATCTTTTTTCCACAACTATCTAGATAGTCAATGACATCAAGCGCAATACTGGATGTAACGACCCAGTCTGCCCTTGCTTTAACAGCAGCTGAAGTATTGGCATAAACAACGACAGTGTGCTCGGGATGCTGATCGCAAAACGCATTAAACTGATCAGCAGGGCAGCCAATATCAAGTGAACAGGTTGCTTCTAGGGTAGGCATCAATATATTTTTTTCTGGAGTCAAAATTTTAGCTGTCTCACCCATAAATCTGACTCCTGCCACAATCAGTGTTGAAGCTGGATGGCTATTTCCAAACCTTGCCATTTCTAAGGAATCAGATACAAGGCCCCCTGTTTCTTCTGCTAGAGCCTGAATGAGAGGATCGGTATAATAATGGGCTACAATTACTGCATTCTTCTCTTTAAGTAATTGCTTGATACGGTCCTTGTACATTATTTCTTCACCAGGCGAATATTTAGCCTGCACTTTTATCCTATCTAAATGCTCTTCAACAATAAGGTCGCATCTTTCTGCACCAAGAAAGCTAGGTGTTGAAAATTTTGGCTTTTGCGATAAATTCATAGTGAGCTTTCAATAGATTTTCTTATACAATTTTAACACATATAATATGTACGTAGAAAAATAGAGCTTACAAGAAAAAAATAAAAAAATTACTAGGATATGGTGGGTCGTGTTGGGTTCGAACCAACGACCAATTCCTTAAAAGGGAACTGCTCTACCAACTGAGCTAACGACCCGCTCGAAGAGGGGCATATCTTACTCATGAACAAT
>Ga0307998_1000143_pt1 | contig 41082 bp, 36 predicted proteins | sample Davwhametageno37_FD_203147 | JGI IMG/M metagenome (GOLD analysis project Ga0307998, IMG submission 203147) | Marine microbial communities from Davis Island wharf, Antarctic Ocean - #37 | ecosystem: Environmental > Aquatic > Marine > Unclassified | place: Antarctic Ocean: Davis Island wharf... | reverse complement strand
TAAACTAAAGGATTATCAACGTGAGATGGGTTACTCCATGATCACTTTAGCTATTTTCAGTATGGTCGGGATTTTGATCATTGCATCGCCCTTGCATCAATTCAATTTAGTTTATGAAGACATCGCTACCTATGGATGGAGCTATTGGGGCTTGAGCATCGTGCTCATGATTTTTTTGCACGACACGTATTTTTATTGGATGCATCGCCTCATGCATCATCCAAAATTATTTAAATATTTTCATTTAATACATCATAAATCCACCAATCCTTCCCCTTGGGCAGCTTATGCTTTTCATCCTTTGGAAGCGGTGATTGAAGCTTCCATTATCTTTCTCATTGTTTGGTTGATTCCTTATCATCGAACCGCCCTACTCACTTTTTTGACCTTTATGATTACCTACAATGTATACGGGCATTTGGGCTATGAGTTGTACCCCAAAAGGTTTCACAAGCATTTCATAGGAAGATGGATCAATACTTCGGTCAATCACAATTTACATCACAAGCATTTTGAGGGTAATTATGGCTTGTATTTTTTGATCTGGGATCGCTGGTTGGGAACGGTTCGTCAAGATTATGATGACAGCTATGAGCAAGTGGATCAGCAGCGGAGTGAGCGCGCGCATCCAGAGCCTTTTTGAACTTGTGAATATTGATTGAACCGTGTGAAAACGGGTATAAATAAAAAGCGATTTCAGCGCGTTTTTTTGCGCTCCTTTAGCCTTTCCAAGAGAGAAAGCAGATTATTCAGACTTGTGTAAGCGGAGCCAGTGTAATCGTTATTAGGTGTGGGACTAAGATGTTCGGACAAACGTTGTATTTAAAACAATAATTTGTATCTTGATTATTGATTTAAATTTTTAACTAATCATAATACCATGAAACAATTATTTACTTTTATTTTAGTGACCCTGATGGCTGTTGCTCATGCGCAAACCCTCACTTGGGAGCAAACGGGAATTAAAGTGCCTGTAGGAAACGCAGATGCTGTAGTGGCGTTAGTTGACGGATTTTATTCCAGCATTGATTTCCCAGAAGGCGTCAGCCTTGAGTTAAGTGCCGTTTCCTTCAGTGGAGAAAACCAAAAAGCGACCCATCATTTACAATATTCAGGAACTTCTGAAGGTTTGGCTGCCATGAGAACATTGCGAGGGGGTACCGAATATGATTTGTATTCAGCCAAGTTGGCTACTTTGTGTGAAATCGTTTCAGCACAATCAGGCAAGGGATTGATTCGATACAATACGGATGAGGGAGATGGTAAAATCAGTCAACTTTGGACGTTTTCAGTAAAGGATGCGGAGAAGTTTGCCAAGGCATTTGTGACCTTAAACGAATCATTTTCTCCAAAGGGCTACGTCTCATTGGGGCAGACGCTTCATGGTAATGAAAATGGTGAGTCGCATTACATTTATACAGTATATGACACTTACCAAGATGCCCTTGATTTCGGCCCCACTTCAGAGACTGAGGGCGCAGCCTTTTCCAAATTTCTTAAAACTATAGGAACTGTTTCTGATTATTTAAGAAGTACTACCCATTATACAGTAAAAACTTGGAATTAATCCAAGAAGTCATTTGAGCAAAAGCCTTGTCATTATTTGGCAGGGCTTTTTTGTTTTCAATAGGTAGGTGATTGGGTATAAAAAGAGCAAAAAATGAGAGCATTCACATTTAATTAAATCAGAGCACGGTTTTTTAAATTCAGATTTTTTAAATTCCTTATAAATAGGTTCAGTCAGATGATTCAATCGTACAAGAAACAACCGCAATTATTCAATAAGTATGATGTCATTGTGATTGGATCGGGCATCGGAAGTTTGACGACCGCGACGTTACTGGCCAAATCAGGTAAAAAAGTATTGATTCTAGAGCGACATTATACGGCTGGTGGCTTTACCCATATTTTCAATCGCAAAAATTATGAATGGGATGTAGGTATTCATTATATTGGAGAGGTACAACGACCCAATAGTGCCATAAAAAAATTATTTGACTACATCACAGATGGAAAACTACAATGGGCAGATATGGGTGAAGTCTATGATCGGGTGATTATTGGAGACAAGACCTATGATTTTGTCAAAGGAGTTACAAATTTTAAAGCCCAAATGAAGGCCTATTTCCCCGAAGAGGGCCCAGCCATTGATCGCTATGTAGATTTAGTTTTTCAGGCGAATAAAGCCATGGGTAAGTTCTACATAAATAAGACATTGCCCCAATGGGTGAGCCGTTTTTTGGGTACTTTCTTGACTAAAAAATATTTAAAATTTACGGATCAAACCACCTATGAAGTTTTGTCATCTTTGACCAAAAACGAAGCATTGATCAAGGTCTTGACCGCTCAATATGGGGATTACGGATTGCCCCCACGCCAAAGTAGTTTTGCCATGCACGCCTCGGTAGTCAAGCATTATTTTGAGGGAGGTAGCTTTCCCATAGGGGGATCAGGTGCCATTGTCTCAACGGTCAATGAGGTTTTGGAGGCCCATGGTGCACAAATCATGACCAATGCCGAGGTGGCTGAAATACGGATTGACAAGGGTAGAGTACTTGGAGTCAGAATGCAGGATGGAAAGGATATTGCTGCCGATCAGGTAGTGAGTGGTGTTGGAATTTTCAATACCTATAAGCAGCTGATTCCAGATACGCTAAGGGCCAAACATAAGTTTGAGGCTCAGCTGCAAAAAATCCAACCGTCTGTGGGTCATGGCTGTTTGTATATTGGCCTCAAGGGATCTCCCGAATCCTTAATATTGCCAAAAAACAATTTATGGATTTATCCCGAAGGGGTAGATCATGATCAGGCGGTGGCAGATTACCTCAAGGATCACAATCAACCCTTTCCCGTGGTCTACATTTCCTTTCCTGCCGCGAAAGACCCCAGTTGGAATGCGCGCTACCCAGATCGCAGTACTATTGATGTCATCACCCTACTTCCTTATGAGACTTTCGCACAGTGGGAGGGAACGCAATGGATGCATCGAGGAGCTGGATATGAGGCTTTGAAAGAACAAATTGCGCAGCGTTTGCTGACCCATCTTTTTGAGCAATTGCCACATTTACAAGGTCATATCGATCATTATGAATTGTCCACGCCCTTAACGACCAAAAACTTTGCTAATTATCAAAAAGGGGAACTCTACGGGATAGATCATTCGCCCAGTCGTTATCGCCAGAAGTTTTTACAACCACAAACTTCCATTAAAGGGCTCTACTTGACGGGCCAAGACATTGTGACCGCAGGTGTGGGTGGGGCCCTGTTTTCAGGGTTGATCACGGCAAGTACAATGACGGGGAGGAATTATATGAATAGGGTGATGAGGGATTGAAAAGGGATGTTTTTTTAAGTAAAAATCAATAATCATATTTTTTTGGAAGTCAATAAGTGTTGTTATTTTAAAAAATAGATTTTATTATTATCTATATTTGTTTGAATTAAAAATGAAGGTAAATTGATCATTGTATCATTATTTATTTACGGCTTACTATTGTCGCTAACTACTATCCCCGTATTAGTGAAAATAGTGGATAAGTTTGACATTTATAATCCTCCGACTTCCAGAGACTTGCACAAGGAGAAAATTCCAAAATTGATGGGGCTCGTGTTTTATTTTGGAATTATTTTGGCCTCGATTTATTTATTTAAATTTCAAAGAGAAGACCAAATGCTCTATTTATTTACTGCGTTATCTATTGTTTTATATGTTGGTGTGAGAGACGATATATACAATATGTCACCATGGGGGAAGATCATTTTGCAGGGCGTTGCTATTATATCTATTTTGTTACCTCAACATCTAGTTCTGAATGATTTACATGGGTTTTTGGGAATATATGATATCCCTGAATTTGTGGCCTACCCCTTAACCTTATTCATTGGAATTTTCATGATCAATAGTTTTAACTTAATTGACGGGATTGATGGATTGGCTGGGATGATGAGCATATTTATGCTGACTTGTTTTGGAGTTATTTTTTATCTTTTAGATGATTTATTCTTGGTTTATTTAATTGCTATTTTGATAGGCACTAATTCAGGTTATTTGAGATTTAACTTATCGCAAAAGAGAAAAGTATTTATGGGTGATACGGGTTCTTTAATCCTGGGGTTTTTTATGTTTTTCTTTTTATTACAGTTGATTAATCATGATCACCTTCACAAAGTTGAATTTTTTGTTCAAAAAGAGAAATCAATTTGGATTGGGATATTAATCTTTCTTTATCCAATTTTAGATTCTGGAAGTGTTTTTATTTCTCGTTTGAGAAGAGGGAAAAGTCCTTTCAGTCCAGACAATAGACACATTCATCATTTTTTGCTTAATAGGGTTGAAAGTCATAAGATGGCATCTTTAATTGTATTAGTTTATTCCTTGAGTGGGGTTGTCATTAATGTAGGGGTTGTTTTTCTTTATCCCTCAAGACACGATTATTTCATTCCGGCATACCTAATTGTTTCGTGTATCATTGCTTACTTCCTGAGAAAAAGTACAACAGAGAGATTAACTAAATAGAGGAAAGAGTCATTGTTCTTTCTATAAACAATGCTGATGCTCAGATTTGTAAAACTAACAGAGGAACAGTTCAAGGATACTCACCTAGAGTAAGTATAGGATCAATCTGAAGGACCTTTTTTTAAGGAAGATCATCTAAAATGTAAAAAAGGCTCAAGGCGGGATATCAATATTTACATCTCTCATAAAGGCAGTATAATTTGGAAATAATTGTATTTAATACCCAGTAAACATAAATAATGAGAAGAAGAAATTTTTGAGAACGCGCTCTCTCGGGTTCTGCTGGAGCTCCATTGAGGGATAGTTCTATCGACGAATAAAAAAGTCTTTTTGGGAATAAGGGGGTAGTGCTTTCGGAGATTTTATTTTTTACTTTTTTTAATTGAATAAATTTATTCAAATGTCTAGAGGGGTCATTTAAACCCTCAGCCTTCTTCATTCATCAATTTCTACGCATTAAAAACGCTGTCCTGTGAGCCTAGTGCAAAAAAAATAATTATCTTTTAATAAAACAATTATAAAAATATTAATTTTCTACGCTCGCCATGCAGGGTTCATGGAGCGTCGATATGTTTACCAAGGACCCATGGGTTACTCATTCTAAAACTAGTGAAGAGATCATATTCAATAATAGTTACCAGTCTCTGCTTGGACTACTAGGAAAATCATTTATTGGAAAATGAGACAATAATTTAGAGAAACTATTTAGTAGTAAATTGTAAAACTATTGCTAGGACATCAAGGATTTATCCATTTATTGGCATCAGTGCTAGTGATGCTGTTCGTCAAATGTTTTATTGGTTTTTTTAATAAAGCATAAGCGATGCCTATGATCAGCCCCAAAAAACTATAAATGACTACGGTCAATGTTCTTTTGGGACTCGTTCTAAGATTAGGAATAACAACAGGTTCAATGATTGTAAATATTGGTGTATCTCGGGAAACTTTAAGTCGTGCTTGTTCTACTTGTTTAGCTAACTCTTCAGTGACTGCCTTTGATATAGCAAATTGTGATTCGAGCCTTGATAATTTATTTCGAAACAATCTTGAGTTAATATTTTGATTTTGATCTTTAAAGGCGGCAATACTGTCCTGTAGGAATTCAAACTCATTCTTTTTCTTTACAAATAGTTTTTCAGTATAGATTAAAGATTCTTGAGCACTCTTTATTTGCAAATTTATGATTTTTTGCTGCAGTTTTTCTCGTGCCTTCGATGCTATAAAAGCACAAATTTCTCGGTTAGAATCCTCAAAAGACAGTGAAATTATACCAATTTCAAGATCTACTTCTATTACCAACTTAGATTTTAGGCCGTTCATAATTTTTTCTTCTTCCAAAGTGAGAGAGATCAAATCATAATTTGTGTTTTCAGATTTTGAATCAGCCGTAATTTTTTGAAGAAAAAATTCTTTGATTTGACCAGGAATTCTGATAGTATACTTTTTAATTTTATCAGAAAATGGAGAGTTATTCTCATTCTCAAGGTAATTTTTTAAGCTTATTTCTTTATTGTAATGAATAAACTTAATATTTAAAATTTCTTCCAAAAAAGGTTGGCTTGAGCCTATCAAAGGGTATAGTGAAGGTGATATTTCATTTTCAGATCCAATTCCCGAACTTAAAGTGATACCTGCTAGAGAGGCGAGCCCGCTTAAACCTGCAGACGATTTTTTGCCTATGGAACTTTTAGGAAGAAAAGTTGTTGAAGCAGTATAGATGATAGGGCCGTAAATAGCATTTAGCAAACCTAGAATCGAAAAAAGCGACGTGATTTTCACAACCAACATCTTTTTTCGCCAAATCATCAAAAATAAGGCTAATATGTTTAAATCAATGATTTTAGAATCGCGATTTTCCAATTTAGGCACTTTATGCTCATTCTTACTCATTAAGAAATAGATTAATTTTGTATTTTAATTTCGAGTCTTCAAGAAAAAATTATAACGTAAAAATAGTTTAAATTAATTCTCTATAACAAGATTTTGTGCATTCAAATCAATTTTTAGTTATTGTAGATCTGGAATTTTTGAATAATATTAGCTAATTTTTTTACTGTTGGTTAATTGATTTTACTGAGAATAGACATCCATTTTTTTTGTTAAATATTAAATACATTTAGTAAACACAAAAAAAACAAAGACATTATACTTGTTATCTCAAAACATTTTAAATTTTCAGTTTGCTATTTTTTTTATTTGAACTTTAAATAAATTATCATGAGGTATGCATTTGTTAAATATAGAAACGTTACAATTGTTGCGTTGAAGTAGTCAGATAACATGTAAAATAAAACAATGGAAATTATTAAAAAAAACTAATTAACAATGAAGGCAATAAATAGAAATTTGTAAACTTCAGAATTAGATAATGAATATGATTGTTATCAGCTGAGAAAGGATTTCTTTTAGATTTTAGGAGAGAAAAAAAGGCGGTTCCAGAATCAAGAATTAGAATAATGAACAAGCAGATGACAATAACAACCCTAAGTTTGTTCGGGATGATCAGGGATTCAATCATCTGTTTTTCCATATTTATATAATGAATAGGAAAGTAAAAAATAACAAATCCTAAAAATAAGGATCCACTATCACCCATAAAAGCCATTTTAATTTTTGAAAAATTAAACCGTAGAAAGGCCAACAAACTGCCTGTAAGAATTACACAAATTGAGGATAAGTCAGGTTGGCCAAAAAGCCAGAAGAATCAACCATACGAAGAAAAAATTATAATACCCATGAGGGCGGCAAGACCATCTATGCCATCACACAAATTATAAGAATTAATCATAAAAAGGCCAATGAAAAAAGTGAAAGGGTAAGCCAGATCATCAGGGATCATGTAAATACCTAAAATCCCATAAAAACTTCTCTCGTACATATCACCACCGAAGAGAACAACTGAAACAGCAATTATTTGTAATCCAAGTTTATAAACAGCACTTAGTTCGATAAGATCGTCTCGAATACCAATTATTATCACAATAAATGAAGCAGTAAGAAAAATTATGATACGATCTGTTTGATTGTAAAAAAGGGTAAAAAGAGACATGAGTAGAACATGAGTAAAAAAAGCTATCCCAATTAGTTTGGGGACTTTTCCTTGATGTAAATCACGGCTATTTATTTTTTAAAATCGGCTAGGAGAAACAAAATTTAAAATTAATAAAGAGTATAAATTTATTTATTCTAGATTTTTTGAAGTCATTATGATTTTATAAGTTTGCAACTATAAATATATTTAAGAGAATTTCAAAGTTTCTTGCCTTTTTCATTTGACGATTGTGTCTTGTCAACCAGGAAGGCAATCATGCTGGGTTAAACCTAAATTTCCTTCTTATCGTTTACATTGTGCGCACTGTAATGGATAGAAGCTTTATTTTATCACAATTAATAAAGGGGGCTTAAAAGTGGTTTAAATTATTAAATTAAAAGATGAATAAAGTAGCACTAATAACAGGAATCACAGGTCAAGATGGGGCATATTTGGCAGAATTTTTGCTGAACAAAAATTATGTAGTTCATGGGCTTAAAAGAAGAAGTTCCTTATTTAACACTGAAAGGATAGACCATTTATATCAAGATTCACATTTAGAGGGGAATAAGTTCATTTTACATTTTGGTGATATGACTGATAGTACTAATCTTGTAAGGTTGATTAAGAAAATTCAGCCAGACGAGATATATAATTTGGCAGCGATGAGTCATGTCAGAGTCTCTTTTGATATGCCAGAATATGTTGCCGATGCGGACGGCGTGGGAACTTTGAGATTATTAGAGGCAATACGTACCTGTGGTCTTCAAGATAAAACACGCATTTATCAGGCATCAACTTCAGAGTTATTTGGGAAAGTTCAAGAGGTCCCACAAAGTGAAAAAACACCTTTTTATCCTCGCTCACCATATGCAGTTGCGAAAATGTATGCTTATTGGATAACAGTAAATTATAGAGAGGCTTACAATATTTTTGCCTCGAATGGCATTTTGTTTAATCATGAAAGTCCTATTAGGGGAGAGACTTTTGTGACACGAAAAATTACTCGAGCAGTTTCTAGGATTGCACTAGGATTGCAAGATAAATTTTACCTTGGTAATCTTGACGCCAAACGTGATTGGGGACATGCCAAAGATTATGTTAGAATTATGTGGATGATACTGCAAGCTGACGATGCAGAAGATTGGGTTATAGCAACAGGTAAAACTACAAAAATTCGGGATTTCGTCAAAATGGCATTCAGTTATATTGGAATAGATTTAGAGTTTAGAGGCGATGGAGTCTTCGAAAAGGCGTTTATTAAAAAATGTAATAATCCGGAGTATAAGGTTAAAATAGGTAAAGAGGTGTTAAATGTTGATCCAATATATTTTAGGCCAACAGAGGTAGATTTATTAGTTGGAGATTCTTCGAAAGCGAAAAAAAAGCTGGGATGGGAAGCAGAGATTCAGCTACCAGAGCTTGTTGAAGATATGATGAAGTCTGATTTAAAATTGATGAATAAAAGTAGATATTTAAAAGAAGGGGGATATGACATTTTTAATTACTATGAATAATGGTTAATCTCGACTCAAAAATTTATGTGGCAGGACATGAGGGAATGGTCGGCTCATCATGCTGGAGGCTTCTGAAACAAAAAGGGTACAAAAATTTGATTGGAAGATCTCGGGTAGAATTGAATTTAAGAGATCAAAACTCTGTGAAAGAGTTTTTCAGCAAAGAAAAGCCAGATGTAGTGATTGATGCAGCAGCAAAAGTTGGCGGTATCATGGCCAATAATAGTTATCCTTATGAGTTTTTAATGGAAAATTTACAGATACAGAATAACTTGATAGAGTTTTCGTTTTCATCCAATGTTAAGAAGTTTCTTTTCTTAGGCAGTTCGTGTATATATCCTAAACTGGCAACACAACCCATCAAGGAGGGATCCCTTCTTTCAGGCCGATTAGAGACTACTAATGAGGGGTATGCAATAGCTAAAATAGCAGGGTTAAAATCATGTGAATACATAAATAGGCAATATGGGAGAGATTTTATTTCGTTAATGCCAACTAATTTGTATGGTCCAAATGATAATTTTGATCTAACAACTTCACATGTAATTCCAGCAATGATCAGGAAATTTCACGAAGCAAAAAGCCTTCTTTCTGATGTTAGTCTTTGGGGAACTGGAACACCGATGCGCGAATTTTTGCATGTTGATGATCTGGCTAGAGCGGTTTTCCATTTATTCAGACAAGAAAGTAAAGACACTTTATACAACGTAGGATCTGGGAAGGATATTTCAATTCATGACCTTGCCCTAATAGTTCAGAACGTAGTAGGGCACAAAGGCAAAGTTGTATGGGACAAATCGAACCCTGATGGAACTCCAAAAAAACTTCTAGATATTTCGAAAATAAGTAAAAGTGGATGGGAACCTAGTATTGAACTCGAGATAGGAATTCATAAGGTCTACCAATGGTATCTTCAAAGCAATTATAATGTTTAAAGTAACATTAGCAAACAAGAAGCATTTCAAAATAGACTCTGAGGTTTCTATTTTCGATGGAGCCAAACAGAGTGGCCTGTGTTTAGAGCACAGCTGTCTTTCTGGCCGTTGTCGAAGTTGTTTGGCAAAAGTAATTACTGGAAGGACAGAAAAAATAAATCTAGATTTAGTTCTATCAGAGAAAGAGACACAAGAAGGTTATATTCTAACATGTAATACTATTGCAAAATCAAATTTAGAGCTTGATATTATCGACTTAGAAGATTTAACAAACATAAAAAAAATCATTGTCCCAAGTAAGATTGACTCAATTAAAATTCATTCTAAGGATATGATGGTATTAGTTTTGAGATTACCGCTGAATAATTTATTTAAATTTATACCTGGTCAATATGTAAATATTATTAAGGGAGCAATAAAAAGAAGCTATTCCCTGGCTAGTTTAGAAGTAAAAGAAGAAAAATTATCTTTTTTTATAAAAAACTATTACCATGGAGTTATGAGTGACTATCTGTTCAAAAGGGCTAAAGTTGGTGATTTGTTAAGATTAGAAGGACCTCTTGGAACTTTTTTTTATCGTAACAACGAGATTTGTGAGAGGGTTATTTTTTTAGCGACCGGTACCGGGATTGCTCCAATAAAATCAATTTTAGATAATTTTGAAAAAAATCCAAAATTAGTAGCTAATAAGGAGATTCTGTTGTTCTGGGGACAAAGGGAGGTAGAAAATTTTTTTTGGCAACCGCAATATAAATATATTCAAATGAATTATTATCCTGTTCTATCGGGATCGAATCATTCTTGGCTTGGAGAAATAGGACATATACAAGATGTGCTATTTGAAAGAAATTTAGATTTAAGTAAGTCTGATATTTATGCATGTGGATCAGCTAAAATGATTAAATCAGCGAGAAAAATTTTTTCTGAAGCTAATTTTTATTCTGACTCCTTTTTAATTTCTAATTAACAACGAAAAGACAAATGAAAGCAGTAATTCTAGCAGGTGGTTTAGGAACTCGTTTGAGTGAGGAAACAGGAACAAAACCTAAACCTATGATTGAAATAGGGGGCAAACCAATTTTATGGCATATTATGAAGACCTATTGTTATTATGGAATTAATGATTTTCTTATATGTTGTGGATATAAAGGTTACGTTATAAAGGAGTATTTTGCTAACTATTTTTTACATCAATCCGATATTACATTTAATATGAAATCCAATAAAATGACTGTTCATGATGACAGATCAGAGCCTTGGAATATAACTTTAGTAGATTCAGGAGACAATTCTATGACAGGAGGAAGACTAAAAAGAGTCTTACCATTCCTAAAAAAAGATGAAGCTTTTTGTTTAACATATGGTGATGGTGTTTCTAATGTTAATATTAAAAAATTAATAGATTTTCATAAAAGCCATGGTAAACAAGCAACCTTAACAGCAGTATACCCTCCAGGTAGGTTTGGAGCTCTTAATATAAAAGATAATCAAGTACAAAAATTTGAAGAGAAGCCAAAAGGGGATGGAGCCTTAATTAATGGTGGCTTTTTTGTTTTATCTCCTAAAGTTATTGATAGAATTGATGGGGATAGCTGTGTTTGGGAACAAGAACCCTTAAAAGGTTTAGCAGAAGATGGAGAATTAATGTCTTTTAAGCATGATGGTTTTTGGCAGCCAATGGATACTTTAAGAGATAAAATATATTTAGAAGGCTTATTAGAAATGAATAAAGCACCTTGGAAAGTATGGGGATAAATAAAGGAAAAGTAGATTCAGTATTTTGGAAAGACAAAAAAGTGTTTTTGACAGGTCATACAGGGTTTAAGGGTTCTTGGATGTCATTATGGTTGCATTCTATGGGTGCAATTGTAAAAGGTTATTCTTTAGAGCCTAATACAACTCCAAACCTATTTACCGAAGCTAGAGTTGATGAAAACATAGAATCAGAATTTGGTGACATTAGAGATTTAAAGCAAATTTCTAAATCTATGTTTGATTTTAACCCTAATATTTTAATTCATATGGCCGCGCAACCATTGGTTCGTCTTTCATATCAAGAGCCGATAGATACATATACAACTAACGTTATTGGAACTGTAAATGTTTTAGAAGCAGCAAGAAAATGTGAAAATTTGAAAGCAATTGTTTCCGTAACAACAGACAAGTGTTATGAAAATAGAGAATGGCATTGGGGATACAGAGAATCTGAACCTATGGGAGGTCATGACCCTTACAGTAGTAGTAAAGGATGTGCAGAACTGGTAACTTCTGCCTACAGACGTTCTTTTTTTAGTGCACGAGATTCAGCTTCTTTAGCTTCTGCAAGAGCAGGTAATGTTATTGGAGGTGGCGATTGGTCTAATGATCGATTGATGCCAGATATCTTAAGAGCCTTTGAGAAATCAGAGCCAGTGGTAATTAGAAACCCCTTATCCACAAGACCTTGGCAGCATGTTTTAGAACCAATTTCAGGCTATTTAGTATTAGCTGAAAACTTGTATAACCATGGAGAAGAATTTGCTGAAGGCTGGAATTTTGGACCAAGAGATGCAGGCTGTAAATCCGTAGATTGGATTTTAGATGAAATGGTAACTCAATGGGGTGAAGGAGCAAGATGGGAATTAGATAAGAATAATAATCCATATGAAGCGGGCTATTTAAAATTAGACTGCTCTAAAGCTGCAGAAAGATTAAAATGGCAACCTAAATGGGACCTGAAAGAATCCCTTAAGATAATTGTGGATTGGCATCAAGTTTATATTGATGGCGGTGACCTAAAAAAACAATGTTTAAAAGAGATAGATAATTATAGTAAATAATGCAAGACGAAAAATTAGAAAACTTAAGATTAGAAATAGCAAATTTAGTTACTAAATATGCTGAAGAAAAATACCAACCAACCCCTTTTGTTGGAGGTAAAACTGTAATTCCTCCTTCTGGTAAATTAATGGGAGAAGAGGAACTACAGAACATGGTAGCCGCTTCTTTAGATGGATGGTTAACAACTGGAAGATTTAATACTGAGTTTGAAAGTAAATTAGCACAATTTTTAGGAGTAAAATATTGCTTGTCAGTAAATTCGGGTTCTTCTGCTAATTTAATTGCTTTTAGTACATTAACTTCTCCAAAACTTGGTGATAGGGCAATTAAAAAAGAAGATGAAGTAATTGGTGTTGCCGCTGGTTTTCCAACAACAGTTAATCCAATTATCCAGTTTGGAGCGATCCCAGTGTTTGTGGATGTTGATATCAAAACCCATAATGTTAATGTAGACCTTATTGAAGCTGCAATTACTCATAAAACTAAAGCTATTATGTTGGCTCATGCCCTTGGAAATCCCTTCAATGTTGGAAGAGTAAAAGAAATATGCGATAAACATAACCTATGGTTGATTGAAGATACTTGCGATGCTTTGGGGGCGGAATTCAATGGACAAAAATGTGGAACTTTTGGAGATATAGGCACATTAAGTTTTTATCCAGCGCATCATATGACTATGGGAGAAGGAGGAGCTGTTTTTATGAATAATCCGGAATTAAAAATAATTGCCGAATCTTTTAGAGACTGGGGCAGAGATTGTTATTGCCCCCCTGGATGTGACAACACCTGTGGGTGTAGGTTTGAACAAAAACATGGAGATTTGCCTTATGGATATGATCATAAATATGTTTACTCTCATTTGGGTTATAATTTAAAAATTACTGATATGCAGGCAGCGTGTGGACTTGCTCAGTTAGGTAAACTCAAATATTTCATAGAAAAAAGAAGGAGTAATTATACCTATTTGAGAAGTAAATTAGAATGCCTAACAGAATTTATACAACTACCTATTCCTACAAAAAACAGTAATCCTTCTTGGTTTGGTTTTCCAATCACATTAAAAGATAATTGCGGAATTTCTAGAGTTGATGTAACAAAATTTTTGGACTCTCATAAAATTGGATCTCGTCTGCTTTTTGCTGGAAATTTATTAAAACAGCCTTATTTTAAAAATGTAAAATATAGAGTAGTTGGGGATTTAACTCATACCGAGAAAACAATGAATGATACTTTTTGGATTGGAGTTCAGCCATCTCTTGACGAGGAGCATTATGATTTTGTTGCTTCTAAATTAGAAGAATTATTTGGATTAAATTTTTAACTCTAAAAAAAAATGGGAGAGAGAATATTTATAAAAAATATTATCAGTGAGTTTGATTTTTTAAAAGATAAAAAAAACTCACTAAAGTCTGGTTATGTAATTGATGTTGGAAATTCAGGGTTTTTAATCCCCCTAAATATAGATCTAATAAAAAATAAAGAGTTGATCAGAAATACCCAAGAATGGAATATAAAATCATATTCAGATGATTTTAGCGTACTAGATAATTTAAAAAAAACAATTGATGTCCCTGAAAAAATATGTTTTTTAGTAGCAGATAAAACTTTTTCTTACAGGGGGTTATTTGAAGTTAATGTTAATCATGATAACAGTTTTAATTCAATAATTGAAAACTTAACATATGATGATGATTATCAAAATTTAATTTTTTCATCATTAAAGAGTTTAATTAAATGGTCAATTTCAGTTTTATTTATTGAACAATTTTTTATAAAAATAAATATTGAAAAGAAAAATTTAATAAAAAATTTAAATAGAATAAATTTTATAAAAATAGAAAACACTAAGAATTTTTCAATAATGAAATTATCCAAAGATGAGTCTATTGGTGAACAAATGATTTTAACCGCTGGACCATCAATTGGAAGTAGGGAAAAAGTATTTGCTTTGGACGCAGCATCCAATGGATGGAACAATCAATGGGATAAGTATTTAAAAGAATTTGAAAGTAAATTTGCTGAATACGTAGGAGTGAAATATGCTATTGCAACATCATCATGTACAGGGGCAATGCATATAGCTTTAATGTCTTTGGATCTTAAGAAAGGAGATGAAGTGATAGTCCCTGATATAACATGGGTATCAACTGCAAATGCAGTTTTACTAGCTGGTGGGATTCCAGTGTTCGCTGATATTGATTTAAAGACGTGGAAAATTGATCCTAATTCTATCAAAAAATTAATCAACAGCAAGACTAGAGCCATTATGCCAGTTCATCTTTATGGAAATCCGTGTGACATGAATATAATTATGGAAATCGCAAAAGAAAACAATTTATTTGTGATTGAAGATGCCGCTCCATCGATAGGGGCTGAAATAAATGGAAAGAAAACAGGATCTTTTGGACATTTTTCAGCCTTTAGTTTTCAAGGAGCAAAATTAGCGGTTACCGGTGAAGGTGGTATGTTGTGTACAAACGATGAAGAACTTTATAAAAAAGCATATCGAATTCATGATCAAGGAAGAATCCCTGGGACATTTTGGATTGAAGAGCTGGGGTTAAAGTATAAAATGTCTAATATACAAGCTGCCTTAGGATTAGGGCAAATTATTAGAAATGATGCTATGGTTGAGGCAAAAAGAAGAATTAATAATTGGTATAAAGAAAGGTTAGAAGGAGTTGGAGGTATAGATTTTTGGTCAGAGGATGAAAATACAAAATCTATATATTGGATGACAAATATTAGATTAAACAAAAATTCAAAAATAAATAGAGACAAGTTTTGTCAAAAACTTAAATCTTACAATATTGATAGTAGACCAGTATTTCCTGCAATAAGTCAGTACCCATATTGGCCAAAAAAACAAGATCCTCAACCAATTGCAAAGTTGGTAGGAGATACTGGGATTAATTTACCAAGTGGTGTTGCATTAACAAAAAATCATATTGATTATATATGTGATAAAATAATAGAAATCATAAAATTTGATTAATATGGAGACAAGAATTGCATTATTTGCAAATCATCAACCTGGTTTAGAAGTTGCAAAGTATTTAAGCAATCATGAGTCTAGTAAGATTTCTGTTCTATATCTACCAGACGAAAATAAAGACAACGATAAAGAAATACAATTGGAGTCTAAAGTAAATAAAAACAATATATATAGAGGGAACATAGTAAAAGATAGTGGTCATATAAAATGGTTTAGGGATCAAAAATTTGACGCAATTATATGTGTTTATTGGCCATGGTTATTAAAAAAAGAGATTTTCAGTTCAGTTAAAACAACTTTAAATTTTCACCCTGCATTTCTTCCAATAAATCGAGGATGGTTCCCTCATGTACATAGTTTGATTGATGGATCCAAGGCTGGTGTAACTTTACACCAAATTGCAGACGGAGCAGATACCGGCTCAATTTGGATACAGGAAGAAGAAAAGATTTTACCAAATGATACTGCAAAATCAATATATCTTCGATTACAAGAAAAAATTGTAAAGTTATTTATTCAAAATTGGGATAAAATAATTGATGGAGAAATTCAAACTACGAAACAAGATGAAAGCCTGGCAATCTATCGACCTAAAAAAGCGATAGAAAAATTAGACTTTATAGATATTAATCAAGAAATGAAGGTCAAAAATTTAATTAACTTATTAAGGGCCAGAAGCTTTGGGGATTTAGGGTTTGCTTATATTGAAGAAAATAATGAAAAAGTATTCCTTAATTTGAGACTTTCGAAAGAATCTAAATTTAAATAAATAATATATGAACTCAGATCTGCTTTCAAAAGAAATTAGAAAACTATCTTTAGAGATGGTACATAATTCGAACGCTTCTCATATCGGAAGTGCTCTTTCTATGGTTGATATTCTAGCAGTTCTATATAATGACATTTTAAAATTCGATTCAAATAACCAAAATTGGGAAGAGCGAGATAAATTAATTTTAAGTAAAGGACATTCTTGCGTTGCTTTATATGCAGTTTTAGGACTCAAAAATTTCTTTGACATTGAGCTTCTAAAAACTTACGGAAAAAACGGTTCAAACTTTATGAATCATATAAGTCATAAGGTTCCTGGAGTTGAATTTTCAACTGGATCATTAGGTCATGGTTTGCCATATGCGGTAGGTATAGCACTGGGTAATAAATTAAAAAAAATAGATTCAAAAGTATATGTAATTCTTGGTGATGGTGAAGTTGCAGAGGGAAGTAACTGGGAAGCTCTATTATTTGCTTCTCATAATAAATTAGACAATTTAGTTGTTATAGTAGATAACAACAACCTTCAAAGCTTAACAACTGTAGACGACACATTATCCTTGGAACCATATGACAAAAAATTCTTATCATTTGGGTGTAATGTTGTTAAAGTAGATGGTCATGATCATGAACAATTAAATAAAGTATTTTCTTTAAATAATCTAAATTTAAAATTAAATGTAGTTATTGCTAAAACTATAAAAGGTAAAGGAGTGTCATACATGGAAAATGAAGTCAAGTGGCATTATAAATCTCCAAATACTGAAGAATTATCAACTGCAATTAAAGAAATTAATAATGCGTAATAAATTCATAGAAGTATTAGTTGAAGAGGCAAAGAATAATGATAAGATTATTCTTATAATTGGTGATTTAGGCTACAACGTTGTTGAACCATTTCAGGAAGAATTTCCTGACAGATTTTTTAATGCGGGTATTTGCGAACAAAATATGGCATCTATGGCAGCTGGTTTGTCATCGGAGGGATTTCATGTTTTTATTTATTCGATTGGCAATTTTCCAACCTTTAGATGCGCTGAGCAATTAAGAAATGACATAGGATATCATAATCTTAATGTTACAGTGGTATCTGTTGGTGGAGGGTTATCTTATGGAAATTTAGGATATTCTCATCATGCAATTCAAGATTTGGGATTAATTAGACTTTTCCCAGAATTTAAGATTTTAGCGCCTGGTGATCCAAATGAAACTATTGGTTGTATGCAAAATTTATTCTCAACAACGGGCCCATCATATTTAAGATTAAAAAAGGCTGGAGAACCAAATAAGAATAAACAAGTTCCTAATCTAAAGTCAGGAATCTGGAATAAAATTATTGAGAGTAAAAACGGAAAAATATTCTTGAGTACTTCTGGAGGATTAAAGTTAGCTTTTGATAGATTAAACGCTCATAAAAAATATAAAGATTTTGGAATTTATTCATGTCCAATCTGGGGGCAAAAGTATAAGTACCTTCAGCAAAGTCAAATTGACAATTTTGAAGAAATTATTTCAGTAGAAGACCATCTTGCTGATGGTGGTTTTGGCTCATGGTTAAGAGAGTCTATTGCTGATGTATATTCTTACTCTAAATTAACAAGCTTAGCATTAAAGAGTAATATCATTGGAGCTGTGGGTAGCGAGGAATACTTGCTTAAACTAGGAGGCTTTTAAAATGAACAAATTAATTAAAGAACTTTGGGGGCATATTGACAGAAAAAGGAAAGTTCAATTAATTCTATTATTACTATTAATGGTTGTAGCCGCTTTATGTGAAGTTATTAGTATTGGCGCTGTAATTCCCTTCTTAAGCGCTTTTTCAAATCCTAAGTTAATTTTTGAAAATAATAGTGCCCAGTTTTTCATAAATGGACTAAATATATCCAGTCCCAATGAAATTCTTTTCCCTCTAACAATTTTATTTATTATTGCTGTAACTATATCTGCTTTTTTTCGTTTTCTATTATTGCTTTTTCAAACTAGACTAGGTTTTGATTTAGGAGCTGATTTTAGTTTTAAAATGTATAGAAACACATTATATCAGCCTTACAATATACATGTTAAAAAAAATTCTAGCGAAGTTATAGCAGGGATTATTACCAAAGCAAATGACACAACAGCTCAAGTTTTAATGCCAATTCTAATAATCTCAAGTTCATTATTAATGTTATCTATGATTTTGGCAGCATTAATTTTAATAAATCCCACTATATTTTTATCCGCATTTTCTGGATTAACAATCATTTATTATTTAATTATAGTTTTAACAAAAAAAAAGATTTTAGAAGATAGTAAGGTTATCAGTAGAGAGTCTATTCAAGTCGTAAAGATTCTACAGGAAGGTTTGGGAGGTATCCGGGATATTTTACTTGATAGTGCTCAAGATTTGTATTGTAAAACTTTCAGAAAATCAGATGTTCCATTAAGGCAAGCTAAAGCAAGTATAACGGTAATCGGTGGAAGCCCTAGATATGGGGTAGAAGCGTTAGGGATTAGCTTTATCGCGTTACTAACTTACTACATATCAATTAATTCAGGTGGCTTAACGAATTCATTAATTCCATTACTAGGTGCTATGGCAATGGGTGCACAAAGAATGTTACCAGTAATTCAGCTTACTTATACAAACTGGATTCTAATTCGTGGATGTCGAGAATCTCTCAAGGATACTTTAGAGATTTTAGATTTACCAGTCTCAGAAGATAATTTAAAAACAAACGAGGGAACATTAAGTTTTAAAAATCATATTTCATTGAAAAATCTTTCTTTTAGGTATTCGCAAGATACACCGTGGGTAATTAATAATTTAAATTTAAAAATAAAAAAAGGCGAAATAATTGGTTTTATTGGAGAAACAGGATGTGGGAAAAGTACTTTGCTAGATATTATTATGGGCTTATTGAGGGCTGAGCAGGAATCTTTATATGTAGATGATTTTATAATTAGCGAGAAAAATTATAGAAAATGGCAAAAACATATTGCTCATGTTCCTCAATCTATATTTCTCGCTGATTCAACGATTGCAGAAAATATAGCTTTTGGTATTCCAAAAGATGAAATAGATTTTGATTTAATTAAAATATCAGCTAAAAAAGCTCAGATTCATAATACAATTATATCTTGGAATTTAAAATATGATACTAAGGTTGGTGAAAGAGGGATCATGCTTTCAGGAGGTCAAAGACAGCGAATAGGAATTGCAAGAGCCTTATATAAAAAGGCGGATGTGATAATTTTTGATGAAGCAACAAGTGCACTTGATAGTAAGACTGAAAGTTCGGTAATGGAATCAATTGAAAACTTGAAAGGTGATTTAACTATAATTATTGTAGCTCATCGATTAACAACTCTTAAAAATTGTGATCAAATAATAGAACTTTCAAAAGGGGAAATAAAAAAAACAGGTAGCTACAATCAAATTATTAAAAAAAGGGTATCATGATAGGGAATGAAAAGGTATATATTATAGCTGAAGCCGGGGTTAATCACAATGGAAAATTAGCTAGTGCTTTAGAGTTGATAGATAAAGCCAAGGAGGTTGGTGCTGATTGCATTAAATTCCAGACATTTAAAGCTGAACAAGTAGTTACTAAAAATGCACCTAAAGCTAATTATCAATTAAAAGTTACTGATTCTAAGGAGAGTCAATTTGAGATGCTAAAAAAATTAGAGTTAAAGAAAGAGCATTACGAGATATTAATTAATAGGTGTAAAGAGCTAGATATTGATTTTTTATCCACGCCATATAACTTTGAAGACGTTGATTTTCTTGAAAGTCTCGATGTTTTTGGGTTTAAAATTGCTTCGGGCCAATTAACGGAATTCCCATTTCTACAATATGTTGCGAAAAAAAATAAGTTAGTAATAATATCTACTGGAATGGCAAATATATCTGATGTTTTTAATGCAGTTAAGACAATCAAAGAAGTTGGTAATGAAAATATAATTGTACTGCAATGTACCACTAATTATCCTGCCAATATTAGTGAAGCTAATCTTCATGCAATGAACACTATTAGTGAGTCGTGTGACGTTATAATAGGTTACTCTGATCATGTCGCGAACAATTACGCATGTTTTGCCTCGGTTGCTTTAGGTGCCAAAGTTGTTGAAAAGCATTTTACCTTAGATAAGTCTATGGAAGGTCCTGATCATTTATGTTCAAGTGATCCCAAGGAGTTTAAAGAGTTAGTAAAAGGGATAAGAAATATTGAATTATCCCTAGGATCAAGATTAAAAATGCCATCTGAAAGTGAAAAGAAAAACATGTACGGTATGAAAAGAAGTTTAGTTTTAAACAGAGAATTACCAAAAGGGGCAACTATTAAAAAAGAATATTTGGCTTTCAAAAGACCGGAAAATGGGATGTCTCCTAATATGTTTGAATTAGTCATTGGGAAAAAGATTATTAAAAGCATGCATTTAGATGATCCGCTTCAATTTGATTCCATTGAATGGTAAAAGTGGTCAAAATTGTAATTATAAATGATAGCAATGTTAATCTCATTAATGAATTTATTGAAAATGCTGGAGATTCTTTGAATAGCTTTAGATATTTTAAAGAAAGATCTTTAAAGTCAATAAATAATCATTTATACACTTGCGTTCTGGTATCAGATGGTGTTTCATTGGGATATGGTCATTTAGATTTGGAAAACGATATAGTTTGGTTGGGAATTGCAATAGCACAAGGGTATAAGGGAAGAGGATTTGGAAAAAAAATCATGTTAAGCTTGATCAATTTTGCAGAAAGAAACAAAATTACTAAGATTAGATTATCTGTAGACGTTGTAAACTCTAATGCTACAAATCTATATAAAAGCTTAGGTTTTAAAATGTTGACAAAAAATAGGCATAACTGTATAATGCAAAAAGATATTTAATTGAAAAATCAAATTTACGTAAGTTCATTAGCGTTTGCTGGAAAATCAATAACTGATATTTCTAAAATAGCCAAAAAATACAATTTGGCTGTGGAATTCACATCAAGTTTTAAATATTCTGCAGAACTTAAAGAAAATTTTTTAAAGGCTAATATTAAAAAATCTATTCATAATTATTTTCCGCCCCCTGAAAGCAGGTTTGTATTAAACTTGGCCTCTGAGAATGAAGTAATAAGAAAAAAATCAATAGATCATTGTATTGAGGGATTGAAAATCTCAAGTGATGTTAATTCTGATTTCTTTGCTGCTCATGCAGGGTTTTGTATTGATCCAAAAAGTTATGAATTAGGAAACAGAATAAATTATAAATTAGATTTTAACAAAGAAAATAATAAATTAATTTTTATTGATTCAGTCAGAGAGATTTTAAAATCAACGGAGAGTTTAAATACAATGTTTTTTATTGAAAATAATGTGATTTCCATGGAAAATATGGATGGGGACATAAATCCTCTTCTTTGCTGCGATAGTTCAGAAATAATCTGGTTATTCAATGGGATAAAAGATCCCAAATTTGGAATACTATTAGATACTGCCCATTTTAAAGTAAGTTGCAAAACTTTGAATAACAACATAGATGATGAATTCAACAAGATTAGGCCATATGTTAAAGCAATTCATCACAGTGACAACGATGGATATATCGACAACAATATGCCTATATCTGAAAATTATTGGTTCATAAATTATTTAAAATATTTTAAAAATGCTACCCATGTAATTGAAGTTAAAAATTTAGATGAAACGGAAATAATTGAACAAATCAATATTTTAAAAAAAGCATGGATATAAGTCTACTGTGTGTTAACTCGAACACATCAATAAAGCAAGCACTGAAAAAAATTGACAAGTCTGGATTGTCAACACTTTTTGTAATTGATTCAAATAACTTTTTATTAGGTATTTTGACTGATGGAATAATAAGAAGGGAATTAATTAACAATGGGATAGAATTAGATTCATCTGTAAAAGATGTCATGGAGGTGAAGTTCGTATCTTTGAATATTCAAGTAAGTAATTCTGAAATTTTACAGACTTTAAGCAAAAATATTAAAATTATTCCGCTCTTAGATGATCAAAATAGAGTTTTGGATTACGCAACAATTAACAGAATCAGAAAGATATCTGTTTCTTCTCCAAATCTTGATGGAAAGGAGCTAGCTAATGTAGTAGATTGCATAAACTCAAACTGGATATCTTCACAAGGTAAATATGTAAAAGCCTTCGAAGAACAATTTTCTCAATACCATGATAATTTAAATGCTATTGCTGTTAGTAATGGGACTGTGGCCTTACACCTAGCCCTTGTCTCTTTAGGAATCGGTAAAGGAGATGAAGTTATTGTACCGAACTTAACTTTTGCCGCTTCAATAAATGCAATTTTACATTCCGGCGCTACGCCTTCAATAGTGGATATTGATTTAGATTCATGGAATATTAATTGCTTAGAAATTGAAAAAGCAATTAATAGTAAAACTAAAGCTATAATGGTGGTTCATCTATATGGAAATCCAGCTGAAATCAGGAAAATATATGAAATAGCAACTAAATACAATTTACTAGTTGTTGAGGATTGCGCCGAATCTCTAGGAAGTTTATACGACGGTAAACCCTTAGGAATTTTAAGTGATGCTTCAACATTTAGTTTTTTTGGAAATAAAACCATTACCACAGGCGAAGGAGGAATGATTATTTTTAAAAATCCGGAAATATGGGAAAAGGCCTGTGTATTTAGAGATCATGGAATGAGTAAGACTAGAAGGTATTGGCATGATGTTGTTGGGTATAACTACAGGTTAACTAATATTCAGGCCGCAATTGGTGTCGCTCAATTTTCTAAATTAGGCTACTTTATAGACAGGAAGAAAAGTATCGCTAATATTTATTATCAGTTTTTAAAAAAAAGCAAGTTTTTTGAATTGCAAAAAGTATCCATAAATGCATCTAGTTCAAATTGGTTGTGTAGTTTTAGGATTTTAGATAACAATAAGTTTAACAAAGAGCAGTTAATGGATTACCTAAATAGTAAAGGAATAGAAAGTAGGCCATTATTTTCTCCATTAAGTTTAATGAAACCTTATAAAGCGTATGCTAATTCAAAAAGTTTAAATAACTCTATTAATATTTCAAAAACTGGTATGAGTTTACCCTCATCTTCAAGTCTATCCGATTTAGAAGCAAAATATATATGTGAAGTAATAGCAGAATTTATTAATTCATTATAGAAATGAATATATTGATCGTTATTTGCGCAAGGGGAGGGTCAAAAGGTATTCCTGGAAAAAACATTAAACTATTAAATGGTAAGCCTTTAATTTATTATACGATTCAAACAGCTAAAAAATTTCAACGATTATATGACACAGATATTTGTATTTCCTCAGATTCTGACGAAATAATCACTGTTTCAGCAAAGTTAGGTTTGGAGACTAATTATGTTCGACCAAAGCATTTAGCAACAGACTCAGCTGGAAAAATTGAGACAATTAAAGATGTATTATCTTTTTACGAAAATCTTAATAATAAAAGATATGATTTTGTATTAGACTTAGATGTTACATCACCTTTAAGGACTTTAGATGATTTGTCAATGTCTTTTGATAAGATCATAGGCCATCCTAAAGCGCTAAATATTTTTTCAGTAAATCATGCCAATCGGAATCCATATTTTAATATGGTAGAACAGGGGGATGATGGATTCTATGCTAAAGTGAAAGATGGTATTTTTTTATCAAGACAGAGAGCTCCTAAAGTTTACGATATGAATGCTTCATTTTATTTTTATAGAAGAGAGTATTTCGAAAAAAACCTAAAAACATCCATTTCTAAAAAATCTTTAATCTATTTAATGCCACATATTTGTTTTGATTTAGATAATCCTCTTGATTTTGATTTCATGGAATATTTATTAACAAACAACAAGTTAAATTTCAAAATTTGAAAATTTTAATAATTGGTTTAGGGTCAATAGGCTTAAGACATCTTAATGTTTTACAAAAGCTCAATAGTAAGTTTGATATTTATGCATTAAGATCTTCAAAAAATTCTAAGGAGATTAGTGGGGTTAAAAAAGTAAATGATTTAAAAGAAATCGACTTTATACCTTATTTTATTATCATATCAAATCCAACATACATACATGAAAAGACAATCGAAGCGTGTACAAAGTTTAAATGCCCATTATTTATTGAGAAACCAGTTCTGTCGAGCTTGAAGAATGCGCAAAAAATTTTAGAAAAGATAAATAATTATAATTTAATTACTTACGTCGCATGTAACATGAGATTTTATCCAGTTTTAGGGTACTTAAAGGATAATTTAAAAAAATGGAAATTAAAGATTAATGAAATAAATATTTATAGTGGATCATATTTGCCAAACTGGAGACCTAAAACAGATTATAAAAAATCATATAGTTCGTTTTCTGAAATGGGAGGAGGAGTTCACTTAGATTTGATTCATGAAATCGATTATTGTGTTTGGTTATTTGGAATGCCAAATGCAGTTTCTGTGATAAAAAGAAATAATTCATCTTTAAATATTGACTCTATTGATTTTGCAAAATTTGATCTTGAATATGATAATTTTAATGCCGGTATATCGTTAAACTATTTTAGAAATGATCCAAAAAGGGAATTAGAAATAGTTGCAAAAGATGATACTTTGGTAGTTGATTTATTACAGAATAGTATTTATAGCAAGGTGCAAAAAAAGTGTCTTTTTAGAGAGACTTTTGAAATAGATGATTCATACAAGAATCAAATGCTCTACTTTTTGAGTTGTCTTGCAGATAGGAAAGAGACATTTAATAACTTCAATAATGGGATAGAGATTTTGAAAATAGCATTGAACTAATGGATGGGTTAAAAAATAAAATAATAGTTGTAACTGGTGGATGTGGCTTGTTGGGGGCATCACTTGTAAAAGACCTAAATAGATATAAGTCTTTATGCATTAATTTGGATATTGGAGTAACGGATGACCTTGATTCAGGTACTTTATATTGCGATATTACTAACTCTAAATCTGTAAAAGCTTCTATTGAAAAAATATTAAAAAAGTATAAAAAAATTGATGGATGGGTCAATAATGCTTATCCAAGAACGAAAGATTGGGGGAATAGATTCGAGAACGTCTCATTAGAATCTTGGAAGCAGAACTTAGATATGCAATTAGGCTCAGTATTTAATTGTTGTAAACTAGTTTTAGGTGTAATGTCAAATCAAAAAAATGGGTCAATAGTGAATATTTCATCTATCTATGGGATGGGCGCTCCAGATTTTTCGGTTTATGATAATACATTGATGACAATGCCTGTTGCTTATTCAGCAATTAAGGGAGGGTTAATAAATTTTTCTAAATATTTGGCCTCATATTATGGGAAAGATAATATAAGGATAAATTGCGTGTCTCCTGGAGGTATTTTTAATAATCAAGAGCCTATATTTGTATCAAATTTTAACAAAAAAGTTCCTTTAGGAAGGATGGCTGATGCTAAAGATGTTTCACCGGGGGTATGTTTTTTACTCAGTGATGAGGCATCTTATATAACTGGTCATAATTTAGTCGTCGATGGCGGTTGGACTTGTATTTAAACACTATGAAGAAAATATTTTGGTGTAAGAATTGTCTCAATATGTCAACTCGGAATCGTATAACTTTTGATCAAAGAGGCTGGTGTAATGCATGTCAATGGATGGAGGAAAAAAAGACATTAGACTGGGGGAATCGGCAAAAAGAGCTCACAGAGCTATTGGATAATAACAGATCCCATGTAGGGAGTTTTGACTGTATAGTCCCAGTGAGTGGAGGAAAAGATGGATCATACGTTTCTTACATGTTAAAGCATAAATATGGAATGAATCCATTGGCTATAACTGTTCGTCCGGCTCTTTCATTAGAAATAGGGGATAAAAACTTAATAAATTTCATAAACTCTGGTTACAATCATATTCACTTAACGGCTAATCCTAAGGTAATGGATAGGTTAAATAAATATGGTTTTATTGAAATGGGTTTCCCCTACTATGGGTGGTTAATAGCAATAATGTCAGCAGTAATCAGAACAGCTGCTAATTTTAAAATTCCTCTTATTTTCTACGGGGAAGATGGTGAAATAGAATATGGGGGTTCAACTGAAAGTAAAAATAAAGCGTTATATAGTATTGAATATATGAAGCGGATATATTTTGAAGCTGGATATGAAAAAGTTTTTGAGAGAATAAGAAAAGATTCTGATATTTCTGAGTCTGATTTGCTGTTTTTTAAATTTCCAATTGAGGAAGAAGTTGACAATTTAAGCCTTAAATTTACCCATTGGTCATATTTTGAAAATTGGGATTCTTATCGAAATTATGTTGTGGCTAAAGAGCATTGTGGATTGCTTGAAAAAGATGAGGGGAATTCTGGCACTTTTACCAATTTTTCTCAAAATGATCAGGCTTTATATAGCCTGCATGCATATTTAATGTACCTCAAGTACGGTTTTGGTCGTGCAACACAAGATGCGGGAATAGAAATAAGAAGAGGATCAATGACAAGAGATCAAGCCATAAATCTTGTAAAAATGTATGATAATGCTTACCCAGAGGATCTAATTGAAACCTATCTAACTTATTATGAAATGAGTAAAGAAGAGTTTGATGCAGTTTTAGATAAATACGTCAATAAAAAATTATTTCAAAAAGAAGATGGGATTTGGCAACCTAAATTTACTGTAGGAGAAGTATTTAATATATGAGAGTAGGCATTGTCAATTATGGAATGGGGAATATTAGGTCCATTACAAGTACACTAAAATATTTAGGTGTGGATGATGTTATTTTATCAAGTGATCATAGTGTTTTAAAAAATACCGATAAATTGATTTTGCCTGGGGTTGGATCATTTTTACAAGCTATGAGTGTTATTAAAAATCTTGGTTTAGATGTACACCTAAAAGAGCTCGTATTGGGAAGTAGAAAACCCATTCTTGGGATATGTTTAGGAATGCAATTACTTACTGAATCAAGTGCTGAGGAAGGAGATAATGAGGGTCTTTCTTTTATAAAAGGGGCTGTTACAAAATTTGATAATCATAAATTGAAAATTCCGCACATAGGGTTCAATCAAGTAAAAAAAAATAAATCCTCTATTTTATTTGATGGGATTGAGGATAATTCAGATTTTTACTTTGTCCATAGTTATAAAATGTTATCAAATTATGATATAAATCAGTCTGTTTGTGATTACGGAGAAGCGTTTATTGCAAGTTTTGAGCAGGAAAATATTTTTGGTGTGCAATTTCATCCTGAGCTGAGTCAATCTAATGGATTATCACTCCTAAAAAATTTTATTACTCTTACGGGATGTTAAGAAATAGGATTATTTTTTCATTAATCTATAGCAATGGTTTTTTTCATCAAAGTAGAAACTTCCAATTACAAAAAGTTGGAAATTTAGAGTGGTTAGAAAATTTTTATAAATTTCATAAAATTGCTTTCTCTATCGATGAGCTATTAATAGTTAATGCCAATAAAAGCACAAAAGACGTAAATGAATTTTCATTGAATGTATCTAAAATTGTAAATAATGTTTTTGTGCCAATTACTGCAGGCGGAGGAATTAGGAATATGTCAGATGCTGAGTTGTTATTTAAAAATGGAGCAGATAAAATAATTTTGAATACTTCGCTTATTGAGAATCAGAATCTCATTAAGGATTTAATATTAAATTATGGTAGTCAAAGCATAGTTGCATCATTGGACTATAAAACTATTAATCAAGAAATTATTTTTTTTAATAATGATGGCAAAAATAAAATCATGATGAGTTTTGAAGATTATGTTTCTCATGTGCAATCTTTAAATATCGGTGAGATATTATTAAACTCAATAGACAAGGATGGGACCGGTTTTGGATACGATTTTGAGTCTATTGATAAAATATCTAAAATTATTACTGTTCCTTTAATCATCATGGGAGGTGCAGGTAATCAACAACATCTTTTAAATGGGTTAAATAGATACAATGTAAATGCAGTAGCAACTGCTAATCTGTTTAATTTTATCGGTGATGGTTTACCCAAAGCTAGAGAATGGTTGCTTGAAAATAGGCTGAACATTTCAAAATGGAAAAAACATGACTGAGAGTTTCATAAAACCCACTTTTGGAGACAAAATTTATGAGGTTGAATCCAAATTAGAGAATTATATCACAATATTTATCCCAACCTATAAAAATGAGCATCTATTACTAGCCTGTGTAAAATCTTGCCTAGAGCAAACTTATAATAAAATAAATGTCGTAGTATTTGATAATGGATACAGAGAAAATAAAGGGTCATTGCAAAAAGATTTAGCCAGATTCAATGACGAAAGATTATTTTATAAGAATAATAATACAAATATTGATTTATATGGGAATTTTTATTTGATTCTTTCAGTTGCTTCTGAAACCTCGAGGTTTATGTTAATTACCGCAGATATTGTTCTAACAAAAAGCAGTGTCGAGAAACTAAATATCGCATATAATTTAGATGATTCTATTAATTTGGCTTTTGGAAAGACTCTCGTGAGGGATATAAACACAACTCAGTTATCATCAGAATTTCAAGATGGTGATGAAAATTATATTCAAAGCGGTTGGCCCTATAAAAAATCTTCATTTTATAATTCAAACACCATAATTCAGTATTTCTTCAGCTTAAATAATTTAAACTCTGAGTTATCTCATTTTTCATTTATTAATGCATTAATAGATGGATCATTAATAAAATCTATTGGATTAACAAGACCTCCTCTACTTTGGCATGGTGGGGAAGAATATTTAACCCTTAAAATACTAAGCTTTTCTAAAAGTATTTCAATTTTAAATGAAACACTTTACTTTCTCTATACAAACAATCAAAGGTTAGGCTTAGCCGAAAGGCCAAATCTTTTAAATTATACCCGTTATGAGCCGATTTTGAATGAATTTAACTATTTGAAAAATTATGAGCCGATATTAATTTCGAGAAATATTTCAATATTTAGGCTCAACATTTTTTTGATTTTTAAAATAGTTTATACGATGGTAAGATATCCAGGGATGATTTTTTTAATCACTTTTGATCTAATTAAATTGACTTTAAGAACATTTTTGGTTTTGAGTCCATTACAAATATTGCTTTATATCAAAAATAAAACATGACATCAATCTTAATCACAGGGGCAACAGGAAGTGTTGGCAAGCTATTAGTTAAAGCCCTTGGTTATAGTGGGCATAATGTTGTTATTTTAAAAAGAGAAAAATCCAAAATTTCTCATTTAATGGAATTGCCTGGAGTTGAATTTTATGATATCGAAAAAGATATTGATTTAAATTCTATTTTTGAAATTCATCAAAACATTAGTTGCATAATACACCTTGCAACATTGTATTATCTAAAAAGTGTGGATTTACTTGATTTACATGATTCAAATACAACATTTGGATTGAAACTATTAAAAAAAGCAGTTGCGTACAAAATTTCAACTTTCATTAACATTGATACAACCCTTTTTGAAAACTTGAATCCCTACACTATTTCTAAAAAGTACTTTTCTAAAATTGGAGAATTCATGGCCAACCATGGCCAAATTAGATTTATAAATATGCCATTACATTTGATGTATGGTGTTTCTAGTGATTATTCAAAGTTTACAACTTTAGTGATTAAACAATGTTTAAATAATGTTGATGAGATCAAGCTAACAAAAGGGGATCAAATTAGGGATTTTATTCATATTGAAGATGTAATAAGTTGTTTAAAACACGTTTTATGTTTTGTTGAGCGATTAAACACAGGATACCATGACATCCAAATTGGTACAGGCAGGCACATCACGTTAAAAGAGTTTATAACAAAAATACATTTTAAAACGAACTCAAAAACGAGACTATTATTTGGATCAATTCCTTACCGAAAAAATGAACCAATGAAAATCAATTTGACTGATTCTAAAATGAAGGATTTAGGCTGGACAAGTAAAATAAATCTTGATGTTGGAATAAATAAAGCCATCGATGACGTTAAAATTAACTTAGCTTAACCTTATTTTTTGTAATTGAAAACGATTATCATAATCAACGATTTAAGAAGTGTTCCATTTGTGACGGCTATTAAGCTGTTAAAGAATGTTCCTAATGCTAAGATAATAGCCCATGGAAGTTTATTTAGAAACAAAGAGTATGCGGATTATACAAATATTTTCTGGAAACAGATTTTAAAATGGTGTTTAAAATTCTTTTTCAGATTAAGAATTATTACAAAAAAAAATAAAATATTAGATGAGTCTGAAAAATTAGGGCTTATTTCATCTTTATTTTCTATTGTCGAAGATTCGAGTGCAGGAGAAACAAAATACCCATTCCAATACAATGAGTTATATAATTTGTCATTGGGAGCAAAAGATCTAGTTGATTACATAAGGGAGCATAAAGTTCAGACTGTATATATTTTTAACGGAAGAACAGCTGGAAGTTATCTAGTTGCAAAATATTGTTCAGAGAATGATGTAAATATTCTTTATTATGAATATGCCGGTCATTCGAATGGCTTCAGGTTGTATGAAAATATTCCCCACGCACTAGTGCCCAATGGTAAGGCCTTTTTAAATTATTATAAAAATGGTGTTTATTCTCTTCCAGGGTTAAAATATGCGGCGAAAATAATTAAAGCTCAAAAATTACTTCATGATGTGAAACAAAAAACAACGGCAAATACAAACTCTCAATATGATGTGTTGATCTTTTTGGGTAGTGACTTTGAGTATACTGGAGTTGATCCTTCTTTAACTGGCGTTAGATGGTACGGAAATGCTAATTTTTGCAAACAAGTAATTAGTAAGTTTGGAAAAAAAAAATATGCCATTAGATGTCATCCTAATTCTGAAATTGATCCAAACTGGCCTATTTTGTATAAGGAGCTCAAGGGAAGTCTTAGCTTTCATGAAGAATATATTGATTTTTATGGGCCAGACTCTGAAATTGATTCTCATTCATTAATAATGAATTCTAGAATTGCTGTCACAGACTTATCGTCAATAGCCCTAGATGTAATATTATTAGGAAAAAAAGTTGAGATATTCGGAAATACCGATGTGAAGTTTATTTACGAAAATGATTGGTTAAATAATCAGGGTGGAGAAATGGCAGATAAAATCATTTTTCCTTTTGCTTTAGTTCACAATACCCCAGTTTTCAGATTTTCACTTTTTGAAATATTAGTTGCCAATATTTTATATATTGTCCATCGATCTTTCCAAAAAATTTCCAATTAAGGATGTTCTTGTATAATTTTTTATTTAAAATAAAATATCCACTTCTAAAATTTTTTAGTTTAAAAAATTTTGGAGGTGTTTATTCGTCGAAAGGGCAAGATATCTTTATGTTAAAGTATTTGTATAATTTTCTATCAAATAATGATAATGTTATTTTTATAGAACTTAATACAAATCCTAAAGAGCAATTCTTACTATCAAATTTATTTTTTCGTATATTTAAAAACGATTTTATTTATGTGGATTTAAATAAAAAATTAATTGTGGAATGTTTAAAAAAAAATAAAATAAAGATTCATGGATCAAGTAAATTAAATTTAGGAATTGATTTGTCTTTTTACGAAAACTGTAGACATTACGCATTAACAAATTTCCTTAATGACTTGGCTAAATTCCCCGATTGTTTTTTTAATCTCATTGTATATTTTGACAAAAAATCGATCAATCTATTCTTCAATATTCTTGAAAAAAAAGATGTTAAAACAATTTTTATCCAAGGGAACAAAATATATTGGCATGAAATTAAGAAAATTCATAATAAACTATTTATGTTGGGTTTTGTTTTTCACTCAAGATTAAACGGCAAAGATGATTTCTTTATAAAATCTGAAATGGTTAATGGATTTTCATCTAAAATGATTGAAAAATACTCTTTGGGCTCATTGAATAAATGGATAAGTGATCCCCCTGACAGTGATTACACAAAACCTAGATAGAGATTTTCTGTGAAAAAAAATAATGTTTGTGTAATAATTGAAGTTTACAATGAAGCTCATAGACTTGAAAATTGTCTTAAGGATTTCATTTGGGCTGACGAGCTAGTGGTTTTTGTCAAGCCATCAAAGGATAAAACTTACCAAATTTCTAAAAAATTTGCTTCACATTTATATGAATCTAAGGAAACCTGGGGGAACAATATTGTAAATAACTATAATAAGCACAATACCAAAAAAAAATGGTGTTTTTATATTACAGCTTCAAGTAAGATAGATCATAAATTGGTTATTGAGATTAAAAAATTGACTTCAAATAAGTCTTTTGATTTTGATGTGATTGGGTTGCCATATGAGATGAATGTTTTCGGACTTAATGGTAGTTTCTCACCCTGGAAAACTGATTATAAATATTCTTTAATTAAGACTGAATCGCTCAAACTTTCTACAGAGACTCACAAAGAAATTGGGTGGCATGGTGACAAAATATATAAAATCATGAGAAATGAGACGAAAGGGAGATTTTATCATTTTACTCATCCTAATCCCAATAGTTTTTTTGAAAGACATTCAAATTACACCCAAAGAGAGGCTATTCAATACTGCCAAAAGTATGGGGATAAGGCATTTAGAAAAGGTTTAATAATGTTGTTTAGATCTTTAGGTAATGTTATTTTGAAGAGGCGAACAATTTTTAAGGGAAAGAATGGCTTTGTTTTGAGTTTAGCATATGTTTCATACTTTATTATGCTGTTAGTATGTATATGGTTTAATCAAAACAATAAAGCTAACATCTTTCCCACTGAACCGAGTAATTGACGGATACTTTGCTTAGTATAACAGAATTTAATCAGAAAGATAAATGGGCTTTGTTCACTGTTTGGTTTCTTTTCACCAGCGTATCTCCTTTTGAGCTTTATGCAATAGTACCCTATCATCCGTATAAAATTATACCTTTTGTCCTTATACTGTTTTTTGTAGGCTACCTAATTTATTTTAGAATAGAATTACAAATAGATGGTATTGTTTTAATAATTGTTATTCAGATATTATATTCTGCGTTTGGCCCAATAATTCATTTAATTTCATTGAATGGATTTAGAATAGAAGATGGCCAAATATATCATAAGTTAATATTGCATCTTACAGTCATTTTATTTACTTATTTGTTTGTTAAGGCGACTGCTGGTTTCGAAAAATTAGCATATACGTTTGTTTTAGTTTTATTAATGATGGCAGTTTTGGGATCATTTTCAATAATTATTATTGCATATTATGATTTAAATCCTTTCTCATATACATTAATACCTGACCATAGACCAATCTCTAACTTCATCACAATGTTCACTACAGGCGAATATAAAAGTGATGGAACTCTAAGTATAGTAAGATCAGCGGGATATTTTGACGAGCCGGGAACTTTTGCATTTTACTTGATAGTTGCTTTACTGTTAACAAAAATGTATAAACTTTCAAGAAGGTTAGAATTCGCCTTGATCATCTTTGGTTTTTGTACATTGTCATTAGCTTACTTTATTTCAATAGCTGTTTATTTTGTTTTTTTTGAACTATATGCATGGCGAATTAAAAGGATATTTGTAATTTCAATACTTTTTATATCCGCTTTGTTTTATATACATACCGTAGGGACGGCAGGACTTTATGATCTTGAAGTGAGAAAAAAAAATCAAATGATTTATGCCATATATGCCTTAACTACTTATCGTTTACAGACAGACAACACTAAAAATGGGGCCATTATTAATGGAGATAATAGATCGCTAAATTTAAGACATTCTATCGAAGCTTTTAAAAGCGCTCCTGTTTTTGGATTAGGCATGAACGCGCATTCTAAAGATAGAGATGGTTATAAAGGGAAATTGTGTTGTAATCCGTTTCATCCCCTTGCCACTGAGGGTCTTTTTGGGACCATTGTTTATTTTGCTCTATTTTCTTTGTGGGGTATAAGTTGTTTCAGTGGAAATAAGCTTGATTGGATTTCGATTTTGTGTTGGATAATTATTTTTGTGAACCTTGTACAGAGACCAGGGTTTACAGCAGGACCATTTGGATATTTTGCCTATATTCTGCTTTATAAGGCGACAGCGTGGAGGAAAAATTTAATATTAAAAAAAGATGTCTTATAAATTAAAGCAACCAAAAATTACAATTATTACAGCGACATATAATTGTGAAAAAGATTTAAAGGCCACTATTAATTCAGTTAGAGCTCAAAGGTATCCTTATATTCAATGGATCGTTATTGATGGTAAATCAAGTGATAGTACTACTCACTTAATTAAGGAAAACGAAGACATTATTACTAATTGGATTTCTGAAAAGGATAACGGAATTTATGATGCATGGAACAAATCTTTGAAATTTATTGATGGCGACTGGGTTATTTTTATGGGAGCAGGAGATACATTTTTCAATAACGAATCACTAATAGAATTTTGGGGAAATGCGCCATCTGATTTGGATAATTATTCCTTAGTATATGGTAACGTTATGATAATTGATTTTAAAGGGGATAAGAGGTACATTAGTAGAAAAGAAAGCCTGAATGAATATGAATATGGAAGAGTTGGATTGCCAAATCACCAAGGGGTTTTTCAACCTGCCCATCTTTTTATGGAGGGAAATCAGTTTGATTCATCCCTTAAAATTGCAGGGGACTCCAAATTCATGATCAAATCGTTAATGGAAGGGAAATATTATCATATTGATTTGCTAGTATCGAAAATGCTTGATACTGGAATTAGTAATGATATTAACAATATTATTTTAGCAAACAGAGAAGTCAACATAATAAATAAGGAATATGACTTACAAATTCCTTCATATGTTAGATTAACTAATTTTTTCCGTATTATCTGTTATTTGATAGTGTATAAAATGTTTTCCTCAGATACTATTTACTTATTGAAGAAAAAATTTGATAAAATTAGAAACGCTTTAGCAGAATAAATGAAAACTAAAGTTTTCCATATTGTTCCAACCAAAAAAACTGGAGGTGTCGAAAATGCCGCCGAATCAGCTCGCCAAAAATTAAATGAGTCTTTTAAGTTTTCTTTAATTTATTTAAATCACCATCATGATAATAATTTTTTTGGATTAGGACGAGGTATTGTAAAAGCCATTAAAATTCTTAAAAAAGAGCAAAATTTTTTTTTAATTTCTTCCCTTTGGAAAAGTGTTTTTATTCCTTTAATACTTAAGTTTATTTATGGAAAATCCTTTAAGTGGATACATATCATTCATTCAGCTCATTTTTTTTCTTTCATAGATTCAATTTTAAACATAGTTGCAATTAGATTGTGTGATTCAGTATTTGCGGATTCTCACACCTCAATGAAAAAAAGAAAGAATTTAACGAAAAAGGAGATTAAATGCATTTCATTTAAATTGTTTCCGTCTACAAGTTATAAAAAAAAGAATCTTACACAAGAGTTAAAAATTGTATTTATTGGAAGATTGGATAAGGTTAAAAATCTTTCATTTGCTATTAAGATTATTGAAGAGATATATCTAAGCGGATATTCTTTAATTTTTGATATTTACGGTCCAAAAGAAAATGATTATAAAAACCTTAGCTCGATCGTTAAGTCTAAGAAGCTAGGGCACATCATACAATTTAAAAAGGAGTTGAAAAAAGAGGAAATTATCACTACTTTGGATAAGTATCAATTTTTTATTCAGACAAGTCATAGAGAAGGGATGGCTATGACAGTTGTGGAGGCCATGATGTGCGGTTTAGTATGTCTTGTTACACCAGTAGGAGAGATAAGTAATTATTCACAGGATATGTTGTCTGCGATACATATAAATCCGCGAGATGAAATTGATGAATTTATTAATAAATTCAATAAAGTTGTTGAAGATCAGTGTCTTTACAATCAAATTAGTTTGAATGCTCATAAAGTATTTAGAGATAATTTGACCTATGCAGAGTCATTAAACAATAATTTATTGGTACTAGAATAATAATGGTAGAAAATTTTTGAAAGAAATTTAGAATAAATAGCTTTTACTTTTTTAAGGTTTTGATCTTAAAAAATAAGTTACTTGTCTAAATTTTACAATAACTGATAAGTTAATAATATGTATAGAAAAGATTTTGAAATTTTGAGATGCCCTATCTGCAACTCAAAGATTAGGTTTGAATATGTTCATGAATCTTATTATTGTAATAATGAACTTTGTTCAAAAAGCCATCAAAATTTCCCAATAGTAAACGGGAAACCAGTTTTAATTGATTTTGAAAAATCAATAATAAACTATGATATTTTCAAAAAATACGAGGGAAGAAGTGTTGTTGTAAGACGTAAAAAAGAAATTTTGGTAAAGATGAAATCTTTTTTTCAAGGGGAGAGTGTTATCACTAAAAAAAATATAGAGTTAATAATTAAAATGCTTAGCAATATAAATGATCCAAAAATATTAATAATTGGTGGTGGTGAAATAGGCGCAGGATTTGATGCCTTTTACAAAAGGTATTCAAATAATATTCTATCTTTTGATATATATGAATCTGACTACGTAGACTTCATTGCGGACGGACATCATATTCCAGTTGGATCTGATTATTTTGATTTAGTGATATGTCAAGCTGTTTTGGAACATGTAATAAATCCGAACGGTGTGGCTTTAGAAATTAACAGAGTAACAAAGATTGGAGGGCTAATATATATTGAAACGCCATTTATGCAGCAGGTTCATGAGGGTCCTTATGATTTTACTCGTTTTTCGGAATCAGGTCATCGTTTACTATTTAGAAATTTTAAAGTAATTAAATCCGGATATACTGCAGGAGCGGGTACTGCACTTATTTGGTCCCTAAGTTACTTTTTTTCTGGCATATTTAGGACTCGATTGGCAGGTCGAATAGCGAGAATATTCTTTTTTTGGTTGCGCTTTTTTGATTCTATAATTCCATCTAATTATAATATTGATGCTGCTTGTGGGGTATATTTTTTCGGAAAAAAAAGTTCTTTTCCTATTTCAAACCATTCAATTATTAATTATTATCAAGGGGTACAAATTCAAAAATAGGTATTTTAAAGTATCTATGATCTAAAATAAGAAAGACTCTAACAAATGTTATATCGGTAGAGATTGTCATGTTCTGATCATTTTCATATTTCTAATAAGTATTCTGAATATCTTAGTTAAATGGAAAGAATCCTTAACTATAACTATCCCATTTTTAATTCTACTTATACCACAAATAGTGATACAGAATACAAGTATCGAAATTGGTAATTGAATAAAAAAAATAGGAGCGCTAAGTAATAAATGTAACTCACATTATTTTCAAAACTTTAAAAGTTATAAAGGGGGAAAATGATTTTTTTCATGGCAATAGTTATCAAGTTTATTTTTGAAATCTTATGTATGTCGATTGTATGATTTTATTTATGACTCCTGGCCTCATTCTTCTTACTTTAACAAGCTAATTCTTTTGATATGTGATAAAAAGAAAAGCATAAAGTTTGAATTAATAATAATTCTCCCAGCTAGCGATATGAATTTCATGAAAATATAACTATTCACGTTCACCATATTCTTTGCTGACTTTAATAAATTTGTAATCAACTAATTATAGCTTTAAAAACTCTTATGATCAAATACTTAATAGGAGTCTTTTATTTGCTAACAAATAAGGAAGTACTGAAAAAATGGCTCAAATAAAAAAAATATTATTTTATTCGTTGTAACTGATAAAGGTGCTTTGAATACTTTTCTAGGTGAATTATTAGTATCACTAGCAGAAAATCAAAAGTTAAAAATACACATAATAACATCCTTAAAATCAGTTATAGAATTAGAGGATAGATTTAATTATCAACAATTAAGGATAAAATTTCATTTTGTTGATATTCCCAGAAGCTTTAACATTTTTGCTCAGATTTTGGCCTCAAAAAGCATTCATAATATTATTGATAAAATTAATCCGGGACTAATTCATATTCATTTCACATCAGGATGTTTTACAACATTGCTATATAAAAAACCAAAGCAAATGGTATGGGGGACATTTCATGGACTTAGTTTTACTGTTCGTAGTGTCATTATAGCTCTCATTTTTAAAATTATTGAGAAGTTTTGTTTTTCACGACTGGATAAAATTATTGTCTTGAATAATTTGGATTACGATATAGTAATTGAGCAATATCCGAATTCTGTTTATAAATATAAAACCTTGGGTTTAGGTTGTGACACCGATGTATTTGACCCTTATCTTTATAATCAAAAGGATAATTTTTCATTGAAAAAAAACCTAAATATAGGAGGACAAAAAATACTTATTTATGTTGGACGTTTTACATTTTTTAAGGGGTTTCATTTGCTTGCTAAAGCATTTTTAGAATTGACCCAAGCATATCCAGGTAATTTTAAATTATTGATTTTGGGAGGTAAAGATCCTATTCATGGTACCGGCTTAAATAAAAGCGATGAAAATATTTTTTTTAATAATAGTGATCTAATAAATATAGGCTTTACCAATGATGTAGCCAAATATTTAGCAATATCTGACATTATGATTTTTCCTAGTGCTCGTGAGGGGATTCCTGTTTGTATTTTAGAATCATTATCAATGGGAGTTCCGGTAATTACAAGTGACACGCGTGGCTGTAATGAGTTGATTAAAAATGAGTATAATGGATATTTAATCAATAATAATATTACTATAGAAGAGAAATGTTCTACTATAAAAGAGAAAATCATTGATTTTTTGGATGGAATGGATAAACATAGTTTGATGAAAGCTAACGCTCTGAAAGACAGAAATATGTATGACCGAAAAAAATTTATCGAGGAAGAGACATTGAGTTATCTTGAGCATTTTAAAGATAATTAATTAGTCACCTTGAAATTTAAATTACTTTAACCTTACCTTTATTGAAGACCTGTAAAATTTTATGTAAGATACATTAATCAATAAGCGTATGGCTAATAGGACTAAAATTACACATTATTGGGCCATAAATGTTAATCTATGAAGGCTCTATAAGCTAGAATTACAAATTATTTCTTAGGGTATTTAATTGTAGGTTTCAACACTCCTTGTAAACTTTGGATAAATGAGAATCAAGTCAGTTTCCAAAGTGACAATTAATGATCTAATGTACCGATACGCATTTATAACTTTCTTAATTTGTCAACGAATTAATCACCAAAGATAATGATGCTAAAGCTGAAGCTAAACCTACAATTTCTCCTACGCTCGTTTTGGCAGTTATAGCCTTTTGCGGCACCACGATTTCTGCTCCAGGCAAGACTTTAGGATAAAAATGTATGCCCAAGAAACTACCAGTCTGTTTCGATGACCCATTGGCATAGATGATATAACAATTAGATTTTTTAGCCAAAGATGAGAACCCCCCTGATCTTGATATATATTGTCCAAATCTGAGTTTATCGAGATGTTTTACTTTTCCTGGATTAAGAACTTCCCCTCGCACGCGTACGGTGGACAGCCTTCGAGGGATACTAATTACATCACCATCTTGTAAATCCATGTTGGCCTCCGATTTGGGATTTGCTAGTAGAGTGGCCAGATCGATGCCGATAGCTTCAGGCAGATCAAACCTGGCTTCAGCTGCTGCGTAGGCAGCGGTATCATTTTCGAGTATAGTAAGCACCTTGGCACGCTTGATGGCTCCTCTGTAGTTGGTGAGTTCTCCTTCTTCTTCCAAATACTCAGACTTACGGATGAGCATTGCTCCTTCAGGGTATGCCCCGGGCTTCAATCCGCCAGCGCGCTGGATAATACCGGCAATAGTTTCTTTCTGAGACTTAATGCCGTATTTACCTGGATAAAGGACTTCCCCTTCTATTTCTATGAGTGGTTGTTCGCCGTAGCCCGTGGCGCGGCGAATGGTCAATAGGTCAAAGGGACGTAAGGTTGACTTAGATGCGGAATTATTGAGGGTTAAGTCTCCATTGATTGGAAAGGTAATGATTTCTGAGGAGGTTTCAGAACCATTAATATCACCTCTTCTAGCAATTTCAACTTGGGTACGCGCTGCAGATTCTTTGAAGCCATCGGCCAGAAAAATCAAATCTTCAACGGTCATGTTTTCCACGTATGGATAACTCCCAGGAACTTGTATTTCTCCCTCAACGCGTACGGTATACATTTCCTTCAAATCATGGATGGATTGAATTTTGATAAGGTCTTCATTGTTTAGTGCCATATCAGAGTCTCCTGATATTATTTCCTCCAAATTTACTGACTTACTCGTCAATATGAGATCAGTACCCTGCCGGATGATGAGGCCACGGCCCAGGAAGGCATCACCGGTCAGGCCTCCTGCTTGATCAATCAAAGCTGAGAGCATGAACCCATCGGTATATTCAAAAGTACCTGGGAAGTGGACTGCACCCTCTATTTGGACGCGGTTGGAATAGCGATTACTGATGCGTCGGATATCTACCTCATCCCCATTAAGTAGGGGAGCATCATCTCCTGGGGTAAAGGTTTTAATCGCTCTAAAATTACCTTTTTTCCGGCGGACAGAGACGCGTTCGGTATAGCCCATATCAGTGATCCC
>Ga0307998_1000142_pt1 | contig 41140 bp, 39 predicted proteins | sample Davwhametageno37_FD_203147 | JGI IMG/M metagenome (GOLD analysis project Ga0307998, IMG submission 203147) | Marine microbial communities from Davis Island wharf, Antarctic Ocean - #37 | ecosystem: Environmental > Aquatic > Marine > Unclassified | place: Antarctic Ocean: Davis Island wharf... | reverse complement strand
AAACCTTTTTTATGATAATTCTTAGGAGTGGAAGATATTTTTGAATTTAGAGTACCCTTAAGATAGCTACCTTCATAAGTCAATTCTAGAGTTTCTTTTAAAAATCCCCATCTAACAGAAAGAAAACTAATTCCACCATTAAAAGTAGAGTTATTATAGCCGCTATGTCCATAACGTCTAAAGGCAAAGCCAGCTTCTGCTTGTACAACATTTTTTCCAACTGAAAATGCTCCTATAGATGTACCCGGACGATTCGAGTTTATCTGGTCTGTATACTGGGCAATTAATACGAAAGGACTTATTAAAAGGACAACAATGAAATTGATGCGAACCATATGCCAAATATAATACAAGCCATACGGATAATAGTACATCATTTCTATTAATGAATGATAATTTCATTAAATTAAACACTAAATGGTTACTTTTGAAATTAACAAAATACTATTGGGCGTGCTTTTTAAGTTCTTACTAATTTTCTTCGGAGTAATTTATCTACTTCGTAAGGTTTCTCCATTTATGTTTAAGTTTTTAATTTCTAGCTTGTTAAAGAAGTCTGCAAAAGTTAAAAAAAATGAATCAAAAGAGAATTATTCAAAGAATAAAAAATCAAAACCTACCTCTGGGTCAATAGGTGAATATGTTGATTATGAAGAAGTTGAATAGAAGTAATCTCAAATCTATTTTTCTCCCACATAGTATAGTAATACTTGGTTTAGCTCTTGTTTCTTTACTGTTTTATTTTCCTTTATTTTCAGGAAAAACCTTAATCCAATCTGACATAATTCAATATGAAGGAATGTCTCGTCAACTAAAGGATTATCGAGCTGATACTGGAAAAGAAACTTATTGGATAGATAATGCATTTGGAGGAATGCCAACATTTCAATTGGGGGCTAAATACCCTGCTGATTTTTTGTCTCCTATTTATTCTTTTTTCAGAATTTTACCCAGACCAGCACATATTTTATTTCTTTATTTTTTAGGAGCTTATCTATTGCTATTGATTCTCAAAAAACGATGGTATATAGCTCTATTTGGAGCTTTAGCTTTTGGTTTTTCCACTTATCTTTTAATTATTTTACAAGTTGGACATAATACCAAAGCCTTAGCGATTAGTTTTTTTCCTTTTGTTTTTGGTGGGTTAGTACTATTATTTAAAAAAAGATTGTTCTGGGGCTTCTTGCTTTCAACAATTGCTTTAGGAATGCAAATTAGGGCGAACCATTATCAAATGACATATTATCTTTTCTTTTTAATGGGTATTTTTATAATTGTATTTGCAATTCAATCTATTAAAGATAAAAAGATTAAATTTTTTATTAAACCTTTTTCTTTATTACTTATTTCTGGAGTTTTAGCTGTTGGTTTTAATGCTACTCCAATTTTGGCAACATTAGAATACACAGATTTTAGTACTAGAGGTGAAAGTGAATTAAAATTAAATTCTGATGGAAGTCCTAAAGAACAAAGTAGTGGACTGGATTACAACTATATAACAGAATATAGCTACGGTATTTTCGAAAGTTTAAACCTTATTATTCCAAGAATTCAAGGTGGAGGTTCAAGTGAAAACTTAGGTAAAAAACATGGTGTTTATGATTTTTTAAGAGGTCGCGGAGTAAGCCCTGAACAAGCTATTCAATTCTCTAAAAATACCCCAACTTATTGGGGTTCGCAGCCTATACTTGAAGCACCTGCTTATATTGGAATAATTGTATTTTTTTTTAGTCTTTTAGCTTTATTTTTTGTTAAAGGCCGATTAATAAATACTCTAGCGATAGGAATTTTATTTTCTTTATTGCTCTCGTGGGGTAAAAATTTTGCGCCTTTAACTCAATTTTTTATTGATTATATTCCTTTTTATAATAAGTTTAGAGCCGTATCATCAATTCAAGTAATTTTAGAATTTTGTTTTCCAATACTCGCAGCATATGGAGTTTATTGGACTTTTGAATCAAAAGATAAGTTTGATTTAAAAAAGTTTATTAAAGTAGTGATTTTACCCATAACACTTTTGGGGACTCTTTATTTATTTCATGGTTTATTAAGCTTTTCTGGACCTAACGATGAATACTTTCAGAAAATTTATGGATTAGAATTAGTCACTCAAATTAAAGCAGCACGGATATCTATTTTTAAAGAAGATATTTTAAGAGGAATGATTTTTTGTTCAGTTTTAATTGGAATTATTTTGGCTTTTAAGTATGATAGACTAAAAAAAAGCACTGCTTTTATTAGTGTTATCTTAATATTACTAATCGATTTGCTAGGTATTTCAAATCGATATATTAGTTCAGATAAGTTTGTTTCTCCTCGACTTACTTCTGTTCCATTTCAAATTTCAGATGCCGATCGTGCAATCCAAAAAGACACTTCTCGCTATCGTGTTTTTGAGCCTCGTCTTGGGCTTACAGGATCTAGGACTGCCTATTTTCACAACAGCATTGGTGGATATCACGGTGCCAAACCCAGAAGGTTAGAAGAGCTTTTTGATTATTACAATTCCAATCAAATATCAAGTATTTTAGATCTTTTAAATATTAAATATGTTCTTTTTGAAAATAAAGAAACAGGGAATTTAGAACCTTTGCTAAATTCAAATGCTTTAGGTCCGGTTTGGACAGTAAATAATTTAAAAGAATTTTATTCTGCAGATGATATTTTAAATGAGGTTAAATTTAATAATTTCAAAAAAAATGCTTTAGTTAGTTCAAATACTATTCCTAATGATATTTCTAGGCATTATATTTCAGACACATTAGCTTCAATACGTTTGATAAAATCTTATCCAAATAGTTTAACTTATTCTGTGCAAAATACTAAAGAACAGTTTGCAGTTTTTTCTGAAATGTATTACCCTATAGGTTGGACAGCAAAAATTGATGGTAAAATATCTACAATTTATAATGTAAATTATGTTTTGCGAGGTTTGTCGATACCAGCTGGTGCATCCGAGATTATTTTTTCGTTTTCTCCACCATTAGTTAAGTATGGAACAATTTTCAGATGGATTACTTTGTTCTTGTTTTTAGGAATTCTCTCTATAATAGGTTATTTTGAATTTCGATAAGTAAAAAAGTATTGAGTATGGGAGTTATTGCCAAACAGTCTATTTATAATGTTATCAGTATTGCTTTAGCCTTTATGATTGGAGCTGCCAATATGCTTTTTTTGTACCCTAACTTCCCTGGTAAAGATTTTCAAGGTCTTGTGGTAGCTCTTTTAGCAAATTCAAATCTGATTCAGCCTTTTATCTCATTTGGTGTTCAGCATACTTTAATTAAATTTTTTAGCGATGCCAAAACAAAGGAGGATCAGGACCGTTTACTTTGGTTTGTAATTCTTTTTCCCTTATTAATATTAGTTATTATTCTTCCATTTTATTATGTGTATTATTCAGATATATTAGATTTTTTATCTAGCAATAATGATACAGTCCTTCGCTTTCCTTTTATGATTATTTCCATTGCTATACTTACTGCTTATTTTGAAATCTTCTTTAGTTGGTTGCGTGTTCATTTTCAGTCTGTTTTTGGTAATTTTTTAAAAGAAGTTTATCCACGTTTATTAACATTTGCTCTTTTGCTTTTATTTGCTTTTAAAATTATTGATTTAAATAAATTTATAAACCTTTTGATATGGGGCTATTTTATCAGATTGATTATTATTTCAATTTATAGCTTTTACGTTTATTTTCCTTCTTTCCAATGGAAACTGCCTACTGCTTGGAAACCTATGTTGCGTTATAGTTTTTTGATTTTTCTATCGGGAGCTGCCGCAAGTTTTATTTTAGATATTGACAAGGCTATGATATATAAATTGACTGCAGATGAAAATGTTGCTTTTTATGCAGTTGCCGTATACATGGCTACTGTTGTCGAAGCCCCAGGAAGAGCCATGTTTCAAATAACTAGCCCTTTAGTAGCAAAAGCAATAAATGAAAAAGACTTTTATCGTTTAGAAGTTTTACTAAAAAAAAGCTCTCTTAATTTGTTGATAATTAGCGGATTAGTTTTTATGATTATTAATCTAAATCTTAATGACTTTTATTTAATCATTAATCAAGAAGGTTATGCATCTGCATCGAGTGTGGTTATTTTAGTTTCCATTGGAAAATTATTCAGCATGTCTATGGGGTGTTTAAACAATATTATCAGCAATTCAAAATACTATGTTTATATATTTTGGTTTTCTATAAGTTCAGCTTTTTTAGCAGTAGCGTTAAATTTTTCTTTCATTCAATCAAATGGAATTCTTGGAGCAGCAATGGCTACTTTGATTGTAATTGTATTTATCAACTTTTGTAAGATTATTTTAGTAGCAGTTTTTTTTAAAATTCATCCTTATTCAAGAAAATCACTTGCTGTGGTATTCTTTATGTTTATTATTTATTTGTTGGTCTATTGGATCCCAACACTAATTCATCCAATATTTTCAATTGCTTCAAGAACGACATTGATTATTGGACTTTTTAGTATTCCATTGTTTTTATTAAGATGGTCTTCAGATTTGGAGTCCTTATTTCATGAAGTAAAATCTCGTTTATTTTAATTTTTCAGCTAGGTACATTCCAGTATAAGATTTTTTTAATTTGGTAATATCCTCTGGTGTTCCTTGCCCTACAAGATAACCTCCTTTGTCACCAGCTTCAGGACCTAAGTCTATCAGATGATCTGCACATTTTATAAGATCCAGATTATGTTCAACCACAACGATAGTATGTCCTTTTTCAATTAATGAATTAAATGATAAAAGTAATTTTTGTATATCATGAAAGTGTAATCCAGTTGTGGGTTCATCAAAAATAAAAAGAACCTTTTCTTTTGTGCTTCCTTGGCTTATAAATGAAGCTAACTTAATTCTTTGGGCTTCTCCACCAGATAAAGTGGCAGATGATTGCCCTAAAGTTACATATCCTAAACCTACACTTTGAAGAGGTTTAAGTTTTTGAATAATTTTTTGATTCTGATTTTCTTGGAAAAAAGAGATTGCGTCATCTACAGTCATTTTTAATAAATGATCAATGGAAATATTATTATATTTAACTTCTTGTATTTCACTTTTAAATCGTTTACCGTTACAATGTTCACATTCTAAAACTACATCAGCCATAAACTGCATTTCTATTGTGACTGATCCTTCTCCTTTGCATTGATCACAACGTCCTCCATCTACGTTAAACGAAAAATGTTTAGGTAGATAATTTCTGGTTTTAGACAGTTTTAAAGACGCATATAATGCTCGAATTTCATCATATGCCTTAATATAAGTTACTGGATTGGATCTAGAAGAGCGTCCGATTGGGTTTTGATTTACAAACTCTACACTTTTCAGTGTATTTAGATCTCCAATAAGTTCCGTATGAGCTCCTGGCTTTTCAGAATAAATATCAAATGATCGCAATAGGGCGGGATAAAGAATTTTTTTAACTAAACTAGTCTTCCCACTTCCTGAAATTCCACTAATCACAGTTAAACACCCTAAAGGTATTGTAACATCAATATTTTTTAAATTATGTTCTCGACATCCGACTAAATTGATTTTTTTATTTGAAGTACGGCGTTTACTGGGAACATCTATTTTCTTATTTCCGTTTAGATAATCTGCTGTAAGACCTTTACTTTTTAAGATTGTTTTCATGGGTCCTTCAGCAATTATTTCACCTCCTAATGTTCCAGCCTCAGGACCAATATCAATAATTCGGTCTGCAGCTAGCATAATCTCTTCGTCGTGTTCTACAATAATGACAGTATTACCTAGATCCCTTAAGTTTTTTAAAACTTCAATTAATTTCTTATTGTCTCTAGAATGAAGACCTATTGATGGCTCATCTAAAATATACATTGATCCCACTAGGCTACTTCCCAATGAAGTAGCTAATTGAATCCGCTGAGATTCTCCACCTGAGAGTGAGTTTGATCTTCTGTTTAGATTTAAATAACCAAGTCCAACCTCTTTAACAAATGAAAGACGATCATTAATTTCTTTCAGAAGACGATCCGCAATTTTATTGTCATGATTATCTAATTTTAAGTTTTTAAAAAATACACTTAAATCTTCAATTGATTTTTTCAGTAAATCAGGCAAACTCATTTCCTCAATTTTGACATATGAGGCCTCCTCTTTTAAACGCGAACCACCACACTTATTACACTTTGTTTTTCCTCTATATCGTGATAGCATTACCCGATTTTGAATTTTATAGTTTTTTACTTCTATTTTTTTAAAAAAAGTATTTATTCCCTTAAAATAGGAATTACCTGACCAAAGAAGGTTTTTCTGCTCTTCTGATAATTGAAAATAAGGTTTGTGAATAGGAAAATCAAATCTATATGCATTATTAATCATATCATTATGAAACTTCCGCATTCCTGTTCCTCTCCAAGGTGCAATGGCATTATCATAGATAGAAAGACTTGTGTCAGGGACTACTAGTTCAGGATCTATTCCTATTGTATCTCCAAAACCTTCACAGTTAGGACAAGCGCCTATTGGATTATTAAAGCTAAAAAAATGTACACTAGGCTGAACATATATTTTACCATCTAATTCAAATTTGTTAGAAAATTCTTTACGTATATTATCTTTAATAGTCAAAAGAGAACAATAACCTTTACCCTCATAAAAAGCCATTTCTATGGAATTAGCTAAGCGATTATAAAAATCTTCTTCATGTCGAACAACTATCCTATCAATAACTAAATCAAAACCTTCTGATGGAGTCTTTTCTAGGAAATCTATACTCAGAGCTTCATTTTTATAATATATACGAGCAAAACCTTGTTGTATGAATATTTTGAGTTTATCAGTTAAACTTCGATTAGATTCTTCCTCAATAGGAGCAAGAAGTAAAAGTTTTTCACCTGTTTTTATCTTTTTTATTTGTTCAATAACATCATTAACGTCATCTTTTCTAACTTCTATATTAGTTTTTGGAGAATACGTTTTTCCAATTCGTGCATAGAGTAATTTAAGATAATCGTAAATTTCTGTTTTAGTTCCAACAGTAGATCTAGGATTAGAGATATTTACTTTTTGTTCAACAGCAATAGCAGGTGCTAGCCCTTTAATAAAATCAACTTTAGGTTTATTTAATCGACCCATAAATTGACGCGCATATGAAGACAAGCTCTCAACATATCTGCGCTGTCCTTCTGCATATAATGTATCAAAAGCAAGAGATGATTTACCAGATCCTGATAAACCAGTAATAACGGTCATTTTATTTCTAGGAATAGCAACATCTAAATGTTTTAAATTGTGAAGATGTGCTCCTTTTATTATTATATGTGTTTTCGGATCGTAATCCAAAATATTTTTCATAGTGTTTTTAAAGGCCCTAAAATTACAACATTAATAAAGTTTTTTTATCTAGAAGCTTCTAAAAATAACAGATAATTTTAAGTAAAAAACATGTAGGTTTTGTCTAAAAAATTAAAAAAACCTATATTTGTTAAAAATATGTAAACTTATAATACAAAATTACTTAAAACGTTACGGAGTTTTAATGGCAATTATGCCAAAAGTAATTTTATTATGGATACATACATCACCTCTTTACCAACTGACGGAACTTTAGTTCAACAATACATTTCAGGTTCTGAGATTGCCTTAGAAGACTTAATAAACCGCCATAAATTACGTATATTTAATTTTATCAATTCGAAAGTTAGAGATCGTGACACAGCAGAAGATATTTTCCAGGATACTTTTATAAAAGTAATTAAAACACTAAAAAATGGTGTTTACAATGAGGAAGGAAAATTTTTACCATGGGTAATGCGGATCGCACACAACTTAATTATTGATTTTTTCAGAAAAAACAGTCGTATACCTACACTTGAAAATAATGATGAATATGACTTTTTTCAATTCATTTCCGACAGCACACCCAATGCAGAGAATGTATTAGCAAGCGATCAAATTGTTAAAGATCTACAAAAACTTATTCAGGAGCTTCCAGATGATCAAAAAGAGGTCTTAATTATGCGCCTGTATCGGGATATGAGTTTTAAGGAAATTGCAGAAAACACAAACGTAAGCATCAATACTGCCTTGGGTAGAATGCGTTATGCAATCATAAACCTCAGAAAGTTAGTTGCTGAACATAAAATTATTCTTGAAGCTTAGCAATTTTAAAGATATTTTGTCGTTAAATTAAGTATATATGTATTTATGGCAAAAAATTACAAACCAAATAAAATTATTGTTTCAGATTCTTTAGCTCCACGAAAAATAGTGATTGATCGTATTTTAATTTTCTCTAAATCCTATAAAGAACACCAAACTCAATTTTTATTTTTTAATAAACTAAGAAATTAATTGTGTTTCAAAAGATGATTTAGCACCGATTTTCTTCCAATATTTTTAGTTATAATATCTTTTTCTATATTCCATCCACGTGCAGGAGAATATTCCCTACCATACCAAATAATTTGTAAATGTAGATTATTCCATTTCTTTTTTGGAAATAAACGTTTTGCATCTTTTTCAGTTTGAACGACATTTTTACCTATACTAAGTCCCCAACGATACATCAATCTATGAATATGAGTATCAACAGGGAAAGCAGGGACACCAAATGCTTGAGCCATCACTACACTTGCTGTTTTGTGTCCAACAGATGGTAAAGCTTCAAGTGCCTCAAAACTCTGAGGAACTTGACCATTGTGTTTATCTAATAAAATATGAGATAATTCATGAATTCCTTTGGATTTCATTGGAGATAGACCTATTGGTCTTATAATATCTCTAATTTCTTCTTTACTCAATTTGATCATAGCTTCTGGGTTATCTGCAATTGCAAAAAGAATAGGGGTGATTTTATTTACTCGAATATCTGTGCTTTGAGCAGATAATAGGACTGCAATAAGTAATGTGTAAGGATCTTTATGATCTAAAGGAATTGGAATCTCAGGATATAGATTTTCTAAAGTTTCGATTGTAAATTCAATTTTTTCTTTTTTTGTCATTACTATTTATTTATATTCGAAATTACTAAAAAACACTATGATTATGAATACACTTAAAGCAGGAGATTCAGTTCCTTCATTTATTGTTAACGACCATTTGGGAAATCAACAAAGTATAGCTCAATATAAGGGCTTTAAAATAATTATTTTCTTTTATCCTAAAGCAAATACTCCAGGTTGTACTGCAGAAGCTTGTGATTTAAGAGACCATTTTAAAGAGTTAAAAGATGCTGGATATGTGTTATTGGGAGTAAGTGCAGATTCTGAGAAAAAACAAAAGAGTTTTGCGGATAAATTTGAATTTCCATTTCCATTATTAGCAGATACTGAAAAAGTAGTGATCGATGCTTTTGGAGTTTGGGGTCCTAAAAAATTTATGGGAAATGAATATGATGGAATCCACAGAAAGACATTTATTATTGATGAAAAAGGAAAGGTTGAACGTGTAATTGATAAGGTAAAAACTAAAGAACACGCTGCCCAAATCTTAAAAAATTAGACTATTTTTTATTTCTTAAGACCAAACATATCTTCTTTACGTATCATTTCAGCAATACCGTCTGGTAGTTCTTTTTCCCAGCCCTGCTCTTTGTTTTTTATTTTCTGAAGAATTTCTCTAGATAAAATTGAAAGATAATTTTCTTCATAATCAAAAATATCAACGATTTTACCATTGTATTTAAAGAATTTATAAAAATCTTTCATACGAGGATGCAATTTAAGATTGTTACTTGTAGTTATCTTACCTGATTCAGCTTCTCGCATTGGATATAGGTATACTTTAAGATTATTATAAAACATTTTTCCAAATGCTTCAAGTATTCCACCACTTAAATCTTGGTAATATTGTTCATCAAAAATTTCAACAAAGTTACTAACACCCATTGCGAGGCCCACTTGTTTTTTAGTGTATTTAGAAAAATAATCAACTAATTTGTAGTACTCTTGAAAATTAGATATCATCACCGTATGTCCCAATGAACAAAGAAGCTTTGCTCGATCCATAAAATCCTTTTCGTCAATTTCACCGTGAGCTCTTAAATTAGATAAAGTTATTTCAAAAATAACTTCAGTTTTTTCAGGATTAACGTTTTCTTGCTTAGAAAAAATCTCATATGACTTTTCAAACATATCAATATTCACCTTAGTCACTGGTCGAAAACTACCTCGAAGAGCTAAAATATTTTTTTTGTATAATATACGAGCCGGAAGAATGTTGTTTCCATTTGGATCAAACATAACGGCATCAGTCATTCCGTTTCGAATAAGCTGTAAGCTTATTAAACGATTATCTACATTCTCAAATCTAGGTCCTGAAAAATTGATAGTATCTATTTCAATTGCTTCATTATCAATGTGATCGTATAAATATCTGAGTAATTTTTTAGGATTATGATGTTTGTAAAACGCCCCGTACACTAAATTAACACCCATAAATCCCAAAGCTTCCTGTTGGAGGCGAGCTTCTGCTTGGTGAAAACGTAAATGTAAACTGATCTCACTATATGGTTCGTCTGGTCGAGTTTGAAAACGAATTCCCATCCATCCATGACCTTTGTATTTTTTAGCAAAGTCAATAGTCGTGACTGTATTCGCTAGAGTAAAAAACATTTTATTAGGATGGTTTTCTTTTGGAATACGATTTTCGAGTAGCTGCATTTCATGGGAAAGCATTTTACCTAAACGCGTTTCTGTAACATAGCGTCCATCTATTTCCTCACCATATATAGTATCACTAAAATTTTTATCGTAAGCGCTAATAGTTTTAGCAATTGTTCCTGAAGCACCACCTACTCGAAAAAAGTGCCGAGCGACTTCTTGACCAGCACCAATTTCAGCAAATGTACCGTAGATATAATTATTGAGATTGATGCGAAGAGCTTTAGCCTCTATTGAAGGTTTGTTGTCAAAACCTGTATCTCCTTGAATAGTTACCTCCATTATGTAAATTTATTACATTTCAAAAATACAAAGTTCCGTTATATATAAAAGCAAAACTTTACCTTTGTTTCATATATGTTAAGAATTCATTTTTTAGGTACAGGAACATCACAAGGAATTCCCGTAATTGGAAGTAAACACCCAGTTTGTTTGAGTTCTGATTCAAAAGACAAACGTTTACGAGTATCAGTATTAATTCAATGGGAGGATACAAATTTAGTGGTTGATTGCGGTCCTGATTTTAGACAACAAATGTTACGAGTTGATTGTAAATCAATAGAGGGAATACTTTTTACCCATGAACATGCCGATCACACTGCTGGTATAGATGACATTCGTCCTTTCTTTTTCAAACAAGGAGATATCCCCGTCTATGCAAACAAGCGTGTAATTGAAAACCTTTCTAGACGCTTTGATTATATTTTTTTGAATGATAATAAATATCCTGGGGCTCCTTCTGTAGATTCAAATATAATAAGTCCCAACACCTCTTTTTTGTTTAATACTAAAATTATTGTTCCAATAGAAGTAATGCACAATACACTTCCTGTTTTAGGGTATCGAATTAATAATTTTGCATATTTAACAGATGTAAAAACAATCAATGAGAAAGAACTACTCAAATTACAAAATCTAGATGTTTTAGTATTAAGTTCTTTGCGAATAGAATCACACCCAAATCATCTTAATCTTAATGAAGCACTTGTCCTGATTGAAAAACTTAAACCTAAACGTTCTTATTTAACTCACATAAGCCATTTAATGGGGTTCCATGAAGAAGTCAACAAGAAACTTCCAAAAAACGTTTTTTTGGCTTATGATACACTTACTATTACATCTAATTAAATTATAAATCAATTTTTTTAATATTTATGAAGTTTAAAATTTTACTATATCTTTTTGTTTTTGTTTGTATTATTCTTTTTTTTCAAATTATTAATACTAATAAAATTTTAAATCATCAGGACACATTGATTCAAAACCAATATCAAAAAAACATTAAATTAAATGAATCTCTTGATAAAATTAAAGAATCATCAAGAACTGATTTTTATTTTTCTTTAAATAGTATTAAAAACACTAAAAAATTGTCCGATTTAGAAGAAATACCCAATCAAATTGATCAAATTACTAATCAACTGTTTACCTATAATACCAATGGAAAACTAAGCATGTTGTTTCCAAAGCTTTCAAATGACACTACTTTTCTTATAAATCATATAAAATTAATCAATGAAGAATGGCTACTCTTAGGACTTCAGAGTGACATTTCATCGTTTCACGCTCTTATTAAATATACTAAGAACAAATCAGACACTTTTGAGTTTGAATTGCTATCCTTTTTTACAAAACCATCATAAGTTTGTCTTATTTAACCACTTAATAAGATTAGTGAAATTTTCTTCAGAAATAGTATGCCCATCTGGGTATTCATGATATTGAATTTCAGAGTATTTTTTACTTAATGGCAATATGCTTTCCCTTGCTTTTAAAACAGGGATAACTTCATCATTAGTACCATGTGCTGCATATGCAATAAACTCTGGTTCTTTATCGGCATTTATACTTTCGTGAATGAATCCACTAAGAGCTATAATACGACGAATTTTATCTGGAAATCTAAAACCTAAAGCCCAACTTAATATGGCTCCTTGACTAAAACCTAACAAGCTAATATCGTTTAAATTTAAAGCATATTTTTTTATTAATCCATCAATATTTTTAATAATGAGATCTACTGCTGTCCATGCAGTATCATTTTCTGATCTAATTTCTCCATTAGTGTTAATACTGAGTGGGTACCAAGCGAAACTTTTATCCCCCAATGATAAAGGGGCTTGAAGGGCAATAATAGTATAATTTTTGGGGAGATAGGAGGCGAATGAAAACAAATCATCTGCATTACTCCCATAGCCATGTATTAAGAACACAGCAGGTCTTTTATTATCAGAATTTCCATTATTTTGAATTCGGTATTCTAACATGAATTTAAAGTGTATTGAATTCTATTCGGTTTCCACGGATGCAACCGTAAACAGTTCCTTTAACTTGAGTTTCGATATACATGCAGTTTTTAGAAGTTGAGTGGAGCAATTCTTTAGTGAATTTTTTTAATCCTTTTGGATTGAAAAGTGTTAAATCGGAATTAACACCAACCTCAAGAGGTGAATTCTTGATACCAAACCGAGATTTTCCTCGCGTTAAAATCGAAATCACTTTTTCTAGTGGAAAATAAGTTTGTAAAGTTCCAAAAGCAGCTTCTAATCCAATACTTCCTTCTTGTGAACGAACAAAGTCTAAATTTTTCAATTCTGGATTAATTGGTTGATGAAGGCTTGTCACCATATCAATTGTCCCATCTAATAGACCTTCCCTGAGTGCACGTCTATCAGAAGTAGTTCGAATAGGTGGAATTATTTTAAAATCAGAATTAAAATCCGTTAAATTTTCATCAGTAAATGTCAAATGTGGAATTCCGACACCACAGCTTACATTTAACCCCTTTTTTTTAGCAACTCTTATCAAATCTACACTTACAGAAGAGGAAATAAAGGGAATATGAAGCTTTCCTTGTGTATATTTAAGTAGCTGTAAATCCCTTGCTAATATTGTAGTTTCGGAAATTTCAGGGATTCCTTTAAGCCCTAGGTTAGTACTTACAAAACCTTCATTTATCTGTCCATTATTACTTAAAGATAGATCTAGTGGATATGCTTGAATCATGCCTTTAAAGCTTTGAATATAGTCTAAAGCAATGCGTAATAAATTAGGATTAGTAATGGCTGTTTTATAATCACCGAAAGCTACTGCTCCAGCTTTATGCATGTCATATAATGAGGCCATTTCTTTACCCTCAGCATTTTTTGAAAGCACTGTGCTAATATGTAAAGCAGTTGTTTTTTCAGTGTTACTTTTTAATAAATGACTTACATCTGCATGAGAACCTATTACAGGATCTGTGTTAGGGTTTAGGACAATATGTGTAAATCCACTTTTAGCTGCTGTTAATAAACCGTTAGAAAGAGTTTCGCGTTCTTCGTAGCCGGGTTCTCCAAATGAAACACTAGGATCAAACCAACCTGAAGAGAGATGTAAATCTTTAGCTTCAAAAATTTTGTCTGCATCTTCATCAAGATGATCTTTAATTTTACGTACGATACCATCAACAATGTAAACATCATTTTTTTTATTGTGAAAAGAACTCTTTTCATCAATAATAGTTGCATTCTTAAGAAGTAGCTTCATGTATAATTTATCAATGTAAAAATAAGAAACAATTTTAAAAAATCTGTATCTATAAAAATACTTATTAAGTAAGTTTTTTAATTCTAAACTGTAAAAGATCGTTTGTGCCCTTTTGAGCAAGACAATTTATAGCGTCATCATCCAATTGTAATAATCTTGAATATCCTCCAGTCACCTGAGCATCTTGCATCAGAATGATTAATTTGCCTTCAGGTGTACATTGAACTGTTCCGGGTAAGACAGGAGCGGTCCAAATTTGTGGAAGTTTAAATGTGATTTTTTCCTTTAACTGATACCCCATTCTATTATTTAAATGACTTAAATGAAACTTTTTAAAGCTTAACTGATGCTTTATATTCTCAGGTAGTAAATCAAATTCAGGACCCTCGTATGCAGTTAATATATTTTTATCAAAATTTATCATGGTGTGCTTAATAACTGAACCCTTAAATAAATTAAATGATAATTTTTTAATAGGTATTACAGTTCGTTTACTAATTCTTTCAAAAGTAGTAATTCCTTTAAATTGACTTCTACTTCCTAATATTTTTTGGGTCTGAAGCCCTCCAAGTACAGACAGATAAGTTCTAGAGCCTCTAATAGCATTGCCAAATTGTAAAATATCCATTTTCTTAATTCCAATGGGTTTATTCATTTCTAGGGAAAATCCGTTAAGTTTCGGACCCATAAAAGCACCTGTAATTGCGATAAAAGTATCTTCGTGAAAGCAAATTTTAGGTCCTTTAAAGCTCATTTCTAAAACTGCAGAATTAGTTAGATTATTTAACAGTCTATTAGACCAAGAGAATGAATGTTGATCCATGGCACCAGATATGGGTACGCCAAAGTTTTTAAATCCTATTCTTCCTTTATCTTGAATGGAAGTGTAAAATCCAGAATTAATGATCTCTATCATGCTATGTTAATTTAAAAGATCCCTCAATGATTTTATTTTCGATATTTTTAAATTCTATTTTAGATATTGCTTTAAATGAAAGTGTGTCGCCAGATTTAGCAAAGCAGTATGGCTTATTATTGGGATCAAATAAGGTAACAGGAGTTTTCCCAATGATATGCCATCCTCCAGGGCTTATTTCAGGATAAATTCCAGTTTGATTACCACCGATAGCCACAGAGCCTCTTGGTACTTTTAAAATGGGTCTATTCTTTCTTGGGAAAAATAATTTCGAATCCAATCCATCTAGATATAAAAAACCAGGTAAAAACCCAATAAAACAGACCCAATAAAGACCTCTAGAATGTATTTCAATTACCTGCTTTGGACTTAAATTTAACTTTTGACTTAACCATTCTAAATCCTGGGCAAATTCAGCTTCATAGCAAACGGGAATTTTCCAATGTCGATTAGAGTTAGGCTTTTTAAAGTCAATTGAAAAATATATTATTGATAAGGTTGAAAATTGAAAATCTTTAGATAAATTTTTTTTATTCCATTCGATCAAAAGAGAATGATAACCAATTGTAATCTGAGAAATTTCTTTTAATTTATTTTCTAATTCAGCTTTAAAAGTTATAATTTCAATAAGTAATTCTTGAGATGGCTTTTGATTCCATTCCAACAATAAAGCTTTAGGGTGAAGTTTGAAAATAGAAAAGGGAAGAGATAAGTAACTCATTTTATCTTTTTTGTGCAATTTTATCCATTTTTAAAATAAATTTTAAATTTTTTAAAGTATTGAAGTTATCACCGTGAACACATAAAGTTTTTGGGTTTACATTTATCCAATTCCCAGTTTGTGTTTGAACTTTTTTATTATATACCAAGTGAAAAAATTGATCGTATAATTCTGATTTATCTGAAATTATAGCTTGCGAATCTGTTCGAACAACTAACTGACCACTGTCCTGATAACGTCTATCAATAAAAGCTTCATGCCAAACTTTTAAACCTCTTTCTTTAGCTAAAACATCAATTTGTCCGTTAGGCAAAGTATAGATTATTGAATTAGGACTCAAAGACTCAATTACATCAATCATAACTATAGCGGTTTTTGGATCGTTTATACATTTAAGATATAGAGCGCCATGCGGCTTGACATGATGTAATGGTGATGGTCCTAATACGTTCAAAAAACTCAATAATTGTTTGCTTAGACTCTTAAATAAAGTTGAAGTTTCAATTTCCATTGATTTACGACCAAAATTTTCTGGATCTGGATAGGAGGGATGAGCTCCTAATAAGACATTATTTTTTTTAGCTAAAGCCACGATACGATTCATTTCTATAAAATCTCCTGCATGTCCTCCACAAGCAATATTGCAAGAGTCTATTAAAGGCATAATTTCAGATTCAATTCCTGTACCTTCTCCTAAATCGACATTAATATCATATTGTTTCATCTTTAAAAATTTTGATAAACAAACCATAAGCTTTTAGTGCTTAAAATCAGAGCAACAATTACTACTATTAAACCAAGTATATTTTGAAAAAAATTATTCTTCATTAGACCCAGAAGACTTGATTTGTTCATAATCCAAATTAAAATTGCAACAATAATTGGCAGGAGAATACCGTTTGTGATTTGTGCAAATTGAATTATGAAAATTAATTTTAATCCTGTAGCGGAAATCATAACACCAAATAAAATAACAAATGCCCATACCCTTTGAAAGTTTAATGATCTTAAGTCGGTTTTCCATCCCATACAACTACAAACGACATACGAAGCAGCTAAAGGAGCTGTAATAGTACTGGTTATTCCAGCTGCAAAAAGACCTAGGGATAAAAAGTACTTTGCAGATGAACCAAATAAAGGTTCAAGTCCAAAGGCCAGATCAGCAGCACTTTCAATAGTATTGGTTTTAATAGAAGCCGCTGTAATAATAATGCTAAGTGAAATTATACCACCCAATGTTAAAGCAATAATCATGTCTTTGATAGCGTAGGGGAGGTCGGTGCTTTTGGACCACTTTTCACGAACTAATTCTGTGTGAAGAAATAAATTATAAGGAACAATTGTTGTACCCACTAGTCCAATAATACTCAGTAGGCTTCCTTTTGGTGTTGAAAATCGAAATAATCCGTTAAAAATTTCAAGAAAAGAAGGTCTTGTTGCAATTGATGTTGTCAAAAATGAAATGCTCATTAGGATAACCAGAATAATTAAAGATCGTTCGATGATTTTATATTTTCCAATCCAAAGTAATCCTCCTGCCAAAAGTCCAATAAATACGGAAAATAAATTAATTGAAATTTCACGAACAATTAAGTGCTGTTTTCCAAAGAGCGTTTCGAGCCCTAAAACCGCTCCACTTATGTTTCCTGCTTCATAAGCAGTATTTCCTATCATAATAGCAGTTAAAATGAGACCCAATAATATTCTACGGAGCCAAGTAGATTCAATATCCTCTTTTATAACCTGAGTGATGCTTTTTTGTCCAATAATTCCTAAACGAACAGTCATTCCTTGAAGTAAAATAGCAACTATTATAGAAACTAAAATTGTCCAAAGTAGATCTAAACCATAATTTGATCCAATGATTGTACAAAGTGTTACTGTGCCTGGACCAATGAAGGCAGCGGCTATTAAAGGACCTGGTCCAGTATTCCTAAAGAGCTTTTTAAGCATTAGAAACTATTTTATATAAAGGTAGTTTTATGTTTGATATTTCTTAAAAAAATGAATTATTTAAATCCTTCATAAACTCCAAGTCCAAATAATGCGAAATCATATTTAACAGGGTCAAATGGGTCAAATTCTCTTAAAACTGTATCAAGTTCAATTAGTGCTTTATGATCATTTTGTCTTCGTTTTAATATACCCAAATTTCTTGCTACATTTCCACTATGAACATCTAATGGACAAGATAGTTGAGCTGGTTTGATGCATTTCCAAATACCAAAATCCACTCCATTTTTAGCATCACGAACCATCCAACGTAAAAACATATTAAGTCGTTTTGATGCTGAACCTTTTAATGGATCAGAAACATGTTTTTCAGTTCGTCTAAGGTGATCCAATTCAAAAAATGCTTTTTTAAACAAATGAATATTTTGATACATATTTTTGAGATCATCTCCTTTTGAAAACGAAGCTTCTAGTCCACCATGATTCAGATAGATGTGTCTTAAAGCAGACATAAAATATTTCAAATCTAATTCATTAAACGTTCTATGAACAAATTTTGAAAAGTGTTTTAAATCGCTTTTTTGATAATTCATAACGAAGCTATAGGGATCGTTTCCCATCAATTGAACTATTTTGTTTCCACTTTTTATGATGCTTATTCGATTTCCCCAAGCAATTGTAGCTGTTATAAACCCAGTAATTTCAATATCTTCCTTTTTTTTAAATTGATGTGGAATTTTAATAGGATCATGATCTAAAAAATGAATCCTCTCAAAAGCTTTCGCTTTAGTATCTAAAAATTTCTTTAATTCATTTTTATTCACAAGCTGATTTCTCCATCTACTATGTTAATATTTCTATCTGATCGCTGTGCAAGATCTTTATTATGCGTAACAATGACAAAACTACAATCACGCTCTTCTCTTAATTCAAAAAATAAATCATGTAAAATGTCAGCATTTTCAGAATCAAGATTACCTGTGGGCTCATCAGCAAATATGATTTTGGGATCATTTATTAATGCTCTAGCAACAGCTACTCGCTGTTGTTCACCGCCAGAAAGAGTTCCCGGTTTATGTAAAGCTCTATCTTTAAGGCCTAATCTATTTAAAAGAGCTAAAGCTTTTTTTTTGTTATAATCTGAATCAGTTCCACCTATCCAGGAAGGGATACAAACATTTTCTAAAGCAGTAAATTCAGGTAGTAGTTCATGAAATTGAAAAATGAATCCCATGTTTTTATTTCTAAACGCAGCTAAGTTATTATCAGAAAGATTCATCATATCCTCACCATTAAAAATGAGTTTGCTAAAAGATTTTTTATCGGGTCTATCTAGTGTTCCTAAAATATGAAGAAGTGTCGTTTTACCTGCCCCTGAAGGACCAATAATAGATACAATTTCCTTTTCTCCTACTGAAAGATTAATTTGATTTAAAACCTTTAAATCACCATAACTTTTTGAAATTTGTTTTGCTAAAAGTATGTGTTTCATAAGTGCAACTAAAATACTTCTTTTTTAGACTTTATCAAGCATTATAAATCAACTACTCAAAGTGTTTTAAATTAATTAAGTTTATTAACTAATATTTTAATTAAAATAGGATTAGTTATTAATAGACTGAAACTTTATATTTGTTTAATAAAAAACAATTTTAGTTGAACAAAACTATATACTTAGCGGGAGGATGTTTTTGGTGTACAGAGGCTATTTTCCAACGAATCATTGGTGTTTATGAAGTTGTTCCTGGTTATATTGATGGATTTATTAATAATCCGGCCTACCGAGAAGTTTCATTAGGGAAAACAGGTCATACTGAGGCTATTTCTATAGAATATAATTCAAATGAAGTTAGTCTTGTTGAATTATTGCTCATCTTTTTTAATACTCATGATCCAACTACGCTCAATAAGCAAGGAAATGATATAGGAACCCAATATAGATCGGGTGTTTATTATATTGATTTAGATCAATATGAAGTAATAAAACAAGTTATAAATCAGTTAGAAAAAGAATCTGTTTTTAATGATCCTATTGTGACTGAAGTGAAAGAAGCAACCCCTTTTTATAAAGCAGAGGAAGATCATATTAATTATTACAGTCAAAATTCTGATCAATCCTATTGTACTTATGTAATTGATCCAAAAATAAAAAAACTTCAAAAGTATTTTTCAAAATATATTGATATTAAAAAATGAATGAAAATCTAGACATTGAAACTTTTTCCATTACTGAACAACTTAAAACTAACTATGAAGGTATTATCGATCTATTAGGAGAAAACAAGGAACGTGAAGGTTTACTTAAAACTCCGGAAAGAGCAGCTAAAGCTATGAAATTTTTAACAGATGGCTATGATATAAATCCAAAACAAATTTTACAAAGTGCGATGTTTGCTGAAGATTATAATGAGATGGTAATAGTTAAAGACATTGAGTTTTATTCGCTTTGTGAACATCACTTGCTTCCGTTTTTTGGAAAAGCTCATATAGCATATATTCCTAATGGAAACATAGTTGGACTTAGTAAAATCCCCCGTGTTGTAGATGTCTTTTCGCGAAGACTTCAAGTTCAAGAGCGTTTAACAGAACAAATTTTAGATTGTATTAATGACACCCTAAATCCAAAAGGAGTCGCTGTAGTTATTGAAGCTTCACATATGTGTATGATGATGCGAGGAGTTCAAAAACAAAATTCAATCACTACCACTTCGGGATTTCGAGGTGCTTTTAAAAATATCGATACTCGAAATGAGTTTTTGAATTTGATTCAAGCAAGGTTATCTTAAATGAAATTTAATTTTTATTTAAAAAGCATTTAAAACCAATACGTTTCAAAATTTTCTTTTCAAAGTTCCAGAAAAAACGAAATTCAAAAAAGAGTGTACCAAAAAACATTAATAGAATTTGATATAGTGGAAATATAACAACAATTCTTAAAATCCAATATATCAAAGACCCTAAAACAACGTCTTCAAAAGTTTTCGGTGTCAATTGAATAAGGGATAAAAAAGGTTCAGCTAAACGAACACTCATTGACCCGGTGAGGCCAAACACAATAAAAACAATTATAAGCTGTTTGTTACTGCTTATTCCCCATTTTTCTTTTAATTGATCAAAATACAATGGAGGTCTTATTTTAATAAGCTACTCACCTGAGCAGCTAATTCTTCACCAATACGATCTTGGGCTTCTAATGTTGCTGCACCTATATGAGGTGTTAATGAAATTTTATCATGCATTAATAGCTTAATTTCAGGCTTTGGCTCGTTTTCAAAAGTGTCTAATGCAGCAAAAGCCAAATGATCTGATTCTAATGCATCTACAAGCGCAACTTCATCAATTACTCCACCTCGAGAGGCGTTGATGATTGCACTTCCTTTTTTCATTTTTGAAAAAGCTTCAGCATCAATGATATAATCTTTTTGTGCAGGAACGTGAAGGCTTACGAAATCTGATTGAGCAAGGACAGACTCGAAATCTTGAATATTAAACTCTACATCTAGAAAAGCACCAGAAAATAAGCTAACTGTCACTGAAGCCTTTTTTATAAATTTATCATAGACAATTACATTCATTCCAATTCCTAGACCAATTTTAGCTACTTCTTGACCAATACGACCAAAACCAATAATTCCAAGTGTTTTTCCTCGTAATTCTATTCCCTTGGCATAAGATTTTTTAAGTCCTTTAAAATTTGTTTCTCCTTCAAGAGGCATACTTCTATTAGATTGATGCAAAAAACGTACACCGCCATATAAATGTGCAAAGACCAATTCAGCAACTGATGAAGAGGAAGAAGCAGGAGTATTTATAACATGCAATCCTTTAGATTTAGCATAATCTACATCTATATTATCCATCCCTACACCACCTCGGCCTATTAGTTTTAAACCGGGACAATTGTCTATTAGTTCTTTCCTTGCGGTTGTAGCACTTCGCACTAAAAGTCCGATAATATTATTATCATTGATGTAATCATTTAGTTGTTCCTGAGCTATATTAACTGTAATTATATCAAATCCTGATTTTATTAGAGCATCAATACCCGATTGTGAAATTCCGTCGTTTGCTAAAATTTTCAATTTATAATTTTTTTTAATTTTTTTCTTCAAGAGTTTGCATACAATTAACTAATAACTCAATGCTTTCTATATTAAGAGCATTATACATTGATGCACGATATCCTCCTACGGAACGATGCCCTTTTAAACCACTAATTCCCGCGTTAGAGCATAGTGTATCAAAAGCTTCTGAAAGTAAAGGATCTGAAAGATTAAATGTAGCATTCATCTCGCTTCTGTCTTCTTTGGCTGTAAAACCCTTAAATTTAGAATTACGATCAATTTCCTTATAAAGTAAATTCGATTTTAATTTATTTTTAGCGCCTAAAGCGCCTATACCTCCTTGTTCTTCAATCCAACGAAGATTTAGCATTGATGTATATACTGCAAAAACAGGAGGTGTGTTAAACATACTTTCTTTATCCGTATGATTTTGATAATCAAGCATAGAGGGAATAGAACGTGTAACTTTACCAAGTAAAGATTCCTTTACAATAACTAGAGTAGCTCCAGCAGGTCCCATATTTTTTTGAGCTCCTGCATAAAACAAATCAAATTTTGAATAGTCAAAAACACGAGAAAAAATATCTGAACTCATGTCAGCTATCAAAGGAATATCAGTTTCAGGAATTTTTTTAATTTGAGTTCCAAAAATGGTATTATTAGTAGTTAAGTGCAGATAATCTATGTCGTTAGGAATTTTATATCCTTTAGGAATATAATTAAAATTAGTATTTCTAGAATTAGCAACTTCAATAACCTCTCCAAAAAGCTTAGCTTCTTTAATAGCTTTTTCAGACCAAGTTCCAGTATTAAGGTAACCAGCTTTATTTTCCAAAAGATTGAAGGCAACCATAAGAAATTGCAAACTTGCACCCCCCTGCAAGAAAATAGCTTTATATCCCTTATTTTGAAGGTTTGTAAGTTCTAAAGCCCTTGAACATGCTTCCTCCATTATCTGAATAAAAGCTTTACTACGATGAGAAATCTCAATTAATGATAATCCAGAATTGTCAAGATCTTCAACGGCTTTTGCCGCTTTTTTAATTACTTCTTTTGGAAGAATTGAAGGTCCCGCACTGAAATTATGAACTTTCATATTTAATTGTTTGTTTAGCTTTTAGTAATATTAACAAATTTAAAAATACAAATATCTTGATAATAAGACTATTTTTAGGCGCGCAGCAGCGTTTTTTTCTTCTAGTTGTTAACAGCTTTATTTTAATGTTATTAATTTGAAGTAATAATGTAAATTAAAGCTAAATAGATTCTAAAAACAAGAGTGTGTCTACTTTGTCTGCATAATCTTGAAGTGATGGTTTTTGTGCTTCTCCAAAAGGAATACTATTATTAATATCAAGTTTGGAAACAGTACACTGGATGGCTTCTTTGTTTTCTGATAAATGTTTTATTAAAGCATTTTTGCTCTTATAATATTCATAATGAACACATGAAATTGGAGCACTAAAGCTGGGTTCATTTCTTAACATAAAAAATCCGTTTTCCAGAAAGTCAAATTCACTCATTAAAAAAACGGCCTTATTGTAGTCGTAATTGTTTGCATATTTAGCATGTTCAAGAACATCTTTTAGTGGATAGAGCCCACCGAAGACCAAATCTAAATTAAAACCCTCAGGAATATATAGTTTTGAAACATTTCTACACCCTAATCCAAAATATTGAAGAATATCTTTCCCCAATAATTCAAATTCTTTACTAGTTTCTTTGCCACTTAGTATAGCTATTCCATTTCTGTTTTTACGAATTATATTAGGGTAGTTAGAAAAATAGTGATCAAAATACCGTGCTGCATTATTGGATCCAGTAGCTATCACTGCATCAAAATTAGATAAAACTTCTTTTGTATAGGAAAAACAAATTTCACCTATTTCATGTTCTAAAAACTGAGTCATGTATGGCAAAAGACATAAGTCCTTAGAGGCACATTTTACAAGAGCATTATGTCCACTTATAAAAACACAAATTAAATCGTGAAATCCAACCATTGGAAGATTTCCTGCTAGAATTAATGCAATAGTTTTTGGATTATTTTTTTTAGTGATTGAGTAGTTTGATGACCATTTTTCAACTTCTTTTTCTCTTAATGTAGATCCCCAAGTTTTTATAGTTTCTAAAATAGAGGAAAAGGTAAACCATCTGTTGTATATTATTGCTTTTTGAATTATAGATTTTAATTTAATATAGTTTTCATCATTAGTGTTAAACTGTCTAAGATGGTCTCCTAATTTTATAAGGGCTATAATCCTTTTTGACTTTACATTCATTTATTTGTACAGAAACTTTTAAGGTCTTATTTTTGTATAAATATAAGGAAAGAATTTTTCTATGGCTATTATCATTACAGACGAGTGTATTAATTGTGGAGCTTGTGAGCCTGAATGCCCTAATACAGCTATCTATGAAGGAGCTGAAGATTGGCGTTACAAGGATGGCACTTCCTTGACAGGAGATGTTGTTTTGCTCAATGGAGAAGATGTAAATTCAGATTCATTCCAAGAGCCTGTGTCTGACGAATATTATTTTATAGTTCCTAATAAATGCACGGAATGTAAGGGTTTTCACGAGGAGCCTCAGTGTGCAGCTGTTTGTCCCGTAGATTGCTGTATTCCAGATGATAATCACATTGAATCTGAGGAGATGCTTCTGGGCAAGCAACGCTTTATGCACCCAAAAGATTAATAACATCTGGGTTTTTAAAGTTAACCAATTCAATATTATTTTCGTTTAATTTTTGTTTACAGGCTAAACTTGAAAAATAGTTTGCATCTTCAGATCGCCACTGTGCTCCAAAATTCGGATGATCGATTGTTATTTGATCCATTTCTGAGCTTGATTTAGCAGGATGAATTAGAATTATAGAAAGCCCTTCAGGCAAAGATTCTAAAATATGATCATAATAAGTATGTAATCCTTCATTTTCTAATTCATTTATTGAGGCCATGAAAACATTTTCCAGACAAAGCTCCTCTGGAAGATTGAATTTAGTTGGATTTTCTCCCGAACAAGCAATTAGTTTTTTGCTTAATAGTATAGGAAGTTTATATTCCTTTCCTAGTTCTATATATAAATCTAATAAATCTTGCCTTAAACCAAGGGTATACATATGAGAATCTAAATGCGAGGGCTTTAAACCCATAAAAAGCGCATAATCAATTTGGTTTTTCAATTCTCTACGTACTTCATCTAATTTTGCATAATCTCTTATTTGGGTTCTTTTTTTGAAAAAGAACCCATGATTATCTACTAATGAAGGAATCTTATCTGGGTTAGAAATACAGCGAATTGGAAAGGATTTCCATTCACCTGTGAGTGTTAAGTGAATCCCATAATCAGTATCAGGATAATCTAAACAAAATTGTGCCATTTCATAAAACCAAGGGCAAGGCACCATTAGACTAGTTGAAGAAATACTTCCATGAAGTATTCCATCTTGTGTTGCTTTATTTTCAGACCAGGCTAAACCTGCGTCATCAGCATGGATAATTAAACGTTTTTTAAGTGTCATCTCTTTGAAGTATTAAATTATCTTTCTCATAATTACAAAAAGCAAATGTAAAAGCCAAAAGAAAGTTTATTTTTGCGGAAAATATTTTACATGAAAGCAGGTATTGTTGGACTACCTAACGTCGGAAAATCATCACTTTTCAATTGTTTGTCAAACGCCAAAGCACAAAGTGCAAACTTTCCGTTTTGTACCATTGAGCCTAATATTGGGATAGTTAATGTTCCAGATACTCGACTAGAGAAACTAGAAAGTTTGGTAAATCCGGAACGTGTACTACCTGCAACAGTTGAAATGGTTGATATTGCAGGATTGGTCAAAGGTGCTAGTAAGGGTGAAGGCTTAGGAAATCAATTTTTAGCAAATATTCGTGAAACTGATGCAATTATTCATGTGTTGCGTTGTTTTGATAATGATAATATTATTCATGTTGATGGGTCAATAGATCCAATTAGGGATAAAGAAACTATTGACATTGAATTACAATTAAAAGATTTAGAAACAGTTGACAAGAAATTAGAAAAAGTAAACCGTTCAGCGCGAACAGGTAATAAAGAAGCTGCAAAAGAAAAAATAGTTTTGGATGTTTTAAAAGATGCTCTTGAGTCAGCAATAAATGTTCGCAGTATAGAAATTAAAGAGGACTTAAGAAAATTATTCATAAAGCCTTTACAGCTTATTACAGATAAGCCTGTATTGTATGTTTGTAATGTAGATGAAAGTGCTGCTAAATCAGGTAATTCTTACGTAAATAAGGTAAAAGAATTAATATCTAACGAACAAGCAGGATTATTAATACTTGCCGTCAGTGTTGAAGCAGATATTAATGAGCTAGAAACTTTTGAAGAACGTCAATTATTCTTAGAAGATATTGGACTAGAAGAAGCAGGAGCAGCTAAATTAATTCGTAGTGCTTATTCTCTTCTTAACCAACAAACGTATTTTACAGCTGGAGTAAAAGAAGTGCGTGCATGGACAATTCCTATAGGTGCTAGCGCACCTCAAGCTGCAGGAGTTATTCACACAGATTTTGAAAAGGGATTTATTAGAGCCGAAGTTATTTCTTATGAGGACTACGATCATTTTGGATCTGAAACTAAAGTTAAAGAGGCTGGTAAAATGAGAGTAGAAGGTAAAGAGTATGTTGTGCAAGATGGAGATGTGATGCATTTTCGTTTTAACGTATAAATTACTCGCATTTATTTGATTAACAAAAGACATTTAATTATTTTGAGGTTCGTTTGAGCATTAACTATAATTAGTTTTTATTTTTTAAAGTTAAATTTGGTCTTTTTTGTAAAAAAAATTTTAACTATTTTACTAATTAAATTGTTATTTGTGAGTTTAGGTTTTATAATTTAAAAAGTCATTTTAAAAGAATGATTTTAGGCTTATTATGCTGTTTAATTGAAGATTTTTTAAAACTATATTTTACATTTGGATTAGTTTTTTTTCTTGACTGATTATTTGTTTTTCCTGATAGGGTTTATAAATAAGAGAGGTTGGCATTAGTCTTCAAAATTGAGTTTTCCTTAAGGAATTTAAATGAGTTTAGGTACCTGTGTTAATTCACAGTGCTATTTTTTTTAATGAGTTGGCAAGGAATTGAATTAATAACAAATAAATTTAACCCAATCTTTAAAAATGTACTAAGGGCTGTTTGTGTTTTACTATTTTCGGACATTTTATTTACAGACAATGAATTTCATGGTGCTTTTCCTCTTTCGAGTCTATTAATTTTGTCTACTTACTTACACTGCAATTGTTTTATTGGCTTTATCTGATAAAAAAATAATTGATTTTTAGTAATCCGAAAAAATAGTGGTTTTAATTACAATAAAACCACTATTTTTGCGGCTTCATAAAAAAAAACACTCTATTGAAATCCTTTAATCTTATCGACAAAACCAATGGTGGCAGTATCAAAAGTGATCTTTTATCAGGTATCACGGTAGCCCTAGCTTTAGTCCCTGAAGCCGTAGCCTTTGCTTTTGTAGCTGGAATATCACCAGTAGTTGGACTTTACGGTGCTTTTATGATGGGTTTGATAACTTCTGTTTTTGGTGGCCGCCCAGGGATGATTTCAGGTGCAACAGGCGCAATGGCTGTAGTAATGGTGAATTTAGTAATTCAAGGTAATGAGTTGGGAGGATCTGATTCAATGGGATTACAATATTTATTTGCTACTTTGTTGTTGGCAGGTATGATTCAAATTTCTGCTGGTATATTGCGTTTAGGTAAATTCGTTAGAATGATTCCTCACTCGGTTATGATGGGCTTTGTGAATGGATTAGCAATTGTTATTTTTCTTTCTCAGCTTGGAATGTTTAAAAGTAAAGGAGTTTGGTTAGAGGGTTCTTCACTTTTTATTATGATTAGTTTAGTTATAGCTACAATGTTAATTATGTGGTTATTGCCACTATTAACCAAAAAAATTCCAGCTGCTCTAACTGCTATTTTAGTTATTTCTATAGTAGTAATTTTAGGAGACTTAGAGACGGAAACAGTTAAATCTTTTATTGTTGCTAATGGTGGAGATAGTATTAAAGCAGGCTTACCTATTTTTCAAATTCCATTAATTTCATTTTCATTTGAAACACTTTTTTTTATAGCTCCCTACGCATTTATTTTAGCAGCAATTGGACTTATTGAGTCTTTAATGACTCTCAATTTGATTGATGAATTGACTGATTCCCATGGAAGTGGAAATCGTGAATGTGTTGCGCAAGGAGCAGGCAATATTCTTAATGGTTTTTTTGGAGGCATGGGAGGCTGTGCGATGATTGGACAGAGTATAATTAATATTAAATCAGGAGGAAGAGGTCGTTTGTCTGGAATAACTGCAGCCTTCGCACTTTTGATTTTCATCCTGTTTGGATCAAATTATATTGAACAAGTCCCTATTGCTGCATTAGTAGGCGTAATGTTTATGGTGGTTATAGGGACTTTTGCTTGGAGCACATTTAAAGTTTGGAACAAAGTTCCCGTCGCGGATGTATTAGTAATTATTTTGGTTACTCTAATTACTGTATTTTTCGATTTGGCCTTAGCTGTATTAGCGGGTGTAATAGTTTCATCTCTGGTGTTTGCTTGGGAAAATGCCAAACGTATTCGAGCACGAAAAATTATTGATGAACATGGAGTTAAACACTATGAAATTTTCGGGCCATTATTTTTTGGTTGCATTGAACTTTTTAATAGTAAATTTGATGTGCAAAATGATCCGGAAGAGATTATTATTGATTTTAAAGAATCACGAATTGTTGATCAATCTGCAATCGAATGTGTAAATAAATTAACAGAACGCTATCTAAAAAGTGGCAAAAACATACACTTACGCCATCTTTCTTCAGATTGTATTAAGTTGATTAAAAAAGCAGAAAAAATATGTGATGTGAATGTTTTAGAAGATCCTGATTATTTTGTAGCAATTGATAATTTTAGAAATGTTCAAAATAGTGCAATTAAAAAGAAATAAATATTATTTTAAGGTTCTATAGAAACTGAATCATGTACTCTGACTTTTTTCCAAAGGTGTGAAGCCTCTTTTATAAACAACATGTGTGTTGGATCTTTTTGATATAAGTTTTGCGTTTTTAAGTCTGGAAAAATAAGAATAAAGCAATAGGTAAAAGAATTATCAACAACATCTCTTCTTTTAGACATAGCAGCAGATCCAAAATGATTTGAAATAGCTTGAGTGTTTGTTTGAATCATTTTACGTATTGCTTTTTCAAAAGTATTTTTAGCATTTTTGTTATTTGGATTTTTTAACCAAAAATAAATAGTATGGACAAAAGGACCAATTGAATTTTCTATACTTTTTGTGGACATATCATTATTAAATTATTTATTTAAACTATTAAAAGTAATTTTTCAAAATAAGATAACAACTTAAGATTCCTTTTATATTAAATTACTTTTTAACAAAAATAAAGTAAGAATTGTTCATTTCTTAAGAACTAATGAATTGATGCTTAGCCTTGCAATATTTATATTAGCATACTATAATAATGGAGAATCAAACAACCTATACTGAAGATAATATCCGTTCTCTTGATTGGAAAGAGCACATTCGTATGCGTCCCGGAATGTATATTGGAAAACTAGGTGATGGTTCTTCGCCTGATGACGGAATCTATATATTGTTAAAAGAAGTGCTTGATAATTGTATAGATGAGTTTGTTATGGGAGCTGGAAAAATAATTGAAATTATTATTAAAGACAGTCAGGTTAAAGTTAGAGATTATGGTAGAGGAATTCCATTAGGTAAAGTTGTTGACGTTGTCTCCAAAATGAATACAGGAGGAAAATATGATTCACGTGCTTTTAAAAAATCGGTTGGATTAAATGGGGTAGGTACAAAGGCTGTAAATGCACTTTCCTCTAGCTTTATTGTAGAGTCTAATAGAGAAAATAAAACTAAAAGTGCTGCTTTTGAATTTGGAAATTTACTTGAAGAAACGGCTTCTACCGAATCGTCTAGACGTAGAGGAACTAAGGTTACTTTTGTGCCAGATATAGGTATTTTTAAAAATTATAAATACCGCTTAGAATATGTAGAACGCATGATTAAATATTATGTGTACCTAAATCCTGGTCTTACAATTGATCTTAATGGAGAAAAGTTTTTTTCAGAAAATGGATTAAAAGATCTTTTGACTGATCAAACTAGTGAAAGTGATCTTTTATATCCAATTATTCATCTCCGTGGCGAAGATATAGAAGTAGCATTAACCCATAGTAAAACTCAATATAGTGAAGAGTATCATTCTTTTGTAAATGGCCAAAACACGACTCAAGGAGGCACACATCAGACAGCTTTTAGAGAAGGTTTGGTTAAAACTATTCGCGAACACTTTGGAAAAAACTATGAAGCTTCTGATATTAGAAAATCAATTATTTCTGCGGTCAGTATTAAAGTAATGGAACCCATTTTTGAATCTCAAACTAAAACCAAATTGGGCTCTACTGAAATGGGAGCTAAAATGCCCTCAGTTAGGAGTTATATTGTTGATTTTTTAAATACTCAACTTGATAATTTTTTACATAAAAATCCATCTGTTACTGAGCTTATTCAAAGGAAAATTGTCCAAGCAGAAAAGGAACGTAAAGAACTTTCTGGAATTAGAAAATTGGCTCGTGAACGTGCCAAGAAAGCAAATGTTCATAATAAAAAACTAAGAGATTGTCGTGTGCATTTACCTGATTTAAAAAAGGATAGACGTTTGGATTCTACTCTATTTATTACTGAAGGTGATTCAGCAAGTGGATCTATCACAAAATCTAGAGATGTAAATACTCAAGCTGTGTTTAGTTTACGTGGAAAGCCATTGAATAGTTATGGAATGTCAAAAAAAATTGTTTATGAAAATGAAGAATTTAATTTGTTGCAAGCAGCTCTGCGTATCGAGGATAGTCTAGAAGACTTACGTTATAACAATATTGTGATAGCCACTGATGCTGATGTAGACGGAATGCATATTAGATTACTTCTAATTACTTTCTTTTTACAGTTTTTCCCTGAATTAATTAAAGAAGGACATTTATATATCCTCCAAACACCTTTATTTCGTGTTAGAGATAAAAAACAAACTTTTTATTGTTACAGTCAAAAAGAACGAAAAGATGCTACACAAAAGTTAAGTGGAAAACCAGAAATCACTCGATTTAAAGGATTAGGTGAAATTTCCCCTGATGAGTTTAAATATTTTATTGGTGATGACATCCGTTTAGATCCTGTTATGTTAGATAAAAACATTACAATAGAAGAGCTTTTAGAGTTTTATATGGGTAAAAACACTCAAGACCGTCAAAAATTTATTATTGACAATTTAAAAGTAGAGGTTGATTTGATTGAGCAAGAAAATGATACTACACCATAAATGATGAGTGAACAATTAAATCCTTTAGAGTCTGAGCAAAGTGACGCCTTGATTAAAGTAACGGGGATGTACAAAGATTGGTTTTTGGACTATGCATCTTATGTAATACTTGAGCGTGCCGTTCCTGCTATTGAGGACGGTTTAAAGCCAGTGCAACGCCGTATTCTTCACTCTATGAAAGATTTAGATGATGGGCGTTATAATAAGGTTGCTAACATAGTAGGCCATACAATGCAATATCATCCTCATGGTGATGCTAGTATAGGAGATGCTATGGTCCAGGTTGGTCAAAAAGAATTGATGATCGACATGCAGGGAAATTGGGGTAATATTCTTACAGGAGACAGAGCTGCTGCTTCTCGTTATATTGAAGCTCGCTTATCAAAATTCGCTCTAGAAGTTGTTTTTAGTCCTAAAGTAACCAAATGGCAGTCTTCTTATGATGGAAGAAGAAAAGAACCTATTCACTTACCCGTTAAATTTCCTTTATTATTAGCCCAAGGTGCGGAAGGAATTGCGGTCGGACTTTCAACGAAAATACTACCCCACAACTTCATTGAATTATTAAAAGCAAGTATTCAGCATTTAAAAGGAAAAAAACTCATCATATACCCTGATTTTCAGACAGGTGGAATAATTGATGTTCAAAATTATAATGATGGATTAAGGGGCGGTAAGGTTAGGGTTAGGGCTAAAATAGTTCAAAAAGATAGAAATACATTGGTTATTAATGAAATTCCTTTCAGCACAAATACATCCAGCTTAATTGATAGTATTTTAAAGGCTAATGATAAAGGTAAAATTAAAATTAAAAAAATTGAAGATAATACCTCTTCAAAAGTTGAAGTTTTAGTCCACATTCCGAATGATATTTCTCCTGATAAGACTATAGATGCACTTTATGCATTTACAGCTTGTGAAACTTCAATTTCTCCTTTAGGATGTTTGATTATTGATAATAAGCCTAATTTTATTGGAGTTAGTGAGATGCTTAAAATTTCCACTGACCATACAGTTCAACTGCTTAAGTTGGAATTGGAAGTTCAATTACAAGAGTTTCAAAATCAATGGCATTATGCCTCTTTGGAGCGTGTTTTTATTGAAAATAAAATTTATAGAGATATTGAAAAAGCGAGTACTTGGGAAGAGGTTATTTCTTTTATAGATGAAGGTTTAAAACCATATATTAAACTTTTAAAACGCTCTGTAATTGAAGAAGATATTGTTCGCCTCACAGAAATTCGAATAAAGCGTATTTCAAAATTTGATTTGGACAAGGCCCAACAGAAAATTGAATCCTTAGAGGGAGATATTGCAGAAGTAATAAATAATTTATCACATCTTATTGATTATGCGATACGTTATTTTTCACATTTAATTAAATCATATGGAGCTGATAAAAAACGTAAATCGGAAATAAGACTCTTCGACGATGTTGATGCTAAGAAGGTAGTTGTTAGAAATCAAAAGCTTTATATGAATCGTGAGGAAGGTTTTATTGGCACTTCTTTGCGTAAGGATGAATTTGTTTGCGAGTGTTCTGATATTGATGATGTTATCGTATTTACCATTGATGGAAAAATGCAAGTGGTTAAAGTGGACAGTAAGATTTTTATAGGTAAGGATATTATTCATGCTGCTATTTTTAAGAAAAAAGATAATAGGGCTATTTACAATATGATTTATAGAGATGGTAAAGGAGGTACTTCATTTATTAAGCGTTTTGCAGTAACAGGAATAACTAGAGATAAAATTTATGATTTAACACAAGGAAAACCAAACTCTAATTCTTTGTATTTTTCAGCAAACCCAAATGGAGAAGCTGAAATCGTTTCGATAATTTTGCGAAATTCAGGAAGTATTAAAAAATTAAAATGGGATCTAGATTTTGCTGATTTACAGATTAAAGGGAGATCAGTACGTGGAAATACGGTTTCAAAATATCAAATTAGAAAAGTCGAATTAAAAGAAAAGGGAGTATCAACTCTTAAGCCCAGAAAAATCTGGTTTGACGAATCTATTCGTAGATTAAGCCTAGAGGATCGCGGAACTCTTTTAGGGGCATTTAAAGGAAATGACAAATTGCTTATTGCTTCTGATCAAGGAACAATAAGAGCCGTAACTCCAGAATTAAGTTTACATTTTGATGAAACAATAACTCATTTAGAACGATGGATTCCACAAAAGCCAATAACCGCAGTCTATTTTGATTCAGAGAAAGAAAGGTATTTTATAAAGCGATTCTTACTTGAAAGTATAGATAAAGAAGACAGTTATATTAGAGAAGAAGGAATATTAACCTTTGTTTCTTTTGAATGGAGACCAATACTTAAGGTTACTTTTGATAAACCAAGAGGTAAAGAACAGCCTGTTGATTTGGAAATAAATGCAGAAGAATATATTTCGATTAAGGGATTTAAGGCTATGGGTAATCAATTAACTGACAAAAAGATCAAAAACATTGTTTTAATAAAGGCATTGCCTTATAAACATCTTATTGAAGAGGATATTAATGAAATTGAAGTAAAAATCGAAGAGGATTTAGATGAGAATGATGAAACTCAAACAACATTAAATTTTTAGTTTTTTTTTCTTTTACGAATTTGCATATTAAGCATTTCTACACCAAGAGAAAAGGTGATTGAAAAATACAGATATCCTTTTGGAATTCTGCCGATAGAAGCTCCAAAAATTTCTGTATTCGAAAGGTTTGCTGCTTCTGCAATTAACATAAACCCAATCAGTAGTAAAAAAGAAAGTCCAAGAATCTGAAGAGAAGGATGGTTATTAACAAAATCACTTACTGGTGATGCAAACAGCATCATAATTAGTATTGCTATTATAACAGCACCAATCATAATCCACAATGCAAACTGAACTCCGTTTGTCATTCCAATTGCAGTTAAAATGGAATCAAACGAAAAAACGATATCAATTAAAACAATTTGAACTAAAGCTTTTGAAAAACTAATAGGAGATTTCTTTTTGTTTTCATTATTTGATTCTTCGAACTCTTCAACTTTATGAAAAATTTCACGAGTGCTTTTATGTAATAAAAATAAACCACCTCCAAATAATATTATAGCTTGTATTGATATATTAGATGTAAATAAGGGTGTTGTTATATTAAATAGAGTGGTTTGCATTTTAGTTAACCAATTGACACCCGTTAACAGTAATATACGCATGATCATTGCTAAGAATAGACCTACTCTCATTAATTTACTTCGGTCTTCTTTAGGAAATCTGCCAGCAAGTATAGAAATGAAAATGATGTTATCAATACCAAGAACTATTTCTAAAAAGGATAGGGTTAAAAAAGCAACTATAATTTCAGGTGTGAGCATGAATTATTGAATTTTTTTTATCATCCCACGTTGTTTGTTTTTACTGTCGCCTACTAACGAATACTCAAAATTATAAGAATCAGTTGAGGTGCTTAAGATTCTTATCTGAATAGGACGTTTATTTTGATTAGAATTTGGATTTAGTTTTGTGAGTATGCATTCACAGTCATTAACCCATCTAATAGAAGCTGTATCAATTTTTCCTTCATAGCGTTCAATTTCATGATTTGAATCACGAGTAAATGTTGAAGTTTTTATTTTTCCATTAATAATTTGAGTAAATGAAAAATTCCCCTCATGAAAGGGTAAGCAATCACGTTCAAGGTTATAACATGAAAAAAACAAGAATAAAAGGCTAAATACTAAGAGCTTCATTGGGTTACAAAAGTACTAAGTTTTAGGGAAAAAAGAACTAAAACTTCCATCCTTATACACCTGAATAAGTTGAACAATCTCAGTATTTGAAAACTTAATTTTATTTTCATCTGAAGACTGTTGAATTTCTTTCGATGCATCAAGTTGATTATTTGATTGAGTTAATGTGTTTTTGTTTTTAGAAGAAAGAGTAGGTAACGAGTAGGGTAGATTTTTAGTTTCTAATAAAAGCCAGTTTAAATCAATCTCATCAAATTGATTATTAATTTTCAAAATAAATTCTAAACTAGGTTTATTTCTTTTTGATAAAACATGAGAAACTGAAGATCGTTGAACGCCAATTTTTTCAGCAAAAACAGCTGCGTTTAATTGATGATTTTCCATTAATGACTCTAGTCTTTGAATAAATAAATCTATGTTTAACATTGTAAACTAATTGAATGATGACCACTAATATACAATTGTAAAACGATATAAACAACCCTTAATTTAATAAAAGTAATAGTTCAACTTATTGTCTTAAATAATTGATATGTAATTATTTAAATGCAAAAATAATATTGACATTTACAAATGTAATTAAAATGACAGTTCGCGTAGGAGTGATCAGCTCTTTGTATACTTATGTAAACTACAACTGTAAACAAATAGATGTATACATTTGTATTTAATTTAATTTAACATGTCTAAAAAACGGTATTTTCCACCTGAACTTTTAAACTCTTTTTTACAAACACTTCCCAATACTGTAATACAAGAAATTATCGGAAAATCAATAAATAACCTTCCAATTAATCTAGTTCAAATGGGTTCGGGCCCATTTAAAATAATGATTTGGTCACAAATGCACGGTGACGAAACAACTACCACCAAAGCACTTATTGATTTTATTCCTTGGTTTTTAGCTGCTGATCAAAAGTTGTATCAAAAAGCATTTAAACTTTATATTATTCCACAATTAAATCCTGATGGAGCAAAAGTATATAATCGATCAAATGCAAATAAAATTGATTTAAATAGAGATGCAATTAAACTTTCTCAACCTGAAACTAAAGCGTTAAGGTTTATTTTTGATCGTACCAATCCTAATTTATGCTTAAACCTTCATGGACAAAGAACCATTTTTGCAGCAGGACCAATGGGAGCGACCGCTAGTTTGTCTTTTTTAGCTCCTTCAGCAGATAATAAGCGCTCCTTAACAAAAGCACGTAAAGAGGCTATGCGATTAATAGCAACCATTAGAGATCAATTACGTGATGATTTACCCAATGGAATAGGTAGATATGATGATAGTTTTAATGCAAACTGTGTTGGCGATTCGTTTACTCAAATGGGAACTCCTACCATCTTACTTGAAGCAGGTCACGTATCTAATGATTATCAAAGGGAAATTACAAGAAAATTGATTCTAAAGACTTATAAAATTCTTTTAAAAACATTAAATAACGAAATAAAAAAAATGTCCGTAGATGATTATTTTTCTATTCCTGAAAATTCAAAAGATTTTTGTGATGTGATTTTGAAAGATGTTCTTATTTATGATAAAGGAATAAAAAAAGAGAAGCAAGAGCTAGCTATTCAATACAAGGAAAGCCTAAGAAAAGGTGTCGTAGAGTTTATTCCCCAAATGTTAAATTATTCTGAATCTATAAAAATAAATGCACACAAAACAATAATTTTACCCATTAATTCAAAGAGTAGAGTTATTTATTTTAAAAAAGAAAAAAACATTGATTTAAAAGAATTTAATGAATTATTATCATAAAATTAATGGATTTACAAATAATCCTTTAAAATAATGATATTTATTGATTAAATTTGCAATAAATATAAAGCTGATAAATGGGTAAAGTAAATTTAGATGAAATTGATCATCAAATATTAGATATTTTAATAGACAATACACGTGTTCCTTTTACAGACATTTCTAAAAGACTTTTAGTTTCAGCTGGTACTGTTCATGTTAGGGTTAAAAAGATGGAGGAAGCGGGAATTATAAAAGGTTCCTCTCTTAATTTAGATTATGTTAAACTAGGCTATTCTTTTATAGCATACGTTGGTATATTTTTAGAAAAAACTAATACGACTTCACGAGTGCTTAATTCCTTAGAAAAAATTCCTTTTATTACAGTTGCTCATATCACTACGGGTAAATTTAATATTTTCTGTAAGGTTCGTGCAAGAGATACGCACCATGCGAAAGATGTTATATTTAAAATTGATGATGTAGAAGGGGTATCCCGGACTGAAACTATGATTTCCTTGGAAGAGAGCATTAACGACAAAAAACGATTAATGCACCACATATTTAATGAATTATAAAAAAATAAATGGCTAGAAAACCAAAAATTGAAAGATTTAATGAGAAAATCCTGTCTCGTTTTCAAATTTATAATAGCTTATTTTTAAAACTCCCCTTTAAAAACATTAAGAAAACATCTATATTATTACCATTATTCGCGGATCATTGCCAACAAGAATATAAACTTAAAAATAATCCAAAAAATATAGTAATATCTTTTTTTAATAAGTATGCTCCTGATCTTAATTCTGAAGACAGAAAAAACCTTTTGTTCCATTTTATTCAGTACATAGAGCGTCAGGTCGTTCTTTTTGATGCAATTGAGGATGCCGGTTTTTCATATGTAAATAATATGCATGGAAGAGGAACATTAAGAAACATAAAGGAAGAAGCTAATAACAAACAATTATCTTCTACCCTAAAAGACTATATAAAGCGTTTTAAAGTACGGATTGTCCTAACCGCACACCCAACTCAATTTTATCCCGATAACGTCTTAGTTATCATCAATGAGCTTTCAAGAGCAATTGCTAATGACAATTTAGATAATATTAAAAAACTTTTGGTACAGTTGGGTAAAACTCCGTTTTATAAAAAAGAAAAACCAACTCCTTTTGATGAAGCTGTAAGTTTAATTTGGTTTTTAGAAAATATATTTTATAATTCAGCCAGTACAATATATAATTATATTGCAGAAAATATTCTTGATTCTAGTGAATTATTTAATTCAATTTTTGATTTTGGTTTTTGGCCTGGTGGAGATCGAGATGGAAATCCTTTTGTGACTCCTGAAATTACATTAAAAACAGCTAAACAATTACATCTTTCTATTTTAAGAAATTATTATCGTGATCTAAGAAAATTAAAACGTAAAATAACTTTCCCTGAAATTGAATATCGTGTAGTAGATTTAGAAAAGACTGTGTTTAATGAGCTTTTTTATCCCGAACGAAATAAATCATTTTCACTGGAATACATGATTTCAGAAATGGAAACTGTTTTGGAGGTGATTGAAAAAGATCACAATGGACTATATCGAGAAGATGTGAAAGATTTCATTCACAAGTTAAGATTGTTTGGACTTCACTTTGCAAGCCTTGATATTCGTCAAGATTCTAGAGTTCATCACTGTGTATTAAATGAAATTGTATCTCATCCAGATATACACTCCCATGTGAAAAATTTACCTAAAAATTATAAAGAAAAGACTGAAGATGATCGTTGTAAAGTGCTTTCTTTATTAAGAGGAGATGTTCCTCCAACTATTTTTCAGGATGAAATTACTTTTAAGACCTTAGAGAGTATTAGGGTAATGAAGCGCATTCAAGAAACTAACGGTGAACGTGGTTGTAATCGTTATATCATCAGTAATTGCCAAACCCTAGAAAATATTTTAGAACTCTTTGCTATGTGTCGTCTGAGTGATTGGGAAGATCCTACGTTAGATTTTATTCCTTTGTTTGAAACTATTCCAGATTTAAAGACTGCTGCTGATGTTATGGAGGGTTTATTTACAAACCCAATATATCGAGCTCATATAGAAAGACGTAAGATGAAGCAGACTGTTATGTTAGGTTTTTCAGATGGCACTAAAGATGGAGGTTATTTTATGGCTAATTGGAGTATCTATAAAGCAAAAGAATCTTTAAGTATTCTGGCCTCTAAATATGGAGTGCAAGTTGCATTTTTTGATGGAAGAGGAGGACCACCAGCTAGAGGGGGTGGAAATACTCATGAATTTTATGCTTCTATGGGAGATTCTGTTCAGAGTGATGATATTCAATTGACAATTCAAGGTCAAACTATTAGTTCTAATTTCGGAACTTTAGATTCCTCACAATACAACTTAGAACAATTATTGAGTTCTGGAATAGCAAATCATTTGTTGAATCCTGGAACAAATAATTTTTCTGTTAAAGATCGTCAAACTATGGAAATAATAGCTAATCAAAGTTATAAGGCGTATCAAGACTTTAAGTCTCATCCTATGTTTATTCCTTATTTGGAGAGGATGTCAACTTTGCCATACTATGCCAAAACCAATATAGGTAGTCGACCATCAAAAAGAGGAAAGTCAACTGCCTTAAAATTTGAAGATTTACGAGCGATTCCTTTTGTAGGAAGTTGGAGTATGTTAAAACAAAATGTTCCTGGATTTTTCGGAGTTGGAACTGCATTCAAATTTTATATAGATCAAGGTAAAATAGATGATTTACATGAACTTTTTAAACATTCTCGGTTCTTCAGAACTTTAGTTTTTAATAGTATGATGAGCTTAACTAAGTCTTTTTTTCAGTTAACGGCTTACATGAAAGAAGATGAGGAATTTGGTTCCTTTTGGAAACTTATTTTTAAAGAATATAATCTAACTAAAGATTTATTATTAAATGTTAGTGGATTTAAATCATTAATGGAAAATGAACCCGCAGGAAAAGCCTCAATTAAAGCTCGTGAAGAAATTGTTCAGCCATTATTGACTATTCAACAATATGCTTTGATGCATTTACAAGAGCTGAAGAAAGATAAAAATGCTTCTCCAAAACAAATGTTGGTTTTAGAGTCTATGATTACTCGATCTTTATTTGGAAATATAAATGCAAGTCGAAATTCAGCTTAAATATTTTTGTAAAAATCAAAGGCTTTTACATATAAATGTTGCGGCACTTGAACATCAATAACTGGAGTACCTATAGATTTAAGTAAAACAAAGTTGATAAGGCCAGCTTTATTTTTCTTGTCATGACGCAATAATTCTAAAATTTCATTAACTTCTTCTAATCTGAAATTTATCTGAGGATAGAATCTAGCAAACGTTTCTTTAATTTCTTTAGCCTCTTCTTTATTAAGGCCTACCAGTTGAGTTGATAAATACGCTTCCAGAACCATTCCAATTGCGATTGCTTCACCATGAAGCAATTTATTTTTTGTAGTATGAATTAAAAAATAAGATTCGATTGCATGACCTAAAGTATGCCCAAAATTTAAAACTTTCCTTATTCCCTTTTCTATTGGATCTTCTGAAACAACATTACTTTTAATTTGTATTGAAGGTTTTATAAAAGGAACTAAATATTTTTCAGAAATTGATCTAATGAATTTTAATTCTTTCCAATATTGAGGATCGCAAATTAATCCATGTTTTAGCATCTCTGCAAATCCACTACGAATTTCATCTTGAGGTAAAGTTTCTAACCATTTAGTATCAATGAGAATAAATTTTGGTTCTTTTATAATTCCTATTTGATTTTTTAAAACTCCTAAATCAATTCCAGTTTTTCCACCAATAGAAGCATCTACCATTGAAAGTAGGGTAGTAGGTATATTATAAAAATCAATCCCCCTTTTAAAAGTACAAGCAACAAACCCTCCTAAATCAGTAACTACTCCACCACCTAGGTTAATCAAGAGGCTATTTCTATCTGCTCCTAGTTCAGATAGTTCATTCCACAGTTTTTCACAGGTTCTTAAATTTTTATTCTCTTCTCCTGCGTTCATTGTAAGAATTTTACAATTATTAAGATTAGTTTCCTTAAGAAAACGATCTAAACAATTTGTATTTGTATTGGTGTCTGTTAAAACGAATATACTACTGTATTGATCTGCCTTTAATTTTTTTATTAAAAAGATCAGCCCTTTAGAACCAAATATGATATTTTCTTCCATTTTATATTAAAAAACAAAAATAACAATTAAAAATATAATCCTTTAAATTTAACACTCTTAAAGATCCTTAGACATCTTTCTCAGAGGAACCAAACATCTTCAGACCGTTTTTTAGCCTCTGAGGAATTTTCTCTTTCTCTAGATCTAAAAAACCATATCCAGCTTAATCATAAATTATGGATTCAAATATGAGTTCTGACTCCTTGCATGGCTATTCGACTTGATGAAATAA
>Ga0307998_1000140_pt1 | contig 41456 bp, 36 predicted proteins | sample Davwhametageno37_FD_203147 | JGI IMG/M metagenome (GOLD analysis project Ga0307998, IMG submission 203147) | Marine microbial communities from Davis Island wharf, Antarctic Ocean - #37 | ecosystem: Environmental > Aquatic > Marine > Unclassified | place: Antarctic Ocean: Davis Island wharf... | reverse complement strand
TTGAAATTGCTAGAAGAGGTGATATTAATGGTTCTGAAACCTCCTCAGAAATCATTACCTTTCCAATCAATGCAGACTTAACCCTCAATAGTTCAGCCTCTAAGACAGCCTTACGTCCCTTTGACCTATTGACCATTCGCCGCGCCACGGGCTACAGCGAGCAACTACTCATAGAAATAGAAGGGGAAGTCCTTTATCCAGGTAAATACGGCATTAAGTCTCAGAAAGAAACGATTGCCGATCTTATCCAGCGCGCAGGCGGATTAAACCCCACCGCATACGCTGAAGGAACCATGCTCATCCGTAGGTCTGAATACTTGAAAGAGGAAGGAGAACTCACCAACTACAGAGGAGCCATCAAACGAGCCAAGGTGCTTAATATACTCGAAAATGATACCACTGCCTATACAGCAGCTGAAGCCAAGTTTGATCTGCCTGAAGCTATCGGCATCGATCTGGCCACTCTACTGGCAAATCCCAAATCGGAGGCCAACATGGCTTTACAAGATGGTGATGTAATTAGTATCCCACGAAAACTGTCCACCGTACGCGTGCGAGGGGAAGTACTTAATCCAGGAAAAGTAAAACATCTCGATAAACTCAGATTTGGACAATATATAGGGCGCTCGGGAGGTTTCTCATCTTTGGCTAAAAAATCTAAATCTTATATCATCTATGCCAATGGATCATCGAAACAGACTAGTAGTTTCTTGGGCATAAATTTTTATCCTAAAGTCATGCCTGGAGCAGAAATCGTGGTGCCGCAAAAGGCCTTAACCACTAAAACAAGTGTTGCCGAAATTGTAGGTTTGGCTTCGGCCTTAGCTTCATTGACTTTAATTATTAATTCTTTGACCCCATAGAAAAAAATAAATATGACCAAAACCTATAATCAGACGATAAGGCTCATAAAAAGGATTAAAATCGTCCCTCGATGGATCATTTTCATCCTCGATTTAGGAGCCGGTATAATTGCTTTGTTCACGGCTCTTATACTCAAAAGTAACCTGCTACTGACGGCCATCCGCTGGGAGGAAGCCTTCGGTCTTCTGGTCTCTAGTTTTCTTATCAATATTCTGGTTTTTTTATCATTAAAAACATTCAGAGGCATTGTCAGATTTACGGGGTTACAAGATGCTTTAAGGGTGATAGCCACTGTGGCGCTGTCAGCTTTTTTGATCATCATACAGTTCTACTTAAATAATTCATTCAATGGCAGTGACCCTGCCTTCAATACCATGATGGTGATGTATGCGGTTTTTTTCTTCTTATTCCTACTGGGTTATCGTGTCCTTGTCAAATACGGTTTTAATATCCTGCGCAACTTAGACAAGACCAAAAAGAATGTGGTGATCTACGGTGCCGGTCAAACCGGTCAAGCTACCAAACGGGTCTTAGAGAACGAAAATATTGGATTTTCATTGATCGTCTTTATTGACGATGACAAGCGCAAAGAAAATAAGCGCATCGATGGTGTTCCCGTGACCTCATTTACTAGCTTCATGGAAACAGCAGCGGCTCACGACATTCATGAAGTCATCATTGCCAACTTTGGACTTTCCCCTGAACGAAAAAATGAGCTCGTTGATTTTTGTTTGAGCCACGACATTCACGTCCTCACCATTCCTAGATATAACCAATGGTCCAATGGTGCCTTCTCGGCCAAGCAAATGAAAAAAATTCGCATTGAGGATCTATTGGAGCGAGAACCCATCCAAATTGAAAATCAACAACTGTTTCAAGACACCAAGGGGAAAAGGATTTTAGTCACCGGAGCCGCAGGTTCTATCGGGAGTGAGCTGGTCCGGCTGTTAAATAAACTCGAGCCCACCATCCTCATCCTCTGTGACCAAGCCGAAACCCCTTTGCATAACATCGAATCGGAACTGAATGATAACCCTTCCAACATACAATGTATTCCCTATTTGACAGACATTAATAATAAAGTCAGAATGGCTGCCCTTTTTGAAAAATTCAAACCTCACTTAGTCTATCACGCAGCTGCTTACAAGCATGTCCCTATGATGGAGTTTAACCCTGAGGAGGCGATCAAAGTGAATGCGCTGGGTACCCAGCATCTCGCAGATCTGGCGATTCAATATAAAGTGGAACGCTTTGTCATGATCTCAACGGACAAGGCGGTCAATCCTACCAACGTCATGGGAGCCTCCAAGCGCCTTGCCGAAATGTATGTGCAGGCACTCTCAACCCATCCCCATGAAACAAAATTTGTTACCACGCGATTTGGAAATGTCTTGGGCTCCAATGGTTCTGTGGTCTTGCGCTTCCGAGAACAAATTGAGCGTGGAGGGCCGGTTACCATCACCCATCCTCATATTGTGCGCTATTTCATGACCATACCGGAAGCCTGTCAGTTGGTATTAGAGGCTGGCAGCATGGCCAATGGAGGTGAGGTTTTCGTTTTTGATATGGGTGCTCCGGTTAAAATATCAGATCTTGCCAAAAAAATGATCCGCCTTTATGGCTATATCCCTAACATTGACATCCCACTTAAATATACGGGCCTGCGTCCTGGAGAGAAACTTTACGAAGAACTCTTAGTAGATGGCGAAAGCAGTGTAAAAACCTATCATGAAAAAATTATGATTGCCAAAGTTCGGGCCATTGATCAAAAAACCATCATCAACCAGTTTAAACTATTGGAAAACGAAATAGAAGGCCCTAATAGTTCTATGCAATTGGTCGGGCTCATGAAGCAACTCGTGCCTGAATTTGTAAGTAACAACAGTGAATTTGAACAGTTGGATACTACTAAGGTAGTGAAGTTGAAAAATGGGTGATTCCAAACAGTCTCAATTGACATAATTCCAAAGAAATTAGGTGATTAACTATTTTTAAAAGTTTGGCCCTTTAAAACCAACATATTTAGCCTAAATTGTTAGAAAAGAGACCTCAAAATAACGTTAGGCAACTCAAATGATTTACCTCCACAAGATTTTACCCCTATTTATAATGCCCATCATGGTCGTGATCCTCTTGATAGTTATCGGGCTCTATAGAAAAAGAAATTCATTCATCTATTTCGCAATTGCACTATTATATATACCATCCACTCCGATCTTTTCCCATGCCTTTTTTAAATTAGTCGAGGGCGATCAGTATAGAAAATCAATACCGAGCATCGAACGAGCAGATGCCATTGTCGTACTAAGTGGAATCTTATCAATACATGAAATCGATGACGAGGAATATATTGACTGGGGTGACCCTGATCGATTTTTTGGGGGAGTCGAACTCATGAAAGCAGGCAAGGCCCCAAAATTAATCTTCACAGGAGCCAAAATGCCTTGGGGAGAGTCCAATAGGACCGAAGGTGCGGCATTAGCCGATTATGCCGCTGAATATGGCATCCCCTATAATCATATTGTTGTAACCAGCCTCGTAACCAATACAGCAGATGAAGCAATAGCCGTAAAGAACGTGGCCTTAGGAAATAAAATCATTCTAGTCACTTCTGCCTTCCATATGCCAAGGGCTCAAATGCTCTTTGAAAAAGAAGGGTTTGAGGTGGCCCTCTATCCGGTGGATTTCAAATCGCTAACGACTGATTCTCTTACTTTTATGGATTATTTGCCCAATGCGGGGAGCTTAGCAAAAACAGAACTAGGAATGAGAGAGTTGATGGGAAGGTTGTTTTATTGGGTGCAATTACGCTAGTCTCATTCTTTACCCATAAACTCCTCCATCGTCGCATGATCATCAGAGCTAATCCCTTTGCGCTGAATTACGTTCTTAATCGTCATAGCAATTATTTTCATATCCAACCAAAAGGATTGAGTCTCAACATACTCCACATCTAACCTAAATTTTTCTTCCCAACTAATGGTATTCCGGCCGTTGACTTGTGCCCAACCTGTAATTCCAGGTTTAACATTATGCCTTTTAGCTTGCTCTGGATCATATCTTGATAAATATTGCATCATAAGTGGTCTGGGGCCAACTAGACTCATATCGCCTTTTATTACATTTACGAGTTGTAAAAGCTCATCTATAGAAAGCCCTCTCACTAATTTTCCAGTTTTAGTTAATCTAATATGATCAGGTAATAGATTACCCTCGTCGTCATATGCATCAATCATGGTTTTAAATTTAATTATTACAAAAGACTTCCCGTTGAGACCAGGTCGCTTTTGAACAAACAATATGCTACCCTTATTTTCATAAAATAGAATTGAAAATATGAGCAATAATAATGGGGAAAAAACAATCAATAGGAAAAATGATAAAATACAATCTCCCAGAGGTTTTATAAATCTTACATACATTTTTTAGGTATATTTCGAAAAAACATCGTCCAAATTTTTGAATATGCAATTAAATTCTTTGTTAGTTAAATTAGATCCACTTGGTAAACATAAGCCATTCTCAAATAACTCATCTGAGACTCCATTTAAATAACTTTGGGCCTTTTCAAATACTGGTTGTTGATGCATTGGCTTCCACAGTGGTCTAGACTCTATATTATCCTCCTCTAATGTTAATCGAACAACTTCTCGAGTCAAACCATTATTTTGTGCCGGATTCAATAAAATACAAGACAACCAGCGATTAGAGTAATAACCATTCGGCTCTTCCTGGAATTGTACATCAAATCCATTTTGGTTTAAAACAGAAAAATAATCTACATACCGTTGAAAATTAGCCCTTCTAGACCTGACTCTGTCAGGTAATACCTCTAATTGTCCGCGTCCTATCCCTGCCAAAACATTTGACATCCTATAATTATATCCGATATGGGAATGCTGATAGTGTGGTGCTGGGTCTCTGGATTGCGACGCAAGAAATTTAGCTTTATCAATAATTTCTGGATCGTTAGAAAGCAATGCTCCTCCTCCAGATGTTGTGATTATCTTGTTTCCATTGAAGCTTAAAATTCCGAAATCACCAAAACCTCCACAAGGTTTATTATTTATCTCAGACCCTAAGGCTTCTGCAGCATCTTCGATCACTGGTATATTAAATTCTTTAGCCACCGCCAAGATTGCGCTCATTTTTGATGGCATTCCATATAGATGAACAGGGATTATTGCCTTTGGTAATTTATTTTTTAATCTACTCTCTCGGAGTGCTGTTCGAAGTAGATGAGGATCCATATTCCAAGTATCTCTCTCAGAATCAATAAAAACAGGAATAGCTCCTTGATAGACTATTGGATTGGCAGTCGCACAAAAAGTCATAGATTGGCAGAATACATGATCACCTGATTTAACGCCTAATAAAATTAATGCCAAATGGATTGCAGAAGTCCCTGATGAAATAGCAGCAGCACTCCTTGTATTTGTTATTACCTCTAACTCCTTCTCAAATGCGCTAATATTAGGGCCCAATGGCGCTATCCAATTAGTTTCGAATGCCTCATTCACATATCTCAGCTCATTCTTACCAATATGCGGAGAAGAAAGCCAGATTTTAGATTTCATAATAGCAATCCTTTTTTTTATAGTAATTGATACATGCTTGAGGATATAGGTTAGTTTCCATCTGATTTATTATTACGCTATGATCATAAACCTCAGTTTTTAATAAAATTGAACTTTTTATTTCATCACAAATAAGATAATTAATGCAATTTATATAGGCCCTATTTTGTCCAATGCTTCCAGTATTTATAAGCCTTTTATCACCAATGAATTTGTCAAACTGTTGATGAGAGTGACCAATTATATAATTATGATCTAAATAATCAATATTAGTATCCTTAAAAATATACTTTCCTAAAATTGTATGCTGTATTTTAAAATCATTAATTTCATGAGATTGATCATAATTATTTATTAACTCAAAATTTGAAAATTTCGGATAACAGAACTTGAAAAATGCATTTGCAACCTCATTAACGCCATGGTAAAACCCATTCAAAAAATATTCCTCATGGTTCCCTTTTAATAATACAGCATCGTTTATTGTATCCAGTAAATCCACACATTCATTGCTCCATGGGCCATAATTAACCACGTCCCCATGGCAAATCAATATATCATAGCTGTTTTTTTCCTTTAACAACATTAATTCTAAAGCAGGTAAATTCCCATGTATATCACCACATATCAAATATCTCATCTTATCATCTTCATTAGTCCATCCGTAAAATCTGTAGATGGTCGCCATTTTAAAAAATCAAACGTTTTCGATGGATCAAAACCATAAGAACTAGCTTTTTCTACATCCTTATATTTTATTTTACAATTGACGTTTTTAGAAATAGAAATTGCAACCTCTTTGTTCGTTATTTTTCTCCCTGAGGCAGCTAAGTAAATTCTATTTTCATTAATATTTGAACAGCGATAACAAAATTCTACAGCATCATCAATGTATAAATAGTCTTGATACCTTTCACCTCTTCCGAATAGTATTATTTCAGACCTTTCCTTTGCTGAACGAATAATAGTTGGCAAGAAGGATTTGTTCATGATTCCAGGGCCATATAAATAAGTAAATCTTATAATTGAAAAATTATCTAAACTCGATATAAGAAACTCACCTGCCAATTTAAACATACCATAAGCATTTGGCTTGTTAAAGCAAGACAATTCATTTATATCAATAGTATGGTCTCCGTAAACGTTAGTACTAGATATATAAATAAATTTTGCTGAAGGATATTTTTGAATATATAAAAATAATTCCTTATTTATATTAAGAAGTTGACTATATGAATTTGAATAACTCCCACAGGTAAAGTATATATAATCGATATCATATGTTGACTCTAAAAACACATCTTTATTAACTAAATTGGCCTTAGGATTAATATTAATAGAATTCAAATTGTATACTGCAATTACTTTTAATTTTTTATGCAACAATTTTTGCACAATTGATTGTCCCAAAAACCCATTCGCACCAATTACAGCCGCTGTTCTCATTATTTTTTAAATGGATGATAAATAGATTTAGGACTTTTCAAACTTCCATTAGCACTTAATTTTTTCAGCTGATTTTCATCAACAAATATATCAGACCATGATCTCATTATAACTCCTGGTTTGAGATTAATTGCCTTTACCCCTGAATTATTCAAATAATATTCAACACATACCAAAACCTCATTGAACCCGAAAAAATTTCTAATTGGTGTGGTCCCACTAAACCTTGAATTTATCTCAAAAATAACTGGTTGCCCATTTTTAATTCTAAATTGAAAATTACATGGGCCTTCAACACCCAATTTTTCAGCAACCTCTGAAATGAAACTATTATAAATATCGTATTTCTTATCATAGTAAGCCCTAGATGTATTGCCATCTTTTAAATCTCTTTTTAAAGTAATAACAGCTTGGCATTTATTATTATAAACTAAGCATCCTGAGGTATATTCCCCATCTATGTCGGGAATATATTCTTGAATAACTAAATTATTTTCATAAGAGGAAAGTCTATCCAAATCATCTTGTGATTGAACCAATTCTAATCCTACAGACCGAGCCCCATCAATAGGTTTCGCAATATAAGGATAGGTGCCCCTATTTTTTAAAAATATTATGCCCTGCTGATCGGAAGACATGAATGAAATGGGATAACGAAAATTGTTATTCTTTAAAAAATTTGATGTTAAAAATTTATCATTTGCAATACTGATGACTTTTGGGTCAGAAACTAAAACAATTGTTCCATATTTTTTTTTTAACCTTGACTTATGTTGAGCGAAGAACAGAAGCTCAACATCTGTTCCAATCAAAATTAAATCTATTTTCTCAGACCGAATTATACTTTCAACCGAATTCATAAATTCTGGATTATCTGCCCTTTTAATAATATGGGCTTTCTGTCCTAGCCAATGCCCAGAAGATTTATAATCAGGATCTGCCGTGTGAATATAATATTGATCTTTTACCTCTATTAGACACCTAATAATACCTTGGCCTAAAACGGCTCCTGCGCCAGTGACTAAAATGTTTTTCATTAATAATTTTTTTTACTTCAAAAGTATTATGCTAATGACACGCGAAAGATTTGTTTTTGAGCCATTCTTTTTTATTTATTAAAACTGTATTCTATATTTTATTATTTTTCTTACATTCTAAATAAACATTAAAAGTAGATTGAAAAAAATTTGAATTTAAGGGAAAAATATACCCCCCTTCTTATTCTCTCTTAAGAAAGTTTACTAACAATTCTCTCATAAGAAATATCTATGGTATAATTTTCTTTGAGCAAATTATACCCTTTTTCCCCCATTCTAGTAATGATGTTTGGATGATTAATATATTTTTGCAGCTCGCGATTAAACCCGTCCAAATCACCACTCTCTATCCAAAAACCGCATCCCGCATCTGAAATAATCTTTCCAATATCGGTATTTACATCAGTGGCTGCCAATACGGGCATTTTATTTTCAAGATAAGAGAGTAGCCTTGAGGGGACATTTGGTATTGTAAATCTCCTATCAAGAAATATAAGTCCAATATCACAAGCCATTGCCAATTCATCATATTCGTCTTTAGGTAGCGCTTCCATTACTAATATGTTTTTTGGCATCATTTTTTTATGCCAATTACATAAACGGACAATTTCTGTACCTGAACCCACTACAATTATAAAAACTTTCTCGATACCAATATTAGCTGATAGTACCTGCATGATAAAATCAATCCCTTGCGGCTTACCTATGTTCCCTCCGTACATAAATACAATAGAATCGGATGGTATACTATATTTATTACGAACCTCCACTTTCTCTTCACTTGAAAGCCCTTCTACAATAGGATGTATTGTATTGGGATTTACTTCTACTATTGCTGGATTTATTTCAGGATTATGCTTGAGAAGATAATCAACATTTGCTGGAGATAGACAACCTATAAAATCTGAGGTGGCGTACAACTTTTTTTCTTTATTTCGAAAGTATTGGTATATTGGATTTATTTTGCTGATCATTCCCATGTCAACGGCATTTTGTGGGAAAATGTCTTTTAGTAATAAATAGCTCAATGCTCCATCCCTATTTTTAATAAATTCAATGGTCTGTGAAAATGTTACGGGCGGCGTTGAATAGAGGACCAAATCAAACTTTATATCATGAAAATATTTTTTTACACCTGATTGGAATTGTAAATCCAATACTAGAGTGCAGACACCTTTTTCAATCAAAGTTGTTTTCTGTACATTTAATGTCCAAATATTTAAAACCTTTACTCCCTCGTTATTAATACATGATGTTTGTTGATTATATCTGCGCTCTGAAGGACAAGCGACGCACACCTCGTGCCCTTCATCCCTAAATTTACGAATCAAATCTGTATAAATTCCTCTTTCAGAAATATCTTTTATCCTTGCTATAGTCAGAAACAATAACTTCATTTAAAATCTTAGTTTGAGTGATTAACTAAAGATTCTGAAATTTCTTTTTTACCGTATCTTTTCGCCAAACAGTACGATTTACATAATCTATATAACTGAGTATTATCCGAACAACTTTCACAGAAACATTCTCTACATTGTAATCTTGAATAATTCTAAGGGAGTTTTCCCCAAATTCAAATTGTTTTATAACAACATCTATTGACTCAAGAATTCTGTCTTTTCCAATTCCAGACATTATTACTGCTCCTTCATCCATGCCCTCAGGACGTTCATGCGCGGCTCTAATCATGATTGCTGGAAATGAAAGTATTGATGATTCTTCTGTGATCGTTCCACTGTCAGAGATCACACATTTTGCATTTTGCTGAAGCTTTATGTATTCAAAAAATCCCATCGGTTTCAGGAATTTAATTAAAGAATTCATCTTAATCTTATTTTCAAGACTATTTAGCCTGTCTTGTGTTCTTGGATGAGTTGATATAATTAATGGGACTTGATATTTTTCAGCTATCGCATTTAGTGATTCTAGTAATAAAACAAGATTTTCAGGATAGTCTACATTTTCCTCCCTATGTGTTGAAACAACAAAATAATCCCCTTTTTCTAATTTAAGGTTTTGCAACACCTTACTATTGTCAATTTTTTCTTTATAAAATTTGAGTATCTCTTTCATACAAGAACCTGTTTTGATTACGGTTTCGGGTCTGACCCCTTCACTTATGAGGTAGTCCCTTGCCTGTTCTGTGAGTGGCATATTAATATCACTTAAATGATCTACTATTTTTCGGTTCAACTCTTCTGGCACCCGCTGGTCAAAAGATCTGTTGCCTGCTTCCATATGAAAAATCGGAATTTGCCTTCGTTTGGCAGAAATCACCGCCAAGCAAGAATTGGTATCTCCATATAACAGCACGGCATCAGGATTTTCTTTTTCAAGAACTTTATCTGATTTTGCTATAATATTTCCAATTGTTTCCGCGGTTGAATCTCCAACTGCCTCCAGAAAGTAATCTGGCTTTCTCACACCTAGATCATTAAAAAAAACCTCATTTAACTCATAATCATAATTCTGCCCAGTATGTACAAGTGTATGATTTACAATTTTATCAAGCTCTGCAATTATCCTACTTAATTTAATAATCTCAGGTCTAGTTCCTATAATAGTCATTACTTTGGTCGCCATATCAATTTAATTTGTCTTATAATATTCAGAATTTAATATTGAATCCTCTTTCAATTGTATCATTAGATCTCTCCAAACAGGTATTGTGAATTTGGTTTCTTTAAAAAAATTATTTGATAATAGATCTTTCCTTGATTTATAGGTTATATCCTTTTCAATCTCTATTGTATATCCAAAGGTGTCTTTAAATAGTTTTAGTAACTCATATTTCGAAATAGGAACAGATGAGATATTATATACTCCGGATAAATCAGGGTAATGTACAATAATATCTTTAACAAATTCAGCCATTTTAACGGTAGTGATCCCGGAATAAACTACATTAGAAAATCCTTTTATTGTTTCCCCCTTTTGTGAAAGAAACCATTCTAGAAGCTCAGTGTAATAATCTAACTCTCTGCCAATCATAGAGCATCTCAATGTTAAAGAGTTTGGCCCTTTTAGTTCGCCAATGCCTTTTGTTTTTCCATAAACATCTTGAGCGTCCAAATCACTATTTTCATTGTATTCACCGCTTTTCCCAGAAAAAACGCAGTCAGTACTAAAATGGATTATTCGTTTTCCTTTTTTATTGGACACCCATTCTTCTAGCAAATGAGGCAAGGCTGCATTTATCAAAATTGATTTATAAACACTTAGATTAACTCCTCGCCGTATTGTGATTCCGGCAGCATTAATAATTATATCTGGGTCAATTTTGTTCAGTTCTGATTGCAAAACCGCAAAATCTGATAGATCAATTCTATCTATTACCTTTTGTGAATTAAAAAAGTTCTTGTGTGGGAATTTTTTTAATGGCTGCCTCAGTAATACCCATGTATCCTGAAAACAGCTACTCAGAGTCTGGTAAATTTTATGGCCTATCATTCCATTTCCGCCTAAGATCAATATTCTCATTTGTAATTTGTTAAATATCAGAATTAGGTTTTTTACCAGTGTAACCTATTCTGACAAGAAGGGCAAGCAATTCTTCCTGGGTCAATTTTATAGTATTGTGCGAATTATAATCTTCAATATTCGCAATACTGCCTTTTCCTTCAGTAAAATATTTATTATAATTAAGATCACGATTATCGGCAGCTATTCTAAAAAAATCTCCTAGATCTTCCGCTGCCATTAATTCTTCTTTGGTCAACAATGTTTCATATAATTTTTCAGCATGCCTTGCTCCTATCACATTTATTTCCCTCTCATATTTATAAATAATTTTCATAGCTTCGGCAAGTTCACCAATAGTTGATGCAGGTGCTTTTTGTACAAAAATATCCCCTGATTTCCCATTTATAAAGGCAAATAATACGAGTTCCACTGCATCTTCAAGCGTCATCATAAAACGAGTCATCATAGGATCTGTAACTGTCATTGGTAAATTTTTCATAATTTGATCATGAAACAAAGGAATAACAGAGCCCCTTGAAGCCATCACATTCCCATAGCGTGTTCCAACAAGTATTGTTTTGCCAGAAGTTCTTGATTTTGCCACCATTATTTTCTCCATCATTGCCTTTGACACTCCCATTGCATTGATAGGATAAACCGCCTTATCTGTACTTAAGCAGATGGCTTTTTTCACACCCTGAGAAATAGCTGCATTAAGTACATTTTCCGTGCCAAGAATATTTGTTTTTACTGCTTCCATAGGATAAAACTCACAGGAAGGGACTTGTTTTAATGCGGCTGCATGAAAAACATAATCAACACCCATCATAGCAGATTTGATGCTATTATAATCTCTGACGTCACCTAAATAAAATTTAAGCTTTTCGTTATGGGATTTTTCACGCATATCATGCTGCTTTTTCTCATCTCGACTGAATATCCGAATTTCCTTGATATCTGAATTCAGGAATCGTTTGAGAACCGCATTTCCAAACGAACCCGTACCCCCAGTAATCAAAAGTATTTTATCTTTAAACATATTCTAAAATTTAACTCTTTTTACTCAGTGTAAAAAGAAAATCAAAAGTCTTATCAGCACATATTTCCCAACTATACTTTTTTGCATTGGCAAAAGATGTGGTAGCAAGTTTGTTTCTTTGTCCTGGGTCTTTCAGCATTTTCTCAACTACCTTTTCAATCTCGTTAGTATTGGCTGGATTAAAATATAAGCCTGCATTTTCCAAGAATTCAGGCATCGGCCTACTGGAAGAACTGGCTATTGGCAATCCAGAGGCCATAGCTTCTATAAGAATATTAGGCATGTTTTCACATGATGATGCGAATATAAATATATTACTCGAATGATAATATTTAGCTACTTCTGTGAGCCCTACTTTTTGTTCCCATGTAATAAATTCATTATTTGGGTCAACCGCTATTATTTGTTTTGATAAAAGGTTCCCCACTTCTTTTTGTCCAATACCCCCTACTAATTTCAATGCAATTGGAAATCCTTTATCTTTCAAACGAGCTACCGCTTCAACAACATTAATCTGGTGCTTATAGTGGAACACAGTGGAAACATATAACAATATTAATGGGTTTTCCGAGCTATAACTATTTATTTGTCTTTGTATAACTGGACGCCTAATGAATATTTTAGATATTCCATGATGAATTATGGCCGTTTTTATTTGGCTGTAATCAACATAATTCCTTATGGCTTCCTTAGCATATTGAGATATGAATATAAGCCCTTGAGAATTACGAAAAGAGGTACGTTGAATGAAAAAAAGCAATATAAATTTTAAGCGATACCACGAAAAACCAAATCTTTTTTGCTCTTTCTTATCAAAAACGAGCATATTTCTTGACATGGTTGCATATGGCCTGAATTTACCTAAATATGTGCCAAATGGATTAAATAATACATCAATCTTACTTTTAAATTGACCTTCTCTATAGAATAATTGCCATAAAGTTCTATGTAAAAGCCCTTTATTCAAAAGCTTATGCGAAAACTTAACAACGTATTCAGAATCTGGTATCTGATCAAGTATTTGTTGATTTCCCCAAATTAATATTTTAGAAAACCCATGTTTAGATAGATCGAAACAACTAAGAATTTCAATGAGATGTCTCCTCCCTCCCCCTGAACCCATTGTTGATGCATCAATCCCTAAATTCATATCTAATTTAAAATTTTATTTTTATTATTCTTTAACTACCCGTTACTACTTGGACTCATTCATTAATACTATTTTTATTACTACAAAATCCATTTTTCAAACCATTTTCCAAAAATGGCAAGTTTAATTCGATATAAATCTGACATATAATTTTTCTTATTTAACTTGAACAGGTTGATGTAAAAATCATGTATTCCAGGACTTATTTCTTTGAGGTAATGTGTATAATTTATGAATTGATCAGTATTAATGGTACGGTCAAGCCATGTATGAATAGGTGGAGTAAATCCCATTTTATTTCTCGATATTATCTCCCTGGGAACAACGTCCTTAATGATCTCTCTCATTAATATTTTATTATTGTAAAAGCCCACTTTTAATCTATTAGGGATCCTTTGAGCATATTCAACAAACCGATAATCTAGAAAAGGGCTTCTTACTTCAATTGAATTTGCCATTGATGTCTTGTCAACTTTTACAAGAAAATTATCTGGTAATGTATTGGACAAAAGGTCATAAATACGCAGAGCCTCGGACAAATCATTATTGGCAAGGTCTAGTGCCTCTTTCATTTTTTGAGATGACCATGCTTTGTACACTTCTGGTTTATATCGGCTCTCTGCAAACAATTCACTATGAAAATCTTTTTTCTCAGTGAAGGACAGGCGTAATACCTCATTTATTTTTCCAACTTTACTTTCATGTTTAACCCCTTTTGTTGCTTTGAAGAGAAGCTGACGAGAAAAAAATGGAAGTTTTCTGATCTTTTCAAGTAGAAATCCAGTATTGTAAATTGGATAGCCTCCGAAAATTTCATCACCCCCATCACCACTCAACACTACCTTGACCTCTTTTGAAGCTATTCCACATACTGAATAACTCGGGAAAGAAGAATAATCCCCAAAAGGCTCATCAAAAATACTTGCGTATGATGACCATGTATTTCTAAAGTCATCTTCTTTGTAAATATGATGATGATGTTGAGAATTAAAATGATCTTTTGCCAAATAGATATAATGAGACTCATCATATTTTTTTTCGTCAAACCCAATAGAAAATGTATGCAGTTTGGTGAGATCAGTAAAATGTCTCATTTCTCCAACAACAGTTGAACTGTCCAATCCTCCACTTAAAAAAGCTCCAACAGGCACGTCGCTTCTCATACGAAGTTTAACAGAATCTTTGATAAGGTCCTTTCCTTCTTCAACCAACTGGGCATTAGAATTATCTTTTTGTTTTGCAGGGGCCCGATAATACTTGTACTTCTTACTTATCTTCTGATCTTGTAAATTATATATTAAATTGGAGCCTGCCTCGAGTTTAAAAACGTTATCATAAATAGTCGTGGGGGCCGGGATATATCCCAAAGAGAAATAGAGCTCTACCGCTTCTTGATTAATGTTGGCCAACGTATTAATTTGAAGCGCTTCATGCCTTAATATACCTTTTAATTCCGAGCTAAACACAAATTTTTCACTCTTTTGATAATAATAAAATGGCTTTACGCCTAAACGATCCCTAGAGCAAAAAAGTGTTCTATTATCAATATCATACAAACAAAAAGCCCACATACCGTTAAATTCATTCACCGCTTCTTCCCCCCATTCAAGGTACGCTGCCATAATAACTTCTGTATCGGAAGCATTTGAAAAGCAATGGCCTAACCCTATTAGGCGTTGTTTTAATTCAATATAGTTATAGATCTCCCCATTGAAAACAATAGAAACTTTTCTCCCCAAATACGAATAAAACATCGGCTGGGAAGCCTCTTTGCTGAGGTCTATAATAGATAGACGTGCATGCCCTAAACTGACATTTTCATCCAAATATTCAGAAAGCCCATCTGGACCCCGATGAGCAATTGATTTGTTCATTTCAATGATAAGAGCTTTATCTTTAAATGAAAATCCATTGATGCCACACATACGTTTATCTAATTAAAGTGTTTGTTGACTCGAGAATGTTTTTTCTACCTTAATGCTTCAAGGGTATATTTCAACCCTTCCTCGCAATGAACCTCAGGGTGATATCCTATTAATTTTTCAGCCTTTTTAATGCTTGCAAGACTATATTTTATATCCCCCACTCTCTCTTCTAAAAATATAGGCTCTAAATTTATACTTTCCATTTTAATAAGGTATTCCCAAATTTCAAGTAAGGATGTTTGTTTGCCGCAGGCGATATTTATCACTTCATGCTGCTTTATGGTTGCTCCAGCAAGCATCCCTTTAACATTCGCCTGTATCGCATTTTCAACATAAGTAAAATCACGAGCAGTACTCCCGTCACCAAATATTTTCGCCCTTTCATTTTTCAATACGGCCGTCGCAAATAAAGGTATGACGGCGGCATACGGATTATTCGGATCTTGTTTAGGTCCGTAAATATTAAAATACCTGAGCCCTAAAGTATGAAAGTTGTAAGATTTAGAAAATACTTCACCATAAAGTTCATTAACGAGTTTCGTTACTGCATATGGTGATAACGGCCGGCCCTCAGAACCTTCAACTTTTGGCGAACTCGTGCTGTCTCCATAAGTAGAAGATGACGCGGCATAAACCATTTTTTTGAGACAGCTAGAATCTTTAGCGGCAATAAGCATATTTAAAAACCCATCGATATTTGCCTTATTGGTAGCTATAGGATCCTTGATAGACCGCGGAACACTCCCAAGAGCGGCCTGATGACTGATGAAATCCATATCTTTCACTGATTTTTTGCAGGTCGAAATATTGGAAATATCGCCTTCTATAAATTCAAACCTTTCCTTATTTTCAAGAAATGGCTCTATATTAGCATAGCTTCCATTCGATAAATTATCAAGTACTCTTACCCGGCCTGCATTATTTTTAAGCAGATATTGTACCAGATTTGATCCTATAAAACCCGCTCCTCCTGTGACCAAAAAGTTATAGTTTTCTAAACTTTCTTTGTGAAATATATTATTTCTCATTACACATTATTTTTACAAACCACCATCTATCGTTTCACGGCTCAAAATGCCTTTAATATCGTAAATCACCGATTGTTCCTTTTTTAATTGACTCAAATCCATTTGAACAAATGGCTTGTGTGCCACTGCTAATATTATTGCATCATAATTCTTATCTACTCCCTGAATAGACCTTAATAAAACTTTGCCGGTCGATTGTTTAACCTCTGCTGGATCTGCATAAGGGTCTAAAATGGTAACTTTAGCCTCAAATCTTTCCAATACTTGTATAATATCAACTACTCTAGAATTCCTGATATCTGGACAATTCTCTTTAAATGTTACACCCATTATGAGAATTTTTGCTCCTTTTACCCGTAAATCTTTTTTAATCATTAAACGAATAACCTCCATTGCCACATAATCTCCCATACTGTCATTCATTCTTCTTCCTGACAAAATAATTTCAGGGTGATAACCTAATTCCTGTGCTTTTTGTGCCAAGTAGTAAGGGTCTACACCTATGCAATGCCCTCCTACCAGTCCGGGTTTAAACTTGAGAAAATTCCATTTGGTTTCAGCAGCCTCGAGTACATCACTTGTCCTAATACCCATTTTATTGAATATTTTAGAAAGCTCATTTATAAAAGCAATATTGATGTCACGTTGGGAATTTTCTATAACTTTCGCTGCTTCCGCTACTTTGATAGAAGGAGCGAGGTGTGTCCCTGCAATGACAATTGATTTATAAAGTTCATCTATTTTTTTTGCTATTGCAGGCGTTGAACCTGAGGTAACTTTTTTAATATTAGTAACAGTATGTTCTTTATCCCCTGGATTAATTCTCTCTGGAGAATATCCACAAAAAAAATCTGCATTAAATGTAAGGCCTGATATTTTCTCAAGAATAGGGGCACATTCATCTTCAGTGACACCAGGATATACCGTTGACTCGTATATGACGATATCCCCCTTCTTCAAAAACTTTCCTATCAACTCACTTGCTTTATATAATGGTGTAAGATCTGGCTTGTTATTTTTATCAATCGGAGTAGGTACAGTTACAATATAATAATTGCTTTTCTGTAACTCCTTAATGTTATCGGTAACGAAAAGACCTTTTCCCGATATGCTTTTTACTAATACTTTCTCAAGGTCTACTGATTCTATTTCACTTGTTTTATCAAATCCTTTTTCAATCTCCTTTATGCGTTCAGCATTGATATCATAACCTACAGTAAAATATTTTTTTGCAAACTCCGCAGCTAGCGGTAGCCCAACATATCCCAATCCAACTACTGCTATTCTAATATCTGATAATTTCAACTGATTTCTAATTTTTGAAGTTTCGCTCCAATCCATTTTTCCACTTTAACTAATAATATATCAACTATCGGAAATGATCACTTTTTTTATTTATTTCTATTTCATTCAATAAAAAAAGAAAAAAGATAAAACAAATATTCATCGTCATCGTATGGTACCAACTTCCTTTAGCAGAGTGGATTACAAAATATGTCATTATAAGGCCAAAGCCTTTAACCAAGCCTTTCTTGGTAATGGATCGCAATGATAAAGATAAAATCAAACAAACATACAATAAAATACTTATCAAAAATTTGAGTTCTTCAAAACTGTTTGTGAGCATAAAAATATTGATGCTACTCAAGCTAGACTCTGTTAGTTTACTTTCAATAATATCTACACCTAGCTGAGATTCTTTAAATGAATTATAAGTATCAAATAAGTATGATCCAGAAATTATAAGTATTAAAAATATTAAGATTTTTTTCCATAATTGTGTTGAGTGATTTATCACAGAATAAATCAAATAAAGAACTAATAAAGCCGCCATTGATGCTACAGAAAAGCAGCATATTAAAAAAAATATAATTCCCAACCCAAAAACAAAGCGAGTTCTCTTGGTAAATAATTCTTCGATGAGTAGTAGAATTAACGCTGGTGTTACAAAAAAAGCAGCAAATGTGGGTTCATAAGACCATCCCGCAGATCGATAAAAAGGAATGCCTAAAAAGTAATAAAGGGAACTGCCTTTAGTTAGTACTAATCCAAGCCCATAGGGTGCTGTAAATCCAAATTCTAAGTCCTCATCCCAAATAAATTTTCTATTTGTAAGGTCCGTAAGACTAACCTTAAAGTCATCTAAACTAATAAATTCTAAATTAACCAATAACGAAGCTAAGGTTCCACTGACGGACATTATAAAACAAAAAATAACATATCCCTTTAATAATTTAATGTGTTGTGCTCGGTTAGATCCCTTAAAAACAATTGCCAATAATCCTAAAGTCAGAAACTGTTTAAAGAGATTTTTAATCCCATCATCGTATGCTAGCATACAGCTGATTGATAAATACAATACAACGTAAAGTATAAACTTTGAGTTAAATGAAATTATTCGATCAAACGATAAATAAATTGATAAAATTAGAATCATCCCAGCTATGTTAATATAGGCTGGAGCAGGGAATAGACTAGGAATAATTAAAATTCCAATAGTCATAGCCCAAAGAAATGAAAGAGTAAATAATGACTTCATTAACTTCTTTTCTTTAGCAATATTTCTTTACCTTATAAATAATTAGATATTGAGATGGTATTAATGAACTTTACAATCATCTGATTTTTGACGGTTTTTTACACTCCAAAAGAAAATAATATTCTAGTAATTTTTTTAATAGTATTACTCGAGGCGTTCAACCAGATAGGGCCATTTATAGCCAGTCTCCCACCTAACCCTTTTTTAAAATTAAAAACCCCCATGTTTTCCCCAGGGTTGATCCCTCCACAATCAAAATGTGATTTCTCCTCGGAGTTAGCTGACTCTATTAATTTATATAATAACAAATAATTTGCATAAGTGTTTTTCGCTAATTCATCAGAGGCCGCTAGAAAATCAAGCACACTATCTTTGCCAAAAGCTCCTATTCTTACCGCTATTACCTTGTTTTCTAATCTTGCTTCAATTATTCTAAAATCATCACTTTCAATAAGAAGATCTTTTATGGAATCAGTATTAAGAGCCGCTCCAAACTTTTTTCTACTCATCAAATTTGAATAAAATCTTTCCATATCACCAAATGCCCGTTTTCGTTCAGTTACATCCGTAACCCAGTGATATGACAATTTTGAATTATTCAAAGCACGCTTAAGGTTACGCCGCCAATTTTTACTTAATCTCTCCTGACTGAGGGCTTTTTGATTTATATCAAGTACATAAGTATAGCTTTTAGTATTTAATATTGGTGTAAAATTACTTCTTAATAACCCAAGCTCTACATCTTGGGAAGATCTAGACTGATGATTTATAAATAAAATTGCTAGTTTTTTATTCAACACATATTCCACCATTAAAGATTCGAGTACTTTATGATAATTATTATCGCTAAGCTTTTTCAAATGGATGCCTCCTTGGATTAATAGGATATTAAATAATTTCAATTTAACCTTCTTCTGTAACTGGAAGCAGGCTACTAAAGTATCATCTTTTATATCCCAAACACAAATCCTACGAACATTCCATCCAATGCGCTGTTTATATTCCCCCCATAACCAAGAAGAATATACATCTGCTGTCTGAAGGCTATTTAGGTATTCTGCCCATTCATTTTTGTCATAAATCTCTTTAAAATACACCTCCTTTTCTGCCATATTAATTAATATTTTTTAAAAGTAGCTTTGAAAAATTGAAGCTTTGATGGATAGGCAAATAAATATACGTATGACGTAATTCCCATGCAATGGTATTAGAATTTTTATTTGACTTTACTTCTGGCGGAAGGTCCGGCCAAGTAAGGACAGGGATTCCATGTTTTTGAAAAAAATAATACGCTTTTGTTATCGCAATGGAATCCCCTCGATACGCTGCCAAATAAGGTGTCCACTTTTCCTTTGGTCCCCTATCGGAATTGAAAATTTTATTGTTCAATTCTGATCTACTACTAAAAAAATCTGCCCAGATTTCATGATTTCGTATCCGGACCAATGCAATTTTATCTATTTCCGAAGATAGCATAGCTAAAAGACGCATACCTAGTAAACTTTGTGCAGGTGGTTCAATTGTACTAGGAATATTATTGCTGTTTCCCCCTAAACTTTCAGCAAACAGAGCTTTGCTACCCTGTGAACGGATACCCATTTTTTGTAAACCTCTTTTAGTAATCCACATAAGCGACATAAATCGATTGATTTTTGCATAATCAACCATTCTTCTTTGAACTTCCTTTAATTGACCTGGCCAAGTAAGTGGATTATCAAATATAGACCCTGGCCCTATCGGCAACTGAGACGGGCCCGTAGGTCGTATAACAAGTATCGCTCCATCCGGTATAGGCAAATGCTTATGTGGACTATAAAGGATAAAATCTCCTAATTTACCAATGTTATCTACTGGTATTAAAGCGTGAGCTGCATCTTCCACCAGCCATGCACCAGAATCATGAGCAAATTTCACTGCAAAGTTGTATCGATTCGGCCTCCCGAAATAATGAACCAACAAAAAAATGTCTGGTGGGGAGTTAACAGCCAATATGTTGCACTCTTCTGAATCTGGCTCCATTGCTTCACTGACAGGATAAAAAATAAAATTTACCCCCACAGCGCGCAAAGGTGCTAAAGATGCATTGCAAAAAAAACTCGGTATCCAAATGGTTACTTCAGATTTAAAAGTGCTTTTTTTCCTCCATAAAGCGATTAGCGCAAGCGACCATGCCGACCTAGATAAGCGACCAGACAATTCATTCCCAAAATACCATGGCTTTTCAATGGTTTTTTCCCCCATTGGAAATAATGCCCTTACTAAGTGCTTCCATTTGGGTAATGGGGCATATGTGCTCAATAATCTCAATTGCTATTGTTCTTATACTTAATGTAATTACAACTAGCATCCCATAAATTAAGTTTGTCTCTAGATGACGAATAGTGAAAATCTGATGCCCCAAGCAAAAAAGATCCTAATAATGGGTTTTCAAAAACAGAATATTCTTGATTGGCCAAATTTTGAGTAGCTGCACCTTCACGGCATATAGCAAAACTTGAACCCTTTTTTAAATTATCACCACGCAAGCCAGAATAAACAAATTTAAACCGACGCTTTGCTATTGCCATTGCATCTATGCTAAAACTTCCTATATCTCCATATGGGTACGCAAAATGATCAATTGCTACTCCCAAATGACTAGACAATTTATCCGCACTTACTACAATTTCCTTCTTCAAAAGAAATTCTGACTTTATTGATGATAGCTTAGCATGGGTCATCGTATGTGCGCCTATGGTATGTCCTTGCTCTAATAGAGCTTCTAGATCGTTCCATCTCATATTTTCCCATCCTCTGGGAACCTCTTCGGTTTTCATGTAATCGTATATGTTTTTTGAGATAAACTCACGCGACAACTGTGGGTCCTCAATATCAACAAAATCAGATACTACAAAAAATAATGCTGATATTTTCATTGGATTCAAGACTTCTTCTGCTATAGACCTATTAGATAAAAACCCATCGTCAAAAGTTAACAACAGATTGTGCCCTTTAACTGGATAATTTCCAGAAATCATCTCACCAAACTGACTTGGTGTAACAAATCTATACCGCCTAGAGAGCCATCTCAACTGATCCTCAAATCGACCCTTATGATCTATTGGGGTATCGTGATAATTCAGGATTCGCAATGAATTAGAGGGAGCCAGACCCAATTTGGATCCAAAATTGGTTACCACCTTAAGTGGGTAATAGATGTATTTTAAAATTTGATGATGATATTGCATCTGCTTTACTTAGAAACCAAAAAAATGCGTTGACGTGCTATTAAGAATGCCAGAGATCTGATATGACTAAAGAAGACATCAAGCCGACCAATTAGACTACCTGGCCGTCCAGTGAATGTAAGTTTTAAATCCGGATGGAACAAGCATTCTGCAAAACCTTCAACAACTTTAGATGCAAAAATCTTCTCAATGATTTCCAATTGATGGTCATTCGCTCTTGCTAAATAAAAAGAGCCTTTTACCATGCCCTCACAGTGATAAGATTTACCTAAAATTTTATACACACTCCTATTTAAAGGAGTTTTATGCAAAGAATAATTAATAAAATAGCCCCTAGGTTTCAAAACCCTATGGGATTCTTTTATTGCTTTTGTAAAATCTGGAATGTGTTGGAAGGTTTGAACAGTCCATATACCATCAAAAATTCCTTCATTTGTTGTAGCAAATGGCAGAGCAGTCGCATCGGCATGCATCAGCGCAACCTGAGTACCTACAAGTGGCCCAAGAACATTCAACGCATGTGCAAGATTATTGCGAACAAAATCGATAATTAATACCCCAATGTCTGGACGGTTTTTTGCGATTCGCCTCCAATGCCAGCCCCAGCATCCACCTATATCAAGTATTATTGCCCCTTCAGGCATCTTTGCAATAAAACGGTCTACTTCCGAATCCATTACGGGTATCGAATGATTTTTAGCAATTATATTGAAGTAATCATCATAAATAATCTTTGCAATCCTTTCTCTAAGCACAACTTCATCTTTCTGAAGATCATTTATTTCTGGCGTTTTTGAAACGAAAATTCCATCTCCCTGCTCTACGCAATTTGTTTTAGAAAGTATAGATGCTAGCTTTGAATTCATTCTTAATTATTTTTCGATCTTTTTTATCTGATGATTTTATTATAAATATAGCTTAAAAACTGAATAGGATGAGAAAATAAAGCATTCAAAATAATTAGACAGGCTTGATAAAAATCTCCATCACTCAAAAGTTGCTTAATTTTTTGTACGTTTAGCATAGGTCTGAACTGATCCCATAATTGCTGAGAATTCTTATTGAATTCTTGAAGTTTAAAAACATGATGATGTAAGAGCGTTTCAAAATTTTTTATTTGTCGTAAAAGCTGGGCAGAATTATTTCCCGAATGAATTGTATATTCGCCTTGTACACTATCTATAAATTTGAACCTTGCTCCTTTAAGAGCCAAATGAAGCCATAAATCATAATCCTCAACAGCTATGTAGTTTTTTGACTCATTGAATAATAGTTTATGCTGTTTTAAAAAACCATGACGGATCAAAGTTGCAGAAGGGGATAATCTGTTTCCCTCCGTCAATAATACTTTATAAAAATTTTCTTGAAATGGCCCATGGCGTAAAATATTTTTCAATCCTGTTTTATTGTCAACCATCATCTCATGGGTACTAAATACGTCGTATTTATTATCTTGACAGGCAACTTTCATTACAATGTCAAGTTTATTCGGATACCAACAATCATCAGAATCAAGAAATGCAATCCAATCACCCTTTGCTTTTAAAATCCCCATATTTCGAGACATTCCAATTACTCCGGAATTATGGATTTTTAGCAGTTGTATTCGTCCATCATTAAGGCTTTTTATTACCTCCTCTGTATTATCTGATGAATGATTATCGACTACCAAAATCTCCCAATTTGTATAGGTCTGATCTAGAACTGACTGAATTGCCCTCCTTATGAAATGAGCATGGTTATAAGTAGGAATAACCACTGAAATTAATGCTTCCACTGAAATTAAATCTTTTTAGAAAAAAAAATTTGACAACCCTTTATCAGGTTCAATAATTCTTCCTCCCTATTATTGACTAAAGTAAATCCTGTTTGCTGCAATTTAGCTATTGAATATTTGAAGTCCTCCGTTTTATCAGATAAATCCGGCTCAACTCGTTTTAATTTAGGTCCAAAACCGACCACTTTTTTACTTAATTCCTGGATAAGGCATGCAAATTCCCAGATGGATGTAGACCAATCACCCCCAACATTGAACAAATTATCATTTCCAGATTGAATGGGCAATTTCAATAAATGCTCTATCGATCTACAAACATCGGTCATAGTTATAAAATCTCTTCGCTGTAATCCTGAAGAAGACAATTCCATCTCCCCAGAAATAGCAATTTGTCGGCAAAGATCATTGGCCAACAGCATCCAGCAATTAGCTCCTTTAGTGAGTGGTGCACCGAATGAATTAGAAAGGCGTATTACAATTCCTTCAATTTCATTTCTCATATTTGATGCCATAACCAAGTCTTCTCCAACCCGATGACTTGTAGCATAGGGATGTGATGAAGTTGTCAAAGATTTCTCAGTGATCGTTCCTTGAAGTGGTCCTCCATAAACATGGGCAGTAGAAAAATAAATAAACCTTTTGACTCCCATACGAACTGCAGCGGCTAATAACCGACCCGTCACGTAACCATTGATCTCAAGTGCCATTTCTGGGTCATTAGATGAATCGCTAGCATTTATTCCCGCCAGATGAATAATTATCTCTACTCCAGAACAGATAGCCATTAATTCTTCTGTTGAACTCCAAATCGTCTGGACAGATTTAAGGCCCCTTGGTAAGGTATTTTTTATCGGGAAACGGGAACCTATAATGATCTCATTATTACCAAAATTATGTAAATATTGAATAATTCTTCCTCCAAGATAACCCGTACCCCCGGTGATTAGTATTTTCATTTAATCTTCTTGTTTTCAATCCAAGAATATGGAATATAAGGATCATTAACATCGCGCAGCAAACTTTCTGATTGATTGTGTGGATGATCCGCACAGTTTACAATAAGTGCTGTCGTTTTGCTGATACAAGTAAAGCCGTACCAGATTCCTGGTGGTATTTTAACGCGCTGATATGCCTCTGGTCTGCCTAGGTCCAAAATCATTAGTTCACCTTGGGAATTAGTCTTTTTTCGATCATCAAAAATTACGAGCCTTATTTTTCCAACGGGTACCGCTATATTTTGGGTTTGAATAGTATGTTTTTTCCAAGCTTTAATGGCATGAGGCACTACTTCCGAGAAATAACATTCCCCAAATTGGATAAATTCATCTGCATCACAGCGAAGCATATGAAGAACCGATCCGCGATCATCAGCTATCTCTCGCAATGGAGTTATAGAGACATCTTTAATAGTTGTTTTTAATATGCCCATAATCAATTCGATGATTCCGACCATGCGCGACTTCTCTCAACTCCAAATTGTTCGTATTCTGATATTTGATCTAATGTAAGTGAATACATATCCCCGTATTTTCGATAGTAGGCCGCATACCAATCGCTTACCAAGTGAATGGTTTCAGGATAAAAAAGGTTAGATTCCCATTTAATATAAAACAATGCTTTATCACAATTGAGTTTGAGTAACCCTGCCTCGTGAAATGGAATATCTGCAGTTATCTTATATGCTTTATCAACATTATCAAAACCCCAATGCTTGGCTAGGTCATGCAGTAATTCAACCACTGTATGATTCTGTTCGGCACGTGGCCCAAAATTAAATGCTTCCCCGTGTAATTCCTTTTTTTGAGCGACGGCACTTCCAAGTGCCAAATAGCCACTTAAAGGTTCTAGTACGTGTTGCCAAGGCCTAGTGGCCTGAGGACTTCGTATCTCTACTATCCGCTTCTCAGACCAAGCACGCATACAATCAACCACTATGCGATCCTGCGCCCAATCGCCACCACCTATTACATTACCAGCCCTGCCAATGGCTAATTTCACAGGATGATCATTTTGAAAAAATGAATGAAAATAAGATTTGATGACTAGTTCGGCTGCACCTTTTGAACCACTATATACATCTTTACCTCCCAAATGATCTGTTTCACGATAGCCCCATATCCATTCAACATTGTCATAACACTTGTCACTGGTGATCATCACAGCAACACAAGCTTCAGTATGTTTCCTTAATGCTTCTAGTACATTCATGGTGCCCACTACGTTCGTCGTCATCGTATCACCCGGATCTGTGTAAGAAGTTGATACAATCGCCTGGGCGGCAAGATGAAAAACGAAATCTGGTTTTTCATCAGCAATAACCTGTGTCAGTTTTTTCAGATCCCGAATGTCAGCAATAATATGCTTTATATGTTTTTCTAAACCAATTTCACTAAACATGGAGGGATTAGTAGGCAGCCCTTTTGAGAAGCCGATTACTTTTGCCCCCAATTTCAGTAACCAGGCAGTTAACCAGGATCCCTTAAAACCAGTATGACCCGTTACTAAAACTGTTTTATTTTTATAAATATTTGAAAACATAATCAATTATCTTTTTATCCATGCTGCTTTACCTGTTTGCCAACTTTCCTGTAAATAATCACGATCTCGAATTGTATCCATACATTGCCAGAAGCCAGGATGTTTGTAAGCGATCAATTCTCCTTTTTTTGCCAACTCTTCAAGAGGTTCTCTTTCAAGAAAAGTAGTGTCATCTGTTAAAAAATCAAATATTTCAGGTTCAAAAACAAAAAAACCACCGTTAATCCAACCTTCTCCTGCTTGTGGCTTTTCTTGAAAATGAGATACTTTATCATCTTCAATAATTAACTCTCCAAATCTTACTGGTGGTCTCACTGCTGTAACTGTGGCTAGTTTGCCGTGTGCACGATGAAACTTAACTAAAGCCTCTATGTTTATGTCAGAAACACCGTCTCCATAGGTAAGCATGAAGGTTCCACTATCATGAAGAAAAGGTTGCAATCGCAGTAAGCGGCCTCCGGTCATAGTCAATGCGCCCGTATCAATCAATGACACATTCCAATCCTCAGAGGTAGGATGAGTATAATTGGTTTTACCACTTTTCAAATGTATGGATAAATTGCTCTGCCTCGCATGATAATTCAAAAAATAATCTTTAATGACTTCTCCTTTATATCCAAGTGCAAGAAAAAAATCATTAAAACCATACTGCTCATACATTTTCATGATATGCCAGAGTATAGGTTTGCCGCCAATTTCAACCATTGGTTTTGGTTTTAACTGCGTTTCTTCACTTAGTCTGGTTCCTAGCCCACCACATAGTAAAACTGTTTTCATAAAATCGCTTTTTTGTACATTTTATTATAATACATTTCCGTTTTGTCCACACGCACTGAATCTAAATAGATTTTAATTGAACCTATTTAAAGAAATTAATTTTTCATCACAGTATTTTCTGCCATCTCTTAAAGTTTAGGACAACCATAATGTAATTGTTCATATAATGATTTCTCTCACCTCTAACATTATCGAATTAATTATTAAGGCTTGTTAGTGCTCTATAAATTTTCCTACATTCATTTCAATATCATTTCTGAAAGCTCCCGAAGTGCTCCATTTCCACCTCCTGATTTTAATACAATATCTACTTCATTTAAAACTTCGGAAACTGCATCTGCCACAGCAACAGAACATCCAACTACTTGAATACATTCAAGATCATTGATGTCATTTCCTATGTAGATAACATTTTCTAGTTCAATACCCCGTGATTTTGTCCAAGTTAAAAGAGCCGGTAATTTATTCGAAATATTGTGCTGCACCTCAATTCCTAATTTCTTACATCTTTCCTTAACAACTGGATTGATTTCCTTGGATAATACAAATAATGGAATCCCCTTTTCTTTCAACATGGACAAACCCATTCCATCTCCCCTATGACAGCGTACGGACTCTCTTCCGTCTTCCATGACATAAACTGAATTATCAGTGAATACCCCATCAAAATCCATGATAACTGCCCCAATATTCTCAGGCAGTTTTCTCATAGTCTTTGACAAATTCATTCTTTTCAATGCTGCACTGGCCAACTCAAAATCATGCGGCTCATCTATCTCAAGGCATCTCTCTGCTGGCATCTCATAAATTGCTGTTTTACCAAAAAACCGATGTTTACTATTTAAAAACTCTTTTGTTTTAAAAACATAAATAGCCCCGTTCTCAAGAAACTGTGCCTCACGATCCTGCCTCATTTGCCTAAAATTCTTAGCATGATTAACCCCCTCGGCATTTTCATTTATCCCCTTTTTCCAGATAAAATGATAAAATCGGGATGCTGAAAAAGCTGAATCTGCACGTTGGTTATTCAATATTGAGACGGATCCATCAATATCTTCAGGCAATGTCAATGGTGAAGTACACTGAAGAAAGACAACAAGGTCCGGTGTGTAGTTATTCTTGTTCTTTAATTCGGTTAAGACATGAATTAACGCATCCTCAGATGACACTTTGTCCCCACTTATCTCTGTTGGTCTCATGCATACTTCAGATCCAGAAGCTCGTGAAGCTCTTGCAATAATTTCATCATCTGTTGAAACGATTACTCGAGTTATAAATTTAGAATCAAGAGCCGCCCTGATCGTATAATGAATCAATGGTTTGCCTAATAGCGGCTTTATATTCTTTCCAGGAATTCCTTTTGACCCACCTCTAGCTGGTATAATTGCTAATATTTGAAAAGACATATGATTTGCTTTTATTTCATAATAATACCTTATAAAAATTACTACACCTGCTCCATTATTGATTTCTCGAATACTGAAATGGCATCAATCAACCGTTTATTTTCATCTGGGATTCGTACTGCAAGTCTATAATATCTGTGCTCTGGCTCTGAAAATTTATCGGTAACCTCTTTTATGTAAATGCTATCTTTTACAAGAAGGTATTGAACGAGCCTTTTAATTTCATCATTATCTTTCGTTTGAATTAAAATAAAATCTCCCCCCGAAGGAAAAACTTGCTCTACTATGCGAAGTTTTTGCAATGACTTTGAAAATTCTTCTCTATCTGACTTTGTTCTTTCAAATGAATTAGATAGGGCTCGCTTGTTTTTGAGTATAATTTCCAGATAAAATTCTGCCATGGAATTAAGATTCCAGATTGGGATCTGGCTCGACATTTTTTTATGTAAATTCAAATCACATGTGTAAACAAATCCCAATCTGATTCCAGGAAGTCCATAATTCTTGCTCATACTCCTCAAAACCAAAACATTTTTTGCCCCGTCCTTTTCAAGGAAATCAAGAATCGATTTCTCATTCGTAAATTCAATAAACGATTCATCCAAAATAAAAAGTTTTTCTGGATATTCATTGATGAGTGCAATAACCCAGTCTGTTGAAATCACTGTTCCAGAAGGATTATTGGGATTTACAAAAACAATTATTTCATTTCCGGATATCTTCCCCTCTATTTCTTTTCTATTAACACCCACCCTATCATCGTAAGTTTCTATTTTATCAAATATTCTCTGATATTCACCAAATGTTGGATCGGGCAGTAGTGCTTTCCTTCCTTTCAATAGTTCTGATATTATAGGATAAATTTGAGATGCTCCATTTAATGCAATCAATCTTTCTTCCTTACATTGCAAGACGTAAGATAATTTACGGTTAAGATGATTTTGTTTAGATCCATAATTAGTCAAAAGTCCTGATAAGTTATTCTTAAGTTCAGCAATCATTGATTTCGTAGGGAAATACATATTTCTTATAAAACAAAAATCTAATACCTCATAATTCCAATAACCACCAAAGCTTTCTTCTAGCATGGCTAATCGGTTTTGCTTATCGAAGGAAAACTCTGCCCCAAGTAAATCGTTAGGATCATCTACTTCTACCCATTTTTCATTATCGATTATTTCACAAAAAATAACTTGCCGCTGCATATAAATAAGTATTCCTAAAATTAGCTCATAGTAACAATTGTCATCAATAGCCTTCGCATAATAAACCAGCAGTTTTTTAAACTCATTATTACAGAATTCTTTTGAAAATTTGTAAATATTCAGCGTTTTATATTTATCAAATAAGTCAAATTTTTCATCTTGCAAATGGGGTGGATATATACTGACAATCCTGTTTCCAGATATCTTCACTACCGTTCCATCTAAACCTGTTTTGTACGCACTGACCAATGCCACATTATCATAGGGAGATGTGATGGCCCGCTCTATCACATCAGGAGTATAGATAAGATCTGATTCAATCAAAAGGATATCATCATCTAGTGAAATCTGATCAAACGCCAAGGCAAGAGAGAATATATTATTAGTTTCTCGGTACCTATCATTGTGAATAAACTCAAATTCAACGTTCTCGAAATTAATGCGTAAGTGATCTGTAAGCTCTTCTGAACGGTAACCCGTAACAATTACAATCTTATTAACCCCGTTCTGGATAAGCGATGAAACAATTCGATCCATAATAGCTTCTCCATTTACTTTAAGTAATGTTTTATGCGTATTATCGGTTAAAGGGCTCATCCGATTACCAAAGCCGGCTGCTAGTATTAAACCTTTCATAAATACTTTTGTTATTTCAACTTAGTTTTTTCTAGCCAAAAGACATATTCTCTGGAATAGAATAATTGAACATCATTTCCCAAAAAAATGGTCTTCTGGCAATTTGGGCGCTTTTTCATCAAAAAAAAGCTTGTTATATGCATTTTCAATATACCCTTCTTCTGCCAATTTCCAAAGGTTATAAGTTATCACCGGAAAATAAAGGACCCCGCCGAGTATTATTAATATAACCCTGAAATCAAAACCAGGAATTACATAAAAAATTTGTGCTATCGATAATAACGGCAAACTGTACATTAAATAGGTTTCGTGAAAGATAAGTGTTGAAACATTTCTACAAATACGATAGAAAAAAGATGGTTTTACAGGTTTATAATCAACTTGTATGGGCTTATCAGCCAAGCCTTTAACACGCTGTTGTTGGTAATGCATAGAGATAGAGAACCAGCCTACGGCATATCTGTCTAACTGTAATGCAACTGCTACAACGGTAAGTACCCCAAAGGGAACAATCCAAATTCCAGTAATCATTAAGGCTCCGGCAAATATTCCTGAGAAATAACCAAGCGCAGAGATGGCATGTATCGACCAATCTACATACTGACCCCCAATACTTGATTTATTATTGAAACGAGCAACTCCTCCATCAACATAGTCAAGCATATAATAAGTCATATATCCAAATGAACCTAGAACAACAATTATTGGGTCCTCACTTGCCATCATGGCTCCTCCAGTCATGGCAATTACTCCTGATAAAACGGATACTGCATTTCCACTCCATCCAAATTTCACAAATACGTATACAAAAAAAACAGAAATTGGGGACCAAAATCTATCATTTAGTCCTTCATAAGAAAAAAATCTGCCTGCAGCACATCGATCACGAACTTCTTGTAATGTTACCTTAACCATACTAACTACTACTTAAACATAATTTTAAAAAATTTCCCCAATCAGCTTCCCAATCAGCTGATGAAAATGCAAAGTTATCACAACATTTTTCTCTCACCTCTTGAACTTCATCATTTAACCACCATTTTTCAATATCATCCCCAATTTCATTTAGAAATCGTGCCGCTGAACCTGGTGTATCATGCAAGATCCCCACTTTACGAAGTTGATCCATCATTGGCCTTGCCTCAGAACGTATTTCATATTTTCCTGGATCGAAAAAAACCAAAGTTGGAAAATTTGCCGCGAGGGTTTCTAGAAATACTGTGGCATTATAGGTGCTTACAGAAATTCGGCAGCTCTCAAGTCGTTTAATCAACGATATCCCTCCTGAACTTTCTATTACTCCTCCAATACCAGCTGCATGAAAACGGTCATTTATATCCCACCCAAATTGTCCGGTATCTGTTCGTATCCTAAGCGAGTTTAGCATATCAGAACTTAATATTTTGACAAATCGAATCTGTTCTTCTATGTAATCCAACATCTGGCCCGCAACAGTGACGCTGAAATGACAATAAAAATAGCGCGGGTAAGATGCCGTTGTCATTAAAATATTTCCTGACTTATTATATTTTACCTCCCCGGAATTAAGTTTAAGGGCAGGCATTGGAACTACATTGGAATATTCCTTACTCTTCCATCCCCAGGAAGCAAACTTATCGGCGATTTTCAACTGATGATCCTCTGTTTGATTAAGCAGCCCAATGCCATAATGCCCTCCATGTTGTTCTAATATCAATGGTTTGTTATTTTCAACATGATGTGCCGCCCAAATCTTAAAACCATCATCAGCCTGGTATGCATTGGCTGTTAAAATTAATTTAGGACTCTTTGGGAATCGAGACAAGCTTTTTTTCTGAAGAGTAGAAAAATTTTCAATATAAGCGTAGGGTATTAATGCAGCGATGAGCTTATTTAATAATTGATCAAAGGGCGTCTCAGGTAGATTAAAAATCAGAGAAGCTCTCTTTCCGTCGTCTCTAATCTTATCGTTAATTCTTACATTAGGCGAACTTACATAAGGAAGCTGCCCGAGCGTCTTTTGAAAATTTATTAGTTTAGCGAGGGGTGTATTTGCCGCAACTATAACAATCTTATTAAAACTTGATGGTAAAAAATTAAGATAGGATTCCAAAAATCGTTTTACAAGTTTTCGAAATGGGTTTTGAACTACTTCTGCTTTCTTTCTTGGCGTAATTTGGGAGCTAAGTTTCTCAAAAGTTATTCCACTATTTATAATGCACTCAGAAAAAATGATGTGATTCCATGGGTCATCTCTAAACTGATCATAAAACTCCTGAAAGTCTGTGGGAGTCCAATCATTGAGGTTGTAAGTATGTATTCTAGTACCACTTATAGCATTAGTCTCTGAAACAGTTCTAATTAATTCATACCTATCAAAAACCGCATCAATAAAAAATCGAAGCCAGGGTCCGATAATAATTCTCCAATAACGGGTCTCAGTTGATACCCCATGCAGATTACCCAACTGTATGCTTAAATCGGCTAGTTTTTGCTCATATAATTTTCCAAGATCTCGATAATCTCTTTCATATTTATCCCGATCATCCCAGTGGTAGGGATGTATTGCAATGTCTAATCCACTCGAAATGTCTCTACGACTAAATAATCTGCACCATTCGCCTAGAAATAATAAGGGTTGTTTGAGATCCCAAGTAGTTTCGTCAGGTGTGGTAACAAGAAAACGTTTGTTATTCGGTTTTGACACTTTTTATTTATTATGGTAATTCAACTCGTTTAAATATTATTTTTTAATCAGTTTATATGGAACTTTCTGAAGATCTATTACTCCTGTATTATCTCTTCAATCTTTTCTTTAATGATTTTATGAGCCTTTTTCTCCTTTGAAGAGGCCATATAATATTCTTTTATACTTTTATACTTCTTGTCATATTCCCCTTGAGGCATAGCCAAAATATCATCTATTTTTTGTGAAAATAGATTCAACTGGCTTTCTGTAATAACAACCGCTTCATCAAAATCTCTGTGATATTCATTACTCCCTGAAAAATTGAGAAAAAAAGATTTTTTCCCTATACCCATACCTTCGATTAGTGCTGTAGAGAGTAGAGACAAGATCAATTCACTGGCCTGCATTGTCGGATAAATATTTCTTTTTTGAAAATTCGTTTCTATTATTTCTGCTGATTCTCCATAAATGTTTTTGAAATAATTTTCCTCATCTAAACCCAATTCTGGAATATACCAATGGTCTCCTCCGTTCTCACTTCTTAAAATAATTGCTGCTCTATGATTTCTGCTTAACAAATATTTAGCTAGTAACTTATCCATGGTACGCATCATGCGCATAGTCTCAGCTACCTCTTGAGTAAAGCCAATATTTCCTCTCCAGCACGAAACGATTAAAATGTCATATTTGGAAATAACCTTTTTTTGATTTTTCGAATGGAGACTAGATAAGAGGGAGCCAACAGGATGATAATTTTCTACACTGTATTTAAGTTCCCTAAAAAGATTTTTTTCATGAGCCCCAAAACACAAATAATGCTGTAAAAAAAAGCTATTAGTCCCTTTGGATGTACATGAGAGTCTTAGCCCATTCTGTATTGCAATAAATGGATAGATCTTACAGTTTTTGGATAGCCAGTGAAAATCTGGGCTATTATCAATCATCGTAATAATTGCTTTTGGATTGATCCTCTTAAAACAAACCAAAAAATAGATCATTTTAAGTTGATTCAGAACCCTTTTAATAAACCCACTTTCCAAACTCTCTATGTCATTTAGTTTGATACTAGGAAGCATAAAAAGGAAGTTAAAAAATATCCATGGACTTATAAAAATATTTTCTGGTCGTGTTTTAAGTATATGAACACTAAACTTCACATCTATAACCTGTCGAACGTAGCTACTGTTGACCTCATCGAAGATTATCATATCAGCAGGGCTGGGATCTCCGAATATTAATTGACGTCTCCATAATTTCATTCTACTTCCTAATTTAAAGATGATAATTTCTCTTCCAGTGTAACTGAATTGCCCATCTATATTACCAAAGACGGCCCTGATATATATATTGCTTATAGGATGGCTAATGCGTATAACTTATTCTATTCTGAATTCCAATTTGAACACTATTTTTAACGATGCAAACAAGCATTTTAAAAAATTCTATTTATCCGAAAATACATGAATTCCATTTCCCCACATATCTGGATATGTTTTTATTTTTTTAAATCCACTTTTACAAATAACTTCTGCACAAACTGGATTATTATAAATAATATATTTCACCTCATTCAGCCTGTTTTGTTTATTAATTTTCTGCATTACTCTTTCCATTACTACTGCAGGAAAAGGATTGTACAAGTAGTAGAAATTATAATCATTATACCCTTTAAATTCAGTCGCATTGATGTTATAAACATTCGTGTTTTTAAAATGTAATTTTACAAAATTCGACTTAGCTATTTCTACTAGTTTTTCTGATAACTCCAGCACATCTACCCTTTCGAAAGGAAACTTGTTCATAACTCTCATTGCACTTCCCTTTGAGCAACCGATATCTAGAATTCTATCTTTATCACTGATCCCTAAATCTTGTAATAATTCCTTTAGAAATTTATTTCCGGAGGGAGACCCTTGAACCACTAAATTTTTGTCTAGGCCTAATTCTTTTACCGAAATAACTTTTGTTAAATCTAGTCCCATGAGCCTTTCGATTTTGATCGTTAACCTGTGATTTATACTTTGCCAAATTGTTGGCGTTTTTTTGTTCTTTTTAATCTGCAATTCTACAAGCTTTGATGTTTTTCTAATTTTTAATTTTCTCCCTAGCTATTCTTTCTAACATATTTCTATCCGTTTTCCCACTTGTCGTCACAGGAATAATTTCAATATGTAAAACCTTTTTAGGGAAAAAAATTCTTTCTAATTTCATCTCTGTGTTTGACCTAATACGCATTTCTTCTTTTTTATCAATATCTGAGGTAGTGAATCCCACTAAAAACTCAACTATTTGATTTATATCCTTAACGGGCACCACCACAATATCTTTTAGGGATGGATATGATCGCAAAACTGACTCAATCTCTCCAATTTCAACTCGACGACCAGCTAACTTAATCTGACTATCTCTTCTACCCAAGCACTCTAAATTACCATCACTATTGTAAAATCCTAAATCTCCTGATTTATACCATATTTCATCAGAGGAATCCCAACTGTATTTTTTAAATGCGAATTTTGTTTTTACTTTATTGTTGAGATATCCAGCACTAATTTGAGGGCCTTTATATACTATTTCACCAACTTGCTTATTCTTTAATCTATTTCCCTGCTCATCTATTAATGCTATTGTATGATCTTCAAAACAATTACCAATAGGTAAAATATTATTTTTAAATTTTTTGTTGACGTCTGAAGAAGTGTAACTAAATCTGGTCAACCAAATTGTAGCTTCAGTTGGGCCATATAAATTTTCTACTGTGCTGTTCGATGCTGCTTTTTTCCATTCATCTGCCAAATATTTTGGAAGAGGTTCGCCGCAAAATATACTAACCTTTATTGAGGGAAATGCGGTAGGTGTCAACAATCCCATTTTATTTAAAAAACTTACTTGCGTAGGTACCGAGCTCCAAAATTCAATTTTTTCCCTAACAATATACTCAGCTGGCATTAGCTGCTCATCCTCCGGCAAAACACATAATTGACCCCCATTCACCCAGGTGAAAAAAAGATCTGCTACAGAAAGATCAAAACTTAAATCGTATGTCTGTGATGCCTTAAAGCCTACTTCCATTTTATAAATTTTAAGCATATTTTTAATCCAGGTGCTTAAATTCAAGTGCGTCACCATTACTCCCTTAGGGGATCCTGTTGATCCTGAAGTGTACATGATGTAAGCAAGTCGATTGAATGAATTTCCAACTGGCTTATCCATTATTTCTATGTCATTTATTGAATTAATATATTTCCAAATATTTTTATCTTGGCCTTCTGAAATCCCTTCCGGTATAAAAATTTCTTCAACTGCAAGATGCTGGAGCTCTTCTTGGGATAAATCAAGTTTTATTAAATCTGTCTTATCTCCAACTATGAATCTTATTTTAGAATCTTTAAGAATTGATCGTATTTTTGATCTGTCATACTTTGTATTAACTGGAATATAATAACACCCCGCATATATTGTTGCCAAAATACCTATATATGGTGACATCTTTCTTTGCCCAACGACTGCGACTGCTTCATTATTAGCTCCGAATTTTCTCAAGATTGAGGCTAATTTGAGTGCTTTTTGATCTAATTGCTTGTACGTTAATACTCTATTTTTAATCTTAATGGCAACATTATCCGGAAATAAATTGCATAAATGATGAACATGGTCTGAAATAACTTTCATTATCCTTTTGAACTAGCATTTAATATTTCGTATAAATGTTTGATGGATCTGGCTTTCGAAACCTCTATTGGTTTCAACTGATATTTATATTTTTTAAAAATTTTGACAATTATATTCATATGGCTCAAGGAATCCCAAGACGGGGTGTTCTCCATATTTGATCCTTCTTCGATATTTTCTTCCTCAAGAATGGATTGAACTAAAGTAACTAACTCCATAATAGATACTGATTCTTTTAATTGATTTTGGACATCCTTAGATCTATCAAAATCCTCCTTCAACATGGCATAGCTCCACCCATCAACAAAAACACCTTTTTTACAATAGAAATCTCGCAGAATACCCTCTTTAATCATACCGCAGGCTAACAAAGAGGAAATAGTTCTTTTGTTGGTTATCATGGTCTGTCCATAAATTCTATTGAACTTCAATACTTCAAAGATATACTCCTTTAATGATTCTTGAATACTCAATATATACCCCAAGCCCCAAAGTTCAGGATCAACCGCATAACCCCATTCTAAAGATTTTCTTGAATGATTTATATTGACAATTGTACCGGTTCCGATAAGTCTGTTGTCTGATTTTCTTCTCACAAACCAATAGCATGCCTTTCTCCCTTCACCATGGTCATGCATGCGTTTAAATAATTCTTCCAGATATCTTCTTGTATCATCGATTGTCTTAAAGGGGTCAAATTCAAAAAATTCATACAATTTTTCATTTATCGAATATGCATGCATTTCTTCAAGAGAGGACATAGACAGGGCTTCGAAATAAATTTCTGCGTTTTTTGAATCCTGACCTGGGACAATTGTCTCCAAAATAGTATTTATCCCTTTCCCTTCCATTTTCTAAAAAATTTTATTTAAACCCGGTTTCATTTTATTTAGATATTTGTAATCATCTAAAATTGATAAGACATACTGTTTATCTATAAATTTGTAAAAAATACATATTTTAATGAAAAGATAAATACCAATCAACTTTATAATTATTTTTAATACAAAATGAATATCCTGAGCATATAAAAAATAGGCGGGAATTGTAAATGACATTAAAATAATGAACAATTTTAATAACTTCTTTTTGTTAATATCTAGGGGGAATACCTTCATTCCATAATAAAACAAAAATAATTGTGAAACTAATGAAGTCATTGCTGCTGCAATAGCAGCTCCCATCATTCCATAAATAGGAATTAACGTCACATTTAAAATGACATTTGTAATTCCGCTTGCAATTGTTCCTGGAATAAGAAACTTCATCTTTTTTACTACTGAAAGCTGCATGTTTGTTAAGTAACCCACAATAGCAAATAAGTAAAAGAAGATATAAATTGGTGTAATCCAAATGGCTTTATGATATTCTTCAGTTGTCAATATTTTTATTGCCTCTTCTGAGAAATAGGTTATACCTAACCCTAAAATCATGAAAAAAACTGCCATATAATAGAACTTTTCTACAATGTTTTTTTTCGAATCTTGCGTGTTTCTTGCTGATTCTGCTAACATAAATGCGTTCCAAGATTTAGAAACAGCATCCATAATCGTTTTTAATATATTTGCGAAAGACACTCCGACTGAATATTGTCCCAATGCAGCATTTCCCCGCGTGGTACTAACAATTGTTTTATCTAAATAATTTGATGATAATCCCAGCAACATAATCGGATAATAGGGAATGGCGTATTTAAATGACTTTTTTAACATCTTTAACGAAATTAAAAAAGAAAAGGTATTACTACATGACCTTAAAAGTAATACTAACGTTATTAATTGAGCCATAATGATTCCGTAAATTCTCCCCATGTATGATAGAGAATAGTATGACATAAAAAAAACAGAAAATGCAGTGTTTAACGAAATTAATAATATTGAAAATAATGCGTGCTCTTTAGCTTTTAATTGAGCTGTTAATAACGTCATTAAATACAACAAAAAATAATCTAAAAACCCACTAATTAAGGATAATTTAATTAGATAAGGATCAAGTTTCCCATCAAATATTTTCTCATAAAATAAGCTTGAAGCCAAAGAACATATCAAATAACATGAAAGGAAAGATATAATTATAAATAAAAAATTAGATGAGTTTAATTGCTTGAAAAGATTGATTTTTGAATATTCAAAATAAAACCTGTAGGTAGCATCATGCAAACTAAAATGGAAAAATCCGGTAACCAGTTTACCAAAAATTAAAAAAACGATCGTAATACCATATTCTTCAGGACTTAATAATCGCGTATAGATAGGAAGAGTGACTATCATTATTACGAATGACAAAACTGATGAGATCACATATAACCCTGCACCATCTATATATTTATTTGATTTTTTATTAGACTCAAATGACACTTCTTCCTCCGTCTATTACAATATTTTGCCCATTCATATATGCAGATGCATCTGAACATAAAAATTGAATGGCTCCTATATACTCATCTGGTTTTGCCATTCTTCCCATTGGAATTAATGAGCTTAATCGATCGACAAATTCCGAATCTTGATTTGTAAAGACCCCTCCAGGAGATAGTGCATTGGATCTTACTCCTTTATCTGCCCAATATGATGCTAGATAACGAGTTAAACCGATTAATCCTGCTTTTATAACCGAATATGTAACTGGCTTTACCGCTTGAAGATGTTCTTTAATTCCTTCTTGTCTATAAATTCTTTGATCTGGAGCAATTACGGATAAATCAGATGCTATGTTTAAAATCACTCCACCCTTACCATCTTTAGCCATGGCTGAACCAAAAATTTTGCTACAAAGGTATGCCCCTGTTAATCCAACTGATATTTCTAAATTCCATGTATCCAAAGAAAAGTTTTCTAATCGTGTTGTACTAATATCATTTTTTAATGACTCTTGTTTTGGGTTAATAGCAGCATTGTTGATGAGTATGTCTATCCTTAGATTATCTTTTTTCAACTTTTTAAAAACATTTATAATACTATCTTCTGAACCCACATCCATAAAATAATATTTTATATCTCCAAAATACTTTTTTAATTCTAACGATTTTTTTGCTCCGATTAATGCGTTTTCATCAATGTCAGTTAAAATTACGGTTGCTCCTATTTCAAGTAAGGCTAGAGCATGTTTTAGGCCGAGCAATCCACAAGCTCCAGTTATAAGAGCCCTTTTCCCCTTGAGGTCATAATTAGTTGTTCTATTATTAATATCACTCATAATATATTTGCCAATTTAAACGACTTGTATGGTCTCTACCTTTTTAGAATACATCGATCGCCGGGCAGATTCTACAACAGAAAGGGAATGACCCGCTGATTGAAGAGAATTTATAGAATCATTTATCTCCCAGCTGCTTATGAAATGTTCCGCCTGTGCTATAAACATAGAATCATTAGTAAAGTCAGGAGCCGTAAATTCCTCAGATGACCCTGAATTATGGTAATAGTCTAGTTTATTGGAATCCTCATTCCAAGACAAAGCACCTTCTGTCCCTGCAATGTGGAAGTGGCGCATCCGTTTTTTATGAACAAAGCAGAGCGTAATTTGTACAGAAAAATTATCATATAATAAACTCATCTGAATGGTATCCTCTACATCAATTTTTTCACTCCCTCTATTCCCTCCTGTACAATGTACAGCCTCTGGTAAGCCAAAAAACCAACACGCCAAATCTATTTCATGAATTTCAGTAAGTAATACGCCACCTCCAAGATCCTTTCTCGCCGCGTAAAGGGTTCTCCAATCTTCATATCCATGCCATGTAGTAACATCTGAGAACACAGTAAAAGATGCCACCATTGGCTTACCTATTTTTTCTGAATCAATAAGTTCCTTTGTTTTTATAATCAAAGGATGATAACGTCGCTGAAAAGAAATAAGAAATGGGAGCTTCTTTCTCAAAACTTCTTTACTAAAATGATTAAAATCTATCAAATTTTCCGCCCATGGTTTCTCAACTATGATCGCACTACCCGTCTCCATGGCAAGCATAAGAGGCTCACGGTGACACGATGTCGGGGTCGAAATAACTGTTAACGAAGGTTTATCTGCAAACGCTTCATTGATATCATCAAATATCTTCAACTCATAGACATCATTAATATTTTTGTTTTTATCAACCGTAAAATCAGAGCGTAAAAGTGGTGTTTTAGCTGTCCTACGAAATGCAGAAAACGAAGCTAGTGGGAGCAATTGTTTTAATATGCGTAAATGCCTTTGTCCCGCACCTCCTAAGCCTATAAATAATATTTTGTATGACTTCATTTCTTTAAGAAACTTTCTTGATAAAAAAAGGTAGTAAACTGCTTATTATGAGTTGCTGTTCGCGCAGGATTTTTTCCTCGATTAGTTTCAAAAGTATAAAGGCCATCATACTTAATTTCTGCAAGCGCATCAAATACTTCTTTAAAATTGACTAATCCTGTTCCGAGTATTACATTTTCATTTTTTGAATTTTTATCTTTAATATGCATATGACTAATACGTTTTCCCAACAAACGTATAT
>Ga0307998_1000139_pt1 | contig 41550 bp, 33 predicted proteins | sample Davwhametageno37_FD_203147 | JGI IMG/M metagenome (GOLD analysis project Ga0307998, IMG submission 203147) | Marine microbial communities from Davis Island wharf, Antarctic Ocean - #37 | ecosystem: Environmental > Aquatic > Marine > Unclassified | place: Antarctic Ocean: Davis Island wharf... | reverse complement strand
GATGATCTCTCAACAGGTGTATTTCTTTCTCCCTTACCTGGGCTGGTTTACCCAAAAAAAATAGATAGCGAACCACACCGGGTAATGAAAAAACAAGGTTACGCTGGCTTTCTTCTAAATGGACTAGAACATACGACGAGAGAAGCGGTTTCTTTACTTTTTTCTTTCGGTCCGAATAATATTTTAAAATAGTTATGGTAGGGCAGTAGTTTGTAATACCTATATCAGTAAGCTGCTGAGCTACTTTGAGCTCTTGCTGAGATTTTGTGTAAATAACAAACCATTTTTTCATATTTTTTCTACTTAAAAAAACCCCTTTAAAAGAATTATTAAAAAGGGGGTTAAATTTTTATCAAATATGTTTTATTCGTTAACAAGTACCAAAAGTACTTAATATATTTTAGAATTCAAAAATAATTTGAAAATTAAAAAAGTGAATGTTTTTGTATTAGTCTAATACATTGTAATTCAATTGGGTTTTATTCTTATTCTCTATCTACAATATTGATCAAAATTAGCTATCGCTTGACTGTATCCTGAATCCTTAGAGGTCTTTAAAAGCGGGCAAGCTCCGTTGGGATCTCCCAACTTAATAAAAATTAGCGCTTTAATATATTCACTTTTTCCATTTAGAGGATTCATCTCAGTGATCACTATATTAATTTGCTCTAAAGCTTTCCCAATGTTCCCTGAAAGATAATTTGAGGTAGCGGCATTTTCAAAGTAAGAAAACTCTAATGGATTTCTTTCCAGGGCTTTCTCGAAGTTTATCGCTGCATTTTTATAATCTGCTTGGTTAAAAAAAGTTAAGCCATCATTGGAAAAATTAACCGCTTCATTTACAGCAAATTGACCAATGGCAATAGATCTATAGAGTCCTTGTATGTTATTGTCTTGAGGGAATAAAGTAGCAGCATGTTTCGCTTTAGAAGTTAATATTTTATCTTTTGGAGGATATAGGCTTGATGCAACAGATAAATAGTTCCGCCAATTATTAATGTCGTTTTTGGAAACCATGGATTCATAGGCTTCCTCCAAACCTTTGCGATCTCTAGTTTGATTTATAATATTCATATAATGAGAAGCGTGTAAGGCGTTGTTTGGAAGCCCAAAAAAAGCTTTTTTAGCATAGACCGCTGCGCTGTCTAATTGTCCTTTTCCCATATAAATTTGACTTTTTAATAATTCGCTGTAAAATAAATAAGGATTCGCTTTTGTTCCTTGCTCCAATAGGGCAATTGCTTTATCATATTTTCCTGCATTAAAATAATACCGCGCTTTGATTGAATTAATAGGAATAGTGGTCACCGTAATATTGGGTATCTCTGGCACCAATGTATCTATTTGATTCATCGGCACGTTAAACTGGCTGGAATTAAAGTCTTGTAATAAAAACATTTGTCCCTTGAGGGATTTATATACGCTATTGGTAACATAGACGGATGGAACTATGGTAAGTAAGGCAATGCCTAGAAAGCAATAGTTTAAAATAGGCTTAGAATCAATTGGTTGTATCGATTGCAAATGTTTTTGGTAATAAAAATTAATCATTGCAAGAATCATCGTCCACACTACCAAAACCTGTGGACGTGCAATAGGGAAATTTAAATTGGCATCCACACTATAGACACCAAGGGCAGTGAGCATTAAAAATAAAAAGACTTTTTCTTCAATAGAAATGGAAGAAAAGCGAATCAATCGGTACACATAATAAACGGCCCAAAGAAATACCGCCAAATACAATAGGAACCCAATTATTCCCAATTCTGCTCCCAACTGAATAAAATCACTGTGGGCATGATAGGGTACTATATACCCTGAAATGTCTTTTGCATCATAATCTATAGATTTGAGTTTCCAATTCCCAAGTCCAACCCCAAAAATAGGGTTTGACGACATATGTGTTAACACATCTTCATAATACCGTAGACGCTGATTTACAGAGCCATCATTAGTGCCCAGAGAAATAGTAGATGCTCTTGCCATTGCATCCGCCCCTTTGTCTGACAAAAAGGTTTGGTTAATCCCTATGGCTAAAAGTAAAGGAATTAAAAAATAGGCAAACTGATACAGATGCTTTTTGTTTTTATCAGAAAAATACAGTGCGACACACAACACTAAAAAAGAAAGAAGTGCAAATCCTAGCGCTAAAAAAGATGCCCTACTTTGAATCATACTCAAACAAAGTATGGACAACATAACTAGACCACTTAGCCCAATTTTAACTAAAGATTTTGAGTGTTTATAAATAAGAAATAAAACAAAGGGAATTTTAATAGCTATTGAGAAGGCAGTAATATTCCTGTTGGCGGTAACTCCTTTTAAAGATCCACTGGAAATAATACCACTAGAATTAATCATTTGAAGAGCTTCATTAAGGACTGCATAGACCTCAATTGCTAGAATAGCTGTAATCACATATGAAACTAAGGTCTTTTTTTCCTTGAAATTATAAATGAAAATTCCCATTACTAAAAACATGACAAGGACATTTACTTGCCTGGTGATATTTACTAGAACTTCAATACTATTAATTGCATAGAAATAGGATAGCGCCGCCCAAACTATAAATCCAACATAGGTAAGGGATAAAGTACTGCTAAGAGTATGAGTAATGCGAATTGAAAACTGATTCCTAAAATAAAGTATATACCCTAAAGAAACTGTATTTAGAACACTCATTAAAAGCCATTGTGGCGCAATTTTATCAACAGCTTCCCAGTTGGGAACAAAGCCCAAGCATAAATAAGCAATTAAAAAAAAACTTGGGATAAAATTTGAGGTATCTAAGTTTTGATGAGAGGATTTTGGCATGGTTTTATTTATAATTTGCCTAAATTAAATAAAAAATCGCAGATTTTACTTTTTTAATGTCTTCTTGGAAAAGTATTATCTTTGGGAAATGGAAATTCCCTTCTCCTTTTTAATTATAGTATTAAGTGGATTGCTTACGTATTTTATTCAAAAAATATTTGTGTACTACAAAAGATTTGATGGATTCAACCATAGAAGTTCACATAAAACGTTAGCGACACGAACCGGGGGAGTTGGGGTTTTTATGACCTTATTCTTCGTATCTCTATACTTCTATTTTAATTCTATAGAACTCTTCGACTACTCCCTATTTATCCCTTTGGGAATTATGTTTATTGTTGGGGTTTATGATGACTTTTATAATGCCGATTTTAAATTAAAATTTTTATTACAAATCATTGTGGCAAAAATCATTATTGACCAGGGATATGCCATTACAAATTACCACGGCCTTTTTGGGCTTTATGAAGTGCCTTGGATCCTAGCTCAATTAAGTACTGTTTTTGTCTTTTTAGTAATTATTAATGCCATTAATTTTATAGATGGGATTGATGGCTTGGCCATTACAGAGGTCATTAAAACAATAATACTTATTGAATTTTTTAGTGCTTCTACCACAGTCTTATCACCTCTAGGTATGATGCTTGTCTTGTGTTTAATTCCACTCTATTATTTTAATTTTAAAAAATCGCAGAAAGTTTTTTTAGGAGATGGTGGTTCACTGCTTTTTGGAACCATCGTCTCTATTTATATCTTCTATGTTCTTGGTAATGAATATCAAATCAGGGAGGATTTTCAAATAAACAAAGTGTTATTTGCAGTTTTGATGATACTATATCCTTTGGTAGATTTATTGAGAGTATTTATTTTGAGGATTAAAGATGGTAAATCACCATTTACAGCTGATCAGAAGCATATTCATCATTATTTAATAAAATATCTAGGCAACCATTTCATTACAACAATGGCTATTTTATCTTTTGAATTTTTTTTATTATTAGTTTACTTCTCACATAAATTTATGTAGTAACTTTCTGCTAACTTAAAATTTAACCTAATAGATTCTTTAAAAAACTTACACGAATTAATAGAATCCTCTTTTTTTAAATAGGCTTTAGCAACTAAAAATTCAAATTTTCCATTATTGGGGTTAATTGAATCTGGTATAATTCGATACGTTTCTATTACATCAAGAAAATTATTTGATTTAAATGAAGAGGCCATGTTATTATAATAATTGTCTGGATTAATTGGAAAATTTTCAAACGCTTTCTTATAATTATTAGCCGCACCGATAAAATCGTTTTTAGCAAACATTTCAGAGGCCTCTGTTGAAGAGGCAAGAGATTCTTTATAATTTTTTTTTCCATACAGTATATAATATATAACTGTGTTTAATTCTTTATTATTAAATTCCTTATAACTATGGTATGTGTCTTTTGCTCGTCTTTTTATTAAATCACTATTAGTCTCATCCATAATTCCAAAAACAGCAGTAAAATAAAAATACAGCCATTTGTCTGATGTATCTTTATCTACATATTTGATGTAGAGGTCTAATATTTCTGAATTCATTGAAGATAAGCTGAGAGCCTTTAAATAATATATTAAGTGAGCTTGATTCCTTGGGAGTGATTCAAATCCGAGCTTTGCTGAATCAAACATTTTCGGTATATCACCTGTAGTTAAATAAGCTTCTGCTTTTTGAACTTCAGACAATTTTAATGGATCATATTCAATTGAATTAAGAATATCCAATGCTTCAACATATTTTTTGTCTTTCATTAAATATCTAGCTTTAATGCATTTTAAATGCATTGAGGTTACAGTAAAATTTGGGAAATCCACTTCCATATTCTCGAAATTCTTGAATCCCCAAGTTTTATTATTAAAATCAACTAATATTTGATATTGATCCACATATGAATTGTAAACCCTTAAATTTAAAATCCCTAAAACGGTTGTTAAGATTAACGAAATGAATAAAATAACTTTACTTTTCAAACTCATTGGTTCTATTTAATTCTGTTAATGCAATAATAAATGCCAATAAAACCATCATCATTGGTCTAGAATTTGGAAAATTAAGATTTGAATCGATAAATAATATAGATATAGCTATTATTAATGAAATCGATAAATAATAGTTTGAATCAATTCTTTTAATATTTATTATTAGAATAACTAAAAAAAGAAAGGCATATAAAAACATCCCTATAATTCCAATTTCTGTTCCGAATTGAAGAAAATCATTATGGAGATGATAGGGTACAACATAAGCTGGAATATAATTTTTATTGTACTCAATTCCTTTTGTTTTCCAATTTCCAAGACCTACGCCTTTAATCGGGTTATTTAAAATATGTTTTATTCCATGTGTGTAAAATCTGATTCTTTCACTGGTAGATGTATCTTCAGTATTAATACTAGTCAACCTATTTTGTGTTGATGCAGTATTGCTATTTCCTAAATATAAATTCGAAGCAAAAAATCCAAGAATTACTGCTAAACAAACTTTATTCAAAAAAATAATATTTTCTCTTTTTTTTAAATATGTTAAAATATAAACTAGTAATAAACTTAATATTAATCCAATCATTGAAGATCTGGCGCTAATAAATACAATAATTCCGGTGCCAATGAAAATTAGTAAAATAAATAAGGGCTCTAGTTTTTTGAAATAAAATCTTAATATAAAAATGAAGCCCATATGGGCTGTAATTATTGCGGCCGTTATATTTTTATTTGGAGTAAATGTTTTTAAATCATTAGCATACTTAAAGCTAAATTCTGTGTTAGACGCAATTTGTAAAAATTTTAATACAGGCATTAAAATTTCTATTAAAAATATTGGAAATAATATTAAAGCTAAAATTAGCTTAAGATCTTTAATCTGTTTAAAATGAAGTCCCATTAAGAAAATTACTAATAAAATTGAAAGTATTCTTATTAATGATATCAGAGACTCTGACAGATTGATCGAATAAAATAATGATATTGTGGCCCAAAGCGTGAATAAAATAAAAATAAATAATGGCTTGTTTTTATATATTCCGAAAGAAATCATTTCTTTTGATTTGGTTGTCAAAAAAAAAAGGATGCTAAATATGCTAAGTATGTTAAGGTATATGAAATGTGTTGCAATCCTGTCAATTGCCCCAATATTTGGCACAAATCCAATAATCAAATAAAGAAGTATTAAAAAGTAATTTATTTTATTTTTCATTTGGTAAAAAAAAAGTCCCTCATATTGAGGGACTATAAAATTAATACTATAAATTTTTATTTGCTAATATAACTTGTAAATGTTATAAGCCTAACCAACCTACTCTAATAGTTGTGCCTCCTGTTGAAGGTACATCTAGTTGAATTTCATTTAAACTAAAAGCAGAAACAAAATCAAGTGCACTACTATTAATAGAAGCAGCAACTACGTTTGAACCAGCAAGAAGAAGTTGAGCGTTTCTACTCGGGTTAATCCCAGTAAAACTTTCAGATAGTGTACCGGCATTACCCTTGAAAGTTGTAGATACACCTCCAACAGTAACAGCCATACTACCATAATTTACATTTGGATTAGTACTCGTTGCAGTAACTCTCAAACCGTTATAAATAGTAGTAGGAGTAGCAAGAGTAAACAAACCAGATGCAATCGCAATGGTATTTGATGTAACTGAAGATGCACCATCAGAAAATGCACGATGCACAGCACCTGCTAACTTAACTGTTGTTCTAGAATCAGTTGCACTAACGCTAAATGTCTGAAAAGGATGAGCAAGTGAACTTCTGTCTTCTTTCAAAGTTCCAGATGTCAAAGCAACAATTTTAATTTTTCCAGCAGCAGTACCAGACGCTTGGTATGCATCCTGAATTGAATTAAAAGATGCAGCAAGTAAAGCTGCAATTGCAGAAGAAGTATTTCCAGCAGCTAAAGTTGTTGCTGAACCAATCGCAGCTCCCGTTTCAGGGTTAGTACCATACGTGAAATAAAGATCTCTTGCTCCAGCACCAGCAGTTGGAGAAACTACACCAGCAGCACCGTCAGAAGTAGTCCATGCAAAAGTTACATATTGCTCTTTGAAAGCATCTCTTGCTGCAGTAACTTTTATTCCTGGAACTGTTTCATCATTATTCATTGCAGCAACTAAATGATCAACAGTTGTAATTGTACTTGTGTTATCTGCAAAAGTTTTAGTTCCACCGATACCATTTACAACAGTAATTTCATCACCACCAGAATTTGTATCTAATGCTAAAGCAGCACCATTTACATCCCATGCAACAGGTAATACCAGAGTTACTGATTGAACAACATTTTTTCCAGATTTTGTAGCATTATTTATTTCTGAAAATATAACAGAATATGGATTTGGTGCTGCAGTAGTTGGTTTAACGTAAGTTACAGCTGGAACTGTAGTATCAACATAGGCTGCAGTAGCAGAAGCTCCTTGTACTGAGTAAGATGAAATAACATCAAAGAAAACTTTCACACCACCAGCAGCTGGAATAGCAGCAGCTACACCAAAATAGGTTTTGAATGATTTCATTCCAGATGTACCATCATCATATGATCCTGCGTCAACTGTTCCTGCAGTAGCTGCCTGATAACTATCTGTTGCTACTAAAGCAGTAAGATTGTTATTGTCTATTGCAATAGTTGCAGTAGCAGCTCCAGTTGTTAATAATGTAGCTCCTGCAGTAATCTTAACTAAATCAGCATTTCTTTGGATTGATAAGTTATCAATAAGGTTAGCATTAATTGTTAAACCCTCTAAATCTGCATTATCGTCAATTGACACATTTACACCTTTGTCAGTTGTAGTAACATACGAAGTGTGATCTAATGTTAAATTGACCATGTTGTCGTTATTGTCTACAGTAACGTTTCCAATTGTAGCACCAGTAACAATTAAATTTTCAAGATCATTATTACCTGTTACTACTAAAGCAGTAACATGACTACCAGTTTTAACTGTTAAGCTTGTTAGGTTATTAGTAGCTGAAGCTGTTAACGTACCTACTTTACCTGATACTATAGCTGTTGTTAAATCCTGAGACGCAAAAGTCATAGCTTTATATGAAGAAACTTTAACCGCAGTAGCAAGAGCAGTACCAGTTACTAAAGGATCGTAGTTAGTTGCCATATCGATTGTTGCTGTAATTAAATCAGCAGCATCAGTCATGTCAACAGTAACACCTTTTGTAATTTCAAGGTTTTCAACACCTCCATTAATATCAATAGAACCATAAAAATCAGAAATAGTTGCACTTTGAACATTAGTCAATGCAATCGTTCCGGCTTTTATGTTTGTAAAACTTATGTTTTTTGCTCCATTAAAAGCTAAAGTCATAGCTTGAGTCGTTCCAAGAGAATTTAGTCCAGTAAGAGCAGTAAGAGCTACTGTTGCATCTTTTTTAGTTGTAATATTAAGAACTCCACCTGCTGGAACTGCTAAAGAAGTTAAATGAAATTGTGTAGCACTAGTCATACTAACTGTACCAGTATAACCTGCTTGATCAGATAATTTAAGATAAGTTGTTAAAGCTCCTAAGTGTACAATATCAACTTTAGACTTAAATGAATTGTCTAATATAATATTTCCAGCTGATACAATATTATCTAAACGATAATCTCCAGCTCCTTTAATTGTCATTGACGAAACACCTGATAAATTTAAGAACGTAGGCATTGCTGAAGTTGAAGTACCTGTGAAAGTAAAATCTCCTGTAACAGATAACATACTATTAATTAACTCTTGAACTTTCAATTTAAGTTCTGGAGTCGCATCCATAGCAGCATTAACTTCTATGATAACAGCACCATTTACAATATTAAGAGATGATCCCATTGCATGAAATGCATTTAATGCAGCAACAGATCTAACAGTCACTGGTCCGTTAAATACAGAAGAATTAGCTAATAACTCATCTAAATCATTTTGCTGATCAGTAACTGCATCAGCAATCGCCTGAACATCTGCAGAACTTGCAGCAGTTGAAGTTGCATCTTCTAAAGCAGCGACAGCTGTGTCAATATTCGCTAAACCATCAGCTAATGCAGTGTCTACTGCAGTAGCAACTGTACCAGCAACACTACTTTGCAATGAAGCAACTGTGCCTGATAGAGCTGTAATATCAGATTGAACCTGAGACAAACCAGCAACTACAGAAGCAAGTGCATTGATTTGTGTTTCTAGGTTATCAAACTGATCATCATAATTTTGACATCCCACTACTAAGAGTGCGCTTGCCAAAATACTAAATAAACCTTTTTTCATTTTGATAAAAATTAAATTAAATTAAATATTAAATTTTGTTTCTGTTTCGTTGGGCGCTTCTCTTTACTGTTTCCAGTTCTGAGTCAAACTCAACTCAACTTCCACATATCTTTAAACAATTGCAAGTACCATGCCAAAGTCTGTTTTTTGTTGAAAAACTACTGTCTCATAACTAAAAAAAAGGTGTGGTTATATAATATAGATGTTTCGGGGGGGGTTAATACCACTTATACTTGTTCACAATTGAAACTTTATAGCTCTTTTTTTTAAAAATTATATTTTCTACCTTTATGAAAATTCAATGAAAATGAAAAAATTAACCCTTTCCTTATTAGTAATGTCATTTACTTTTGGCTGTAAGTCAGAAAACCCTGAAAAAAAAGAGGTAGGCATAATGCAAAAAGCACAACTTATTCACTTAAAAACAACCACTTTAGACACCCATAATGACATTGATATAAAAAATTTTACAGATAGTCTTAACTATAGTATGGATACAGATACGCAGGTCAATCTTCCTAAAATGATTGAGGGAGCACTAGATGTGTCTTGGCTCATTGTTTATACCGGACAAGGTGATCTGACCCCTCAGGGTTATAAAAAAGCCGGGGAGAATGCACAAGAAAAATTTGATGCCATTAATAGATTCACACAAAAATATGCTCCTAATAAAATTGCATTGGCTAGAACTGCTGCTGATGTTGACAGTCTTAGGGAAATTGGAAAAAAAGTTGCTATGATTGGAGTGGAAAATGCGTACCCTATTGGGGAAGATCTCTCTGAAGTAAAACGTTATTTTGATTTAGGTGCCCGTTATATGTCACTTGCTCATAATGGACACAACCAGTTTTCAGATTCTAATACTGGTGAGTTTGACAACACTACTAAACACAATGGAATTAGTGAGCTGGGTAAAAAGGCTATTGAGTTAATGAATTATTATGGTATTATGGTAGATATTTCACATCCTTCAAAAGAAGCAATTAGACAAACTATTTTACATTCAAAAGCTCCAGTGATCGCATCACACTCTTCAGCTAGAGCCCTATCAGATCACCCAAGAAATTTAGACGATCAGCAATTGAAGTGGATAAAAGAAAGTGGCGGTGTCGTTCAAACAGTTGCTCTTGCTGCATTTGTCAACAAAGAAAAGCACAAAAGATTCACAAAAGGGATGGATTCCATTTTAAAGCAAAATCCGGATACAGATCTGCAAAAAATTAAGACACTATTTCCCGCTGTAGATGTTTCTGATTTTGTGGATCATATCGATTATATCAAAAACAAAATTGGAGTGGATCATGTTGGCATCAGTTCTGACTTTGACGGTGGTGGAGGAATTGAAGGTTGGCGTGACGCTTCTGAAACTTTTAACATAACGCTAGAATTAGTAAAAAGAGGCTATAGTGAAGAGGAAATTGGTAAAATCTGGAGTGGTAATCTGCTTCGTGTGCTGAGTCGAGTAGAAGTTATAGCTCAAGAGCTTCAAAAAAAAGAATAACTCCCCATTAGTTCAGTTTTTTATCAAACCACTGTAAAAGCTCTGAGATTCCTCTGCGAACTTCTGATGTAGAGGCAGTGTGGTGGTTAACCATTATAGAAAACACATAAATTTTCTTTTTAGGATTGACCAAATATCCTGAAAGATTGTGGTTGTGGCGAAGTGTTCCTGTTTTAGCATAAAACTCTGTGCCTTCACTCTTTTTTAAAACTTTTGATATACCTCCCCTTGGAAAGTAAGACTGGATGATTTTCCATCCAATAGTTTTGTGAATTTCTTGAAGGACCCTCACTAGGGTTCTGGGGGTCAACATATTGTATCTAGACACCCCCGAACCATCTACCCATTCTATAGGGTCAGGAAGCCAAGGTTCCCATTGCCTTTGGATGGTATCTATCACTTTTTTAGTTTGCATTTCACCAAAATATGTTTCAGAAAGCATCAAAAGTAATGCCTCTGCTATCCCATTATCACTGTCTTGCAAAAGAGCTTTAAATATTAAATCTTCATTTTGTGAATAAAGGGTTTTCCACGGAATATTTTTATTAAGCTGACTATGAATTTTTACTGAATTTCCAGTTGCTTGTTCTAAAAGCTTGACAAATAAAGAATCACTAGTGATAAAGGGGCGATATAAGGTGTCTCCTTTTTTCCATTGCTTGGGATTTATTAGAAATTTATTTTTGTTTTGCAAACGTAAAAAGGCAGTTTTTGTAGTATCCATTTTACTTTTTAATCCCCATGATTCTGGGATTGTTCTAAGCTTACCGTTAACTATAGTTCCTTCAACTACATTTCCATAAATAGGAAAAGAACTCTTTTGAGCAGCATGATAGTAGTTATAGTCATCCCATGACCATCCCTCGCCAAGACCATCAAAGGCCTTATTGGGAGCAACATATTTGAAATATTGCTTTTTTTTAAAAAAATTTGCTAATACATCGTCTGGATAAAAGGGATGAAATAAAAGAGGATAGCCAGAGGATTTAAACTGCATCACACTGTCATTGATCGAATTATAATAAAGGACAGGAAGACTATCATACTTCTGAGAAGCTGCCAAAAATGTAAGAAGTTTTATGTTAGAAGCAGGTGTCATATACTTGTTATCCTGAAAAGAAATTTGAGATTTGTCACCTTCTAATGAAGATATGCTAATGGCAATATGGGCATTATTAAAAGCTTCAATTTTACTTAGTTTTCGCTCAATTTTCCTATCAGAAATCTTCTGGGCTGAAATAGCGTATCCCCCTAGAATAATTAAAAAAAAAATTAAATGCTTCATCGTTTAAAAAAAGTTCTAATCGTTATCATGGTAAAACTTTAAGGATTAGATAAGTAATCAGTATTTATTAAATACTTCAAATTAATATTAATATAAATTATAGTGCAAATTGAATTCCTCCAAATAAATTTCTCCCTGGAGCGGGTTCATAGTGTCTTGCGCCAAAAGCATTAAGACGAATATTATCAAAATATTGGGTGTTTAATAGGTTTTGAATTCCTCCAAAAACAAAAATTTCTCCCCATGAAAAGTTAAATGCTTTTTTTCCTTGAAGGCGTACTTTCTGATAAGCACTAATTTTAACTGTATTATTATTATTAGCAAAGAAATCGCCTATATGTTCGAGGCTTAATTGCAATTGCCAAGCTTTTAACGATTGATAGCCAAATTGAATAAAAAACTGACTGCCAGGAATCCCTGGTAATTGTTTACCCTCGAGGTTACTTGGATTTTCTTTGGTTCCCTTAAATTGATATTTAGCTTGAGTAATACTTAATTCCAACTGCCAGTTTTTTAACTGATAGTAGCCGTAAACTTCTAATCCTATCCGCTGTGTTGCTCCCGTATTTCTATAAAAAGAACGTCCAGGAAAAGCTTCTAACTCATAAGGTAGGATTTCATTGGAACTTTCAATGTAAAATACGTTCGCTTCCAATCTCCCATTATTAACTAGTGATTTCCATCCAGTTTCATAATTTATAGCTCTAGAAGGAGCTAAATCTAAATTCAATCCTTCTAGTCCATTGGGCCTTGAAGAAAGCTCACTTAAAGTAGGAGTTTCAAAACTTGTAGAAAAATTAAAGAAAATTCTCTGTTGTTTTGTTAAAGAGTAGCTCAAGCCTAAACTTGGATTTAGTACGCTATAAATTTGATTTTCTATTACCGAATCTGCTCCAACATCTTGATAATCAAATCGTAAGCTAGTTCTTAATAGAAACTTCTCCCATTTTAATTCATCTAAGACATAAAATCCAAAACCTCCGAAGCTCTCCTCTTGAGAGAAAGTTAAATTTCCTTGGCTTCCTTTTAGATTTTGATACCGATCACGCTGATCTCTTTGTATAGCAGTTTCTGTTCCTAATTGCAAGCTGTGAAGTAGGGTTCCTCTTTGGTCTTTATAGGTCAATCGCGAGCCTAATCCATAATAATTTCGATATAAATCAATAATTCCACCATTCTCAAAAGGAAGTTTTCCATAAAAATCCCGAGTCGAATAAAATCCATAGCTCTCTAATTTCCATTGACTTCCAAAAGATTGAATCCAATTTAAGCCGGCCTTGAATTGATCTACAGATTCAAAGGTGTCATAATCTATATTACGTTTTCTAGCTTGACCTCTATCTGCTTTTACTTCGTTTAAAGTTAATCCGCCACCGTCTTCTGCTCTAGGACTATTTGTATAATTAATTTGAACATTAATAGAAGATTTTGGATTAAATACATGCTTTATTTTGGCATTAAATACATTTTGTTCTAAACCACTATTCCCTCTATAACCGTCTGAATTAGTTTTATTTAAATGAAGTAGAGCGGTTGTTTTTTGGTTTTTTAATTGAGTGGTCAATTGAAAAGTTTGAAGACCATAGGATCCAAAAGTAGTTCTAAAACGGGTGGATTCTGTATCCATACTATCTAATGTGTTTATATAAATAACACCCCCAGAAGCATTGCCATATAAACTTGCTGAAGGGCCTCGAAGTATTTCCAAGTTTTGTATCAATCCAAGAGGAAGATTATCCAGTTGACCTTGGCCGTCTGGAGTTGTCTCTGGAATTCCATCTACAATAATTTTAATCCCACGAATACCAAAAGCTGATCGAGCTCCAAATCCACGAATAGAAATACGCAGGTCTTGGGCATAATTAGTCGAATTAAGAGAAAATAATCCAGGGACTGCTCCTAAGTATTCTTGTAAAGAAAGCTGTTGATGGATCTGATTAGTGTTAGAAAAATTTAATACGCTAAAGGTATAGGGTAATTCGAACCTTGGTGTAACTATTTTTATAGCTTTAAGAGAAATTTCATCAAGGGTAACTGTAGAAGTTTGAGTAATATTCTGAGCTTGAGCTATTGTATTAATCAAAAAAAAGAGCCCCAATAACTCTTTGTTCCAAAATCTTATTATGCCTTTGTGCATGTTACTAAGTAATTTTTAAATTTGTGCCAAAGATAACTCATTTATGTACCTCTCTAATGCCGAAGAAATTGTTGCTTATATCGCCTGTATAGCTATTGTGATAGGTTTCATTGTGAGTACCTATGTGGAAATAAAAAATACTATAGCAGAGGAAAAAGGAAAATTAGCCGAAAAAAGGAAAAATGAGACAAAAATAAAAACCCTGATTGAATACCTCAACGCTAAAAGAGAACTAATTGATGTCATTGCAAAAAAGCAAAAATCTCAAGACAAAGAAAAAACTTAAAAAATAAATTATACATTTGTACCTACAACAGTTTGTTGTTAATTGCGGATCCTAAAAATTATGAAAAAAGTATTTCACCCTGCTAACACAAGAGGAGAGGCTATACACGATTGGCTTCATGCAAAACACTCCTTTAGTTTTGCAAATTATTTTGATGCTGATCGAATTCAATTTGGTGCACTTCGAGTTTTAAACGATGATGTAATCTCACCAGGAATGGGCTTTGGAACTCATCCACATGATAATATGGAAATAATCACTATTCCCTTAATGGGTGCTTTAGAGCATAAAGACAGTATGGATAATGTGGGCGCTGTTGATGCAGGTGAAATCCAGGTTATGAGTGCTGGGTCTGGAGTATATCATAGTGAATACAATAAAAATAAAGATAAAGATTTAAATCTACTTCAGCTTTGGATTTTTCCTAATAAGCAAAATGTAACTCCACGGTATGATCAAAAAAATATTAGAGATTTAAAAAAAATAAACTGTTTCTATCCTATAATTACTCCTGACCAGCAAGGTCCGGGAATGTGGATTCATCAAGACGCATGGTTGCACCTCGGTGATTTTGAAAAGCAAACGCAACTAAGCTACGAGCTTCACAAAAAAGGAAACGGAATTTATATTTTTATAATTGAAGGCAATGCAGAAATTGCTCAAGAGTCTTTATCAAAAAGAGATGCTTTAGGGCTTTGGGATATTGAAACATTTTCAATCACCATAATGCCAGGAACAAGAATTTTATTAATTGAAATCCCAATGAATATCTAATTATGAAAACTGACACTTCCGCAAAAGAAATCCTCAAATTGATTAGCACAAAAATTAAAAACAATGAATACAAAAATAGTGTTCATAAAATAAAGCTAATGACTGCAAGAGATATGATTGAAGAAATATTAGAATCGGAATTTTAATAGGTCATTCTCTAATATTGATATACACGAACGTAATCAATGAAATAATCTTTAGGAAACGTAATATTATTTGCAACAGGACCTCCAAAATTTCCTCCAATAGCTAGGTTTAAAATAACAAAAAAAGGCTTATTAAAAGGCCAGGTATCTTTGTTTTTTATCTGAGGGAAGTAAGTATAAACCTTGTTTTCATCTAAAAAGAATTCAATAAAGTATTCATTCCATTCAATGGCATATACATGGAAATTATCTTCTATGTTTGGGGAAGGAGTAGTTTGAGTATTTATGGTATTTCCATAACTGCTTCTTGTGTGGATAGAGGTAAATACTTCCCCTGGTTTTCGTCCAACATATTCCATAATATCAATTTCACCACAATCTGGCCATGAATTGGTATCTATATCATTCCCTAAGGCCCAAAAAGCTGGCCATAGGCCTGCTCCTGAGGGAACTTTAATCCTAGTTTCAATTCTTCCATATTGAAATTCTTGTTTTGCTTTAGTTATGATTCTGGAAGATGTGAAATATCCTTGATCGTCTTTTTTAGCTGAAATGACTAACACTCCGTCTTCAAGACGATGGTTCTTATCGGTATAAATTTGTAATTCATTATTCCCCCATCCACACAGGCTTGGACACCCATCCCCCAATTCAAAACTCCAGTTATCTAAATTTAATGAGGTCCCCTCAAACTCATCAGACCAAACTAATTTAAGTTCTTTTGTTTGCTCAATAGATGTATCAATTAAGTTTTGAGATGTTAGTGTTTGCGAGTCACTGGTTGAGCCATCTGATTGACAACTTGAAATAAATAATATTACAAATGCTTTTAATATACGATTCATAAGAAAACTATTATTAAGCGTAAAGATATACGTTTTGTTATCTTTAGCCCATCTCAAAACAATAAATGGAATTAATTCAAAATGCCGGTTTTTCAATAGAGTCTTTATTAAGAGGAGCCCTAGGAATGCTTGTACTTCTTTTTATAGCATACCTATTTAGTAATAATCGCAAACAAATTGCATGGAAAACAGTAGGATTAGGTTTATTAATTCAAGTGATTATTGCTATTGGGGTACTTAAAATAAGTTTTGTTAAAAGTATTTTTGAGACAATGGGTAACTTTTTTATTAAGGTTTTGGAATACACGGGTGCAGGAACTAAGATGCTTTTAGGTGAATTTGGAGATATTAATAAGTATGGTTTTATTTTTGTATTTCAAGCGCTCCCTGTTATTATTTTCTTTTCAGCGCTGAGTTCAATTTTATATTATTTTGGAATCATTCAGAGGGTTGTTGGTTTTCTAGCATGGGGTTTAACCAAGCTTTTTAAAATATCAGGCGCTGAAAGTCTTTCGGTAGCTGGGAATATCTTTTTGGGTCAAACCGAAGCTCCCCTTCTAATCAAGGGGTATCTTGAAAAAATGAACCGTTCCGAAATTTTTTTAGTTATGGTTGGAGGAATGGCAACAGTTGCAGGAAGTGTATTAGGTGCTTATATTGGGTTTTTAGGCGGGGATGACCCAGTTCTTCGCTTAGAATTTGCTAAAAGCCTATTAGCAGCATCTGTTATGGCAGCACCAGGAGCTATTGTGATCTCAAAAATTATCTATCCACAGACAGAAGAAATAGCAACTGATATTCAGGTTTCTAATGACAAGATTGGTGAAAATTTTCTTTCTGCTATTTCCATAGGAACCAATGAGGGAATAAAAATGGCTGTAAATGTTGCCGCCATGTTGTTAGTTTTTATAGCTCTTATTGCTATGCTGAATAGTATTTTTTCAGGAATTGGCGATCTCTTAGGAATTAATTCATGGATCATGTCTAATACAGTTTATGATAGCTTTTCCATAGAGTTTATTTTAGGACATCTCTTTGCTCCACTAATGTGGTTGATTGGTGTAGCTAGAGAAGATATTACAATTATGGGTCAGCTTTTAGGAATTAAATTAGCCGCTAGCGAATTTGTAGGTTACACACAATTAGTTGATTTAAAAGATAGTTCTAGTGCTTTACATTTTAGTTATCAAAAATCAGTAATTATGGCAACTTATATGCTTTGTGGTTTTGCAAATTTTGCTTCCATAGGCATTCAAATAGGAGGTATTGGAATCATTGCTCCTAAAATAAGAAAAACACTAACTGAACTTGGACTTAAGGCAATGATTGCCGGATCATTAGTATCCTTAATGTCTGCTACAATAGCTGGGATTATATTAGGATAGTTTTTTAAAGCACATTTGCTTTTACTTTTTTCCAGGTTTTAATTAGAAAATACCCCGATACAAATACTATTCCAGTCAACGGAAAAGCTAGATCATAATTTCCATAAATATAATATCCTGTAGCAAACATTGTACTATAAATCATCAGACAACCCAATAGCATTGCCACTATTCCAGAGGGCACGCTCCATGGTGCATCATTTTCTTCTATTTCCTCTTTATCGGCTTTAGCTTCTTTTAAAACTTTTGACCATCCCGGTCCACCTGGTTGTGTTTTTTTATAAAAAGAACGCAAAACACTTACATCCTCTGCAGGGGTCACAAAAGTGACTAAAAGCCAAACGGCAGATGTAACTAAAACAACAAAAGGAAACTCTGCCCAGCTTGGAAATACTCCAACTGAACCAAATAAAGTTGCCTTAACTGAAGGAATCGTTATTAATAAAGAAATTACCCCAGAAGCAATCATTGCAGATATTTCACTCCATGCATTAATTCTCCACCAAAACCATCTGAGTATAAAAATTAAACCTGTTCCTGCGCCAAAGACTAAAAGTAAGTTGAAGAGTTGCATCGCATTTTGTAACAATAGGGCTAAAAGTGTGCTTAAAATCATAAGGACTACAGTTGATAATCGTCCAACAGCTACTAATTTTTTTTCAGATGCGTCAGGATTAATTTGTCTTTTATAAAAATCGTAAACTATATAAGAAGATCCCCAATTAAGTTGAGTGGAAATAGTACTCATATAGGCTGAGATTAATGAAGCTAATACTAATCCCAAAAGCCCGGTAGGGAGTTTGGTCAACATAGCAGAATAGGCTAAATCATGACCTAGTTTATCTGCGGGAATATTAGGAAAAGCTTTTTGAATACTAGCTAAATCTGGAAAAACCACAAGTGATGCTAAGGCAACTAGAATCCATGGCCATGGACGCAATGCATAGTGCATAATATTAAAAAATAAAGTAGCACCGATTGCATGATTTTCATCTTTAGCTGCCAACATACGCTGTGCTATATATCCCCCTCCTCCAGGTTCTGCTCCTGGATACCAAGAACTCCACCACTGAACAGCCAGAGGAATAATAAGTAATGTGATAACCGCTTCTTTATTTCCAAAATCAGGTAAAATAGAAATTTTATCTACAACATTTACATTTGTCAATAAGGCTTGCATTCCTCCAACCTCGGGAAGATTTACCAAATAATAAGCAGCACCTATAGCCCCTCCCATTGCAACAAAAAAGAGAATAACATCCGTATAAACTACTCCCTTAAATCCTCCAATTGCACTAAAAACGACCGTAACTAGTCCCGCAGTAATTACAGTTTGCCAAGGTTCTAGGCCAAGCATGATTCCTCCGATTTTTATAGCAGCTAAAGTTACTGCAGACATCGTTATTACATTAAATATAACCCCTAAATAGATTGCTCTGAACTTGCGTAAAAATGCTGCTGGAGCTCCTCCGTATCGTAATTCATAGAATTCTAAATCCGTATTAACATTTGATTTTCTCCAAAGTTTAGCATACACAAATACCGTAAGCAAACCTGTAATAAGAAAAGCCCACCATACCCAATTTCCTGAAACACCTTTTGTTCGAACAAGGTCTGTTACTAAGTTAGGAGTATCTGTTGAAAAAGTAGTTGCTACCATGGACAGCCCCAATAGCCACCAAGGCATGGTTCTCCCAGATAAGAAAAAATCATTAGCACTTTTCCCTGAGGTTTTAGAAACATAAATTCCTATTCCTAAAGAGATTGCAAAAAATATAAAAATTATTATCCAGTCTATAGTTGCAATTTGCATACGTCAATTCATTTTGTTTGTGCTTAAAGATAAATAAAATCACCTATTTATATTAAATTTTGTTAAAACGCTTGAGTTTAAGCTGAATTCCTACTAGGTTTGTTTATTGGCAAAATTTGTTATGTTAAATAAAATATTTCTATTTTACTTTTTATTATCAGGAATTGGTATTTCAAATGCTTGGTCTCAACTAAGCGTTGAATCCAGTCAGAACTCAAAAATAGTTATTCCACCAGCAGAAAACAAAGGGCCAAGCCTTCTGAGACCCAAAGAAAAAAAAGAATTTTTATCTGAAGACTTTTTTAGTCCCTCCGTTGATTTTAAGTACCCTAAAAGAGATTTAAACAACTCCCCCATAAAATTTGGAAATGCCGAACAGTTTTTAGATCCAGGAAAACAATATTTAAAAAGACTAAATCGTGGAGGGGAAGGAGAAAAAAATCCGAATAAATTTAAGGTCGATCAATATTTAGGAGATTTTAGAAATAATGGGAAGTTTATTCAGATTGCAGTTCGTGATCATGAATCTCCAGACGGAGATTTGATTAAGATAATGCTTAATGACAAAGAGGTTGTTCCTTTTGTTTTACTTCAGGAGCGCTTTAAGAGTATTTCCCTAGATTTAGTCTTAGGATTTAATAAAATTGATTTTGTTGCCTTGAATCAGGGTTCTGCTGGTCCAAATACTGCGGAAGTACGTGTTTTTGACGACAAAGGAAACCTTATTGGTTCCAACCGATGGAATCTTGCAACTGGAGTAAAAGCGACCTATATCATAGTTAAGGAAAAATAATATTAAGCTTCATAAACCTCTAACATTCCTTTAATAAAAATATCCACTTCTTCTAAAGTCCCTGAGCTAACTCTACACCAGTCATAGAATGGTGGGAATGGACGACCAATACGAACCCCTTTTTTGAGCATTGCTGGACCCAACTCACGTATATCTTTTTTAGAATGGAAAAAAATAAAATTTGTATGAGAAGTCACATAATCAAGATTTAGATGGTCTAAAAGTTTATAAATTCGAGCTTTAGCTTCTCTGTTTTTTTCAAGCGAAAACTGATAAAATGAGTCGTCTTGAAGTGCTTCTTTAGCTGCTTCAATTGCTAAAACATTACTCATGGCTACTATGTTTTTTCGAATCTGGGCAGCTAAATCCGGTTTAGCAATTAAGTAGCCTACTCGAAGTCCTGCCATTCCATATACTTTTGAAAAGGTTTTGGAAACAATCACATTATCTCCTCTTTTAACAGCATCAACCAGACTAGGATAATTGGGCGTTTCAATAAAATCATAATAGGCTTCATCGGAGAATACAATAGTTTTTTTACTTGCAACATCGCAAAAATCAACTAATCTTTTTGCCGGAACTAATGTTCCTGTTGGATTGTTTGGATTACATAAAAAAATTAATTTAGTTTTAGAGGTAATTCTTTTTTCTATTTCATCTAAATCATAGCCTTTATCTTCACCTACAGGGACCCAATTGATTGTAGCTCCCCATTGTTTTGCATAATTCATCATTGCTAAAAAAGTGGGTTGCCCAGAAATGATCTCACCTCCTTTAGAAGCAAAAGTTAATCCAGTAATTTTTAACCCTTCAGTAGAGCCTCCTGTTACGATAATTGATTCTGGAGAAACACCGTGTTTTTTTGCTAATTGTTCTGCCAATTCATCCGAGTATGCGTAAGGGTAGCGGCATCCATGAACAAAGGAGTTTTTAATTCTCTCTTGCACCCTTTTAGAGGGACCATAAGGATTTTCATTCGAGCTTAATCGAATGATTGGGTCTATGCTTCTAGGTTGAAAATTTAATTTTTCTTTAGCCGAAAGTATACTTGGGGGCGCTAAGATCAATCCTCCTATTCCTATAGAGGATCGCAACCAGTCTCTTCTTGTTTGCATGTCTATGTTTTTTATAAAGTTTGTTTTTTTTTATATTAAAACAAAATTTAATCCTATTTTTCGAAATGACCCAATGGATTTCAAAGCTCGAATTAATCTTACAAAACTTAATTAGCCCTCTAGAGTGGTTAATGATAATTTCTGTAATTGGAGGGGGAATTTATCTTTGTATTCAAAGCAAGGGATATCCTCTTCTTAAAATAAAAACTGCTTTTAAATTACTGTTAACCAAAGAAAAAAATCAAGGAATTTCTCGTTTTCAGGCATTATCTGCGGTTTTAGCCGCTACAGTTGGGCTAGGGAATATTTCAGGAGTGGCAATTGCTATTCATATGGGAGGTCCAGGAGTATTGGTTTGGATGTGGCTTACTGCAATTATTGGGATGATTATAAAGTTCTATTCATCTGCTTTGGCCGTACAGCTTCGTGTAAATGAACCCAATGGAGATCCTTTAGGAGGTCCTATGTACTACATGCAATTAGGAATAAAAAAATGGGGTAAGCCGCTAGCTGTTTGGTTTTCAATTGCAGGACTCTTTGGAGTGCTTCCAGCATTTACAGCGAATCAATTAACCCAAACTTTTATGGATGTAGTTAATCCTGATTCCTTTATTGCCTTAGGTGAATTTAAGTGGAAGCTCATTTTAGGAATTATACTATCCTTGGTGAGTGCTTTCGTTATTTTCGGTGGACTTAAGTCTATTGTAAAGGTCACTTCAAGTTTAGTTCCTATTATGGTTGGATTATACTTTTTTATGGGAGTTTTTATGTTGCTTTCAAACTTTGAAAAGATCATACCAACTTTCAGTTTAATTTTTTCAAGTGCTTTTGATATGAATACTGCGGTAACAGGAGGCTTTTGGGGTTTGGTCATTTTAGGAGTTAGACGAGCCGTTTTTTCTAATGAAAGTGGTGTTGGTAATGCGCCTATGTTCCATGGTCAATCACAAAGTAAAAAAGGAACTGATGAAGGTCTTGTCGCCATGTTAGGCCCCTTACTAGATACGGTTTTAGTGTGTTCCATAACAGGACTTATAGTAATAATCAGTGGGGCATATAAGGTAGAGGAGTTAAATGGGATTATACTCACTCTAGAGGCCTTTAGGCGATTGTTTTTTGGTTTTGGAGATCAATTATTACTCTTAATGGTTTTTGTATTTGGAGTTTCTACGCTATTTACCTACTCTTATTATGGCGTGAAATGTTTTGGATATCTCACAAAAAAGCGATGGGGAAAATATTACAATTATTTTTATATTTTCAGTATTGTTCTTTCGGCCCTAGTAACTGTAGAAGTGGTTATTGGTATTATTGATCTTGCTTTTGCACTAATGTGTATTCCAAATATGATTGCAATAGTTTATTTGTCCAAAAGAGTCAAAAAAGAAATGCAGGAACGCAAATGGATGCCGTAATAGAATAAATCAATTTTATTCTGGATCTAATGGAGGAGGCCCTGAAGGCAATAATGCTTCGTATACATAGTCTCCCTTCCGCATCACAAATTCCTCTTTTACGGATTTCAATAAAGTCTTATCTGAAAATAAATCCACCATAGTCATGCTTAAAGCTTTAGCCGCATAAACCATTCCTTTATGGCCAATAGACATTCCTCCGCTTGCCACTACAGCCCATGAATGCCATGGCGTTCCCTCAGGCGCTACAGTTACTCCTAAGCGAACTACTGGGACAAGAAAACTAACATCTCCAACATCTGTTGATCCTCCCATAGGATGTTCAGCAGTAGGTTTTAGTGGGGAGATTTTTCCATTAATTCCTATTTGGGGTTTTGATGTAGCTTCTTGAATTTTATAGGCAAAATCTTGTTCTTCTGGAGTATAACTAATATCACCTAACTGCTCTAGGTTCTTTTGAACAGCTTCCCCTCCTGATCGGTTAGGTAAAATTTCATGAATCCCAGAAATTAAATTAATTTTGTAATCTACATTGGCTAAAATAGCTGCTCCTTCTGCCATTTTCATTACCTGTTGATACACTTCGTTCATTCCTTTTCTTTTTGTGTCGCGAACACGAACCCATAAGCGAGAATAATCTGGAACAACATTAACTACTTGGCCTCCGTCTTGAATATGATAGTGTATTCGAACTGTGGGTTTAATATGCTCCCGATATGAGTTTATTCCGTGAGCGTATAATTCTAGTGCATCTGAGGCGCTTCGTCCGTTCCAGGGATCAGCAGAAGCATGAGCCGTTTGTCCAAAAAATTCTACTCTAAAATCAACGAGTGCTAAAGAGCTTTGAACGTCTGCTTCTGTATGGTCTGCAGGATGCCAATCAACACAAGCATCTAAGTCATCAAATAAACCCGCACGAGCCATCCAGAGTTTTCCAAAAAATTTTTCTTCTGCAGGAGTTCCAAAAAATTTAATGGTTCCTTTTAACTTACCTTCCGCTATTAAATTTTTGATTGCTACTGCTGCCCCCAAACTTGCCGTGCCAAATAGATTATGTCCACAACCGTGACCAGCAGATCCTTTTTTTAAAGCTAATTTCTGTGGTGTTGCTTTTTGAGAAAGTCCTGGGAGTGCATCGAACTCTCCTAGAATACCTATTACAGGTTTACCAGATCCATAGGTTGCTACAAAAGCCGTGGGAGTTTCTGCAACTCCCTCCTCTACTATAAAACCATTAGATTTAGCATATTCTATTAGGGTTTTTGAGGAAACCTTTTCTTGAAAAGCAACCTCTGCTGCTGCCCAAATCGTATCGCTAATATTAATTAATTGTTCGCTTTGTTTTTCCACACTAGCAATAACCTCATTTTTTAAGTCTTTTTTATTTTGAGCAGAAATAGTCGATATAGCTCCCAAGGCCAAAAAAAGGGTAATTAATTTTTTCATTTTTTATTTAATAGGTTAAACATTCTTTTTAAAAGGAATTGCTAGGGCTAAAATAAGAAAGACAAGCCCTACTATTATGTATGGCCAGTCAATAAAAGAAAGTTTGTTGTACATTATTCCTGCAACCAATCCACAGAGGATGGTAAACAACAAAAATAATCCTTTTAAAACACCTCTTAATTTCAATTTTATTAAACTAGTTGTTTCTAAATTACATAATACTTCTTTAAAGTTACTTATTTTTGATTAAGTATTTCATTATACACAAATTAGAAGCTTATTTATAAACACATAACATTATGACAAGTAAAGTAACCTATTTAGGAAACCTAAGAACGACAGCTGTACACTTAGCTTCTGAGAAAAAACTAATTACCGACGCTCCTCTTGATAATCAAGGAAAAGGAGAGGCGTTTTCTCCAACAGACATCTTAGCGACTGCTTTGGCTTCATGCTTAATTACCATTATGGGAATAAAAGCTCGTGATTTAGGAATAAATATAGAAGGGACCTTTGCGGAAGTTCAAAAAATAATGGATGTACAACCTAGACGTATTTCTGAGATTAAAGTTAAGGTCTGTTTTTTATCTTCTTTTGGAGCTAAGACAGAAAAGATTTTAGAAAAAGCTGCCTTAACTTGTCCTGTAGCAAATTCGCTTCATCCAGATTTAAAACAATCAATTACTTTTATTTGGCCTTCTTAAATTGAGTTTTTGCGGCATAAATAACTCCATAGATTAAAACACCAACTGGTCCTAACATAAAAGTAAATATAAGTGGAAGTATGATCATCCAATGTCGGATAAAGTGCTTTTGGCTATGACGAATAATCCAGGTTCCAACCCAAAAATCAAAAGCTAAATAATGAAGCCAACCTGCGGCTGCAGATTCAGTGGTTGCATTTTGAAATAAAGTTGTTATCCCCAAAATAGAGGTTAAATCAGCCTCCGAAATACCTCCCGAAATTATCAAAAAATAAGTATAAAAAAAACTAATCCCAATTGGAACCCAAGGAAATGCAATAAGTTGTTTAGAAAAAGAAATGTTAGGTGCAAAAAGAATAAATCCCCAGACTAATATCATTAGGGTATTACAGATGTTAAATAAAATTTCTGTCATAAAAAGCAATTAAATACCATTAAGCAAATTAGTATTTTTAATTTAGTTGATGCTATGTTATTATTTAAAGACATCTCTGGCCAAACTATAGATCCTGTAAATCACACCTTGGAGGTAATTAAAAAATATCCATATGCAGAGATTCATATTGGAACAGATTCACAAAATATCAATAAGCAGACTTTATACGCTACAGTAATAGCTTATCGATTAGGATCAAGGGGAGTTCATTATATTTTAAGCAAAACTCAAATGGATATTAATCGAGATATGTGGACTCGCTTATGGAGAGAAGCCGAATTCAGTATTGACTTAGCTGAGTGGATTTCTCAGAAAATATCAATTAAAATTGAAATTGATATGGATTACAATGAAGATGAAAACTTTAAATCACATAAACTTATTTCAGCTGCAAAAGGTTGGGCAAATTCTTTAGGCTATAAAGTAAATGTTAAACCAAACAATCAAATTGCAACTCGAGCTGCTGATTACCATTGTAAATAGTCTTTTAGATTCTAAAGGCCTAGTAAAAATATACGAAACTATTTTTGCTAAAAAAAAAGCTTACTCTAAGCTATGTATGTTTTAAAGTAATATTTATATTATGTTCTGATAAATATTTACATACCTCAAATACACATTTTAAACTATCTTTATTATCCTATAAAGATAAAAAACATGCGCTGTGTAATTATTGCTCCTCCTGAACCAACGCAACAATGGAAAGAAAATTTAGAAAGAGTTACACCACACATAAATATTCAAATTGGCCTTAATGGTGAACACCCTGAAGAAGTAATGTTTGCAATGGTTTGGAAGCAACCTATAGGTTCTCTTATGCGTTTTAAAAATTTAAAACTAGTTTTTTCTATGGGTGCTGGGGTAGATCATGTCTTAAAAGATAATACCATTCCCTCCCATATTCCAATTTGTAGAGTTATTGACCCTCAAATGGCATTTTCAATGAGTAACTATATTTTGATGGCGATATTAAACCATCAGCGTTCTATGTATGATTTTCAAAAGGCACAAAAACAAAAACACTGGGCTCAATTTGAGTTTAATGAGCGACAATTAAAGATAGGTTTTTTGGGAACTGGTCACTTGGGAATGGATGCTGCTTTAAAATTAAAGTATCTAGGTTTTAAGGTTTCTGGTTTTAGTAATTCCCCCAAAAAGACGAGTTTCCCTTCCTATTCAGGAGATGAACTTGAAGAGTTTCTTTCTAAAATTAATGTGCTTGTTTGCTTAGTTCCATATACACCCAAAACACATGCTCTTTTAAACTATAACCTTTTTAAAAAACTAAAAGAACCCACCTATCTCATAAATGTTTCTAGAGGGAGTGTTCAGGTAGAAAATGACATCCTTAAAGCCTTAGATGAAGGTCTTTTAAGCGGTGTGTTTTTGGATGTTTTTGAACAAGAGCCTTTACCTAAGGAAAGTTTGCTTTGGCTTCACCCAAAGGTTAATCTAACCCCTCATATAGCAAGTTTAACTTATCCTAAAGAAAGCATTCAACAGGTACTACACTGTTATCAATGCATTGAGAAAAATCTACCGGTTCCTCAGCAAGTAGACCGAACCAAAATGTATTAATTTTTTAAAATACAATCTCCTATTGTCTTCATATTATAGCGTACGGGATCTGTAACTGGTAATCCTAATTCCTCACTAAGTTGAGAAACATATTTTTTTGCCTGTTTATTAGACAACTTACTCGTATTTATAGCAACTCCAATAACTTTTGCTTTTGGAAAAGTGCCTAAAACTGTTGTTAATGCTTCATTTAAAGCAATAAACTCTTTTAAGTCTGGAATGACAATGTGTTCAGGACTACGAAGTCTGTTTTTATCTGCTCGATGGCACAATACTAAATGAGTAGGGCAACTTCCTCGCATTAGTGGTAAAGTAGCTGTGCTTCCAGGGTGAAGCAAAGAGCCTTGTCCTTCAATAATAAGGATTTTTTTATTCGCTTCTTGCATAACTATTTGCTCCACAGCACCACAAGCATGGTCAACTATATATGCGTCTAGAGGAATCCCTTTTCCTGTTATAGTTATTCCAATTTGTCCAGTAGCTATAAAAGCAACGTTTGCTTGTTTTTCTTGAAGGTATGAATAAAGCTCTAAGCCTGCTGTCATTTTACCTACTGCCATATCCGTTCCAATAAACAACACCCGTTTATTCTTTAATTTAGCAGCTTGGCCAGTTGCTATTGAGGGAGTAAAAGGAGGGATTCTAACATCCCAAATCCATTGTTTTTTTGGGTCTTTAATTTTACTTTTCCATTGAGGATTCAATAAATCATGAAGTCCGTTGACTATACTCAAACCCGATTTTAAAGCTGCTCCAATGGTGAAATTCCATGATTCAGGAATCTTTCCTCCTGAAGGAGCAATTCCTAAAACTAAAACCTCAGCTCCTCTTTGTATTGCTTCATCGAGTGTCTTAAGAATAGGAACATCTTTCAACGTATTCATAAAATCACTCATGCTTTTACCCCCAAATTTACTGTCAATAACCCCAATAATAGGGTTTTTTAAATATCTTACAACCCCCATTCCCATTTTACCGAAATCACTGTTTACGTGGCCTTCCATATAAACAGCAACCTTTTGATTAGATTTAAGCATAAAATTTTGTTTTGAGTGATGCGCCATGCCCTGGAATGTCTGAAGGAAGAGTTACACCATCAACCATGGGTGCTCCTTCTGAGGGATCTGGTAATAAATTGTAATGAGAGTCCAAGTCAATATGGTCAATTCCTCCTGTTAATGCTGCTGCTGCTGCTATTGATACTGAAGATTCACTCATACAGCCAATCATTGTTTTTAATCCATGAGCCCTTGCAGTTCCAATAATACGAAGAGCTTCTGTAATGCCTCCACATTTCATTAATTTCATATTTACTCCATCTACATAGTCTGCAAAACTGGGAATACTCTGTGAAAAGCGACAAGACTCATCTACGTAGATAGGTAAAGCTCTATTGTTATAAAGTGTTTTTAAGCCATCTTCTTCACCTTCTTTAAGGGGCTGTTCTATATAGTCGACTTTTCTATCGGCTAACCATTGCATCATATGTTGGGCTTGAGCAACATCCCATCCTCCATTAGCATCTACACGAATTTTAATAGAATAATCCTTAGAACTCTCATGAACTTGAGTAAACATCTCTTTATCTGCTTCAATTCCCTCAGGAGATCCTAATTTTATTTTTAATGATTTGACGGTCGTCCCATCCAAAAGTAAGGGGATTCTCTGCTTAACGACTTCAGGCGGATTAATACCAATTGTAATCGATGTGGGGGTATGCGCTTTTGGAAATCCTAAAATCTGTCGTAAAGGAAGTTGCGCTTTTTTAGCAGTCCAATCCCAAAAAGCTGTGTCTAAAGCGACATAAGCGCAGGGAGGAATGCCCATCTCTCTTGCTCGATCATATAGCTCCTGAATAGAGTACCCTTCAATTCCAGTTGCTATAAAGGTTTCCAAAACAGTTTGGATTTCTTCTACAGAAGTTGCTCCTTCTGTTGATCCTGGAGCACCTTCTCCCCAGCCCACTAAACCGTCGTTTTCATAGCGAACAAAAAGGTTTTCTGAATGATTATGAACACCTCTACTAATTGCCAAAGGGAAACGTTTCTTTAGACTAACTTTATAAAAATTAAATTGCATTTTTTTTTAAATTAAAAACTAATATATAAAATATAACAATTCAAAATTATGTTTTTTAAAAATGCAGTATTAACAAAAATACTTTTGGAGGATTTGCATAAAAGAAAAAGCACGATTAAAAGATTTTACTTTTTGTTTTTATCTGAAATAAGTTTTTGGCTAAGTTCCTCCAAAGTTATTCCACGAGTTTCAGGCATCATAAGGTGAACAAATACGAGCTGTAAAACCATGAAAAAAGCAAAAACAGAAAAGACAACTCCTGCACCTATACTTGCGAAAAGTAAAGGCACAAAAGACGGTATTATAGCAGCTAAAATCCAATGAACACTGACCCCAAAGGCTTGGCCTGAATTACGAAGATGATTTGGGAAAATTTCTGAAATATAGACCCAAATGATTGCCCCTTGTCCAATTGCATGTGATGCAATGAATAGAAATAAAAATATTGGGATTAACAATCCTCCCCATTGAAAGAAAAAGGCACACGCTACTAAACTTAGCGAAATTATGTAACCGATAGATCCATAATACATTAATTGACGCCTACCTTGCTTGTCAATTAAAGAAATTCCAACTAGCGTAAAAATTAAATTTGTTACTCCAATCCCTACACTACTTAGGAGTGAAGCACTTTCTCCAAGCCCGCCTTCTTCAAAAATTCTAGGAGCGTAGTAAAGAAATGCATTGATTCCAGAAAGTTGATTAAAGAACGCTATTAAAAATGCAAGCTTTAAAGTAAAGCGATACTTAGGATTAAAAAGAGATTCATTTTTAATCTCTTTATTCAAATTATCATTCGCCTCAGAAAGAAGTTTCTCAAATGAGCCATCAGGATCGACTTCCAAAAAAACAGCTTTTGCCTCTTCAATGGATCCATTGGAGATTAACCAGCGAGGGCTTTTAGGTATACCAAAGCATAAAACCGTAAAAATAATAGCCGGGAAAGATTCAACCCCCATCATCCATCGCCATGCATTTTCTCCTAAATCACTAAGTAAATAATTTGAAATAAAAGCCAACAAGATTCCAGAAACTAAACTTAATTGATATAGGCCAACTAGCCGGCCTCTATATTTTGCAGGTGCTATTTCAGAGATATAAGCAGGTGCTGCTATGGTTGACGTTCCAACTCCTAGTCCACCTATAAAGCGCATGACTGCAAAGGTAATAGGGTCATTGGCAAAAGCAGAGCCTACTGCAGAAATCGTATAAAATAGCCCAACCCAGAGCAGTGTTTTTTTTCTTCCCAATCGCTGCGTAGGAATTGCTCCAAAGATAGCTCCTACAACTGTTCCCCAAAGTGCCATAGCCATAACAACTGATCCGTGAAATGCATCTGAAGATTGCCATAAATTTTGTAGTTTTTTATCTGCTCCTGAGATAACAACAGTGTCAAATCCGAAAAGTAGTCCCGCCAAAGCAGCAACTAATGACCAGTAGAATACTTTTTTCATTATATAAAGATGCTATTTGTTTTAAATTCCATCTAAGATAATCAATTAATAAAACTCATTTAAAAGGAAATTACATCGTGTTTGTTAAATATAAATACAACTTAATTTTGTCTGAAATAAGATCTTAAAACTAAATCATTAAAAGTCTGTATCTTTAAATTAACTTTTTTAATATGTGTTTTTCATTTCAAAGCAAATTTTCGATTTTAATAGTGCTAATATTATTAGTCTATTCTCAATCTTGTACTAAATCAAAAAAATCCTGGAAACCCAAGATTGCTATTGCAGGACTAGCAATTGAATCTAGTACTTTTTCTCCTGCCAAAACAGAAGTAGAAGCCTTTTTAGCAAGAGTAGGAAATGATGTTTTTAAATACTATCCTTTTTTAAGTGAAGACAGTCCTCAACGGCAAGCTGCACAATGGATTCCCACTTTAAGGGGTCATGCACTACCGGGAGGAGTTGTAACTCGAAAAGCCTATGATTCTTTGGTCGGAAAAACTCTAAGCCTTTTAAAGGAAAAAATGCCCTATGATGGTTTGTTTTTTGATATTCACGGTGCTATGAGTGTTGAGGGTCTTGACGATCCTGAAGGGGATTTTATTACTCAAATTAGAAATCTCATTGGAACAAAAACTCTTATTTCAACCTCAATGGATTTACATGGAAACGTGTCTGAGCGCCTAGCTAAGCATACTGATTTAATAACCTGTTACCGCATGGCCCCTCATGAAGACGCCCTACAATCAAAACAACGTGCGGTTGATAATTTATTAGAACGTTTAACATCTGGAAAAGGAAAACCAAAATACAAGGCTTGGATCCCTGTTCCTATTTTACTTCCAGGAGAAAAAACAAGTACTCGAATAGAACCTGGAAAAAGTCTTTATGCTCAAATTGAACCACTTACTAAAAAGAAAGGTGTTATTGATGCGGCTATATGGATTGGATATGCTTGGGCAGATGAACCCAGAAATCATGCAGTAGTAATGGTGACCGGAGATAATAAAAAACAAGTGTCTGAAAGTGCAGAGACTTTAGCAGAATACTTTTGGAAAGTTAGAGATGACTTTGAATTTGTGGCGCCGACAGCCAACTTAGAAAAAAGCCTTTCCTTAGCTTTGAAATCTTCCAAAAAACCCTATATAATTAGTGATATGGGAGATAATCCAACTGCAGGAGGTGCTGGTGATGTTACATGGACACTTCAAAAATTATTAAATAATAAGGTTTTTCAAAAGGCCTCAGGTCCTAATCTGATCTATGCATCTATACCCGGTCCTGAAATGATTATTGCTGCTGAAAAAGTAGGGATAGGCGGGAAAGTTTCCGCAAAAGTGGGTGCTCAAGTTGATGACCGCTTTGCCCCTCCTTTATTGCTTAATGGTAAAGTTGAAGCTATTTATAAAGGAGATATTCATGCTGAAACAGAAGCAGTTATTCGGGTAGGTAGCATTCGGGTAATTGTTACAAAAAAGCGAAAACCTTACCACCGTGAAAAAGACTTTACTCAGTTGGGACTTTCTCCTCGTAAGGCAGATATAGTAGTAGTTAAAATCGGATATCTAGTTCCTGAACTATATGATTTGCGTGGAGACTGGATAATGGCACTTACCCCTGGGGGTGTTGATCAAGATCTTGAGCGCTTGGGATACAAACGTATTAAACGACCCATGTTTCCCTTAGATAAAGACATGGAAAATGTGGATTTAAAAACACATTATATTTCTGCCTCAGACGCTCAATAATTATTGAAAAAAAATACTATGCGCCTTTCAGTTTTTTTAACTGCTCTCTTATTTTTCGCTTGCACCGCTGACAAAACAACTTTTTTAAATGAAAAAAAAGTTATTGATGGATTAGAGGACTCAGTAGATATTATAAGAGATCAATGGGGAATAAACCATATTTACGCACAAAACCAGCGTGATCTCTTTTTTGCTCAAGGTTATGCGGCTGCACATGATCGTTTGTTTCAATTTGAAATATGGAGAAGACAGGCGACCGGAACTGTAGCTGAAATATTAGGTGTCAAAGAATTAAATCGGGATATCGGAACACGGCTTTTTAAATATCGTGGTGATATGACTAAAGAACTCAATCACTATCATCCAGAGGGAAAAGCCATCATAGAATCTTATGTAGATGGTGTAAATAGCTACATAGGAACAATTATAAAAACCCCTGAAAAACTTCCTCTGCCTTTTAAAATGCTTAATATTATCCCTCAAAAATGGACTCCAGAAGTTGTAATTTCAAGACATCAAGGTCTTTTAGGAAATATTGGTCAAGAATTACAGATTGGAAGAGCTGTTGCTCTTTTAGGTGCAGAAAAAGTAAAAGAATTGATATGGTTTCACCCTAAAGAACCAAATATTGATTTAGATAAAAGTATTGATACCTCCCTATTGTTTGAAGATATTTTGGCTCCTTATTTTGCCTTCAGAAAACCTGTTCGTTTCGAAGAAGAATATCTTCAAAAAGATTATCGTAAGTCAAATGCTATGACTATAATGAATCGCTATAATGACTTGTCCCAAGATTCTTTGGAGTTGGGAAGTAATAATTGGGTAGTAGATGGATCCAAAACAAAAGATGGTCATACTTATATGGCAAACGACCCTCATCGAAGAATTGCAGTACCCTCTTTACGATATATGGCGCATTTAGTTGCTCCTGGTTGGAATGTTATAGGTGGCGGTGAACCAGAAATACCAGGAATTTCTATTGGACATAATAATTCTGGTGCTTGGGGTTTAACTGTTTTTAGAACCGATGGAGAGGACTTATATCAATATGAATTAAATCCAAAAAATCCATCACAATATAAGAGTAATGGCGTTTGGATGGATTTTGAAATAATTGAAGAGATTATAGATGTAAAGGGAGAGAAATCCAAAAAAGTAAAATTGTATTATTCGCATCATGGTCCGGTTACCTATATTAATGAAAAAGCGTTAAAGGCTTTTGCGGTGCGTTGTGCATGGCTAGAATCCGGTGGTTCTCCATATCTAGCTTCTCTAAGGATGGATCAAGCAGAGACTTGGGAGGAGTTTCAAGAGGCTTGTACCTATAGTTATATCCCTGGTGAAAATATGATATGGGCAGATAAAAAAGGAAATATTGGCTGGCAAGCAGTCGGAATAGCGCCGGTTCGTAAAAACTTTAGTGGTTTAGTTCCTGTTCCTGGTGATGGCCGATATGAATGGGAAAAGTATCTCCCTATTAAAGAGAAGCCCAACGATCTAAATCCTAAAAAAGGATTTATAGCTACTGCTAATCAAAATGTCACCCCCAAAGATTTCTCACATTGGGATGCCATTGGATTTTCGTGGTCAGATCCCTATCGAGGAGACAGGGTAAACGAAGTTTTAGAATCAAAAAACGACTTAACCATGGAGGATATGAAGGCACTTCAAGTTGATGTTACTTCATTGCCAGCAAGAACTCTTGTACCCCTTTTAAAAACGTTAAGACTCTCCTCTTTTATGAGTCAGCAAAGAAATCGTTTAATGAATTGGGATTTTCGTTTAGAGCCAAATTCTATTGCCGCTGGGATTTATGTTGCCTGGGAAAATGAAATTAAGGAAATAGCCCGTCAAAGATTCATTCCCGATCAGGCAAAACCCTTTATTACTAGCCTTCAATTAAAAAGAATTATAGACTGGATTGAAGCTCCTAACCGTTCCTCTTTTGTTATAAATTCGATAAAGGAAAGAGATGCATTTTTAAAAGAAACTTTTAAAAATGCAATTGAGAACTTAAAATTAAAACTCGGTGATGATTTAAAAAATTGGCAATACGGACAGCCTAAATATAAGCATATTTCAATGCTACATGCTTTGGGAAGTGTCTCATCTCTTAACGTTTCAGAAAAGCTAAATTTAGGTCCTTTACCAAGGGGTGGGAACGCTTACACTCCTGGATCAACAGGGAGTAATGATAACCAAACAAGCGGTGCTAGTTTTCGCATGATTGTAACAACTGGTGATTGGGATGCTTCCGTTGGAACTAATTCTCCTGGTCAATCGGGAAATCCTGAAAGTATTTTTTACAACAATTTGTTTAAAAATTGGACTGAGAATACTTATTTTCCGATGTACTATTCCAAAGAAAAAATCATTTCTAAGGCATATAAAAGAACCCTACTTGTTCCTGAAAAATAGATTTATTAAGCGTTTTCTTCTTTAATTTTATCTTTAAAAAGAGAGATAAAACAGACCTTAAGCTCTTTATTTAAAATTAGTCTAAATAAACTTTGTTTTTCTCAAAGAGGATTTTATATTTGCACTATATTAATTTAGATTGAATACAAATAAGATAACCATGAAAAAAAGACTAACCTTATTATTATGTGTTTTAGCGATTGTAAGTTGCGCTAAAGAGCCTGAAACAATTATTGAATATCAAACTGTAGAAAAAATAGTAGAAACTCCGGGAGAAACAGTGACTGTAGTTGAAACAGTAGAAACTGTTCTTCCTCCAGATGCTTATTCTTTTACAAGAGGAGGTGTATCAACTGTATACTACTCAGGTCAAACTGCTAGAGTAAAAATGGCAAGTGAAATTTACTCTGCTTTGAAAACAGAAACTTATACTCAAACTCAAATAGATGCAATGTTTAGCCTTGGAACTGGTTTTACTGATACAACATTAGATACATCAGGGAAAACTGTTAGAAGTAAAACTGCTAGTTATGGTGGCTCTGCCACTGTGAAGTCTTTATTTGATGGTTGGATAACAGAGGCAACATCTGTTGTTTTTCCTGTATGGAATACCAATGGTTCCAAAGGTGTTGCTGGACAAGTAACAGACCCTGGTACTGGCGGAAGGTCAGTTCGCGTAAATGCTAAAGGAATGGAAATTAATCAGATTTTTACCAAAGGATTGATTGGCGCAATGGCTTTAGATCAAATTGTAAATGGATATTTGGATAAAACAGAAAAATTAGATGCTGCTCAAGCTGGTAATGACGCTGGCGATTTTGCCTATACAAGTCCTGGTGCTACAGAAGCTAATGTTACTAAAATGGAACATTATTGGGATGAAGGTTTTGGATATTTATATGGTCAAGATAATCAGGCCTTTCCAGCTCTCGGAAAAGGAGTTCTTCTTAATAAATACTTGAAAAAAGTTGAAAGTAACGAGCCTGGAATTTCAAAAAATATATATAATGCTTTTGCTCTTGGTAGAGCTGCAATTGTTGCAAAAAATTATACTCTTCGCGATGAGCAAGCAACGATAATAAAATCTGAATTATCTAAAGTTATTGGATATAAAGCAGCCTTCTATTTAAGAGGTGGAGGAAAGAATATAACTGAAGGTAAAATGGCTGATGCTTTTCATGCTTTATCAGAAGGATATGGGTTTATATTAAGCTTACAGTTTACTAAAGATGCTAATGGTGCTGCATATTTCACAAATGCAGAAGTTAATGCATTTTTAGAAAGATTGTCTGCAGGTGACGGTTTCTGGGATAGAACTGAAGATGAACTCAAAGCTATGGCTACTGAAATCGATGCAAAAACTGGTTTGCCAGCGACTAACTAAAACTAAAAAGGTATGTTCTAAGTGATTTTTGGGAGGTTTATAACCATAAAGTTTCATTTTCTAAAAACCCAAAAATCATTTGAACTTCCTAAATAATAATTAAGATGCTTAAAAAAGTAGCCTTTTGCCTAACACTATTTATTATTGCTTTTTCTTGTTCATCCGAGGATGACCAGTCTGAGGAAGTCAATTCAATTGATCCTACTGAAAGCTTAATATCAAAAAATACTACACAAAGTAATGAATCTGTCACTATTTCTTTCAATAGAGAAGAAATGCTAGCTTTTTGGGCAGATAGTATTATTGTTCCTAGTTATAAAAAACTTACAGCCGATTTAGATATTTTAAAAGAGCAAATTATTGAATTAAATGAAAATGCTACACAAGAGAAACTTTCAGTAATTAGAGAAAAATGGTTATTGGCATACAAAACATGGCAACATGTCGAGATGTTTAATGTCGGAAAAGCTGAAGAAATATATTTATTATCCCATATGAATGTTTATCCTGTAAACGAGGATAGGATAACAACCAATATAAATTTAGGGGAATATGACTTAGAAAACCCCAATAATTATGCTACTCAAGGATTTCCTGCTTTAGACTTCATGTTATATGGAATAGGAGTAAATGATGATGAAATACTTGAGAAATATCAAGTTGTGGATAGTAATCACTATAAATACCTGATAGATTTAATAGATAAAATGATTTCTAAGTCGACTATAGTTTACGAAGACTGGCAAACTTTCCGAGACGAATTTGTTGCTTCTTCAGAAAATACAGCTACTTCAAGTATTAATAAGCTGTCTAATGACTTTATTTATTATTTTGAAAAAGGCTTACGAGCTAACAAATTTGGTATTCCTGCTGGTGTTTTTTCAGTTAATAAGCTTCCTAATAAAGTTGAGGGATATTATAGTAGATCTTTTTCTAAAGTTTTAGCACTTGAGTCCTTAGATGCTGTCAAAAACTTTTTTGTTGGAAATGCTTTTGAAAACGAATCTTTAATAGGTAAGAGTTTTCAAGCTTATTTATCACATCTAAATACTGATGCAAACAATGTGGGTTTAGGTGATGATATTTTGTCTAAATTAGCTTTGGCTGTTGAGAAAGTTAATGAACTAAGCGATAGTTTTGTTACTCAAATTAATAATGATAATACTGCAATGTTAATCACCTACGACAGCATACAAGCAGTTGTAGTTCTTTTAAAAGTAGATATGCTTCAAACTTTGAACATAAATGTTGATTACGCCGATGCAGATGGTGACTAATTCTCATGAATTTAAAAACATATTTAGAAAACGACTATACTGATTCTTCCAAACTTGCCGTTTTTCGAATCATGTTTGGACTTCTTATGTTTTATAGCTTTGCTCGTTTTTGGAGTAAAGGCTGGATAAAAACTTTATATATTGATCCCAAATTTCATTTCAAATATTTTGGTTTTAATTGGATTCAAAGTCTTGGTGATTCGACTTATCTTTTATTTATTATCTGTGCCTTATCTTCATTATTTATCGCATTGGGACTAAAGTACAGAATATCAATAATAATCTTTTTTGTTAGTTTTACCTATATTGAGTTAATTGATAAAACTACTTATTTAAATCATTACTATTTTATAAGTATTCTTTCTTTTTTAATGTGTTTTTTACCTGCAAATAGATTTTATTCATTAGATAATTATTTGAGTCAGACAACATGTGAAAAAATTCCTAAATGGACTGTTGATAGTATAAAGCTGCTTATCTGTATAATTTATTTTTATTCCGGTTTAGCAAAAATAAATTCTGATTGGATACTAAAAGCTATGCCTTTGTCAATGTGGCTTCCATCAAAATACGACTTACCTCTGATTGGTTCAATTCTGCAATTAAAATGGATTCATTACCTAATGAGCTGGGGAGGTATGATTTATGATTTAGCAATTCCTTTTCTTCTTATAAATAAAAAAACTAGATTAATTGGATTTATTCTTGTAGTAATTTTTCACCTACTTACCAAAGCTCTTTTCCCAATAGGTATGTTCCCTTATATTATGATTTTTAGCGCATTTATATTTTTTGATTCCTCTCTACATCATAAAATTATAAATGTTATTAATATCTTCTTAAAGTACATCAGACAGTCACTTCCAAAAATAGAAACAATAAAGATTATTCAATTCAAAACAAATCGATCACAATATTATTTGAAATATCTTTTAATACCTTTTTTTATTTTTCAATTATTATTCCCGTTCAGATATATGCTTTATCCCGGAGAGCTTTTTTGGAATGAACAGGGTTATCGATTTTCTTGGCGTGTAATGTTAATCGAAAAAAAAGGGTACACCAATTTCAAAATAATAGATAGTATATCTAAAAAGGCATTTTATGTTGAAAATTCAGACTTTTTAACTGCTTTTCAAGAAAAACAAATGAGCTTTCAACCTGATTTCATAATAGAATATGCACACTATTTAGGTGACCATTTTAAAGGTCAAGGGCATAAAAATATTCAGGTTTTTGCAGATAGTTATGTTGGCCTTAATGGACGTTCTAGTAAAAGATTTATAGATAATAAAGTTGATTTGTATAAGAAAAATGAGTCATTTAAACATAAAAAATGGGTATTACCTCTAAATGATGAGATTAAAGGTTTTTAACGGTTTTATTTTATGGGCTATTCCGTTTATTTCATTGGGTCAGAACATACTCAAAGGAAAAGCTATTGTTTCTGGTTCATTTGATGAAAAAGAAGTAATAGAAATTTATGAGAAAAATTTGGGCTATCTCACTTCGATAAATTTTGGGGAATACTTTGAGTTAAATCTAAAAAAAGAAAAAAATACATTATTCTTTGTTGCCAATAGCTTTCCTATTATTGAAAAAACTTACTCATTTAAAGGAGTTTACAAAGTTGTTATTGAATTTCCAAATCAAATTCAAAATTTATCAGAAGTAATTATAAATGCTCGAAAAAAAAGAAAATTTGAATTAACTCGCCTTGAAGACTACAAGGGAACATCTATATATGCAGGAAAAAAAAATGAAGTAATAAATATAGAACAATCTATGGCAAACCTTGCTACAAATAATTCAAGACAAGTTTATAGTCAAGTAGCAGGTTTAAATATCTATCAAAATGATGATGCTGGTCTTCAGCTTCATATAGGAGGCAGAGGTTTGGATCCAAACAGAACCTCAAATTTTAATACTCGCCAAAATGGATATGATATTAGTGCTGATGTTTTAGGATATCCTGAAAGCTATTATACTCCACCTGCAGAAGCACTAAGTGAAATTCAAATACTAAGAGGAGCGGCTTCATTACAATATGGAACTCAATTTGGAGGGTTGGTAAATTTTATTTTTCGTGAGGCAAGTCTGGAAAAACCCTTTGAGCTAAAAACAAGAAATACAATCGGCTCAAACAATCTATTTACTAATTACACAGAAGCAAATGGAACTATTGGAAAATGGAGCTATCTCACTTTTTTTAATATCAAAAAGGGAGATGGATTTAGAGCAAATTCCAAATTTGTTTCTTCAAATTACTTTTTAAATATTGGATATCAATTAAGTGAAAAAACTAAAGTTTCTGCTGAAATAACTTATTTGAATTATCTTGCTCAACAAGCTGGCGGATTAACAGATGCTATGTTTTCAGAAGATTTCTCTCAAAGTAATCGTTCCAGAAATTGGTTTAGCTTGGATTGGTTGCTATACAGTGTCAAATTTGAGCATGACTTTTTAGATAATTCTAAACTTAGTTTTAACTTTTTTGGCTTGGATGCAACACGAAATTCTCTTGGATTTAGAAGTAATCGAGTCAGTCAAGAAGATCCCCTTTCGGAAAGAGATCTTATCAAAGGTGATTTCAATAATTTTGGTTTAGAGGGGCGTTGGGTGAAAAATTATTCCTTTTTAAATAAAAAATCAGTTTTATTAGTTGGGTCAAAATATTATAAATCATATAATACATCTGAACAAGGCCCAGGTTCTTCTGGAAAAGACGCAAATTTCTTATTTAAAAAAGATTTATTCCCGTTTTATAATTTTCAATCTTCGTATGAATACCCTAATGAGAATATCTCTCTTTTTTCAGAAAATATTTTTTATTTAAATGATCGCTTTTCATTAACCCCTGGTGTTAGATTTGAATATATAAAAACACAAAGTGACGGAACTTATAAAAGAATAAATCGAGATGGAGCTGGAAATGTTATTTTTGATCAAAGTGTTCTTGAAAATGATATTCGAAAAAGAGTTTTCGTTTTAGCTGGTATAGGCACGAGCCATAAGATCTCACCTTCTTTAGAAGCATATTTAAATATCTCTCAAAATTACAGGTCTGTTACGTTTGCTGATATTAGTATTTTTAACCCTTCCTATATAATAAATCCAAACATATCTGACGAGAAAGGATTCACTTCTGATATTGGGTTTAGAGGTGTTTTAAAAGACTTTTTATCTTTTGATTTAAGCTTTTTTAATTTAAACTATAATAATCGTATTGGATTTATTCAAAGAGTTCTTCCTGATGGTAATATAAAAAGTGAAAGGGGTAATGTTGGAGATGCACAAATTTATGGTGTAGAATCATTATTAGACTTTAATCTTAAGCCTCTTATTTCAAAACCTAATTCTCCAATTGTATTGAATTATTTCATAAACTTCTCAATAATTGATTCTAAATATACACGATCAAAAGAATCAGGGGTAAAAGGAAAAAAAGTAGAATTTGTTCCTAATCAAAATTTGAAAACAGGTCTTAAGTTTGGATATAAGAACCTTTTAATGAATCTGCAATATAGTTATTTATCAAGTCAGTTTACGGATTCATCAAATGCTGTAGAGGGTAATTTAAGTGGTCTAATAGGTCTTATTCCTTCCTATGAAATTATGGATTTTTCTTCATCCTTTTTGTTTAGACGTTTTAGAATTGAAGCTGGAGTTAATAATCTGTTAAATACAAAGTATTTTACAAGACGAGCCACAGGATACCCTGGCCCAGGGATAATTCCTGCTGCCCCAAAAACATATTATATAACATTACAATACAAAATTTAATTTCCAGTTAACTTAAACGTTTATATGGTTTAAAACCTAACAAATATGTGCTTAAAAAGTAGAATTATAATTAATCATCCCGATGGATATCTAGCTTCCTGTCAATGTGGTATATTTTCTTTGAGTTTCAAAAATATATATCTAGAACTTACCTTAGATGAACTAAATAGCTTTAAGGAATATATTAAATCAGTAAATATTGACTATTGGCAATGTGAATTATCATGTCACCCTCAATGCAAAAGAAAAATTCCTATTCCTACAAGTCAAATTAATCTGATGCTAGTATTTACAAAAGAAGAATTTATCTCTTTGAAAGATATTGTTTTTGTAAATCAAAATAAATTAAAAAACAATCTGCGTTACAAATTATTGAATAACTATAATTTAAATTAAAAAAATTTGTTTGTTGTGTGTTTTTCAATAAAACAATAATGTTAAAAACATCCTATTGGTTTAATATTTGTTAAACTTAAGACAGCGTTTTTGGCAAAAAAAATATTCTTCCCTGTCAAAGCATTACTTATTAATGCTTCAATCCCTTTCCCTAAATACTTTTCTTTAAGCTCACTGGAATAAACACCTTATATAAGAGACTTTGTTTGGATAAACAGGATTTAATTAAAACTTTTACAATAATATAATTACACTATATT
>Ga0307998_1000138_pt1 | contig 41768 bp, 41 predicted proteins | sample Davwhametageno37_FD_203147 | JGI IMG/M metagenome (GOLD analysis project Ga0307998, IMG submission 203147) | Marine microbial communities from Davis Island wharf, Antarctic Ocean - #37 | ecosystem: Environmental > Aquatic > Marine > Unclassified | place: Antarctic Ocean: Davis Island wharf... | reverse complement strand
TTATGTTAGTCTAGGTTCTCTTTAGTTGTAGAGATGGAGAACCCATATGGAACATTCCAACCAATTGTGTTGTAATTCCACCATATGTGGTGTATTTCGGTTAAGTTTCTATATTATGTTAGTCTAGTTTCTCTTTATTTGTATAAAAGTGTTTACAAATAAAAAATATTAACATGTAGTAGCTATAGTCTTATCCAGTCGTATGGCGGAACACATATGTTTAGTAATTTTATGTGCCAGGTGATTCAACCCAACCTCGTCTGTACAATCCACGAATGAGTTAATAAGGGCGTTACTTGTCATAACATATTCGGGAGAATCTAATATCCAACCGTTAGGATGAGAATGTTTATACGAGTTGATTGCAACAAATGCTGTAATATTGAGTGTTTTCTTCATAGCTTTGGTAAGGATAGGGTCTTTAGTGTCCGTTTTCATCCATTTCTCCATTAGTTTGATTTCTGTCACATTCCGTTCTCTTTTTTTGTCGTTATCCCATCCATTGTCATGTTTGATATAGATAGTACCCCGGTGTTCATCTGTACAGTGTATTGGTCGTTTGGTAGTCTCAATCGAGTTGAGTGATTTACGTATAATATAACCAATGTTATCCACGACATTCTTATGTTTACTCATGTAGATGATGTCGTCCTCAGTAACAACAATATCAGCCATAAATTGTTGAATACTAATGGCATCTTTGCAATGTTCATTCAAATACACCATGACATTGAAATGGTTGTTGTTGGTGGTGTTGTTCCCAACCCTGGGAATTAACTCTGCGATTTGTTTATCCTTTTCCACCAGTTGTACCATAACCTCCCTGATTATCGTGAGCAATTCTGTATTACTAGACTCATTATGTGCAAGTACAATTGTATTCTCAGGTTCTTCTTCTTTATCTTCTGTGGTATATGTACATTTCTTCTTATGATTAAATAATGAAGCGCGGTGATTATATTCTTTACCACAACCACATACATGGGTTGGAGAATATTTTGGTTGTATTATGGTTGTATTTGTTGTATTATGTTTTATGCTGTTACTATGTTTAGTAAAATCTCCTTTTTTGGCACATGTATAGTCACATTTTTCACAATAAAAAATACATCGAGTTTTAGGAGAATTTTTGGTTGTATAATTCATCTATATATACAACATACTATTCTCCCTAAATCCTTTCAAAAAAAAAGGAATAAAAAATGTCAGTAACGAATAAATTCATGAAAACTCATGTTTCGCTGCATTATGCAGTAAAGTGGTTTTTCCAACTTTTCCGCAAAACTTATGGGGTCACTTTGAAAAAACGGACAGTCTTTTCCTTGTCCTATTTTTGAGAGTAGAGATAGAAATAAAATATAAGAATAGATAGATTGTAAGGTTCTCTATATAATATAGTAAAAAACATAGTATACAGTGTTTATTATGTTCAAATGTTTGTAGTTATTGTAAGGTTCTCTCTATCTCCGTGTGCGTTGTTTTTTCCTCGGTATGAATTCGGTGACCATATCGGTAGTGGGTGTAGTGTCCCGGATGATCGCCTCCACAGCATTAAGCCTGTGGCGCAGTTCATTCAATTCGATATTAATAATATTACATTGTATATTATTCATAGTAAGTTGTAACTCCGTAAATTCTAGGTCAAATGTTTCCATGATAGTAAGTATTGATATTGTTGATATTGTTGAGATATACTGTGTAAATAAATCAATTTTCCAGTAAAAAATAGTTTACCGCGCACATAAACAGTCCAAACTCGAATAATCTATAACAAATCGACATTTTTCGAAGTGTGAATCGATATACATGTTCGTGTATCACCAGATTCATCCGCAAAAGGTAGAAATATAAGAACCAATAATCTGGTGGAATGAAATCGTGAACCAGTGATGATACCATTGCCACCGATAATAGTGTCCAGTGTGAACACATGTATGGAATAAAAAAAGCCCCTCCCTCCAAAAACGCATCGCGCTCACCAAATATAAATTGATATATATGTGCATAGATATCAACTGGCATTGCAACCAATAATAAATACCATAAATAAGGCAATTGGCGTATATACTTTTTGTGTATCACAGCAGTCTGTATGGGTTTTTGATGTATTTGGAACGCATTAGCATACGAATCCGCCATCTGTTCGGGGAAATACTTGCTATCACCCCCCGCGTAACTGATCCCACTGTACACCAAAAAAGTAACGGCCGCAGCGCGTGGCTTAATGCTCGCTTTATATGCGGTATATTCGCGGTCGATTGTAGATAACCACTCATTATTAGGTAATACATGTAACTTATACATCGATATTGTCAGGATATAATGTAGAGGAGTATTTAATACCTTATAATATATATTTTTGTCGTATCTTTATGCAGACCTTTTTCTCGATATCCTACCTATATATCGTTATCCCACTCATTTCCCAATAAGTCCTTTATTGCGGGTTTTACCACGATCTCGGCAAATATATATAACCCCGGTTCTCCTGTGGGATTTTACTGGATAACATACAGGATACACCAGGACACAATTATGTTTCATCTACTACCGCTGTGGTAAGACTAGTACATGGATCCAATCACACAGTATATGGTGTATTAACTGTTTTCTGTATTATTATTATTATTATGTTGACTTAGCCGTTTGGCCATTAAACCCAGGCAGACCGATATCTTCTTGTACTCGAGGTTCTTCTCTTCCCCGTCTACCTCAGCCTGGGCGAGTTGCTCTGCGCCATTCTCGTGTGCCAGTTGAAATAAAAGTAGTTGCGACTCAGTAGATAACCTGAGGTCACCATCAAATGGTGTCGTAACATCATTAAATCTCCCCAGTAATTCGTCAATCATGTAAACTAATCCAGTCATTCTGTTTTTTATTAGAATAATTTGTTTATCTCTGTCCTTAATCTGTTTGACCATCATAGCTGTAAATACATCTTGTAAACAGGTAATATCGGGGATATTCTGTATAATCTCAATTGCATTGGCGAGAGTGTTGTCAATGGGGGTGGCGGGAGTGTCTTCTGTGGGGGTCGCGGGAGTGTCGTCAATGGGGGGCGCGGGAGTGTCTTCAATGGGGGGCGCGGGAGTGTCTTCAATGGGGGGCGCGGGAGTGTCTTCAATTGGCATTCGTTTTTTATGTTTTGCAGTCAATAAATGTTTACTAAAACTCTTGTTGTTATTAGTATGTATGTTGCAAAGTTCACAATTGTATTTATGTAGGACCCCGGCTACAGTCGTAGTGTTTATGGGTGTATTTACGTTAGTCGTCATCGTATATTATATTATATTAACATACAAACCCTAACTCCTTTCCCAAAAATTATAAAACCAACGGTTGTAATATAGACTCCCTCTCCAAACAAAATTGAAAGGGTACATATAAAGAAACCTGTAGTATACAATGCAGGATAGGATAAAAACATACGAAGACCAACCGGACAGGTATTATGTGAAGCGTGGGGTAAGTGAGCACGAGTACACTATGCAGCAGTACGTGTGCGGTCTCAATGTAGTGTGCGCCCCGGATGTGTTGTTCTACTGTAAAAAGACGCACACCATGGTGATGCCCCGGGTCGGTGAGATGAGTGTGGCAGACATGTACGGTGACGCGGCGACAGACTTACCAGACACCGTGTTTGCGTCCGTGGTAGAGACAGTACAGCAGCTCGTAACATGCGGGATAGAATATCCAGACCTAACTGGATACAATTTTGTGGAAGACATGTCCTTCCCGGGAAAGGTATGGATCATAGACTTTGAGCACGCGTCGTTCAACGACAGTATTATGGACCCGGCAGTCATCGCGGTTGCGCGGGGGGAACGAACATGGAACGAGCGTTTCGCATAGACCCGGACCAGCGTTGCGGGATTGGGCATAACACTCAACAAAAAAGGGATTTATTTAATGTTACATATATATTTTAATCTACTATTTAAGATTGATAGGGGGGCATCCAATTAGGTATCCTAACCCCGATCTGTTCTCGGCACATTGGACATTTCATTCCGCCAACCCGTTGTATGGTTTGTATAATGCAGTCGCTGCAGGTTTGATGCCCACATCGTAATATCATGACGTTGGTTTTGCCGAGTTCATCCAGGCAAATGGGACACTCATCCTGTGCAAATGCGCGGTCAGCACATATAAGTTGGTCCTGGGTTTTATGAGCATCGTGACGGTCTCTGACTAATAATTCCCGTAGTGGGGTTTGTCTCCGTTCTGCGCGAGGATTAGCTCCCTGTCGTACTGCCGCCCGTCGTTGTTGTTGTTGTTGTTGTTGTTGTTGTTGTTGTTGTTGTTGTTGGCGAGCACGTGCAGCAGCTGCATGACGTGCTGCAACCATGAGCATACGTGCTCGTAATGTTTCGTTTTTTCGGTATATGGAAAGTAACTTAGTGGTATATTTCGCCTGATGTTTGAATATTCGTTTTATGTCAATAACTCGGGCTTTCCTTTCTATTTTAGCTAGCTTGGCGTTTTCGCGCTCTTGTGCTTTAGCTAGTTTGGCGTTTTCGCGCGCCTGAAGCTTAGCCTGCTTAGCGTTTTCGCGCTCCAGTGCCTTAGCTAGTTTGGCGTTTTCGCGCGCCTGAAGCTTAGCCTGAAGCTTAGCCTGCTTAGCGTTTTCGCGCTCCTGTGCCTTAGCTAGTTTGGCGGGTGAGTCGTTGGTCGACATGCGTGAACCCGGCTTAATTCGAAAGGTAGGATCCGGTTTCACCGGATCTGTGACAGAAAGGAAAACGTTAGGTTGAAGTTGTGACATCATTGTTGAGTTTGGTTGCTTGGTCTAATCTAACCAAAAACCCTATCAATTTTCTACATTTCTGGGGGGATGAGGTGTCCCGGTTGCCGAGAACAATTCGGCGTACGGATAAACGGATGGTTGCCACCAAACCAGATCTAAAAAGAAGGTAGGAGCAAGAGGGACAGAGACTAAAAATGTAAACTATAATTAAACCTTTTTTATTTGCACGTAATTGAAGATACCAGACCATTTCACTATACCACTCAACCGTCGTTATCCCACTCATTTCCTGATAAGTCCTTTTTAATAGGCTTGGCACAGACCTTACGTGCGTGGGTGGGTGCGGAGGTGCGAGCGATGGACCGTAGGTACGGCGCGGGATTCGCGGGGACATCAAAAAAAATAACACCGGATATCACCCCACCCCCCATCATAACTCCAATCTCCAAACTCCCATCATAACTCCAATCTCCAAACTCCCATCATAACTCCAATCTCCAAACTCCCATCATAACTCCAATCTCCAAACTCCCATCATAACTCCAATCTCCAAACTCCCATCGCACAAATCATAAACAGACCCATCGCACAAATCATAAGCAGACCCATCGCACAAATCATAAATAGACCCATCGCACAAATCATAAGCAAACCCATCGCACAAATCATAAGCAGACCCAACTCACAAATCATAAGCAAAACACACACACAATAGTCTGTTAAAAAAAAAATATCCATCCCATTGTGATTGTCTGGTCTGGGCGATCATAGTCCATCAATACCCCCGCATATCCAAATTAAGTATTCTGTAAAATAAGCAGTTCGTGTTTAGCTCTGGAGTAGGCAACGTATCGAATTTGATTTTTTTCACGTGTTCGTTTTTCTAATTTATTGTATTTGTAATTTATTTTATCGTTAATTTTATTTAGGTCGGTTTCATCGACAATGACATAATCATATGTCGACCCCTGTGATTTGTGTGCGGTGATGGAGTATCCATAATATATATCCTTTTCTACAACTTTATATTTATCAGCTAACATTTCCGAATCCGATATTAATTTATTGTCTGCGATTCTATCATCTATAATGTTAGAATACACTTTTTCAATTTTAGACACCAGTTTCGAGGTGAGTTTTTCTTTGTTTTTAATAAGTTCTGCTAATCTAGTAAATAACAAACAATGTGCTTCTTTAAAATCAGATTCGTTATAAAGTTGGTTATTGTATTTATACACGTCTTCTATGAATATAACCATGTTTTTTAATTCATTATACATAATAAACTCCTGTTTTGTAGAATATTGTTTATTTACTTTTTCGGATCGCAATACAAATTCTTCCATAAACTCATAATTTTCCGTAGCCATAGGATTAATAAAGAACAGGTTATTCGACACGTCTTTGGAAGCAACAACCTGTAAATTAATGACAACCCCTGATAAATTCTTAAACTCCGAAACTCGGTTCTGGGTCGTGGCAATGATTTTGGTAATCGTATAATCCTGTCCATTTTGAATAAAGAATTCAGGAAATCCAATATTAGCATATCCAGTCATTAGTTCCCCAATCACAAACTTCTCCGAATACCCCAATTTGTCTCGAATGTTTTCATTATGGGTTCTAACTGTATGGTTAGTATAGGCAATCATTTTAGTGGATAACGGATTTAATCTATACATTCTAACAAAATGTTCATATACATCGGCCTCTTCGGTAATATTAGTATATCCAGTATCCATAATACTAAATTCGTCTTCAATATGGTCTCTCACATAACATGTTAGTTCTAATATAGGCGAATCCTTAGTCTGTCTGACAACATCGGTGAGTATTATTTTGTTAATATCGGGGGTTGTAAAGATATAGGAATCCTGTTTTACAACAATATTGGTTACGGTATAGGGGGCAGATGGACATGGAATTTGATAATTATCCCCAATTATAATAAGTTTTTTATTCATAGATGTAATATACCTGACTATAAATTGTAAATCATAGTTAGAAACCATCGACACTTCATCCAAAATAAATAGTTTATATGAACTAAATTTTTTACTACTTGGACCAGTAAATTTTTTAGTACCAATATAGCTGTGTTCCTTCATTTTCCCCAACAATGATGCTACAGTAAATGCAGTGGTCTGCATGAATTGTTTTTCGCTTAATATTTTTTGTATAACGTTTTTCGCTTTATGTGTAGGGGCTACTGCACATAAAGTCCACCCTTGTTGTGAATAAAAATTCGCGATTTTCTTAGTTAATGTCGTTTTTCCTGTACCGGCAGAGCCAACCAACAAACATATGGGTTGTGTAGTTAAAACATTCTTAATAAATTCAAAAGCAGTTTCCTGTTGATCGGTTAATTGATATTCTGGTTTATTAGAGAAATCTGTCATGTTTTGAATGGGCTGTAATATATTGTAAAATCATTGGCCTTCGAAAAATCAATTTTTCGAAGGATTACTCCCATAAACCACATGTAAATTACCAAGGGTTTAAATCTTCATCTGTGTATTCGTAATAAAGAATAACAATATGTTGTAGTAGTGTCCAGTATATTCACGACCGCCATAAATTTTATACCAACGATTTAAGATGCTGAGGTATTTTTTTGTATTTTTTAAACAGAACGATTGCTTCATTATGCCTTCTCGAAATTAGATCACTCACCAACTCATTGCTAACTATAATATCAGGTTTTTTTAATAAAAATTCGATTAACGGTTTAAACAGGGGATATGAATATTTATTGTCGTTTAATTCCCATAATATACTGTCTCCGCGTAAGTCCTGGTAGGTAACATTAATATCAAATTTAGGATTATGAATAATTTCAGTAAGACGATCTACTTTATGTTCATTCGCTTTCTTTGATCCATATGAAACCTCAGTATACCTAAACACTTCATGGCTATCGAAGGGCATAAGCTTTTTACAGGTGTCTTTAATATCTGCTCTACAGATAGGACAACTAGGTATGTCCTGCATTTTTTGACTTTTACACCAACCAGTCAGGCATTTGTTATGGAAATTGTGTTTACATTTGGTCTTAATATTTCCGGCAATAATTCGGTCTAAACAAATAGCACATGTATTGTCTAATACGCTTTCGCAATTCCCCGTTTTTTTGTTTTTCCTGGTCCCCTTAGCGCAACGTGTACGTTTTTTGGTAGGTGAACTACTCATGTTATATTATATACACAGATGAAGATTTACACCGATGTAGATTTAAAATGGTAAAGGGCAACGTTCGGGTTGTTCAATGGTGTAACTACAAAATTGAAAAGAGGTAACGCAATGAAAATGTAACCAATAAAATCATGGGACGCTATTATGACGGAGACATTCACGGAAAGTTTTGGTTTGGGGTACAATGCAGCGACGATATAATCAACCTGGTAAAGGCAGAAGCGTGTATGTATTATAATTGGCATGTATGTAATTGTGTTGCAGAAATAGAGCACCAAACATATTGTAAAGATTGTTATGAATCCAAAGAAGAGCATATAGAGGACGCAATAGAGAACGATGTGTATGACGTCGATGACGATGACGACAATCGCAGTCTCTATTACGAGGAATATAATGTAAGTTATTGTTTGGATAAATCAACACATTATGTAGAATTACTCGCGTCGATGGCTGCACTGAAACTGAAAATTCCGGATGAAATCACCAATGAATTTGACAAAATCGAACAAACCGATAACATATTGGATGCATTTACAGGAGTATTTGATGTAGTTCTCCCCTTTGTAAATGGAATGGAAAAGAAAGGCAATGAAGAGAAACACGAATTATTGGTGTTAGTCGCTAGATATACATTGGGTTATCAAATCGAATATTGCTTACGAACAACAGATATATGTAATGTTAACTGTGAGCAATAGTACACTATTTGCCCGCCCCCTCCACATTACATTTGTACGCAGGTTCTTCATTCCATGAGTTGTGTTAATCCCGTCTAAAGCAGTATTGGTAACGAACGCCATATATAGTATAACTACATGTACAAAACGTGCGATGTATAAATTATAATAAATTAATATAAATAGAATTTCATAAGAATTTATAAAAATGAGGTTTCTATCCCATATAAAGAATATCAATGTAGATATGGTAATTAATAATACATTGAAGTTAGCGGTGTATTCAGGAGCATTCACTGGCACAATCGGTGGCATACATGCTGCCTATATTTTTTCGCCTGATAGATCACGTAGTATTCCGCATAATTCGACGAACTTAATGATTGAGGTAACAAAAGATACATATTTGTATGGGGTTATGGGGGTGATTAATGGAATAATATGGCCAATATCAATACCATGTTGGATAATTAATACAATAAAATGTGTAAAAGGTTGAACATTTGCAGTTATTTTTTACCGCGACCACGACCACGGCCTTTAATTTTGCATTGTTTTTTTCTCATGGTTTTTCCCCCGTTAGTTTTAGTTTTAAGATAGTCATCCGCCGTTTTTTGCAGGTCTACGCCCTCCCCTCCTCTCTGTCTCTGCCGTTTAGACCGACTTTTGCTAGATTTACGAGTTTTCACTTTTCTTCCGAGCTTCTTTTTACGGGTTGTCCATTTTCCGCCAGAAACTGTACATCCAGGGCCATTACATCCATTGTAATTTTCAACATTAGTATTTCCAAACCCAAATATTCCATCATTACCCTTCTTCTTTTTAGCATCCGTAATTTGTTTTTTAAGTTCATCAATTTCTGTATCAAATGCGGTTAACTTAATATGATTATTAGGTAAAGTGGATCTTTTAAAATCTGCTCTTCTTTTTTTATCAATCTTAGACGCAAGTTGTTGTTGTAGTAATATTTGGTCGTCATCTTCTGGTTTATATGTACTACATAATCCGGTATCATTTGGGTCGTCAATATTTAATTTCTTCTCTTTTCCAATCGATACCTGAATAATCTGGTCTAACGTCACGCTCGACTCGTTTAAATTCACCGACATGGGCATATTACCCATATCATCAAAACAATTATTTCCATATAAATCATTATCATGTGTAAACCCAAACTTAGTATAAGAGCATAACCCGGGTGTATTTTTATATCCGCCTGCCAATTCTAAAATACCAGTTTTATCAGGAGCAGCATTTGAATGTAATGCATACATATACATCCCCATTAACAATGATCCATGTTTATCCGCACTACATATTAGTTTTACCGCATATCGGTCAGGGTACTTCTTACATTCACCTTTTTCAACAATAATAAATCCTTTCACCATCTTCATCTTGTCCTTTAAAATGTTAACATATCGATACGTAGCATCAACTACCAATAAAATATCAAAATCCTTCTGCATAATGGCGTCAATCGTAGAAGACTTCCCATACTCCTCCCCAATTAGGCCACCGCACTGTTCTGTTGCTAATTGTGTTACAAATCCGGCAAATTCGCGTTGTATAGCGGTGGTTTGCTTGTCCTGATCTACCCCCTTCTGTGCCTCACGTAGATGCAGTCTACTAGCAATAGGTAAATCTTTGAGCCAATCAAAAATGGTTTTTTTATTTAACAACGTTAACGATTTGTCGTTTAAATAATTTTTCATTTTATGATTTACATTTTCGTCACTTAAAACAACATTTTTATCATCATTATTACTAAAAAGTTCATTTGTGAAAAAATCACCATCTGTTATTGCCTTCTCATTTATAACACTCATATATATATATAAAATAACAATATATAAAATTATGATATGTATGTAGCGAAGTTCGTGTATGTATACACCATGACCAAAACAAATTACCAAAACAAATTACCAAAACAAATTACCAAAACAAATTACCAAAACAAATTACCAAAACAAAATACCAATATAGTATAGATGGACATCCTCGTCATACCCCCCGAAATATCTCGCCACGCACTATTAACTATAATACCAAGCATAGTATTGGGTATGTATGTATCATATAAAACAGGTCATCGGCTCTTGTTCGGTTTATTAGCAATATTGTGTGTAACAAGCATCCTGTATTGGAACAACAATGATTGGGCGACCATATTGTATATAGACATGGCGGTAGCAATCGCCGTGATATGCGCAAAAAGTTACATAGCAATCACCGAGTTTACTCCAATTGGAATGTGTTTATGGTTTGCAGCAATAGCAATAATGTCGTTGGCATTTATAGTAAATCGCCAGGTGTTGAAGCGTCGGGTGTACCCCGCCGCCGATATAGAGAAAACCATAGTAGGAACAGTAATCGATACACACTATCCCATATCCAAAACAGAAGCGAACACGACAGAGCGAACCGCGGCATATAAAGAGTCGACACATATGCACATGGGCTTTGTTCACGTACTATTGGTGGTGACGTTTACGACAGGTGCATTGCTATCATACAAAAAAGTAACATAGTTACTTATAATTTGTAGTTTTTGTAGTTTTGTAGTTTGTATATATAGTAAAACCCCATCCTGAAGTAGATTAGAATGCATAGAAGGAAGGTGCAATCCGGCAAAACGGGCATTCTTTGTTGTAAAGTTTAGTGTAACAATCGGTGCATACAGTATGTCCACAATGAATGTCAACGTTAAGTTTAGTATCGTAACATATTTTGCATTCTTCAATGCAGTTAAGTCGAGTAAATAGGGCAATTTTATTTTTGTAAACGGAGTATTGAGGAAGTTTGCGAAGTTTGTCGAGTAGAATGACAGCATGTGGGGTAGTTAGAGCGTCATTAGAATCAATAAAAGTTTCTAATGACACAATCATAGACAGTTGATTATTGTGTTCTAAGAACCGTTCAAATTCGATACTATCTTCTTCATATGGGTAGTCGTCGTCATCATGGTCAGCGGTCTGCATAAGATAATGCACAAAATGCTTTGAAAAGAGTTCAAATGAGTTATATTCGAAGTAGTACTTAACCAAACATTTAACCGAATCAAAGTCGTGGGCGAGTGCAGCCATTTCGTAATATTTGAACATAAGGGCGGGCTCTTTGCTGTATTTGTAAAGGTCTGCCAAATTATACATGGCATGAACATCATCGTTCTCAATAGCCATTTTGTAGTAAGTAACAGCAAGTTCTTTGTTTTTTACTCGCGTTTCGTATAGAATAGCGAGATTGATGATATATTGACATTGTGGGTCAATGGAAATCGCGTCCAAATAGAGTTGGATAGCACGGTCAATATCATCAGCTGTCTTACCGCGGATTTGGTTAGCAGCATAGCCGAGTGAACATGCCAATGCCTTGAGTCCAATCAAGTCAGTAGATAGTGTAGTCTCAACTATATCATATTCATCGTCGCCAGATTCAATATCGCTGTCCTGATCACTTTCCTGATCGCTTTCCTGATCACTTTCCTGATCACTTTCCTGATCATCAACATCAGTCCATGTACTGCCGATCTCTTTCTTATTATTGTCAGTACCAGCACTGCTACTACTAGCACTGCTACCACCAGCAGCCGGTTCTCCAACACATTTATAGTGATAATTTCGCATATTTGATTACTTAGTTTACAAATCAAATATAAGAAGAGGTTATTTCAATTTTCTACACATATGTAAACAATTTGAATACATATATGTAAACAATTTATTTACATATTAGCCATCTGCGAGAATTGAACTCGCGACCACTACCTTACAAGGGTAGCGCTCTACCACTGAGCTAAAACGGCTGTATCTACTACATAGTAGATATAATATAATAGAAAGAAGTCTTCAACTACTTTTGAAACAAAATACTTATTTGGGTAAAGGATAAATCATACACAAAATCAACACACACACAAAATCAAACAACAACATAATCCGTCCATTGTATTGCAATTGAAAGTATCCGCAACACCTCGTCCAAATTGTTCTCATCTTTTCGTATAACTGGTAGTATTTCGCGAAAATACATTTGAATTTGATGTAACTTCCCGATATCATGTGAATTATATTCATTCATTTGACGAGTTAATCTTTCAATATATAGTACATGTTCCATAAACAGGTCGTTCAATTCAAAAATGTCATTCATTTGATTTACAATGGGTACGGATAGATTGTTATATTGTCCCGGACCTGCAATGTCGTGCACTTGAGACAAATATAATTTATAATTTGTATCAATCTTGGTTATATGTTCCATCGTAAATACAGGTACGGGTATTTCGATTTCCCCGATATTATTTTCTACATCACATACCTGGTTACAATTATACAAATAATAGTCCATTGTGATAAATAACCATAAATATTTATATATTTTATCGAAAAATACAATGTAACCAGTGTTAACCAATGAAAATAATATAAAACCAATGAAAATAATATAAAACCAAAGTACTATATTATTATAACACAAATGTCACTAATAAATAGAGTAGCGATAATTGAGTTCAACCTGCTACATCGTATATGCCCCTTCGTATATAAATCAGATCCACCAATAAAGTTAGGCACATCGATTGTGTTGAATCGCGACAGTTATTTGCACGGGGATTATTTTTTCACAAATGGACAGGTAATAAATGGTAGCGATAGATTTGTTTGGCAAAAGTCATTGTATTTTACGGATGGTTTTGGTAAAACGATAAACTTTCGCGATTATGTAAGTAAGAGATATAGAATACTGTAGTTGGTTACGGTGCTGGTGTGGGTTTATGTTAGATTGTCTTTATTGTATTTCATGTCTTCTATCATTCGAGCAAATTTCGCCTCTTTACTATTCTCCCGGTTATGTAATCGCACCAATGTATAAGTGTTAATTTTTTTTACAGACTGGTGTTTCTGTCTCATTAGTTTGATGCCCTGATCAACAAAGGCCTTAATGTCCCCTTTTCTGGTTATCCCTTCCTCTTTGGCTTTCGCGGTTAATACTTCCACCGTGGACCGTTTTTTTGATTTGGCCATTTCTTCCAAATACCGTTCTTCTGGTGATTTCTTATCTGGAGAATTTTTGAAAGTCACCCGTTTAGAATTCTTTTTAGGTGGAGTATCCGGTGTTTTAGATTTGATGGGAGTTTTTTGTTTGCTAAATCTGGGACCCCCACCACATCGTTTCCGTTTCATCGTTTTGTTTGTCATCGTATCGTATCGTTTTGGTTACAATATGGTTATATATTATTCGAATAATATTCACAAAAAATGATTATGAGTACTTTACACCAATACCAAACAATGTAAAAAATTGATACGATTTTACACATATACTGGGCGACATCAACCTCACCAACAACCTCAATACCCCAACAATGACATTGACCAATATTTCTATTGATACAGCAGTTATTGATACAGCAGTTGCATTGCAGCAGAAGACAGAAGAAGTCGTAAACCGACTCGCATTTATTCGCGACCAATTTGACGATTTCGACCCAGCATGGCTGTTGGTAGAATACGCCAACCTATTGAATGATGTCGACGCAATGAACATCGTGGCCCAGACCATTACGATGGAGACACAGTTTCGGGAAGATATCCCTGAATTATTGGATATGGTAAGCCATAGTGTGCGCCAATTATACCATACAGCTACATTCAATCGCAGTGAATTCCCGGACATCAGCAACCAGATTATTGCCGAAGTTCACGAATACCATAATGATGCCTACTAACAATGCTCTAATACACTATAAAACATAAAAAACTAAACCCCCGACTCCCTACCCCCAACCCTTTTTTTGTTGCTTACGTAAACTGTATAAAAAGTAAACAACTAGTATAGTTATATGGGAGCTCAGTTATCACGCCTATTTGTACGGGCGAATGCATCAATATTGGATGATGCATCAATAATGGAGGATATCGAAAATCACATGCCATTCATAAATGAACCCACAAATAGATCAACGTCTGGACCAACATCTGGACCAACATCTGGACCCACAAATGATAGTATCGTCAACTCCATACTATCTCAGTTTATTGATAGGTCTGCGATGGGTTATAAAAAATACGGAACAACATTGGATCGAACCGACTTATCATTGTTAGATTGGATTCAACATGCACAGGAAGAAATGATGGATGGTATTTTGTATCTAGAAAAGATGAAAAAAACCGTACATGGGACACCGGGTCTGGTATCAGTCCGGGCCATGGAAAGATAAATTATATGTAACACAAAAAGTATGATCCGATTATAATAATTATGAACAAAATCATAATAATAATCAGCAATCCAGGTACCGATAAAAAATGATGACGAATATATTCCCAACAACTATAACAACACCCACATGATAGCGCCCCCCCATGATAGCACCCCCACGAATTGTCGTGGGGAAATGATTCAACCGTTTCATTAAAATGAACAGACCGATCGGAAGTATCCGTACTGTTACTAGCCCTCATCCCCCCGGTCACTGCCCGGTCAGAGTCATAGTTATCGTCATCGGTACCGTCACTTATAGTACACTCAGTAAATGATCCATCATTACAATCCCTCCATGAGTCAATCGAAGTTGACCGACGTGGGGAATCACCCGGTCCAATAATAGGAGATGTCACATTATCGTAAAGGTCCATAGAAACAATATAATGTAGTCAATGGATAAAAACACAAGTATTATTTAATTCGTTTGTGAATAAAATCATACAACTCCCGCCGAAGAATACAAAGAAAAAGGAAATAAAAAGCAATACATAATGTATACAATGCCAAAGTCCATCGCCGATACATCAATTACAACGCCAAAAATAGACAATGTAGATAAAAAGGAATATATAACATCACAAATCATAACATATATGGGAAACAAGCGAAAGTTACTGCCGATAATAGAGTCAACAATCGAAGAAATCCGCATAGAGTTGGACAAACCAACCATAACGGTTGGTGACGGTTTTTCGGGGTCAGGTGTAGTAAGTCGCCTGTTTAAAACGATGTCAACCGAACTATATACAAACGACCTAGCTGGATACAGTAAAACATTAAACACATGTTATTTAGCCAATCCCACAGCAAAAACCAAATCAAAAATAAAGGAATATATCGACAATGCAAATGCAAAAGCTGATGAAGCAACAACCACAGGTCAATCGTCGAATGCATGGATCGCAAAACATTGGTCGCCGTCTGGTGTAACGATAAAAGAAGGCGAGCGTGCCTATTTTACGGACGTGAATGGACGACGAATCGACGCCATGCGAGATTACATAGAAACTCTACCCAAAACATACAAATCATACGTTCTGGCGCCACTCTTAGTGGAATGTTCGATTCATAACAATACGAATGGCCAGTTTTCGGCCTATTTCAAAGACGGAACTACTGGGGCGTATGGTGGAAAAACAAAGACCGACGTCAAACGAATCACCCAGGAAATCCGTATCCCCTACCCCCTATTCGAGAAATCCAAATGCAAAACCCACATATCACAACAGGATACGAACGAATGGGCAAAAGAGACGGAAGTAGACATAATGTATTACGATCCGCCGTATAACAAACATCCATACAACATCTATTATTTCATGTTGGATATCATCAATGATTGGGACAAGACCCAAGACATCCCAGCTACGAATCGTGGACAACCAGATACCCGAACAAAGTCAATGTACAACAGTGTGACCCATGCAAAAAGGGCAATGACCGACTTAATAACAAACACCAGAGCCAAATACATTATGTTGTCATACAACGACGGTGGTATAATACCCATAGTGGAATTAGATAAATTGTTAGAAGAGACGGCGACTGGAACGGTGAAAAAGATACCGATAGACCATAAGACATATAATCGTTTGAAGGGAATAAGTAACTACAAGCGTACGGGTGAATACAAACCAGTAAAAGAATATTTATATGTAATAAAAACGAAGTAGCTAGAACAAATCTGCTCCCCATCCCATCCCATCCCATCCCATCCCATCCCAACTGTAGTCGTAATACAACATGTATATAATAGGAAAATATCTAAACAAATACACATATAGATAGGAATATGACGAATCAAACATATAATGATAAATACGATAAAATCATAGATCCATTGTATGGATTGAAACGCAACCCGGAGATGGACGAATTGCTCATCGCCGAAAATCAACAACCCTCTATTTACGCAATTGGTGACCGCATAGATATGACAACTCATGCAACATATAGTATTGATCCAGATGGCTGTGAAGATGCAGACGATGCATTTAGTATATACGAAGAAGACGACAAATTATGGTTAGCCATTCACATAGCAGATCCAACCGAATTTATAAATATAGAGTCCACCTTATGGACCGAGATCGAGACAAATATAGTTACTCGATATCCATCACTCAACCCCCCCATACATATGATGCCACATGAAATAATGGAACGGTCGAGTTTGATGGTGAATAAATATGGAGACGAAAAAATAGCAATCACAATCATAACCGAAATAAATAAAGAAACGCATTGTCCTGTAGGTAAAATCCGTCTGTTGTATACAAATGTCAAAGTAGAAAAGCAGAATGCACTCAGTTATAAATTGGCGGGTAACTCCATCGAAACAAATACGACTATATCAACTGGTTTAAAAATAAGCAAAGCATTACAGGGAATGCGAAGTCAATTGACGCGGGGTGTCGTATTGAACGAACTATCCAACTCTTATCCGAAACCAGACAATGATTCATTGTATTTATATTCAGATACACCGCCGGAGATTGCAATGAAACAGATGATTGCAGAATTCGCGATATTTGCGAATTCTTTTGTGGGGGAATATTTAAAAATCAATTACGAAGGCACTGGGGTGTTTCGATCATGTACCGCACAGTCATGGTTGGACACGGTATATGTAGGGATAACGGGACAGGAATTACTGAACGAAATCATTGTGAATGGTATACAAGCCGAATATATATCAACTGTGAGTTCACATGATTTGGTGGGCGCCCCAGAGTATTGTCATTTCACATCGCCGATTCGTCGATTATCAGATTGTGTATGTCATTATTTGTTAAAATATATCCATCTCCGTAATATAATACCGGACATGTCCGCTCCATTTACGCAGGATCAACTGACAAAATATTCCGCGGATTGTTTGAAACAAACAAAGGCAGTAAAGAACATTCAATATAAAGATACAAAATTCCGTCTGGTACAAACAATACATAGTATGTTATGTAAAAACGAAGAAGTAAAAATCGGTTATTATGTAAGCAGTTATACTGGCACCTATTTGAATATTATAATCAGTAAAATCAATAATCATTCTGTTTATTTATCATATACATTACGAATTCAGGATTTACAGGCGGAAGAATATACAATCAAACAATTGAATTACATACCAATTACAAAGGTAAAATGCATGGGTAAATTTGACGAGGGAAGTATACCAGAATTAGATGCGCTTTTTTCTTTTTTACAGTAAACCCGACAAAAATATACAAATCATCGATAGTATCCAGTATCGACCTGAATGCCTAAAACATAGAGTCAAACGCATATATACCAAAAAAAATGTAAAAAATTGAAAGCTTATTACCAGAATGACGAATAACAACAAAACAACGAATGGATAAATACCATGTCAACAATTACTGAAGCTACATCAACCCGGGAGATTAAGACCGCCAGATATATTAAACATCGAGACGAGATGTTAGAATATCAAAAGCGTTATAATGCGGAGAATCACGATACATACGTGAACTACCAAAAAGAATATTACCAACGAACCAAAGAGAAGAAGAAGGCGCGTTATAATACGACATTTCAATGTGAATATTGCGACAAACCCGTGCGCAAAGGTTCCTATGCTGTTCATTGCCGTACCAAACTGCATATACGAAACAAATGCACTGTGAAAATGCCATTGGTTGCAGCATTGGACGATGATGTGAGTGAATGGGAAGTCATTGTGTATGTGCCTATCGCAAAATAAACAAAAAACCAACAAACATAAAACGAACACAGGATGGGTGTTTTTTTTGTATATATAAGCTATACCATGAAAAAGGGAAAGAGTCTATGTAAAGGAAAGCGCGTTTCCGCGCCCAATAAGTGTACAAAAGTAAGAGGTTGCAAAGTCGCCAAGGGAACACAGAGAACATTCTGTAGAAAGGCAAAGAATGGCACCCGTAAGACTCGTTCTCCCAAGAACAAGTCCGCAAAACGCCGTAAATAAGTTATACGAAAATACGTATAATTTAGGCACACGTACCACATATACACCCCCACCCCAAACACATTTTTGAATACATCAACTGGTATTCAAAAATCAAATCCTTGTATATAATATACCGAATCCCGCAATATGGTTTGTAGAACTAGCTGCTCGATATCAGCCGTTTTCGTAATTGGCATGATATATATGACAAACGCCCTGACAAATACCGACTTAGTAAAGAAATACCAAGACCAGTTGCCCGAAATGCTCCAAACCACATATAAGTCCATTGTAGAAGAGCGAACCCGTATTTATTACACAGGGTATATTTTAGGTTTTTTATTGTCGGCATTAGTAATAATATACAATACCCAAATACAAAAATCGCGCATGTCGACCACGACGATGGTATGTACCGCCCTAACGATATCATTTGTTACGAGTTATTTCTATTATGTGTTAAGTCCAAAGAAAACCCACATGTTAGAGCACATAAAAACCGAAGAACAGACAGTGGCATGGTTAGCGATGTATAAAGGAATGCAATATCATTACCATGTAGGTTTGGTGGTCGGTTTAGTCGCTGTGGGAACATTTGCCTTTGCATTCCGGTGTTGAATCGATTGAACCGGATTTGCCTGAACATGATTTACACGAACATGATTTACACGAACAGGATTTACACGAACTGGACTGATTCAAATATCGAAAAAGAAAAACGGATAGAAATAAGATGCACAAATAGTAAAAAAATAACCCGGAAAAGGATTGTATTTTACCAAATCGAATAAATAAGTCTGATAGTCCAAACCCGGTAATGTACATACAAATGATAGGCAATTCACTGAGCATAGTATAGTATATGGTATATAGATACATTAGTTCATCTGTTCATCTGTTCATCGGTGTATAAGTCCTAAATTCGCAACTTCGTCGGCGCGTTGGTTGTGGTGCCGATATACATGTTCAAATGCAATCGAATCAAATGATTGTATACACTTCCGTGCACGTGCATACAATTTGCGCAGTCCAGGGGCTTTCACCTGAAATTTCCCGTTCATTTGTTGAACTACCAAATTACTATCCCCTTTCACGAGGAGTCGTCGTATACCACGATTCCGGGCTTCTTCAACCCCAATAATCATCCCCATATATTCAGCCACATTGTTTGTTTCTTTTTGACCAACAAACAATGACCGAAACCAAATTTCCTCACCATTCTGGTATAAAACCGCGCCAGCACCAGATGGTCCCGGGTTTTGTTTACTACATCCGTCGAAAAAGAGTACATATTCACAGGGTTTCGACGTGATCTTATGTGTTGTTGTAGTTGTAGGTGCCACTTTGCTCGAAGATTCAACCCGATGACAGGTGTTCTTCTCTTTTGAAAAAAAAGAAGAGATAGTAGATTGCATACCAACAGAAAAAGGACAAATAAGGAAGGTAGTAAGAATTATAATATAATTGTATTTATGTAGTTATGTATTTTTGTATTCAGTGTATCCAGTCAATGTAATTAGATAATATTGTCTTTCCGGCTTAATGAAACTCGCATTTCATTTCTCCCATCACCATCGGCGGCATCATAAAACATCGTAACATATTGTTTATCACATCTAGACACGACCTGATTGTGTAGATAACACGATTCTAATTCGACAGCAAGACGCCGAGTGAAATCATTATCCGTCCATGTATTAAACGACAATGTCATTGCACCACCATCATCGTCAGCATCGTTAGTATAGGTTTCCAAACAACTAATATTGTCAAAATCCCCGATAGACCGGAACGACCGATACAGATTGGCAATGTCATCGTCGTATCTGCGTGGTGCATCTCGCACAACAATGCGCCTCCATGTATCCGTGGGAATAATATACATGTCATCATCGTCATATGTACGACCAGTCGAATAATATGTCTTTCGATTACGAGTCAATGTAGAATAGAAACCAAATGTATCGACATCTGTAAAAAGTAGAGCGGGGTCAACGTCAAGTTGAGAGGAGCAGGTATATTGGATAGTATTATAACAGAATGTCATGTTAACAAAGATGCATTATGTAGGGTAATAATAATAAAATCAATTTTTCAAATGTTAGTGTTGGTATAAAAATATGTAAAAAATTGATGATAAATCGGCATATAACAACAGATATCAAATCTATGCAACATGCAATATCGTAAAACCACACAGCTCCTCAGTAACATAAAACATACATGTACAATGAGTCAATATCGTGCCCCGCCCATATCCCTGTTATCTGCTCCTGATAATGGAAATATATATATTGGTCAAAATATAAATGGTAAGAAGCAAGGATCGGGTACTATGTATTATGATGATGGTACAATTCATATGTGTACCTGGATAAATAACAAAGCTGACGGACCGGGTATTTGTCACAATCGCAATGGAAGCGAGTACATTGGAAGTTGGATAAATGATATGTTTCATGGGAATACTAATGAAATATATTATGAAAATGGGGATTACTACCGCGGGTCCATCTGTCGCAATACGGTTACTGGTTATGGTAGAAAAAAATATGCCGACGGAACAGTGTATAAGGGGGAATGGAAAAACGGATTGTGGCATGGTTATGGTGAACTGTTTTATAACAATACTGAAACATACAATGGTATGTTCGATAATGGACAGCGCGAAGGAGCGGGAATCTATATATGGAAAAATGGAACAATCTATGATGGTGAATGGAAACATAACGAGATTGATGGTTACGGATCAATCCAAACACACCTAGATCCAACCACCGTTCACACCTGTTTATGGACATAAACAACCAATCAACAAAACAACCAATCAACAAAACAACAAACAATAAAAATACAAATAAAAAATAGCCCCACCTTTGCTTATTTTTTATCGGGCTAATCTCCTTCTCCTTCTCCTTCTCCTTCTCCTTCTCCTTCTCCCTCTAATTTACTGAACAATCGTGATAGTTGTCGCAGCATTCATACGGGTTACCCGAATATTGTAAAACCGATTTTTATATGTTTTCCTCAATCGGTTCGTATATGTAGAAACAGTGTCGCGTGAGACAGTTGACCCATTCACGATTTGTAAATCTGCCCGCATAGCATCGACAATATTACGTTGATAATCATCACAAAATAGTATAAATGCTTCTGCTGGAGAAATCGACGAAATGCGGTCTCCCTCAATATTTCCGTCCAATATATGATTATCAATTTGTGTATGAATTTGTTCATCCATCGTAAGTAGAATCGGTGTATGAATTCCTTCATATGGTTTACGTGAGGGTTGTGTGGATGGATTCATCGACTTTTTGCGAAAATAATATCTAACGCTTTTGAACATTTTATCAACAACGTTTCCTGAAAACCCGGCTTCCGCTAGTCTGGTCGTTTCATTCTCAACCAATACTTTATTTTGGTCGAGCCATACTTTCCATGCATCTTTGAAATCGATGCGACTATCGTGTTGATGAACCTTGGAAAATACAGTTAAATCCTCCATAACGGAATTGGCAAAATTAAACCGAAATGTTTGCAGCCGAACAGCATCATGTTTGTTTACATCTGCCTTCTTCTTATTATTGTTATTGTTATGCTGAATAGGTTCATTCGTGGTAATATTCATGTTCTTATGTTAGTCAATATGTAGACGATATATATGTGGGTTGAATCTATAATACTTATTACTTTGATTTCAATTTTTTACAGACATATCACTGAACCTATATAAAGACATTCCCACATATTATATTGGAGGGGGGAGTCCCCATTGTAAATATTGTACATAATTAACCATATCATAACCCTAGAACAACATATGCAAGCACGGATGGCCGAGTGGTCTAAGGCGGTGGACTTAAGACCCACTATCGTAAGATGCGAGGGTTCGAACCCCTCTTCGTGCAAATAGATGCTCTTATAGTGTAGTGGTTATCACTCAGGTCTTTGAATCCTGAAACCCGAGTTCGAATCTCGGTAAGAGCTATATTGTATATATGAAGTTACTCACGGGTAAAATATAAAGTTGGCGTCTGGCGACCACAGGCGTGTTTGGTGCATGAGTGCAGTATAAAGTCAATCGACAGCGTATAAATGTACAATGAATGAAACACAAACAAATGGGACATCAATCGATGTTTTCAAGCTCTGTTAGCTCAGTTGGTTAGAGCGTGCGACTGTTAATCGCGAGGTCATAGGTTCGACCCCTATACGGAGCGTATTTTATGATTACCATTGGTAATTATAAAATACTTATACACAAACAATTACCGACAATCTCCTTTGTCCATAAAGTACATATACCCAAACTCTTGCCATGTGTTTAATACGCGCAATGTTTGTGCAATAATATAAGCCTTGTTCATGTTCAAATATGAAGTCTTCTTGGTAACGGAAAAATCCTGCCATAATTTCCGGTTCCCTTTATGTTGCAAAATTTCCCGGTCAATCTTATCCATTAACACATTGTTGTGTAACAATTCTCTATACATGTTGCACATGGCAATCTGTCTATTTTTTCTAAGTTTCGAAATTTTGATACCAAAATACGTCATCAACGAATAAGATTGGCAAAGGGTATCATTCAGGTTTTTATTCATGTTTTGATGTCCCTGTGCTACGCTACATATGGTTTTCTTCTTCTGGTTGTTGTATATTATATGGTGGTCAGATCCATCATCAAAATCAGTATCCGCGGGTTCCGCCCTAAATTCCAACGTTTTATTAGGATATACATCAGCAATGATTGATCGAACCGCCATATCGCCGAATATTTGATTAATAAACGTATAATGCTTCAATGAAAAATTATGTAATTTTAGGTCAGTACAAATGGACATTATATATAATACTCACAAAAAACAATAAACCGTAAAATCTAGAATATTTGGTTGTTTTTTTCTCACCATGTTATAACTATTTGCCATGGAGAGTCCATTTGCCGCATCAAATACAACATTTACTATGTATTTAGAACCCATACGAACGAATATCAATAAAACATATCAAAATATAATCACGTTAAGTACAATGCCACCGGGTCCAATTGCAGATATGGTAAAACCCATGTCTTTCGATAAATTATCGCCATTTCAGCAAAATGGACCGTTTTATGAAGGGTTTGGTTGTACAAATGCACTGTTACGTTATCCCAAACAAGCGAAGTCGTCGATCAAAAACGGGGATTATTTCATGACGACGGATGATATCCCATCGGTATTGTCGTATTTACAAACGAATGGGTATACCGTCGATACAAATATGACAAAACTAATGTTCAAATCGAGAGTATCCATGGGTGGTGTAAGTGAGTCGCGATTGTCTGGTGATCGCCGAATGATATGTATGGTAAATTATGCAAACCTGTAAATACAATACACCCTTGAAGATTTAAAATGGTACGCCTGTTAAGCGTACCCCAAAATCGTAAAGGGCAACGTTACAGATAAATGAATTAAAAAGGCAAACACTGAAAGTGTTTGTCCCGTTTTAAATCTTCATCTGTGTAAAAAGAATAAGCCTATTGTATATCATGAATACACCATTTTCGATTGATGATCGTGTATATAAGAAAAAATATATGGGACATAAATTGCGCACCGACAAAACCCGTCTATACACAATTATTAGTATCAGGTATGGACGCGATATCACCCTAGCCCTATTGGATGATGGTACCTCATTTGACATAGTAGAGGATGGTATAGAATATGCAGAAAAAGAAGAACAATGTTCAACATGCTTATGTATGTAATAATGGTTGTTTACAAAAATGGATAAGATATTTAGGTGGTACATGCACGTCCACAATATACGGAACCGTTAAATCCAACATAAGAATAATGTTTTGTTAATTATATAGTCCATCGTAAATGGATAATCAGGTCGATGTGGATAACCCAATCGAAATGTGTTCATTGGTTAAATCCCGTATAAACACTGATTGTAAAAAAAATACAACTGATAACGAAGAATTCTGTAAAATACTGCATGATATATTTGTGGGTTGTTGTAAACCACCCCCCGATAAAACGAAGAAGTAACAATCGGCGTTCTTCGTAAATAAAAAACACATTTATGTATTGTATTACCCCCAATACATAAAGATGAATATGATAGTGGCTGTCAACCATAATGGCATCATAGGCAAAGACAATGATCTACTGTGGCATATACCAGAAGATCTAAAACATTTTCGCAAATTAACATTACACAATATTGTAGTAATGGGTCGAAAGACATATGAATCATTGCCAAATGGTCCATTAAAAGACAGAATCAATATAGTCATAACATCTCAACCTGAAAAATACCAGGACACCCAGACAAATTTGTATTTTAGTACATGTACCGATGTGGGTAAACTCATAAAACAGATCCAAACGGAAACCAAAAAAGAGGTTTTTATCATAGGTGGTGCTCAAATCTATGCACTATTTTACAACGAATGTAACACCATATTTGTAACATTGGTGCATACAGATGAAACCGACGGTATCACAATACAACCAATACTATGTGAAATCGAAAAAAAATACAAAAAGGACAACGCAATAGAGAAAATATATACATCTGGTGTTGGTGGTTATACATATGAGTTTGTCGTGTATAGACGCTGATCCATTTAGAATATAACGGGTTTATTCACAACATGGAAAATATAAGTATATTATAAGTATAATATAACGTAGAATGTTGGCATTTATAAAAGGAGTATTGGGTGGAGATGAGAATCCTGAGATTCCCACCATAGACGACCCTGAGATTCCCACCATAGACGACCCTGACCATAATGATCATCCCTTGAAAACCGAAGAACCAAACAATGTAAAAATGTTGAACCAGGGGGCATATGGATGTGTATTTAGACCAGGTGTGGAATGCTCAGACAAACAATTAACGACGAAAAAATACATATCAAAGATACAAAATCACAGTGAAACATCCAAACATGAAACCAGATTGGGAAAGATAATACGAGGAATAAAGGGAAGTTCGCATCATTTTGCGCCGATAATCGAAACATGTGATGTAAAAATGAGCGATTTAAACAATGATCCCGAAGTAGAAAAGTGCAAATTTATTGATACCAACGCAAAATTGCGAAACAAAGTATACGAGTCAAACCTAATCCAATATGTAGGTAAATACACACTGGTTGAATATTTTAAACACCAAACAAAGAAGATCAATAAAACGTCTTCATATTTTAGAAAAATAATTAATTCACATACGTCCCTGTTACGTGGTGTATCTAAATTAAATGATGCAAATATAATACATTTTGATATGAAAGAAAACAATGTGATGTGTCGTGATATATCGGGGCATCCAATATTAATCGACTTTGGCATGTCAATCAATGTGGAAAACATAGCAACGGAAGAGTTTTATGTAGAAGATGCATTTTTTACACAAGACGTAATCTATGGTCCGTGGTGTATAGATGTGATATTAATCAACCATATGGTGGGTAAACATGCACAACCGGGTTGGAGAGATGAATCCCCCAGTCCGGTCGATGTAAAAAAGGTGATACAGGAATATGTAGAAAAAAACACGGGTTTTCTTATGGTATTGACAGTGGACCAGCGTAATGAATATAGAACCAGCATAGAGGCATATATCATGCAATTTGTAGAAGGTGGACTATTGAGCATGCCAACCAAGGGGGACATATATGACGAATTAATCAAATACGTAAAGAGTTGGGATAATTACGGTGTGGCAATAATGTTCCTGAGTATGTTAAAAACATTAAATTTGACTGAATATAAAACGAGTACCCCGTTTATGAACAAATATGTAAGCATTTTAACATCGGTTGTTATGTCTACCCCGGATAAACGCCCAATCGCGCTCGATACAATGAATGAAATCAAAAAAGAAATGTCTAAGATAACTCGCAAAGAGAATGTCGATGCGGGCGCGTCGTTAACGACAGATTTTCGTAATCCGGATAATTGGAAAGCAAGAGTAGAGCAGACGCAATCCATGAAAACGGTATCGGTGAAGGCGGATGCAATAATGGTCCAACAAAAAACCAAATAAATCCAATATAATATACAATATAACAATAACTGTCTTGTAAATATCTGGTATGAACCAGACATTTACGTATTTGGAGATGTATTCATTGGTCGAATACAATCGGGAAACCATATACAGCACGTGGACTGTTCAGTGGACTGTTCCGTGGACTGTTCCATTGACTGTTCAGTGGACTCGGGTATGTTGTCGACACGTTGTGTAATAACGCGTGATGAACCTGGAGATTTGTATGCGCGGGAAATAGATGCGATATGGGAAATTTGTGAACCCATACTATGACTATTACGACTACTACTATACTATAGATATATTCTATATCAACTACTACAATATTGTGTGTTATGTTCTGCGTTTGCGCGTCCCTTTATTCCGCATTTTTTTCAAATTCGATATGTGCGTGTCTAATTTATCAAAGATACGGACATTTTTCTTCGTTTTGGTATGTCCACTACTGTTGTCGGGTTCTCTACTCTCTTTGTTTTTTTCCGTTTTTAATATAGATTTTAAGGTAGTATTGTGTTTGGTTGTGATAACTTCTTGAAAGAAAAAGTACAGAGTATTAGTGTTATGAAAAACAAAGATAGAAGATGGAATTTTCACGGGATCCGTAATATTTTGCTCTTTAAAGAATGATGAATTCGTCAATTGGTCATCGTCGTCATTTAAATTGGAAAAAGGTTGTATATGATCGGGGTCTAGGTCAACCATAAAGGAATATAAGTTGGCAAACTTATATTTGGACACAGGGGTGGTCACCTTCTTAGATTGTATAATTTTCAACAATGAATCATATTGTATTTGAGAACCCGATCCATTATCACCCTCAGTTAATTGTATGTTTTCGCGTACAATTTTGTCAATATAGTTGTTTTGGTTGATATAAATGAATATACCATGAATAGAATCCATTGGTTCTCTAGACAGATTGTTTTGTATCAATTGAAGCCGTTCTTCCTGTTGAATCCATGATGTGTCTAAATGATCGTCATTATCACTATTATCGTCATTATCGTCATTATCGTAACCACTCATTGTAAATACTTATATTTTTACTATATTAGGTTTTCGTTGTATAAACTAACGAGTCTCGACTCCCATATGTGGTCCAATGTCCAAATCATTGGGTGTAATGAAAAATTGATATTGGGGACCAGTATAATTATGTGGCATAAATAACATACATCTCCGGTCCATCAATATACAATGACTGCCGCCATGTGCATTCCCCGAGTGGATGCAGGTATAACCAAAGAATATATTACAGCAAAAATTAATAGTTTGAATATAGGTCATATTAGACAAATCCGTGAAATTCCATTGAAAAACGACCCGTCACATAAGCGAGTGTTGATGCGATTTCATTGGAGAGAAAACAACGAGCAGTCTATAAAATTACAAAAGCAATTGGCAGAGTTAGGATCATTGAAGGTGGTTCATAGTATGCCGTGGTACTGGAAGCTAGTTGTAGCACTGTGATGAAAACGATGCATACATCGCAGTATTCATTTTGCGAGCATTATAAAAATCCATATATCTTTTTTGTTGAATGCCATCTTTGCGCACTTCGGGTATAAACAAATGATCATTAAATAATTTCATATTCAATCCATTTTGTGTATCCCGGTAAAGTGAAATATATAGACAGTCTATTGGCATATTTTGTTGAATAATATAATCGATACCTAAATTCAGGACATATGACCTGAATTTTTTACTGCATATAAAAGAATATGCACCATATATATTAATTTTGTTAAAAGTCTTCGTTTTTAAATCAATCAATCGATGTGGGTGTTGACGTATTGACAACAATCGTGTATTTGTAGAATTATGCCCGATGTATATAAAATCATTTTCCTGTAAATCAACATTCGTAATTTGATAGGAATCATGAAAGTCGTCTTTAATATAGACATCATCTTCCAATATACATACATGGTCGAGTTCAGTATTTACATTTAAATATTCAAACAGTCGAAGGGTCGAAATACATATACCCAATGCGCCTAGTGTGAGGTGCATCGCCCGAACCCCCAATATGGATTGTTTGATAGTACCCGCCTTATATTTTGCCACATATTCAGCGTGCAGTCGAACTGTATCTGGTTCAACCGCTGCATGATGTGCATCAAAAAATGATCCTCCTGGAATATTGGAACGAGTCAACTGGTTATGTAATGCGCTGCGTCCGTCGATATTATCGGGTAGACTAATTATAAAAAAGGGCGGCAAACTTATGCGAATGGGAGTAGACGTTTTGATGTAGGATTCTATTTGTTTACGTCGAATTGACGTGGCATCATTATAATACGAGTTGTCGTGCAATACAGAATTACCCTTATTGTAGACACAAAATATATCATTTACACAACCAGTGTGTTTGCCTGCGATTTCTGCTACACAAAATAGTTCTGCCATATCGGTACATCGATCAATCCATTCATTGTTCATCATAAGATAGGATTGTGGTATTAATTTAAACAACCACGCATAACCGGTACGTAAATGTGAGAAATACCAATGAGGTGATTGTCTATACAATCCCTTTTCCCGAACGATCGTGGGGTATGTTTTTGCCTTTACACGACCAGATAACCTGTTATTATTGTATATGTTATACCCAGAATAAACGAACAATGCTGAACTAGTTCTATAAATATCGTTTAATTTGTTGAGAACGTTCGATGACGATAACCAATCGTCTCCATCTAATATTATTAACACACTGTTTTTTTTTACCATTTGATATATCTGGTATTTACAATATGCCTGTTTCATATTAACAGAATTATTTATATAAGTAACCTTATTGGTGATGTTATATTTATGAACAATATGTTTGAATAAAATATCGGTATTATCGGTAGAACAATCATTTGTATAAAAAATATCCCAATTCGAATATGTTTGATAAATAATGGATAACATATTATTAAAAATGTTGTTTTGGTTGTTATATGACGAAATAACAAAAGAAAAATGTATCGTTTCGGGAGCATCGTGATGTATGTGTTTATGCTCAAATAAGGGGATATTATATAGTGGATTAGACTTTGTGTCTGTTACGATATGCTCGTCTCCACTGACGACCTTCGATTGTTTGACCGTAGGTGGTTTAACCTCGGTGGATATTCCCATCCCAATACGTGCTGTTGTTGGCATTTGTATACCGACATAATTGTCACCACTGCGATCAACCGTCTGTGGATTGACCGTGGATATTCCCATTTCAATGCGATCAAATATTGGTGGTTTAACCTCAGTGGATATTTCCATTCCAATGCGTGATGTGATTGGCAATTGTATACCGATAGAATCCCCTATTCCATTATCGTCCGTCTGCGGATTGACCTCATTGGATATTTCCATCCCGATACGTGCTGTTGTTGGCATTTGTATACCGACATAATCGTCACCAGTGCGGTCAACCATCTGTGGATTGACCGTGGATATTCCCATCCCAATTCGTGCTGTGGATGGGATATGTATACCGATAGAATCACTCATTCCAGTATCATCCGTCTGCTGATTGACCGTGGATATTCCCATCCCAATGCGTGCGGTGGTTGGCATTTGTATACCGACATAATCCCCTATTCCAGTATCATCTGTCTGTTGAATGACCTCATTGGATATTTTCATCCCAATGCGTGCTGTGGTTGGCATTTGTATACCGACATAATCGTCACCACTGCGATCAACCATCTGTGGATTGACCGTGGATATTCCCATCCCGATTCGTGCTGTGGTTGGGATATGTATACCGATAGAATCACTCATTCCAGTATCATCTGTCTGCTGATTGACCGTGGATATTTCCATCCCAATGCGTGCAGTGGTTGGCATTTGTATACCGACATAATCCCTCATCACAGTATCATCCATCGGTGGATTGACTGTGGATATTCCCATTCCAATGCGTGACACATTTGGAATTTGTACACCAGTTAAATCATACCCAATATGGTCAACCGTCGGTTGATTGACCGCAGATATACCCATCCATATTCGGTCACTGTCCTGCTGTGATTTGGATGTGGACATCCCCATCCCAATATAGGATGGGGCTGGTATCTGTGTGTCTGCGTTTCCGGCATTGTCCGGTAAGTTGACCGTGGATATTCCCATCCCAATGCGAGATGTATTTGGAATTTGTATGCCAATATAATCGTATCCACTATAGTCAACTCCCGGTGAATTGATTGTGGATATTCCCATCCCAATGCGTGATATGGTTGGCATCTGTATTCCGTCAGGTATGTCCCGGGTGCCGTCATTGTCGGGTGGATTGATATTGGATATTCCCATCCCAATGCGCGATGTATTTGGAATTTGTATGCCGACAAATCCGTCACATGTGCCGTCGTTGTCGGGTGGGTTGATCGTGGGCATTTCCATCCCAACATGCGATGTGTTTGGAATTTGTATGCCGACAAATCCGTCATGTGTGATGTCATTGACGGGTGGTTTGATCGTGGGCATTTCCATCCCAACATGCGATGTGTTTGGAATTTGTATGCCGATAAATCCGTCACATGTGCTGGCATTTACCAGCGGATTGATCGTGGATATTCCCATCCCAATGTACGATGTATTTGGAATATGTATATCGGCAATTCCGGTCCAGTCATTGACCAGCGGCTTAATCGTGGATATTCCCATCCCGATGTACGATGTAGTTGGAATCTGTATATCGGCAATTCCAGTCCATGTGCTGTCATTGTCGGGTGGGTTGATCGTGGATATTTCCATTCCAATGTACGATGTAGTTGGAATCTGTATATCGGCAATTCCAGTCCATGTGCTGTCATTATCGTGTGGATTAATCGTGGATATTTCCATCCCGATGCGTGTTGATGTAGGCATCTGTATATCGGCAGTACCTGACCACTGGCTGACGTCAAATTGTGATTTAATCGTGGATATTCCCATCCCGATATGTGATATATTAGGTATATGTATACCGGTAATGGTGTACCACGATCTGTCGTTTCTAATTGTTTTGGTTATATTGGGTACATAATCAGTCGAAGGGTCGATGTCAGGACCATTTGTAATTTGATTAATAAAATCACATGTAATTGTCTGCGATTGATTTAATGGAAAATCCACCATATTTTTATGGGGTTTTGTTGTATTCTCATTAAGCGTTTTAATCCGCTCCACCATATTATAATCAATAATTTTATTAACATTGCTTAAATAAGAGACATCATTCTTATTTGCGGTGGCTATTTTGTCAACTATAGTTGGTATGAGTTTTGGTATTTTATCGAGTACATCCAACACCTTACTGTTTTTATAAAATTTTGCACGTCTATTTTCTCGGTTGTTTTTAATAATAGTTTGTTTGTGGTTTTCAACCACTTGTAACATGTTTTTGTAATTATATTACTAATATATAATTACAATGGCAATTTGACCGATTTTATTCGTCAACAAATAAAAAACGAAAGTACTTATCCAACACTGGATTGATATTTTTCAACCCATTGTAAGATGTGTTTCGGCGCCATAAACACAACAACCATATACCTAAACGATTCGTTTGTGTTTCAGCATGTTTTATTTCGCGTATAAATATCTCATCCATGTTGCTATATGCCCCTCGGTAGTCGTTTAATTCAACCTTAAGTTTTTCTTTAACCTCACATAAATAAGTCAGGCGGTTTTGTTCACGTATTTTTTGTCTATTATTTTGTTGAATGACATTTTCATGTACAATGTGTACAACCGGGTTACGCTCTTCTTTATCCCACTTATGTAATATAAACCGTATTTCGTTTTTGATATCCTTAAATTTCAAAATCATGATTTTCCGGTGATTTTCCAATTTTTTGATAAACGAAAAAATATTGACATTGCAAATCACCGGAAAAAGAGTTTTAATTTCAGCCGGCAGCAATACATTATTCATTTCTTTCATTTCATTCAGTTTTTGTTCAATGTCGGTAATTTGATTCAACACCAATGTTTTCTTTTCATTTTCAGTTTCCATCAAAATAAGTTTACTATTCGTCATTTCGAGAGAAGTTTCCATTTTGTCATAATGGTTAGCTAATTGTAAATACATCGTGGTTGACGATTCCAATTTCAAAAAGTTCATAATGGATAAAATAAATCCAATAAGTGCATTTAATCCAGAAATAACCCATGATAATGTTGGATTACACGAAATAAGTGGCGACAATACAGTAACCCCACATGTGATGATAAGTGATGGTATCATCAAACTGTTCAATCGCCACTGCGACAAATATTTTGCTTGGATATATACGTTTTTCTGCCCTTTCATAAAAGTAGTAAGTATATCTAATTCACTGGAGTATTTATTATCAAGTTCCATGTCATAATATTTATCCAACGTTTTTTCCACATCATGGTAAGCTAATTGTTTAAATTTATAATGTTTACGATGTTTATTGCGTACAGGTGTAATGTTATTCGGGTTGCGCATAGACGACGAACGTGCTACATTTTCGATAGAGAGTTGTCTATTCAATATGGGTGCATCTGTCATATATGTTTCATCGTCACTGTCAATTGAGCTGCCTGATCGACTACCATAGTTCGAAATCGTCAATGGGCTGTTACTTCGACTATAATGATTTTGTATAAAATTATTTTCATTGATATTTTCATTGATATTTTCATTCTTATTTTCATTCTTATTTTCATTCTTATCTAAATTACGTAGTCGATGCAATTCTGCATTCGATACATTTGTAAAATGGTTGTTCGTATATTGTATTAAGCAGTTTTCTTCCTGAATATTGCCTAGTTCAACATCTTCACTGTTATGTACATCAATAACTACCGAATTAATCATCGAAACCTCGAGTGGTGTAAAATCACCAGATGACGCAGATGACGTATTCGATGTATAATCATGTATGATAGTATCAGTCGGGTCCATGTTATTACTTTGTATCGAGATATTTACATCCAATATTTACCGAAAAATTGAAATACCGGATAATGCAAACCAACTGGTAACATAAAAGGATGAGTACAACTACCATTGTACCTACAAAGAAACAAGTGCATAGGGTAAATGTGAATGATTATAAAAACCAACTGCGTCATTTTATTATGACGTCGAGGTTTAATAACAATACATGGTCTGAAAATGAAAATTATAGAACAGCTCACACAAAAATCGGGTGTATATATGGTTCCCCTAGCCCGATCTCTATAACTATACCCCATGAAGCGATCATGTTTATACTGGAAATGAACAATGATACAAATAAAATAAGTGGCATTGGCATGGTAATGAATAAGCCCAAAATTAATAAAACAATGGTATATGAAAATGGCAATTATAACCGGTACTCATTTATGGGCAGGTGTAGAATCGGTCGAGAGCAAATGACAGAGGAAGAGAGTTTGATTTTGCGAGTGTTTGACATTCTATGCTTTACTGGTAATCGCCACATGAAGCGTGGGCAGGGTTTAACATCATTTCCAATAGATATGTTATATCGATGTCACCATAAATTGGATCTAATAGAGTTTGTTCGAAATATGTTTAAGTCCCGGTTTTCAAAATAAGTCGGTCTGGTCCTTCGCATTTTATGTATATGTAAACATAACATATATAAAATGTTTGTGTGATGATATTATAGAGATGAGTAATAAAAAAAGTACATTAGCAGAAAAATCATTGTATGATATTCATGGATATACAGACAATGAACTCTATGATATATTGGATTTAGTAAACCCGTCTGACCGTGAATTAGAAGCAAAAATATTGATGATGATACACAAGTATGAAAGTGGAAGTACAAAGTCTTCACAAAAGCTGGCATCGTTTTTTGACGATATATACAACCATTTTTTTGATACAGACGAAGAGTATGACGACGCCGGTGAAGAAGGGTTTGAGGTCGATTTGGATAATGGTGGAAATGGTGTTTATACTCCAGGATTATCAGATACGGATGAATCTGCTGCCAAATATAAATTACGCGATCAGGAAGCGGGTAATACTACGACCGATACTCGCGCATTCCAAACAACATCGACCGGTATAGCTGCAACCAATGCAGCCGACCCTACCAAAGTAGCGCAGCCGGGAAACGCAAATAATATACTATCTGGAAATACACCGACCGAACCCGCCGAAACCCAGGTTGGATATACGCGCGATTTGGGATATTCCAAAGGAAAGTTGAACCCTATAATGAAACAGACGACAAAGCGGATAATTAGTATAGACAGTCAATATCGTAGCGACAAGCGTACCATGTCAACTGAATTCACCTTTAATTTATCGGAACCATTAAAGGATGTAGTGTCGTTAAAACTATATTCGGTTCAAATACCATATACGTGGTATACGATAGGTAAGGCATATGGAAATAATTTTTTCTATTTTAAAGGGCGTACCCCTGGAATAGATACAGATACACATGATATAAAAGTCGAAATAGAACCGGGTAATTATAGTCCATCTGGATTAATTGCCGAGGTAAATACGAGTATTAATCTATTAAAAACCTCATCTTCTGATATTTCATTGGGTGATACCAAATTAACATACAATTCGAATACGTCATTGACTCTCGCTGAAATAGAATTACGTAAAGGTTATAATGAAAGCAGTTACTCAGTGGACATGGCGGATTCGGTTTCTACCTATTTTGGGTTTACTGATAACAGCTACATCCCGAATACATTACGTTCATCCCATGGTACCTATACACCGGATACCCTTTTTAATATAACACCATTAAATAATTATTTTACGGTGGAAGTATACAATGATGATTATGTAACCCTCGACACCAGTTTTGACGTAAGTATTAATTACGGCCTGAATGTTACAAGAACCGACACAATTAGTCGGGTAAATGAGGCGATTCAATCCAAACTGTTACTAACGAGTTCAAGTGCAATATTGAACGCGAATTATGTTGATATGACGTTTAATTTGAATCGGCGTAACAGCGACATTATAGTGGATGAAAATACAAAGACTCGTGTTATATTTTATGACCAGGATCATTACAATATCGATTTTACGGGCAGCATATTTAACATAACATCGCAGGATATTTCTGGAAATATTGGAGATGATATTTCTGGAATATTTGCACTGGACATACTACCTGAATTTACTAGTACAACAACTAGTATTACGAGTGTTCCACCAGAACAATTATATTTTAACATACATATGGATTTGAAAAATGGAACGGGCACCCGGATAACGCATGCAATCCGGGCGTATTCAAAGGCGACTGTCAGTTATACAGATCAAACCGATATTCGAACCAATATGCTCCGCATACTACAAGAGTATACGGACACTGATGGAAGGCCGATATTTGCGAAATCTACAATAACTGGTTCGTCACTAAATTTGGTAGTAACTGCGACAACCCCTATATGGATCGGTGACACCTCGTGCTTCAACTATAGTACAGCCTCTAATAATTTAGATGAGATAATTGGAGAAACTCCCTCGGCAGAACAACGTGGTCAATATACAATATTGACCAAACCCACGATTTTACTTACATCAAATATACCTGAATTTGCCGATCCATTTAACAATATAGAAATAACGTTACCAAATTCACCGGTAGATGGTTCATATACATTAAATCAATATGTAGATGCAATAAATACCGGCATTCGTGCATATGACACTGTAAATAATAACAGTTTGAATGGGCTGAGTACTGCGTTTGATTTTTCGACACCTTATCCAGCGGGTTCTCACGCCTATCTTCAAAACGACATTTTGAAAATATTTTTAAACATAAAAACCGTATTTGATGAAACCAAATATGTAGTCGACATGAATGGTAGTTTATTTGATACATTAGGTATAATGTTTGATGCTCCGGTTCCAGGTGACATATTTGATAAAGAATTACTTGATTTATCGAAAACATATACAAAAAACGTAGATACGTCTAATTTTGCAATAACTGCCGACACAATCATTATGAAAATTCGCCCAAAAAGACAAGACCAGACCCCGATTCAAGATGGAAATGAACTCGATCCGGTTATAACATTACGATTAGGTGACATCGGTTCACGACCACAGGAATTCGTTGATGGTGAATGGAAAGATAATATATTACCAGACAATCGTCAAATAGATGACATACTTGAATATTATATTACACCCGTATTACAGAATTATATAGATCCTATTTCAAATATTCACATTTTTAAAGATATAAGCATGTCTGCAGTATTAGATAATAATAATACGTATGGTATGACTGCATCGTTTGTGATAAAAAAAACATTGGTTGCAAAGAATTATAATATCAACTTTAAAGATGAGTTCAATACGATTAATTCGTGGTCCAATAATTTGCAAATATCGAGTAAAATGGCTGGTGTGGATTTCGGTGTAGTCTACAATGCAGGCGCACCATATATAGTTGATGACCAGTATAGTATCATTGATAGTTATGTCAATTCGCATACTATTGCTACGACTGAACCGTCGATTGATGCCAGTGGAAATATACTGGATATCAATACTGGAAATATACTAGAGGCTAATGGAACGATAGTAGATATCATTAAAGGAACGAATGTACCCATTACGGGTGCAATAATCGCAACATTTGACGATGATGGTAACCTGATAATTAGCAGTGAATCTAAATTTCCATCGCCCATTCCCTTTTATATTGACAATACGAATAATATGATAACGATTCATGCAACCGCGGATGGAGTCGCAACTACAACCCTACAAAATGATATTACTCTTGAAATTCCATCCGGAGAATATTTTCGCGATACATTAATCCTGAAAATTAACTCACTAATAAAAAATGCACCGAAAACATATACAGATATTACAGGTACTCTGTGTGGATTAGTAGCAATCCGTGACGAGATTCATGTAACACTAACAATGAATGTAGTTCGTTCATATGAAACCAATGACTACGACATTGTCTTTTATGACAAAGACAGTTTTGTAACATGTACTGCCGGGGCATCTAGCGTGCAAAATACGACATGGGATACTACGATTGGGTGGATAATGGGGTTTCGTGAATATACATTGTATGATTTATCTGCGCCGGATATTGTTCAAACAAATGTTAATAGCAATAAGGTATTAGTAAAAAGCGATACAGGGTTAAGTACAAATCTATATAATTATTTTTTGATTAGCTTAGACGATTATAATCAAAACCATTTGAATGATGGATTAGTAACCATTACCAACGTAGATACTAGCATTCCATTACCATCTTATGCAAACCGAACCGAATTTGTATGTGATCCAGTAACGAAGCAAAAGGTGTTTAATGTGACAACCGGATTGACTGAAAAACAAATATATGCCGCGCAAACCGCTGCAAATTCCGCATCGAAAACGGACAGTATAGGCACATCGGTCAGTTCAAACAGTTATGGTTCAGGTCCATTTGTAACGGATGTATTTGGACTGATACCGATGAAGGTCTCCGGCTTATCGAATGGTAGTTCCTATGTAGAATTTGGCGGAACACTACAGAACCAGGAACGCAGTTATTTTGGACCGGTAAACATTCAACGTATGACTGTGAGATTAGTTACCGATCGCGGGAATATAGTAGATTTAAACAATGCAAACTGGTCATTCTCATTAATATGTGAACAATTAAACAAATTAGAACCACAGGAATGATCGTTGTGCTACAATATAGTTTTACAATGCATTGTAATAATGCAATAATAGTCCATTTAGAAATAAGAAATCGAGAACATATTACATATTGATGTGGATGACAATATATAATAGTATATTATACACCAAATACTAAAATGTCACAAGGTGACTATTTGAAAAGAAAACAAATTGCCCAGATATTACGAACAGACGGTGGTGTTGGTATAAACAACCATAGCCCGGCTGTATTTAGTTCGCATGAATTATTGAAATACAAGCAATACCAAATTATCAACGACGGTTCAAATACAAAGCTAAATTATAATTTGATAACCCCGGTAACCAAAAAAATTGTGTTTGATATGGAACGAGATGTAACAGGGTGTCCATCATTTATTGCATGTAAAGATACTAACAATAGACCGAACCGTGTATTAAACAAAGAAGCTGATTGTCAAATCCAGAACCGTCCTTTGAATTGGACCCAGCTAAAAAATAAGCAGAACAGTAAGACATTATGTGTATGTCAACTGAAGCGAAAGCATATAAATCGTAATGTATGTTCATGTGACGAATATTCTGCGTCATTAGTACCGGCACCAGCACCCGCACCAATAGTAGAACCAGCACCAATAGTAGCATAAAAACACACTATCTATTCATTTTTGATGTAACTTTATAAAGTTACATCAACTATCAAACACTCGCTATATTGTATGATTCTACCGTTTTTCTAATAGTTTTGCGATATTATCCTCACATTCACGTAATCTCGCTTTGAACATATCGTTTTCTTGAGTGAGTGAATCTACTTTCCCACTCAATTGTTGGTTATCCTGTGTGAGGGTTTTAATGGATTCGATTAAATGTGGGAAAAGACCATCATAATGAACAGATTTCGATTTAAATCCCTCTGTATTATCCTCGGATGATGTATTAACTATTTCAGGAATTACCTTTTCAAGTTCTTGTGCAATTAACCCAAGAACTGGTTTGTTAGATACATCGGTTTTCCAGGTGAATGAAACGCCACGCAATGAGTTGATGACCGCCAAACTATTTTTAACAGGTATAATATTGGTCTTAAGCCTGACATCAGATGCCGCATTAAATGAATTTGCGTTTATCTGGCCATTTACAAATAGTTTAATATCTGTTTCAGTGGCTGTTGTAGTGGTTGAATTAACATACAGTATGCCTGGGACAACAACTGCCTCGTCTGTAGTCCCCAACATAATTTGTTTTGATGCGGTAATCTTCGCATTGCATCCAATAGCGGTCGACTGTGTAATGGCTGTAGTAACACCTGTACCTATATTGGTTTCATATCCTATAAATGTATTACATTGATTGTCAACATTGTTACCATTGTAAGATCCAGCCTGATATCCTACCGCAGTGTTGTTACTATGTGTACTATTGTGTAATGCGTTTAACCCAATTGCAACGTTATTATCTCCTACCTGATTATCATGTAAGCTGTAATTACCAACTGCTACGTTATTACTTCCTGTATTAACCTCTAATGCGTCTAATCCAACTGCGGTACATGAACTCACCCCTGCAGTACCAACCGTAATACCATTGATAGTCGCATCTTTACTCACAACCAACCCACCAGGTATTTGTACGGTTTCAGATGCCCTCCCTAACATAATTTGGTTTGATGCGGTAATCTTCGCATTGCATCCAATTGCGGTCGACTGAGAAATGAGTGTAGTAACACCTGTACCTATATTGGTTTCATACCCTATAAATGTATTGTCTGTATTGTCAATATTGTTACCATTTTCAGATCCAGCCTGATATCCTATCGCGGTGTTGTTACTATTTGTACTATTGAGTAATGCGTGTAATCCAACTGCAACGTTATTATTTCCAACCACATTATAGTTTAAGCTGTAATTACCAACTGCTACGTTATTACCTCCTGTATTAACCTCTAATGCGTCTAATCCAACTGCGGTACATGTACCCACCCCTGCATTACCAACCGTAATACCATTGATAGTCGCATCTTTACTCACAACCAACCCGCCGGGTATTTGTACGGTTTCAGATGCCCTCCCCAACATAATTTGGTTTGAGGCGGTAATTATCGCCAGACTTCCAATAGCGGTTGACCAATCATATGTATTTTCATAATTATCTATATTGGTTTCATACCCTAGAAATGTATTATACAAACCGCTACCAATTGAAGATCCAGCCTGATATCCTACCGCGGTGTTGTTACTATTTGTACTATTGTTTAATGCATTTAATCCAACTGCAACGTTATTATCTCCATCCACATTATTGTATAAGCTTAACATACCAACCGCACAGTTATTGTGACCGGTTTTGTTATTGTATAACCCGCCCCACCCCACCGCAGTATTATTACTACCGTCGGTATTACTCTTCAATGAATCCGTTCCAACTGCTACATTATTCGGTCCTATAGTAATATCCGCTAATGCATTTAATCCAACTGCGGTACATGTATCCACCCCCACATTACCAACTGTAATACCATTGATAGTACCATTAACATCCAATGTATATTGGGGGTCATCGGTTCCAATGCCTACCCTTCCATTTGCATCGATAATCATACGTAGTTCAGCATCATCAATACCTACGTCCCCGGTAGTCGCCGTATAAAATTTAAGTTGATTATTAGTGTAACCCGCCGCGGTTTCTGCTGTAATCTTCGTGTTTTGTGCAACATTAATAACACCACCAAGAGATCCCCATGAATTACCCGGACCAAATCCTTCAAATTGCGAATTGGTGGAATTATAACGAATAGAACCAACATATCCACTAATATCAGGGATAGTTAGTTGTGCTGATACCGTGGTGACAGTGCCTCCGTTAATTTGTAGAAATCCATCAGCATTTTTATCAATTGGTCGGTCGTCGGTAACACCAACTGGAATACGAATCGCGTCGGCATAACTGATATCAACCGCAACCCCTGGAACATCTTTACCAATACCTACCCTTCCATTTGCATCGATAATCATACGTTGTTCGGCATTATCAATATCTGTGTCCCCGGTAGTCGCAGTATAAAATTTAAGTTGATTATTAGTGTCACCCACCGCGGTTTCTGCGGTAATCTTCGTGTTTTGTGCAACATTAATAACACCACCAAGAGATCCCCATGAATTACCCGGACCAAATCCTTCAAATTGCGAATTGGTGGAATTATAACGAATAGAACCAACATATCCACTAATA
>Ga0307998_1000137_pt1 | contig 41792 bp, 49 predicted proteins | sample Davwhametageno37_FD_203147 | JGI IMG/M metagenome (GOLD analysis project Ga0307998, IMG submission 203147) | Marine microbial communities from Davis Island wharf, Antarctic Ocean - #37 | ecosystem: Environmental > Aquatic > Marine > Unclassified | place: Antarctic Ocean: Davis Island wharf... | reverse complement strand
GACTGCACTTTGAGTCCAAAATTGACTCCAAAACCCACCGATTAACGCAAAGTAAGAACCTGCTGATGCACCAATTCCAGTGATTGCAGCTGGTAACTCATTTTCCATGGGTATTTGTGAAGGACTCAATAAATCAGGATCCTGATTTATATCTAAGTCCGTACTACAAGAACTAAGCAATAATGTGGTAAGAACTAAATATGTTTTTATAATTATTTTTTTCATTGGATGTTTTTTAAAGTGAAATTTTGATACTCGATCCATATGTTCTTTCAGAAGGGTTGGCCGCGAATTCTCCGAATTCACTTCTTACTCCTCTTCCATAGTTGGTTGTTTCTGGATCTGAATATGGATTGTCTCCAGGTGTCCACAAGAACAAGTTTTTTCCATAAATTGAAACGGAAATGTTAGTGATTCCAAATCGAGAATACAGGTCAGGATTTAAATTATAAGAAAGAGAAATGTCTCTCATTCTTATGAACGACTTGTCTATCAGGTGACCTCTTTCCATTGCTTCGTTTTGAGAAGTGTTATAAAAAGCTGTTACATCTTCAAAATCAACAGCAGTCGTGTTTTCAACATATCCACCAATTCCGTCAGTAACAACTGAGTTTGGAATAATCCATGGCTGTCTGTCGTTATAAGTCGTTTCAATTCCATTCCCAACAAAGTGACTCAGTCTCTTCGTGTAAGAATACATTAAACCTCCTTTTTTCCAATCAAAACTAAACGCCAGTTTAAAACCTTTATAGCTGACATCATTTCTAAGTCCCATTATAAAATCCCTTTGTGAAGTACCACCATAAGACTCGGTGTTATCATAGGTATAATATCCTGTGTTTGCATCTGCAATGATTTTCCCATCATCAGTTTTTTCAGGAGCAGGCGTATAAAAAGATCCCATTGGTTTTCCTTCTTCTGCATAATAATTAACTCCATATGCATCATAGATTGAAATTTTGTCATCATCTCCAGCGACACGGTCAACATTGTTGTTGTTTTTAGTATAGGTATAGCTGATGTTCCATTTAAGATCAGCAGTGTTAATTGCTTTTGCTGAAATCATCAATTCAATCCCTTTGTTAGTCATGTCAACAAAGTTTCCAGTTACAGTACTGTATCCAGTAGATCTTGCAACAGGAAGATTTACAATTAAATCCTCAGTTTTTCTTTGGTATAAAGAAAGGTCAATTCCTATTTTGTTATTGAGGAGTTTTACATCAAATCCTAATTCAATTTCATCCGTAATCTCTGGCTTTAATGTTTGATTCTCAATTCGACCAAATATTTCAGAAGCATTTACAGAAGCAAATGGATAAGATATTGTTCCGAAAAATGCTGCATTACTCGATTGTCCTGCAGTAGAAAATATTTGATAAGCTCCAGTTCCATTTCCAACTCTAGCCCAGCTTACTCTTCCCTTTAAATACAAATCATTTGTATCAGCAATTATCCCAGCAAATGATGCTGAAGGATAAAAATAGGAGTTGTTTGCAATAGGAAGTGTAGAGGAAGCATCTTGTCTTGCCGTAATGGTAAGAAAGTATAGATTTTTATAGCTTAATAATGCTTGAGAGTAATATCCGTAAGTCCTTGCTAAAAGGTCACCTTGTGATTTTGTAGGCGTTGCTGCTGAGTTTGAAATCTCAAAGTAATTTGGCAAATCTAAATCAGTAACAGCAATATATAAGACATTACGTTTTCTTTCATTGTAATTGAAACCGGCCAATAGGTCAAGGTCCAAATCATTCGTAATTGCAGTTTTGTAATTTAAATTGAAGAATGTATCAAACTGAGAGTTTGAATAATTTGCTTCTGAAACCGCTCCAACCACTTCTTGAGATCCAGCGTTGTCCTGAGGTGAGCCAGTTGGGTACCTCACAATAGATCCAAATCTCTTAACTGATTCGTTTTCTACATCCGCACTCACTTGTAGATTGGCTGAAAAGGAATCACTAAAATTATAATTGAAATTTATATTTCCAAAGACTCTGTCTTTAGTGATTTCAGTATTATTATTTTTTAATGATAAATATGGATTGGTTGTGTAGGGTGTGTAAAAATAAGGTGCAGTGTTGAAAACATTAGTTTCATCCTTCATGTCTAGCAAACTTAAGTCGTTTGGTAATTGAATTAAATCTTGAAACATAGACTTACCTAGACCCGCATCATCCCCTTGACCAGTAGCAACTGCTTTTTGTTCTTTGTGAGAGTAATTTACACTACTTCTCAAGCTGAATTTATCATCACCAGTTCCTCCATTAAAACCAAAGTTTCTTTTGGTGAATGAATCTCTGTCTGTTGGAATAACACCATCCATATCTAAACCAGAATAGGTGAAAGAGTAGTCCGTATTGTCCGTTCTTTTGGATATAGAAACTGATTGGCTCAAAGTATTTCCAATTTCAAAAAATTCTCTTACATTTTCTTCGAGCGCAACATAAGGCTTGATCAGTTGTTGGTTGTCAACGACTCTACTCCAAGGTTTCACTAAACCATTGAATTCAGCTCCCCAAGATCCATTTTCATTACTTGCAGCTGTGTCTCCCTCTCCAGTAACAAAAGAGTAGGATTTACCTGACCATCCTGTTCCAAATTGTGTTTGGATGTGAGGAACTCTAGCCACTTGTTGAAGATCGTAAGAAGTTGTAATATCAACCTTTATTTTATCCGATGTCCCTTTTTTGGTCGTAATCATAATTACACCATTCGCTCCCTTAGATCCGTAGAGTGCAGTTGCTGCAGCTCCTTTTAGAAAGTCAATAGACTCGATATTGTTTGGGTCAATGTCATTGATACCAGAACCAGCATCAAATGAACTTGAACTCCCAATACTACTCGAGGAGTTATCCATAATGGGAGAACCATCTAGCACGTAGAGTGGGCTGTTTGATCCTGTAATAGAGCTAAACCCTCTAAAGATAACTTTTGTAGAAGCTCCTGGTTGGGCAGGAGACGAAATGTCAACCCCAGCAATTTTCCCAGAAAGTGATTGAAGTGGGTTAGAGTTACTAACCTCAGTTAATTCTTCTTGGCTAACCTTAGTAGTTGCATAAGCAATTGACCTAGATTTTCTGCTAATCCCGAAAGAAGTCACAACAACTTCGTCTAATTGATCGTCACTCTCTAAGGAAATGTTATAAGCATTTGCTGCTCCTACCTCGATTGTTTGATCTGTATAACCAACATAACTGATGATTATACTTTCTCCTATTGAAACTTCAATAGTAAATTTTCCGTCAAAATCTGAAGATACTCCATTCGAAGTCTTTAGATTGACAACTGTTGCTCCTGGAAGTGGAATCCCCTCCTCATCCGAAATAACACCAGTTACTGTTTTCAATTGCGCCATCATTAATTGGGAGAACAGTAATCCCAAAACGCACAATAATCTCATTTTAAACATATAATATAGTTAATAATTAAATTGAAATTAAATGTTAATTTTTAGTGAATTTTAACATTTAATAAATCGACACAAGTCACCCCTTGTACTTGCATTAGTCGACAAACTTATTGAATTATATTGAATAAAATAAAGTTTTTATTGAGAATAACATAAATATATCCGCGTATGGTTCTATATTTATAAATATTTATCAAATAAAATAATTTATTGACTTCACCTAATCAACAACAATTCATTTAAAATATACAAATAGGACTGTTAAAGTTTTTAACGAAATGTTTCAAATTCAACTACCCTAATGTTAATGAAGTATGTTTTCATCCTTTACAACATTTATGCTATTAGGAAATAAAAATAAAACTCTTTGGAATATTTTTTTTGTTTGATTTTTTGTCAAAAAATATATTTTTTTCGTGTAATTAAATAAAAAACACTTAATGTATCCATAAAATAACTGCTCTCAGATGGAATTTCAACGCTTAAAATTCCTTTTATCTTGTTTTTTATTTCATCAAACAGCAATGATTTTACGAATCTTTATCACATAAAAAACCCACAACGAATGTTGTGGGTTTTTCTTCAGCGGAGAAAGAGGGATTCGAACCCCCGGAGGTGTGACCCTCGCTAGTTTTCAAGACTAGTGCATTCGACCACTCTGCCATTTCTCCCTAGCGGGTGCAAATATAATATAATTATTGATTTTCAATCCATTCAGTATTTAAAAAAAACCACCTCAATTGAGGTGGTTTTAAAAACAATTATTATTAAATTAGTTAGTTGACGTCCCAAAATAATTTTGTTTCCAATTCATCACCACCAATTGCAGTTCCTGCAGATTTTAAATTTGTTTCATTTAAACTTAATTCAACGGTTGGATAGGTCAATCGATGTGGAGGTTTTTGGTTATCAGTTTTTGCAGCCTCCGGAGCTGATAAAACAGGGAAATCTAATCTTCTCCATGAGTTCCAGGCTTCAAAACCTCTGTTGTATAAAGCAATCCATTTTTGTATCCCTATTTTTTCTTTGTAATCTCCACTCGCAGTTGCATAGGCGACACTTTCTTGACCAAGATAGTCTGATGCTTCTGAATCTGTTCCTCCCCAATATTTAATTGATGCTTTAATAGCATTTTCATAATGATCAGCTGCAGTAGTACCCAGTGACAGAAAATTTCTTTCAATTGCTTCAGCAATTAAAAATTCTATTTCAAAATAAGTTAAAAGTGGAGCTTCTAATTTGGGATCATCAGCTATTTTTTCGGAGATATGGGAAAAGTCTCCAAATTTATTTTCTACTCCATGAGGGGCTCTTATATAAGAGTCATTGTAAGGTGTTTATTAAGTTTACAAGGGTTGCTGTAGGCACAAAGTCATCTCTACCACTCAAAACTAAAGCTGAATGGACTGGATTTAACTTATCTGACGTTGTTGATTTTGATATTTTAGTAAACGAACTGTAGGAAAAATCTTCAAAAAATCAATATAAACTAAGTAAGTTAATTTTTAAATCCACAGATAAGAACCATGACCCTGTCAATAACACGAAAGATTACTGTAGTCATAATGAGTGCATTAAAATTAAAGAGTGATGAATTGAAAACCAATATTAGTTGAGCGCATTGAAATTAAAATAAGCCCTAAAAGGAATATTTACGAAGCCATTATGTATTTGAGTTTCAACAGACAAATAATATATTTTGAAAAAAGAGTGAAATTTTGCCTTCACAAGGTTTGAATACAAGAAAATATTTTCTACATTTGCACGCCCATAAAAAGGGGGATTTATTATAAGATTATGCCAACTATAGCACAATTAGTACGAAAAGGAAGAGTCACAATTACCAAGAAGAGTAAATCGGCTGCTTTGGATTCGTGTCCACAAAGACGTGGTGTTTGTACCAGAGTGTACACCACCACACCTAAAAAGCCTAACTCTGCAATGAGAAAAGTTGCAAGAGTTCGACTGACCAACGGTAAGGAGGTCAATGCTTATATACCGGGAGAAGGACACAACCTCCAAGAGCACTCGATAGTATTGGTACGTGGAGGAAGAGTTAAAGATTTACCGGGGGTCCGTTATCACATTGTAAGAGGAGCACTCGACACCGCTGGTGTTGAAGGCCGATTACAACGCCGTTCGAAATACGGTGCAAAACGACCCAAAAAATAACTTTAATTCTTTAAGCAGAAATCATGAGAAAAAGACAAGCAAAAAAACGTCCATTACTTCCAGATCCTCGTTTTAAGGATCAACTGGTAACGCGTTTTGTTAACATGTTAATGTGGGATGGAAAAAAATCCATCGCATTCAAGATTTTTTACGATGCAATGGATATCGTAGAGAGTCGCAAACAAGACGAGGACAAATCAGCACTCGAACTATGGAAAGAAGCCCTTTCTAATGTCATGCCTCACGTTGAGGTTAGAAGTAGAAGAGTAGGAGGAGCAACCTTCCAGATTCCAATGCAGATTCGACCAGATCGAAAAGTATCTTTAGCCATGAAGTGGCTTATTTCTTATTCACGTAAGCGGAACGAAAAATCGATGGCCCTCAGATTGGCCCAAGAGGTTCTTGCAGCAGCGAAAGAAGAAGGTGCTGCAGTCAAGAAAAGAGTTGATACTCATAAAATGGCTGAAGCAAACAAAGCATTTTCACACTTTAGATTTTAATTAGAAATGGCTAGAGATTTAAAATATACTCGTAACATTGGTATTGCTGCGCACATTGATGCTGGTAAAACTACAACTACAGAGCGAGTTTTGTTCTACACAGGAGTTAGCCACAAGATTGGTGAAGTCCACGACGGTGCAGCAACAATGGACTGGATGGAACAAGAACAAGAACGTGGAATTACAATTACTTCTGCGGCAACTACTTGTACATGGCAGTTCCCTTCCGAACAAGGAGAGACTACCGAAGAATCAAAACCCTATCACTTCAACATTATTGACACACCCGGCCACGTAGATTTTACAGTCGAGGTAAACCGATCGCTCAGAGTACTTGATGGATTGGTTTTTTTGTTTAGTGCTGTTGATGGTGTAGAACCACAGTCCGAGACCAACTGGCGTTTGGCTGATAATTACAAAGTTCCAAGAATTGGTTTTGTGAATAAAATGGACCGTCAAGGTTCTAATTTCCTGATGGTTTGCAATCAGGTTAAAAGCATGCTTAAGTCTAATGCGGTACCAATTGTTTTAAACATAGGTGATGAAGAAGACTTTAAAGGTATCGTTGATTTGGTTAAAAACAGAGCAATTGTATGGCATGAAGACAATTACGGATCAACGTTTGATGAAATTGAAATCCCTGAAGACCTTAAAGAAGAAGCTCATTCCTATCGTGCTGCGCTTATTGAAGCCGTAGCCGAATACGATGAACATTTATTAGAAAAGTTTTTTGAGGATCCAGATTCGATCACCGAAGATGAAGTGCACAACGCTTTGCGTGCTGCCACTCAAGACATGAGTATCATCCCAATGATTTGTGGTTCTTCATTTAAAAATAAAGGAGTTCAGTTTTTATTAGATGCTGTTTGTCGCTATTTACCTTCGCCTCAGGATAAGGAAGCAATTACCGGTATAAATCCTGATACTGACGAAGAAATATCTCGTAAACCAAACGTTTCTGAGCCTTTTGCAGCTTTAGCTTTTAAAATCGCAACCGATCCTTATGTAGGGCGTTTAGCATTTTTTAGGGCTTACTCTGGAAGATTAGACGCAGGTTCTTATGTTTTGAATAACAGAACAGGAAATAAAGAACGTATTTCCCGTATCTATCAGATGCACTCTAATAAGCAAAACTCAATCGATTTTATCGAGGCTGGTGATATTGGAGCAGCTGTTGGTTTTAAAGACATTAAAACTGGAGATACGCTTACCGCCGAAAAACATCCAATTGTTTTAGAAAGTATGGATTTTCCTGATCCAGTTATCGGGATTGCCGTTGAGCCTAAAACAAAAGCTGATGTTGATAGGTTAGGGATGTCTTTAGCAAAATTAGCAGAAGAAGACCCTACGTTTCAAGTAAAAACAGACGAAGCTTCTGGACAAACGATTATCTCAGGAATGGGAGAGTTGCATTTGGACATTATTGTTGATCGTCTCCGTCGTGAGTTTAAGGTTGAAGTAAACCAAGGACAACCACAGGTAGAATACAAAGAAGCATTGACAGGTAGCGCAAAACACCGCGAGATTTATAAGAAACAAACGGGTGGTCGAGGTAAATTTGCCGATATCGTATTTACAATTGAGCCAGCTGAAGAAGGCAAAACAGGCCTTGAATTTGTAAATGCAATAAAAGGTGGAAATGTTCCTAAAGAATATATTCCTTCTGTTGAAAAAGGATTTAAAGAATCAATGAAAAATGGTCCTTTAGCTGGTTTCGAATTAGATGCCATGAAAATCACTTTACATGATGGTTCGTTCCACCCTGTAGATTCTGATTCACTCTCCTTTGAACTTGCTGCTAAATTAGGTTTTAAAGTATCAGCAAAAGCTGCCAAAGCAGTAATAATGGAACCTATTATGAAACTTGAGGTGTTGACACCTGAAGAGAATATGGGAGACGTTGTTGGAGATTTAAATCGTCGTAGAGGTCAAGTAAACGCGATGGACGATCGAGCAGGATCTAAAGTAGTTAAAGCAATGGTTCCATTATCCGAAATGTTCGGTTATGTAACTTCGCTTAGAACGCTATCCTCTGGACGAGCAACATCAACGATGGAATTTGATCATTATGCAGAAACCCCTTCGAATGTATCAGAAGCGGTAATAGCAGATGTTAAAGGTAAAAACGCATAAAGCAACTCAATATGAGCCAAAAAATTAGAATTAAATTAAAATCGTACGATCACAACTTGGTGGACAAGTCTGCTGATAAGATCGTAAAGACGGTAAAGACTACCGGAGCAGTTGTAACTGGTCCAATTCCTTTGCCAACACACAAAAAGATCTTTACTGTATTGCGTTCTCCTCACGTTAACAAAAAATCGAGAGAGCAGTTTAAGTTATGTTCTTATAAGCGCCTTTTGGACATTTACAGTTCTTCATCTAAGACAATTGATGCCTTGATGAAACTTGAACTTCCAAGTGGTGTAGAAGTAGAAATTAAAGTTTAATTAATTAATAAAAAACAATAATCAATGTCTGGGTTAATAGGTAGAAAAATCGGCATGACGAGTCTCTTTGATGAGAACGGGAAGAATATTCCTTGTACTGTACTAGAGGTAGGTCCATGCGTGGTTACCCAAGTCAGAACCGAAGCGGTTGACGGGTATAATGCACTTCAGTTGGGTTTCGATGACAAGGCAGAAAAAAGAGCCAGTAACGCTTCCTTAGGTCATTTTAAGAAAGCAAATACAGCTCCAAAAAAGAAGCTAGTCGAATTCCAAAATTTTGATGAAGATTTTAAATTAGGAGATACCATAACGGTAGATCATTTTAGAGAAGGTGAGTTTGTTGATGTGTCAGGAACTTCTAAAGGAAAAGGTTTCCAAGGGGTTGTAAAACGTCATGGATTTGCCGGAGTAGGCCAGGCCACTCACGGACAGCACAACCGTCTAAGAGCACCAGGATCTATTGGAGCAGCTTCCTATCCTGCACGTGTATTCAAAGGAATGCGCATGGCGGGTCAAATGGGGAATGTCAAAGTAAAGGTTCAAAACTTGAACGTAGTTAAAGTTGTTGCTGAGAAAAATCTTTTGGTTGTCAAAGGATGTGTTCCAGGACACAAGAACGCATATGTAATTGTTCAGAAATAATGGAATTAGTAATACTAAACAATAACGGAAAAGAAACCGGTCGAAAATTAAAACTCGATAAATCGGTTTTCGGAATAGAACCTAACGATCATGCTATATATCTAGATGTTAAACAACATTTGGCCAATAAGCGTCAAGGTACGCACAAGACAAAAGAGCGTGCTGAAATCGTAGGAAGTACTAGGAAGATTAAAAAGCAAAAAGGAACTGGTACAGCTCGTGCAGGTAGCATCAAGAACCCGCTCTTCCGAGGAGGAGGTCGTGTATTTGGTCCTACACCAAGAGATTACAGCCAGAAAGTAAACAAGAAAGTTAAGCGTTTGGCTCGTAAATCTGCATTGAGTATCAAGGCCAAAGAAAAGTCGATTGTTATCCTTGAAGATTTTCAAATGGATGCACCGCAGACTTCAGGATATATCAAAGTTTTAGATGCTTTGGGTATATCTGACAAAAAGTCGCTACTGGTCTTGGGTGAACCAAATAATAATGTATATTTGTCGTCGCGCAATTTGAAACATTCGAAGGTTATAACTAACTCAGAATTAAACACTTATCAAATAACAAATGCCACAAGCATTGTCCTATTTGAAAGTGCAGTTGCCGAAATCGAATCAATTTTGAATAAAGTCTAAAGCAATGAGTATTATAATTAAACCTATTATTACGGAAAAAGCAACCACTGCAAGTGAGTTGAATAATTGCTATAGCTTTTTAGTAAATACTAAAGCAAACAAGGTGGAGATTAAGAAAGCAGTTGAAGCGACTTATGGCGTTTCAGTTGAAAAAGTTAGGACTATGAATTACGGTCCTGAACGTAAGACTAAATTCACTAAAACAGGTGTCCAACAAGGGAAAACAAATGCCATTAAGAAGGCTATTGTTAAAGTTGCCGAAGGGGATGCCATCGACTTTTATAATAATATTTAAACGCGTCTGATGTCAGTTAGAAAATTAAAACCAGTAACCCCAGCGCAGCGATTTAGAGTAGTAAATGGATTTGACGCTATTACTACTGATAAGCCGGAAAAGAGTTTGCTCGTTCCGAAAAAGCGTTCTGGAGGAAGAAACAACACGGGGAAAATGACCGTCCGTCATCGCGGTGGAGGTCACAAAAAGAAGTATCGTATTATTGATTTCAAACGAAACAAATTTGATATTGCTGCAGAAGTAAAATCAATTGAGTACGATCCAAACCGAACAGCATTTATTGCATTAGTAGAATATGCAGACGGTGAAAAAAGATACATTATTGCTCCTCACGGATTGCAAGTAGGTCAATCTGTATCCTCAGGAGAAAGTGCTTCTCCAGAAGTTGGAAACACTTTGCCAATTTCAAACATACCATTGGGGACAATCATTTCGTGTATCGAATTGAGTCCTGGAGCTGGTGCAGTTATGGCACGAAGTGCTGGAGCATTTGCACAGTTAATGGCCAGAGATGGAAAATGGGCTACTATTAAATTACCTTCTGGCGAAACACGTTCAATCATGACCGTATGTACTGCGACAATAGGAGCAGTGTCTAATTCTGATCATCAATTATTGGTGTCAGGAAAAGCGGGAAGATCGAGATGGTTAGGTCGTCGTCCAAGAACACGTCCAGTAGCGATGAACCCTGTCGATCACCCAATGGGTGGTGGTGAAGGTCGCGCCTCTGGTGGACACCCAAGATCAAGGAATGGAATTCCTGCAAAAGGATTCCGTACCCGATCTAAGACAAAGTCGAGTAATAAATTTATTATAGAACGTAGAAAAAAATAAACAACTATGGCTCGTTCATTAAAAAAAGGACCCTTCGTTTTACACAGCCTTGAAAAAAAGGTTTTAAAAAATGTAGAAGAAAATAAAAAAACAGTGATCAAGACTTGGTCACGTGCTTCATTGATAACTCCAGATTTTGTGGGTCAAACCATAGGAGTTCACAACGGACGTCAGTTTGTACCGGTGTATGTTACAGAAAACATGGTAGGACACAAGTTAGGTGAGTTTTCACCAACTCGTTCTTTCCGTGGACATGCAGGTGCAAAGAATAAAGGAAAAAAATAATTTACGGAAATGGGAAAACGTAAACGCGAAACAGCACTAGTAGCAAAAGAGGCTAAAAAGAATTTAGCTTTTGCAAAGCTCAATAATTGTCCTACTTCACCTCGTAAAATGAGATTGGTCGCAGACCAAGTTCGTGGAGAAGGTATTGTAAAGGCATTGGCGATATTAAAATTTAGTCCAAAAGAGCCTTCCAAAAAGCTTGAGAAACTATTGCTTTCTGCCATAGCAAATTGGCAGGCTAAAAACGAATCAGCGGATGTTGAAAAAGCTGAGTTGTTTGTAAAGGAAATTAGAGTAGATGGTGGAAACATGTTGAAAAGACTTCGACCAGCTCCTCAAGGACGCGCTCACAGAATCAGAAAACGCTCAAATCATGTCACTTTAGTGCTTGGAGCTAATAATATTGAAAACTAACTATGGGACAGAAAACCAATCCTATCGGGAATCGTTTGGGAATCATCAGAGGTTGGGACTCCAACTGGTACGGTGGAAGAGACTACGGAGATAAACTTGCTGAGGACGACAAAATCAGAAAGTATATTCACGCACGTTTGGCAAAAGCCAGTGTGTCGAATGTCATAATCGAGCGTACACTTAAGTTGATTACTCTTACGATAACTACTGCAAGACCAGGGATTATTATTGGTAAAGCAGGTCAAGAAGTGGATAAGCTTAAAGAAGAATTAAAAAAGATTACGGCTAAAGATATTCAGATTAATATTTTTGAAATCAAGAGACCTGAATTGGATGCTCATTTAGTAGCGGCAAGTGTTGCACGTCAGATTGAAAGTCGTATTTCCTATCGTCGTGCTATTAAAATGGCAATTGCAGCTTCCATGAGAATGAATTCTGAAGGAATTAAAATTCAAATTTCGGGACGATTGAATGGTGCTGAGATGGCACGTTCTGAGTCTTACAAAGAAGGAAGAATCCCATTGTCTACTTTCCGAGCTGATATCGACTATGCATTAGTTGAAGCTCACACTACTTATGGTAGGTTGGGTATAAAAGTTTGGATCATGAAAGGTGAGGTTTACGGAAAACGCGAACTCTCTCCTTTAGTAGGAATGTCTAAGAAGACAGGCGGAGGCTCCAACAAAGATGGCAGACAAGGTGGCGGTCGCCCACAACAAAGAAGAAGAAAATAATTCATCTATAATAAATAGATAATAATGTTACAACCGAAAAGAACAAAATTCCGAAAAGCCCAGAAAGGGAGAATGAAAGGAATTTCTCAACGTGGAAATCAATTGTCCAACGGAATGTTTGGTATAAAATCACTGGATTCACATTTTATTACCTCTAGACAAATTGAAGCAGCTCGTATTGCAGCAACACGTTTTATGAAAAGAGAAGGTCAACTTTGGATAAAAATATTTCCAGACAAGCCGATCACCAAGAAACCTCTCGAGGTAAGGATGGGTAAAGGTAAAGGAGCACCTGAGTATTTTGTTGCTGTTGTTAAACCAGGAAGAATCATGTTTGAAATCGCTGGGGTGCCTTTGGATGTCGCAAAAGAAGCATTGAGGTTAGCTGCGCAAAAATTACCTGTAAAAACGAAGTTTATTATTGCTAGAGATTTTCAAGCCTAATTCAAAAGTATTATGAAATCATCAGAAATAAAATTATTATCCGTTGAAGACTTGCAAGACAAGTTGGTTGAATCAAAGAAACAACTTTCGGACTTAAAACTAAATCATGCTGTTTCTCCTCTAGAAAACCCAATGCAAATTAAAAACGTTAGAAGAACAGTAGCAAGAATCTTAACCGCAATAGCAGCTAAGCAATAAGAAATCATCGTCTAAGACATGGAAAAAAGAAATTTAAGAAAAGATCGAATTGGTATTGTAACTAGTAATAAAATGGAAAAATCCATTGTAGTTGCAGAAGTAAAACGCGTAAAACATCCTATGTATGGGAAGTTCGTTTTAAAGACCAAGAAATATGTCGCTCACGATGACAAGAACGATTGTAACATCGGCGATACAGTAAAGATTATGGAGACGCGCCCTTTGAGTAAGTCAAAGTGCTGGCGTTTAGTAGAAATCATTGAAAGAGCAAAGTAGAAAATGTTACAGCAAGAATCAAGATTAAAAGTAGCCGATAATACTGGCGCCAAAGAAGTTCTAACAATTAGAGTTTTGGGTGGAACTAAGAGACGTTATGCGTCTTTGGGTGACAAAATTGTGGTTACCGTAAAAGAGGCTTCGCCTTCAGGTACTGTAAAAAAGGGTCAAGTGTCGACTGCAGTAGTTGTTCGCACAACTAAAGAAGTTCGACGCGCTGATGGATCCTACATTCGTTTTGATGACAATGCTTGTGTATTGTTAAATCCAACGGGTGAGATGAGAGGAACTCGTGTTTTCGGACCGGTTGCTCGTGAACTTCGCGACAAGCAGTTTATGAAGATTGTTTCACTAGCACCTGAGGTACTATAACTTTTATTATGATGAAGATTAAAATAAAAAAAGACGATAATGTTTTGGTAATAGCTGGAGAGCACAAAGGCTCTCAAGGTAAAGTTGTCAAAATTATAAGAGAAAAAAACAGGGCCATTGTTGAGGGTGTTAATATGATCAAAAAACACGCAAAACCTAGTGCCCAGAACCCACAAGGAGGTATCATCGAGAAAGAAGCTGCCATCCATGTTTCAAACCTTTCACTGGTTTCATCAGAAGGAAATGCTACGAGAGTAGGATTCCGTATTGAGGAAGATGGTAAGAAGGTTCGTTTCGCTAAAAAAAATAACGAAGTAGTATAATGAGCTATCAATCTAGACTTAAGAAAGAATATAACGATCGCATCGTTTCCTCACTAAAAGAAGAGTTTGCTTACAAAAATGTAATGCAAGTTCCTCGATTAGAGAAAATTGTGTTGAGTCGTGGAGTAGGTGATGCTGTTGCTGATAAGAAACTTATCGAATATGCAGTAGATGAATTAACCACCATTACTGGTCAAAAAGCAATTGCTACCCTTTCAAAAAAGGATGTTGCTGCTTTTAAACTACGTAAAGGAATGCCCATCGGTGCAAAAGTTACCCTAAGAGGGGAGCGCATGTATGAGTTTCTCGATCGTTTAGTTACTGCTGCTTTGCCACGTGTTCGTGATTTTCAGGGCGTAAAGGCTACAGGGTTTGATGGAAGAGGAAATTATAATCTCGGAATTACAGAGCAAATCATTTTTCCTGAAATTGACATCGATAAAGTGAATAAAATATCAGGAATGGACATCTCATTTGTAACCTCTGCAAAAACAGATAAGGAAGCAAAGTCATTGTTGAAAGAACTAGGTTTACCATTTAAAAAGAATTAGATATGGCTAAAGAATCAATGAAAGCTCGCGAAGTTAAACGAGCAAAAACGGTTGCCAAATATGCTGCAAAAAGAAAAGCCCTCAAAGAAGCTGGGGATTATGAAGGATTGCAGAAGTTGCCTAAAAACGCATCTCCAGTTAGATTACACAATCGTTGTAAATTAACCGGTCGTCCAAAAGGGTACATTCGTCAGTTTGGAGTCTCAAGGGTAACCTTTCGTGAGATGGCCAATAAAGGTTTAATCCCAGGTGTAACAAAAGCCAGTTGGTAATAAAAAATTAAGTTAAATTATGTTTACAGATCCTATTGCAGATTTTTTAACCCGAATTCGAAACGCCAGTATGGCGGGTCATATGGTTGTCGATATACCAGCCTCTAACCTTAAGAAGGAGATTACAAAAATATTATTTGATCAAGGGTATGTCTTGAGTTATAAATTTGAAGACACTTCCAATCATCAAGGGAACATCAAAATTGCCCTTAAGTATAATAAGATGACGAAGGAACCCGTTATTAAAAAAATACAAAGAATCAGCACGCCTGGTTTAAGAAAGTATTCCTCTTCCGATGAATTTCCACGTGTCCTTAACGGATTAGGAATTTCTATTGTTTCTACTTCCAAAGGAGTAATGACAGGAAAGCAGGCTAACCAACATAATGTTGGTGGAGAATTACTTTGTTACGTTTATTAAAAAATAAAGTTAAAAATTAACTAGAATGTCAAGAATAGGTAAAAATCCCATAAGTATCCCGGAAGGAGTCAGTGTTGACATCCAAAGCGATAAGATTATTGTAAAAGGGAAATTAGGTGAATTGACTCAAGACTACAGTGAAGTTTCTTTTGTTGTTGAAGACAATGTTATTACGGTATCACGTCCTTCAGAGAATAAAAGTCACAAAGCAAAACATGGTCTATATCGTTCACTTCTATATAATATGATCGAAGGAGTATCAAAAGGCTTCACAAAAGAATTGGAATTGGTAGGTGTTGGATATAGAGCCAGCAATCAAGGACAAATTTTAGACCTTGCTCTTGGTTTTTCACACAACATACTTTTTGACATTGCTCCGGAAGTTAAAATCGAAACTGTTTCAGAAAAAGGTAAGAATCCTATCATCAAACTTGCTTCACACGACAAGCAGCTTTTGGGTTATATCGCAGCGAAGATCAGATCGTTTAGAAAACCTGAACCTTACAAAGGAAAAGGGGTTAGATTCGTAGGAGAACAAGTAAGAAGAAAAGCAGGTAAATCAGCTTAAAATACAGCTATGGCATTAACAAAAACAGCAAGAAGACATCGGATTCGTTTAAGAATCAGAAAAACAGTTACCGGAACTGCAGCGAACCCACGTTTGTCTGTCTACCGAAGTAATAAAGAAATATACGCACAAGTGATTGATGACGTTAGTGGAAAAACAATGGTTGCCGCTTCTTCCCGAGATAAGGAAGTAGTTGAGGCTAAGCTAGAAAACAAGTCTGCAGTTGCTGAGTTGGTAGGAAAGCTTATCGGAGAACGTTCAACCAAAGCTGGTTTGACAACCATCCGTTTTGACAGAGGAGGCTATTTGTATCACGGGAGAGTAAAATCCCTTGCAGAAGGTGCTAGAGAAGCAGGTTTAAAATTTTAAAAAATAACTATGTATCAAGATTATAAAAACGTTGAATTAGTAAAACCTGCAGGGCTTGATTTAAAAGACCGTTTAGTAGGCGTTCAGCGTGTAACTAAAGTAACAAAAGGTGGACGTGCTTTTGGATTCTCGGCGATTGTCGTTGTAGGAGATGAAAATGGAGTAGTAGGTCAGGGATTAGGAAAATCTAAGGAAGTTTCTGAAGCGATTGCCAAGGCAGTTGAAGATGCAAAGAAAAACTTAGTTCGTATTCCATTGGATCGCGGGACTATTCCTCACGAACAAAAGGGCAAATATGGTGGAGCAAGAGTTTTCCTGAAGCCAGCATCAGAAGGTACTGGAGTTATTGCCGGTGGAGCTGTTAGAGCTGTACTTGAGGCAGTAGGAGTTCACAATGTGCTTTCCAAATCTCAAGGTTCTTCTAACCCGCACAACGTTGTCAAAGCAACTTTCGACGCTTTGTTACAATTGAGAAGCCCTCAAACCATAGCCAAGCAAAGAGGAGTTAGCTTGGATAAAGTATTTAACGGATAAGCATTTTTATCATGGCCAAAATAATAGTAACACAAGTAAAAAGTAGTATCAAAAGAATGCAATCTCAAAAAAGAACACTTGAAGCTTTAGGCTTAAGAGGTATCGGAAAAGAGGTCACTCATGAAACTACTCCAAGTATTCTTGGAATGATCGATAAAGTAAAACATTTAGTTAAAACTACAGAAGCATAAACATGAGTTTGAATAATCTAACACCAGCAAGCGGATCGACGCAAAAATTAGGTAAGCGTGTGGGTCGTGGGGAAGGCTCCGGAAAAGGAGGTACTGCTACACGTGGTCACAAAGGAGCTAAGTCACGATCTGGATATTCTAGAAAAATCGGTTTTGAAGGAGGTCAAATGCCATTGCAGCGACGGGTCCCTAAATTTGGTTTTAAAAACATTAATCGTGTTGATTATAAAGGAGTCAACCTGGACACTCTTCAAGAATTAGTTACTGATAAAAAAGTCAAAAATGAAGTTTCTTTTGAAAACTTCGTTGAGCTTAGACTGGTTGGTAAAACCGAATTATTGAAAATTTTGGGTAGAGGAAAGCTTGAGACTGCCTTAAAAATTCATGCACATAAATTTTCTGCAACTGCTAAAGCGGCTATTGAAGCGGCTGGAGGAGAAGCTATTACCCTATAATCTTATTTGATGAAGAAGTTTATTGAGACCATATTAAATATTTACAACATTCAGGAGTTACGTGGTAGAATTATTACCACACTCTCATTGTTGTTGGTTTATCGTTTGGGTGCTCAAATTGTACTGCCCGGAATTGATTCAGTTCAACTTGCTGCACTTTCAAGCCGTGCAGATGGCGGTGGACTTCTTGGCATTTTAAATGCCTTCACTGGAGGTGCTTTTGCTAATGCATCTGTTTTTGCACTTGGAATTATGCCATATATTTCTGCATCGATTGTTGTTCAATTGATGGGAATTGCGGTTCCTTATTTACAGAAGCTTCAGAAAGAAGGTGAAAGCGGTAATAAAAAAAGAAATCAAATCACTCGTTGGTTGACAATATTAATTTGTGTTGTTCAAGCACCAGCTTATCTATATGGACTCTCTGCATTAGGGGTTCCAGACAGTGCTTTTATTCTTGGTCGTGGCCCTTTGTTTATGATATCTTCGGTTATCATTTTGGTGACAGGAACAATATTTGCAATGTGGTTAGGGGAAAAGATTACAGACAAAGGAATTGGAAACGGTATCTCCATTTTAATCATGGTGGGTATCATTGCTAACCTTCCACTTTCATTCACACAGGAATTTGTTTCTCGTGTTTCTGAAAATAACGGCGGTTTGATGATGATCTTAATTGAGTTGGTTATATGGGTTGTAATTATACTTCTAAGTATTCTTCTGGTAATGGCGGTTCGTCAAATTCCGGTTCAATATGCAAGAAGGACTGCAGCAGGTACGAATGAGAAGAATGTTTTCGGATCTCGTCAATACATTCCATTAAAATTGAATGCATCTGGTGTAATGCCAATTATATTTGCCCAAGCATTAATGTTCGCTCCAGCTTACATTGGAGGGGCAATGGGAGAAACAACAGTAGGGCAGTGGATGCAAACTAATTTTTCAGATATCTTTGGCCTTTGGTACAATGTTTTATTTGCTTTATTAATAATCATTTTTACCTATTTTTATACTGCAATCACAGTTCCTACCAATAAAATGTCAGACGATCTGAAACGAAGTGGTGGATTTGTTCCTGGGATACGTCCTGGAAATGATACTTCTGAGTTTTTAGATACTGTTATGTCTCACATTACATTTCCTGGTTCCTTGTTCTTAGCTGCCGTTGCTGTTTTTCCAGCAGTAGTCGTTAAGTTATTTGGAATGCAACAAGGATGGGCTTTATTTTATGGTGGAACCTCACTCTTAATTATGGTGGGTGTTGCAATTGATACAATACAGCAGGTTAATTCTTATTTGTTAAATAGACACTATGACGGACTGATGTCCAAGACAGGTAAAAATAGAAGAACTTCATAAGAATATGGCTAAACAAGCAGCAATTGAACAAGAAGGTACCATCATCGAAGCATTGTCTAACGCAATGTTTAGAGTGGAGTTAGAAAATGGTCATGTAGTTACCGCGCATATTTCTGGTAAGATGCGTTTACATTATATAAAATTATTACCAGGAGATAAAGTTAAATTAGAAATGAGTCCTTACGATTTGAGTAAAGCAAGGATTACTTATAGATTTTAAAAGTAAAAAACAATGAAAGTAAGAGCTTCCATAAAGAAAAGAAGTGCTGAGTGCAAGATCGTTCGTCGAAAAGGACGTTTGTACGTAATTAACAAAAAGAATCCTCGATTCAAACAAAGACAAGGTTAAATTATGGCTAGAATATCAGGAGTAGACATTCCCAAGCAAAAAAGAGGTGTAATCGCCCTTACCTATATATATGGTATTGGGGATAGCCGAGCAAAAAATATTTTGGCGGAAGCTAAAGTAAATGAAAACACCAAAGTTTCCGATTGGACCGACGATGAGACCGGAAGAATTCGTGAAGTGGTAGGTGCCCTCAAAATTGAAGGTGAATTACGCTCGGAGTTACAATTAAACATCAAACGTTTAATGGACATCGGTTGTTACCGAGGAATCCGACACAGGTCTGGATTACCCTTGAGAGGACAACGTACTAAAAACAATTCTCGTACTCGTAAAGGAAAAAGAAAAACAGTTGCTAATAAAAAGAAAGTAACTAAATAATAATTAGCTATGGCAAAAGTTACAACCAAAAAGCGTAAAGTCATTGTTGAAGCAAACGGTGAAGCTCACATAAACGCCTCTTTTAACAATATCATCATTTCTTTGACCAACAATAAAGGAGAAGTTATCTCTTGGTCATCTGCAGGAAAGATGGGTTTTAGAGGTTCAAAGAAAAACACACCTTATGCTGCACAAACAGCTGCTGAAGATTGTTCAAAAGTTGCAATCGAAGCAGGCTTACGTAAAGTTAAAGTTTTCGTAAAAGGTCCAGGTAATGGTCGTGAATCAGCGATAAGAACGCTTCACAATTCTGGGATTGAGGTAACAGAAATTGTTGATGTTACTCCACTACCACACAATGGCTGTCGCCCACCAAAAAGAAGAAGAGTATAACTATAAATGCTATCGAAGGATTAATTAGACCTTAATTCATAGCTTAATAATAAATAAATAATATGGCAAGATACATCGGTCCAAAATCAAAGATTGCTCGAAAATTTGGCGAAGCCATTTTCGGTGCTGATAAATCTTTTGAAAAGAGAAATTACCCTCCAGGACAACACGGGAATACCCGTAGAAGAGGAAAAAAATCAGAATATGCAGTCCAATTATTGGAGAAGCAGAAATCTAAATATACTTATGGTATTCTAGAACGTCAGTTTAAGAATATTTTTGAGAAAGCAAGTTCTAGTAAAGGTGTTACTGGTGAAGTTTTACTTCAACTTTGCGAATCAAGATTAGATAATGTAGTCTATCGTTTGGGAATTGCTCCTTTACGAAGTGGTGCAAGACAGTTGGTGTCCCACCGTCACATAACTGTTAATGGAAAGATTGTAAACATACCTTCTTATTCTCTGAAAGCTGGAGATGTTGTTGGTGTTAGAGAGAAATCAAAATCTCTAGGAGCTATTACTTCCTCTTTGGAAGCCAATTCTTCAGTATATGAATGGATGACTTGGAACAGTGAAACTTATGAAGGAAACTTTGTAAATGTTCCACAGCGTTTGCAGATTCCAGAAAACATTAAAGAGCAATTGATTGTAGAATTGTACTCAAAATAATTTTAAAATTAAGGAAGTAAAACTATGGCTATATTAAATTTCCAAAAACCCGATAAAGTTATAATGATCGACTCTTCTGAGTTCGAAGGCAAGTTTGAATTTCTCCCTCTTGAGCCTGGATATGGTCTTACAGTTGGTAACGCATTGAGACGAGTATTGCTTTCTTCTCTAGAAGGGTTTGCGATAACTGCTGTCAAAATCGAAAGTGTCGAACATGAATTTTCAACCATTCCTGGAGTTGTTGAAGACGTTACCGAGATCATTCTAAACTTAAAACAAATTCGTTTTAAGAGACAAATAGAAGATATTGAAGAAGAAACAGTTACTGTAACTGTAGGTGGTCAAGATCAACTCAAAGCAGCTGATTTACAAAAATTTATTTCTGGATTTCAAGTACTTAATCCTGACATGGTGATCTGTAACCTTGAAAAAGGAGTTCAGCTAAACATGGAGATTAGTATTGAAAAAGGACGTGGATATGTTCCTGCCGAAGTCAATAAAAAAGCAAATGCACCTTTCGGAGCTATCGCAATAGATTCTATTTTCACACCCGTTAAAAATGTGAAATACAGTATCGAAAACTATCGTGTTGAACAAAAAACAGATTACGAAAAACTTGTTTTTGAAATTATCACTGACGGCTCTATCCATCCAAAAGATGCGTTAACTGAGGCTGCTAAAACATTGATTCACCATTTCCTTTTATTCTCGGATGAAAGAATCACATTAGAAGCTGACGAAATCGCTCAGACTGAGACCTATGATGAGGAATCACTTCACATGCGTCAATTGCTCAAAACAAAATTAATAGACATGGATCTTTCTGTTCGTGCGCTAAACTGTTTGAAAGCAGCAGAGGTTGATACCCTTGGTGACCTAGTATCTTACAACAAAAACGATCTAATGAAATTCAGAAACTTTGGAAAGAAATCTTTGACAGAGTTAGAAGAATTGGTAGTTCTTAAAGGTCTTTCCTTTGGAATGGACTTGGCCAAGTATAAATTAGATAAGGACTAATAAACAGTATATTTAGATAAAATGAGACACGGTAAAAAAGTTATTCATTTAGGAAGAAAAGTAGCACATAGAAAGTCCATGTTGGCTAATATGGCTTGCTCTTTAATTGAACACAAAAGAATAAACACAACATTAACTAAGGCAAAAGCGTTAAAGCAATTTATCGAGCCTTTAGTAACAAAGTCTAAGAGTGATACAACTCACAACAGGCGAAACGCTTTTAGTGCGCTTAGAGATAAGTTCGCAGTATCAGAGCTTTTTAATGACATAGCTCAGAAAGTAGGAGACAGACCTGGAGGATACACACGTGTCGTCAGAATGGGAAATCGTCTAGGAGATAATGCCTCTATGGCAATGATTGAATTAGTTGACTTTAACGAAGTTTACAACAACGAAAAAGAAACAACTAAAAAATCTACTCGAAGAGGTCGTTCCAAAAAGACAGCTAATGAAAGCGATATTGTTACTGAAGAAATTTCCGAAACTGCTCCAGTAGCAACAGAAGAAAAAGCTCCAGAAGCTAAGTCTGAAGAAAACACTGATAAAAAAGTGGATAATTCAAATGATTCAACGACTGATGAGGCTGATAAAAAATAAAAACATATTACACTTATTTGTTAATAATTAACATTTATATAAAAGGATAAGCTTTTTAGTTTATCCTTTTTTTATGTTATTTTGCAGCACAGATTATGACTTATAAAACTCGAAAAAAAGCACTTTTACTACTGGCCGATGGGACACAGTTTTTCGGAAAATCGATAGGTGCAGACGGCACCAGTTTTGGAGAAATTTGCTTCAATACTGGAATGACAGGATATCAAGAAATTTTTACTGACCCTTCCTACTTTGGACAATTAATGGTAATGACCAATGCTCACATTGGTAATTATGGTGTTAAGGAGGACGAAGCACAATCTGATTCAATCAAAATCGCTGGACTGATTTGTAAAAATTTCAGCTATGATTTTTCAAGACCTGGTGCAGATAATTCTTTAGAAAATTATCTAACCGAGAACAGTCTTTTTGCTATTTCGGATGTAGACACACGAGCTCTTGTTAATTACATTCGCGATAATGGAGCAATGAACGCGGTGATTACTACCGAAGTTGACAATATTGAACATTTAATTAAAGAATTAAATCAATTGCCTTCAATGGAAGGTTTGGAGTTGGCTTCTAAGGTTTCAACACAGTCTCCCTATTTTGTAGGTGACCCTGATTCTAAATACAAAGTTGCGGCACTCGATCTGGGAATCAAAAAGAACATATTAAACCACATGACAGGTAGGGGGCTTTATGTAAAAGTTTTTCCTTACAACACCTCTTTTGAAGAAATGAAAAAGTGGAACCCAGATGGTTTCTTTATCTCTAATGGTCCTGGAGATCCAGATCCATTAGATCATGTTCAGGAAACTGCACGTGAAATTATTAATAGCAATATGCCACTATTTGGAATTTGCTTGGGGCATCAAATTATCGCTCTTGCCAATGGTATTCCTACCTATAAAATGTTTAATGGTCATAGGGGGATTAATCATCCCGTTTTCAATGTTTTGACTGGAAAAGGAGAAATTACTTCACAAAACCATGGATTCGCAGTTAATAAAGAGACTGCAGAAGCCCACGAGGATGTTATCATAAGTCATTATCATCTAAATGACAATACCGTTGCAGGCTTAAAAATGAAAAGTAAAAATTGTTTTTCAGTACAATACCATCCAGAAGCCGGCCCCGGTCCAAACGATACTATTTATCTATTTGATCAGTTTTTTGAAAATATTAGAAATACGAATACCTAAAATAATCACCAACCTAATTTAAACAACATGAGTATAATTATCAGTGTACATGCACGCCAAATTTTTGATTCAAGAGGAAACCCAACAGTTGAAGTTGATGTGATTACAGAAAACGGTATTTTAGGACGCGCCGCTGTTCCCTCAGGAGCTTCTACGGGAGAACACGAAGCAGTTGAATTGCGTGACGGTGGTAAAGATTATATGGGAAAAGCTGTTTTTAAGGCAGTTAGTAATGTAAATGAAATTCTTGCCGAAAAATTAATAGGAGAATCTATATTTGAGCAAAACAATATTGATCAAATGATGATTGATTTGGATGGAACACCTAACAAATCAAAACTAGGGGCAAACGCTATTTTAGGAATTTCACTTGCAATCGCAAAGGCGGCAGCAAATGAATTGGGACTTCCTTTATACCGATATATTGGTGGAGTCAGTGCGCATACATTACCAGTTCCAATGATGAATATAATTAACGGTGGATCACATTCCGATGCCCCCATCGCTTTTCAAGAGTTTATGGTAATGCCAGTGGGAGCGAAGAGCTTTTCACACGCGATGCAAATGGGTTCTGAGATTTTCCATCACCTTAAGAAAGTATTACACGATCGTGGCCTTAGTACTGCAGTTGGAGATGAAGGTGGTTTTGCACCAACCCTCGATGGAACTGAGGACGCATTAGAAACCATTTTAATCGCAATTGATAATGCAGGGTACAAAGCTGGAGACGAAGTTAAAATCGCTCTGGATTGTGCTGCAGCAGAATTTTACGAAAATGGAGTTTACGATTATACCCTATTTGAAGGCGATAAGGGCGTAAAAAGAACCTCTGAAGAACAAGCACAATATTTAGCAGATTTAAGCGCCAAATATCCGATCATTTCAATTGAAGATGGAATGGATGAAAACGATTGGGACGGGTGGAAACTTCTTACTGAAAAAGCAGGACACAGAGTTCAATTGGTTGGAGATGACCTTTTTGTAACCAATGTAGAACGTTTAGGAAAAGGAATTGATTTAGGTATTGCCAATTCGATTTTGATAAAAGTAAATCAAATTGGAACCCTTTCTGAAACCATTGCGGCTGTCGAAATGGCACACCGAGCTGGTTATACCTCTGTAATGTCACATCGATCTGGAGAAACAGAAGATAACACCATCGCTGACTTGGCAGTTGCCCTTAACACAGGTCAAATTAAAACAGGATCTGCTTCTCGAAGTGATCGTATGGCCAAGTACAACCAATTACTCAGAATCGAGGAGGAATTAGAGAGCATGGCTTATTATCCCCAAGAAAAGGCTTTTAAAATCAAATAAAAGTACTTTTTTTAATTTATCCGTTTATTACATAGGGCTACAGTTGTTTTTTGGCGCCTATTTTTTTAAATTTGCAATTCTCAAAATTCAATATTATGGAAGATAAAGTTCAGTTAATTCACGGTAGTAAAACGTATGAATTCCCCTTGGTTAAGGGAACTGAGAATGAAATTGCGATTGACATTAAAAGTTTAAGAGCTGAAACAGGTTTGATTACTCTTGATCCTGGATTTAAAAATTCTGGATCATGTAAGAGTGAGATAACATTTTTGGATGGAGAAAAGGGAATACTTCGATACAGAGGCTATTCAATTGAAGACTTAGCAAATAAATCTAGCTTTTTGGAAGTTGTCTATTTACTAATCTTTGGTGAACTTCCGACTCCAGAACAACTTTCTAAAATTGAGAATGAAATTCGAGAAGAATCGTTGGTGGACGAAGACCTAAAAGCGATTCTTAAAAGCTTCCCTAAAGGAGCTCATCCAATGGGAATATTATCTTCGTTAACCTCTGCATTAATTGCTTTTAATCCTAGTTCAGTTGATGTTAATTCTGAGGCTGAATTCCATGAAGCAATTATAATGATTCTCGCCAAGCTACCAGTTTTGGTCTCTTGGACACAAAGAAGAGTTAAAGGTTTACCACTTATTTATTCGGACGATTCACTTTCTTATACGGAAAACATTGCCCAAATGATGTTTAAAAAACCCAATAAGGAATATACATCTAACCCAACGATAGTCAATGCTTTGAATAAGTTACTAATTCTTCATGCAGATCACGAGCAGAATTGTTCTACTTCTACAGTGCGGATTGTAGGTTCCTCTCACGCTGGATTATTTGCTTCAATTTCGGCAGGGATTTCTGCCCTTTGGGGACCATTACATGGGGGGGCCAACCAAGCAGTGATTGAGATGCTTGAACAAATAAAAATGGATGGTGGTGATACTAAAAAGTTCATGGCCAAAGCAAAAGACAAAAACGACCCTTTCCGTTTAATGGGCTTTGGACACCGTGTTTATAAAAATTTCGACCCACGTGCAAAAATCATTAAAGTGGCTGCGGATGAAGTCTTAAAAGATTTAGGTCTCAATGATCCTATTTTGGATATCGCTAAAGCTTTAGAACAAGAAGCATTGAAAGATCCTTATTTCGTTGAACGTAAATTATATCCAAACGTTGATTTTTACTCAGGGATTATCTACAGGGCTTTGGGGATTCCAACCGAAATGTTTACTGTGATGTTTGCATTGGGAAGACTTCCTGGATGGATTGCACAATGGAAAGAAATGCGTTTGAACAAAGAACCGATCGGTCGCCCTCGACAAATTTATACGGGGCACAATTCTAGAGAACTATAGTTCGTCTACTGAAGGAGGTCTACTTTCTGCTTTTAAGGTGTTTATTTTACTAAAAAACTTGTGTATGGCTTTGGTGTCTGCCAATATTTTTATGAGGGATTCATCCTTATAAATCGAATATTCTTCTGCCTTTCCTTTATAAATTTTTAGTTTATAAAAAGGAATAACCAATGCATAGGTTTCTAGTAAGCTTCTAAACCTAACAATGATACCTTGAGGACGCAATTCAACATTACAAGTATTTAAGTTTTGATCAAGAACCAAAAGATTGTGAATGTTGAGAGACGTATGAGTGATAAATAGTTTTGAAGACCCGATACCCCCCATCGACCAACGTTCTTTGAGGGAAAAAGGCTTTCCTACTTCAGCATCAATTTTTTCTCTTATAGTGTTGTCGTTATAAGAAACATTTAAAAGCATTTTTTATTTAAAGATAAGTCATTAGAAGATGACCCCCATAGTTTCGACTTTATATTTATATTTGCGCCAAGAAAATGGATAAGCTAGAACACACACTCTCAAAGTCAATTTCGACTTTTTTAAAATCGAATTTTGATTTAACAGTAGATCACTTCGAATTTCAATTGACACGCAAGGATTTTGAAGGCGACCTTACATTGGTCCTTTTTCCTATGTTAAAACAAACAAGGACAAGCCCACAGGTGTTAGGCGAAAAATTAGGTGCTTATTTAATTGAGCACTCTGATGTTGTCGAAAATTTCAACGTTGTCAGTGGTTTTTTAAACCTTAGCATTTCTGATGCTCATTATTTAGCGTTTTTAAAGCAGCTGCTATCAGAAGACGGATACGGTCATACAAAAGCAAATTCAGATGCTCCCACGCTCATGGTGGAGTATTCTTCTCCCAATACAAACAAACCCCTTCACCTTGGGCATGTTAGAAATAATTTGTTGGGTTATTCTGTTGCTGAAATTTTAAAAGCTAATGGTAATAATGTAATTAAAACTCAGATCATCAATGATCGTGGGATTCATATTTGTAAGTCCATGTTGGCATGGCAATATTATGGTAGTGGGGAGACACCTGATTCCTCAAATCTAAAAGGGGATCAATTGGTTGGTAAGTACTATGTCCTTTTTGAAACAAAATACAGAACACAAATAGCCAAAATGGTTTCAGACGGAACAGCACAAGCTGTTGCTGAAAAGCAAGCCCCCCTTCTGCTAGAAGCGCAACAAATGCTTGTGAAATGGGAGGCCAATGATCCAGAGGTTAGGGCTTTGTGGGAAAAAATGAATGGCTGGGTATACAAAGGTTTTGATGCTACTTACAAAAAACTAGGAATTGATTTTGATTCTTATTATTATGAAAGTAACACCTATTTATTAGGGAAGACAATCATCAATGAAGGGCTTTCGAAAGGGATTTTTTTCACCAAAGAAGATGGATCCGTTTGGATTGATCTTACTGAGGATGGTTTGGATGAAAAGCTTTTACTTCGATCAGATGGCACAGCAGTCTATATGACCCAAGACATCGGGACTGCGCAGCAAAGAGTTGAAGACCATCCAGAGATTAAAGGAATGGTTTATACAGTAGGGAATGAGCAAGACTATCATTTTAAGGTACTTTTCTTAGTTCTTAAAAAATTAGGATACAGTTGGTCAGAATCTCTTCATCATCTCAGTTATGGAATGGTGGACTTGCCAAGCGGTAAAATGAAGAGCAGGGAAGGAACGGTTGTAGATGCAGACGACCTGATCGATCAAATGAAAAATACTGCCGCTGAAATCGCTTCTAAGCATGGCAAACTAGACGGATTGAGTGAAGAAGACCGAGAGGTCTTGTACACTAAGATTGGATTGGGTGCATTAAAGTATTATATATTAAAAGTAGATCCAAAAAAGAGAATTCTGTTTGATCCTGAAGCTTCTGTTGATTTCAATGGAAACACAGGTCCTTTTATTCAATATGCCCATGCGAGAATTCAATCATTACTAAGAAAACAACAGCTAGAAGCACTACAGCTTAATGTTTCTTTGCAATTGGACGGGAAAGAGAAGGAAATTCTCAAACACTTGATGACTTATTCTGAGGTGATCAACCAGGCTGCAGATCAGTTTAGTCCTGCGCTAATTGCTAATTATCTTTATGAATTGGTTCGTCTGTTTAATTCTTTCTATCAAAACATAAGCGTCCTAGGAGAACCTAATGAAGAATTAAAATCCTTACGTTTGCTGCTTTGTAAGGCAGTCGCTAACAACCTTGCCTTGGCTTCCTCACTTCTTGGAATCTCAATGCCAGATAGGATGTAAAAAAAAATCGCTCCGAAGAGCGATTTTAATAATTTTAGTGAATTTATTTTATTGATAATTATTTAGAATTTACAGCTAAATTATATACCACTAAACCAAATCCAATTTTGTTGATGGCATCTCCAACGTTATAAATAACGTCCATTGGAAGACCACCAAAGATACCACTGTACCACCCTTCAGTACCGGCCATGTATCCGATTGGGTAAATTGCCCATCCGATAACAACAAATTTAAGAAGTGTTTTGTGCGCAGCAAGAACAGCTCCGCCAGCAGATTCTGCTAGTTTTGCAGCACTACCTTTCCATAGTTCAGCAACAATCGCGAAATAAGCGAGTCCAGAAACTAGTCCCCAAACTGCAGGTCCATTTCCTGTTGTGTAAACTGCTTCTCCAAAGTAACCTGTAACAAGCATAATTACTGAAAGGAAAATTAATTTCCACATCAATTGCTTTGTTGCACCGGCAACTTTAAGGATAAGATAGAATTCAACACACATCAATGGTACAGTCAACACCCAGTCAACATATCTGAAGAATGTTGGTGAAGTTGCATTGGTTGCCCAATAGTCTCTCATGTACCAATAGTGAACTGCTGCAATAAATGTAATCAAACCTGATACTAAGATTGAGGTTCTCCATTTACTGTCAAAAGAACTCATTGAAAGAAAGAAAAATGCAGAGGCTGCCATCATCGCCATACAACCCACGAAGAATGTGAACCCTACATAATCATCAGTGGCCATTGCTGGCACTACTGTCATTAAACTAAAAATTTTTTCCATGATTAATTAATTATTTGTTTTTGTTGAACTAAATTTAATTAAAAATAAATATACTCACTATAAATATTAAAGTTTTTTAACATTAAATTCTGTAAATTGATAAAAAAACCTTTGAAATATTATCAAATTGGCATCATATCAACCCTTGTTTCAATCCTATTTGCCATTGTGGTTCCTTTCGTATATGTTGATATAATTGGTTCGTTACTGATTATTACCCTTGGAATACTTCACGGTGCTAACGATTTAGAAATTATTTCACAAAATCGACAAACAAACTCCACAAACTTCTTCATAAAATCCCTGTTTATGTATATTGGAGTAGTATTATTAGGAGGATTGTTCTTTTTCTTCCTTCCAACAATAGCCTTATTTACTTTTATTCTCTTCAGTAGCTATCATTTTGGCGAGCAACATTGGGAAGATCGGCTAAAGATTTCAACCTCTCATTCATTGTTTTTCACGCTTTATGGCGCTTTTATTTTCTTTTTAATCTTTACAAATCAGTATGTAGAAGTCGCATTGGTAATAGAAAAAATCAGCGGTCTTTTATTGCCCTATGAGTTTTTTCTATGGAGTATGATCTCCACAGGAGTACTTCTTTTGTTTATTATGATGATCATTCCTTCTTTAAGAGGTAGCCTTTTTAAGGAATTATTTCTTTTGGGGCTACTGTCACTGCTTTTTCACTTTGGCTCGTTGCTTTTTTCCTTTGCTTTCTACTTTGTTGTTTGGCACAGTATTCCCTCATTAAAGGAACAAATAAATTATCTCTACGGAGATTTAAAAAAAACATCTATTAAAAAATATTTAAAAGCCTCCCTATTGTACTGGATTGTATCATTGGTTTTTTTAGGTTTGATTTTTAATTATATTGATTATGATGCGGACTATTTTTTACCAATGTTTTTCTCTTTTCTTGCAGCGATTACTTTTCCTCATACGATCGTTATCGGCTTGATGAATAGAAATAAAAGTTAAAAGTAAAAGCTTATGGTCTTGTAGTTTTTTTAAAATTCTGAAAAGACTAACTTTGTTGAATCCTAATTAGATGTATATGTTTGATAGTTTAAGCAATAAACTCGACAAAGCTTTTAAGATATTAAAAGGCCAAGGTAAGATCACAGAAATCAATGTGGCTGAAACCTTGAAGGAAGTTCGCAGGGCACTTTTAGATGCTGATGTTAACTTTAAAATCGCAAAAGATTTCACGACAAGAGTAAAGGACAAAGCGCTAGGGGAAAAAGTTTTGACCAGCCTTCAGCCCGGTCAGATACTGATTAAGATTGTTAAAGATGAATTGACAGCTTTGATGGGAGGAAGTGCAGAAGGTCTTAACCTTGCTTCTTCACCCGCCGTTATATTAATGTCTGGATTACAAGGTTCAGGTAAAACAACTTTCAGTGGTAAACTGGCCCTATATTTAAAAAACAAAAAAAGTAAATCACCGCTATTGGTTGCCTGTGATGTTTATCGACCTGCGGCCATTGACCAGTTGAGTATTTTGGGTGAGCAAATTGGGGTTCCTGTTTATAGTGATTTGGAGGAGAAAAATCCAGTAAAAATTGCACAAGCCGCGATTGCACAAGCGAAAAAGGATAAGCATAATGTGGTCATTATTGATACCGCGGGTAGGCTTGCTTTGGATGAAGTATTGATGAAAGAAATTTCGGATATCCACAAATCGGTTAAACCCGATGAAACTCTTTTTGTAGTGGATTCGATGACAGGTCAAGACGCCGTGAATACAGCAAAGGCTTTTCACGACACTTTAAGTTTTGATGGTGTTATACTTACAAAGCTCGATGGAGATACTAGAGGTGGTGCAGCACTTTCAATAAAATCAATCGTAAACAAACCAATAAAATTCATTGGTACTGGAGAGAAAATGGAAGCACTTGATGTCTTTTATCCAGAAAGGATGGCAGACCGTATTCTTGGAATGGGGGATGTGGTTTCTTTGGTTGAAAGAGCGCAGGATCAATTTGATGAAGAGCAAGCCCGAATAATTAATAAGAAAATAGCCAAAAATCAATTTGGTTTTGATGATTTTTTATCCCAGATACAACAGGTCAAAAAAATGGGTAACATGAAAGACCTGATGGGAATGATTCCTGGAGTAGGGAAGGCAATGAAAAACGTTGATATAGATGATGATGCTTTTAAATATATAGAAGCCATAATCGGTTCCATGACCCCCAAAGAAAGGTCAGAGCCTACTTTATTGAACCACAGTAGGAAGAGCAGAATTGCAAAAGGAGCAGGACGAAAGGTCGAAGAAGTCAATCAGTTGATTAAGCAATTCAGTCAAATGAGTAAAATGATGAAGATGATGCAAGGTGGAAAAGGGAAACAAATGATGCAAATGTTTCAAGGACAACAATAAGTAGCTATGAAGATACTAGACGGGAAAAAACTTTCGGGTGAAATTAAAGAAGAAATTCGCAAAGCAGTAAATTTAAGAAAGGAACGGGGACTAAAAACTCCCCACCTCGCTGCAGTTTTGGTGGGAAATGATGGCGCAAGTTTGACTTATGTTGGGAGCAAAGTGCGTTCTTGTGAGCAGGTTGGGTTCCAGTCAACTTTGATCCGTTTAGAGGATACAATCTCGGAAGAAGTTTTGTTAGATAAAATTAAAGAACTCAATCAAGACGAATCTTTGGATGGTTACATCGTTCAATTGCCGTTGCCGAAACACATCAACGAAGAAAAAATACTTCTTGCGGTAGATCCTGATAAAGATGTTGATGGTTTTCATCCAACTAATTTTGGGAGAATGGCATTAGACATGGAATCATTTATTCCTGCAACTCCCTTTGGTATTATTGAAATGCTAAAGCGCTATGAGATACCCACTTCAGGGAAACATTGTGTTGTTATAGGAAGAAGCCATATTGTAGGCAGACCCATTAGTATTCTGATGAGTCAAAAAGGTACTGCAGGTGATGCCACAGTAACTTTAACTCACAGTAGAACTAATAACTTGGCGGCACTTACCCTAGAAGCAGACATCATCATTTCCGCTTTGGGAGTCCCTGATTTTTTGAAAGCTGACATGGTAAAAGAAGGCGTTGTAATTATTGATGTGGGCATTACCAGAGTAGTAGACGAAAGTCATCTAAAAGGCTATGTGATCAAAGGTGATGTTGACTTTGAGGAAGTGTCTAAAAAAGCAAGTTTTATTACTCCAGTTCCAGGAGGAGTTGGCCCCATGACCATTGCCATGTTGCTTAAAAATACATTGATTTCCTGCGAGCGTAAATCTAAGTGATTTAGATTTTTATCGCCTCTTTCTCTTTTTTAGGATTCTCTCTGATGTTGTAGATCGTTAAAATTAATAAACCAAATACTGCACTTGAGATGATCAAGGCAACATTGGTTAGACCGCTCACACCAAAAGAAAGCCTAATTAAAATAGTGCAAATTACAAACCCTGTGTTTCTAATTAATTGACTATAGCGTTCTGTGTATTGAAAAGAAAGTAGCAATATAAATACATCAGCCAGGATTAGTATTGAGAAAAATTCATTGTAGAAAATGGAGTTTATGTCACTCCCAATGTGATAATAAAACATATCATAAAGCCAATTAACGCCACTATAAATTGATATAAAAATAAGTAATGGCAACAGGATCAAACTCACCGCTTTTTTTGAAGCGACAAAACTTTCAAGCTTAGGATTTAGCGGTTTTGAAGGGAGTCTTAGGCGACCATTATTGAAAAGGTGTATCAAATAGTAGAGGGCTAAAACTCCGAGGACATCACAAATCAATTGCAAGTTGGGAGTTGTTGTCAGCCAATCTGCGTTGAGATCAATTTTTGGAATATCAGCAAAGATTCTTCGGATTAATATTAAGGAGATAATTTCAAATTGTTTCGAGACAGAAGTTGTAAAAGAACGCGGTAGATTTAAAACCAAGAGATAGATCTCATAGATTAATATGATTGAGAAAGGCGTGTAAATCGCCGAAATAGGATCATCGAGTAAACTCGCTTCAAATGGGGTTACGAATAATTCGAATTTTTTAGCATAGATCAGTAATAAATGTGAAATAAATCCAATGATCGACAACCATAAGGTTGCTTTTTCTACCCCTTTTTGATTCTTATCTGAGAATACTTTTGTAAAGACAGACTCAACGTTTGTGTGCCATTTTTTCATTTTCATTTTTTTCAAAAAGAAAGGCTTCGCACTTAGGTAAAACGACAGGGGAGGGTCTTAAAAAAAAAGCTATAATTAAAATTTAATTCTGGCTAGAACCGTTCAAAATTATTGCAGTTATATATCAAATATACTTTTTTTTGATCAGAGTTTCATTTCTATATGTTCTATCTTTGGCGGACTATGAAAAAAACACATACGCATGGCTAGTTTGGTTGATCAAGGAATCGAATTGCCCTTAATGGAGGCTTTTTACACACTTCAAGGAGAAGGTTACCATAAGGGTGGCGCAGCTTATTTCATCCGAATTGGGGGGTGTGATGTCGGTTGTCATTGGTGTGATGTAAAGGAAAGTTGGAATCCAAAACTACATCCCGCAACTGCAATAGATCAAATTATCAGTAACGCCAAAGCGCATTCTGACACGGTTGTGGTAACTGGGGGGGAGCCTCTTATGTGGGACATGCAACCGCTCACTGAAGGTCTAAAAGAGAAGTCGATGAATGTCCACATTGAAACTTCAGGGGCCTATCCAGTTTCTGGTATTTGGGATTGGTTTTGTCTTTCACCAAAAAAAAACAAACTACCCCTTGAAGCTGCATATCTCCGTGCTGATGAACTAAAAGTAATCGTACATAACAAAGATGATTTTAGATTTGCCGAAAAGCAAGCAGGACACGTCGGAGAGCAATGTATGCTGTACTTGCAGCCCGAGTGGAGTAATCGAGATAAAATGATACCGCTTATGGTAGACTATGTCATGAAGTATCCCAAATGGAAAATTTCATTACAGACCCACAAATATCTTAATATTCCCTAGTGAGTCTGGCGAGATAATCCCAGTTTTCTCCTTCAAGAATTAGTTCAGCTTTTAATCCAGCTTCTTTGGCAAAGTGACTTAAATTTCCAAAATCCACATATAGCCAAGGGAAGTTTTCGGTTTGTCCTTCAAATCGTATCCCATAATCCAATTCTCCGTAATATTGATCTCCTGAAATAATTTTCTCACCCTTGGGTGTTTCATTAAACAGGTAAATTAAGTCGGAAGAATCAAGAAGAATTTGACCGTTTTCACTGAGAAGGGATTTTAGTTTTAACAATAATTCTTCTAACTTCTCAAGCGTTCCGCAAATTCCCGGACCATTCATTAGGAGTAGGAGCGTGTCATACGAAGCCGTTTTGCAATCAAATATTGAGGATTGAATTAGATTTTTAATCCCTCTTTTTTTGGCTGTTTTTATTGCTCCAATTGAGTTGTCAATTCCCGTAACCTCCATTCCCTTCTCGTTTTGAAGATACAGACTGTGACAACCTGATCCACATCCAATGTCAAGGGTTTTTCCCTTTGTCAGTTCTAAAGCATGTTGCTCAAGTTTTGGCATTTCCATAAACCCCCTAAAAAAATAACTTAATGGAACAGAATCTTCTTCTGTCAAATCTGTCCATGTGATTAATTCTTTCGATTTGGGATGATTAAAGTGGTCCCAAAGTGCCTCCCCAAAAACATCCGATTTGGGTTTAATTTCTTGTTTCATTTTCTATGGATAGATCAGGTATTTTTCTCGAATGCTTCTAAAGTGATTAAGGTCTTCTTCCCAGCTTTCTCTTATCACTTTCTCGCTTACTCCCGCTTTGATTTGAGATTCTAAATTCTTAGTACCAGCAATTCTATAAAACCCTTTTAAGAAGAAATCAGATTTATTAGGCGATTCATTATATGCATCGATGAGCCATTCAAGGTGGATTTTTTTTGGAAATTCAATTTTACTCAAATCTTTACCATAACAGATTTTGCCTTTAAGTTTTGGGTTTTTAGAACCAAAATTTGGTAGTGGTTTAAAAGAAAAACCATCTATATTTAAATCAGGATGTCCGTAAATTTGGAATTGCATTTCTGTCCCTCTTCCGACACTTATTTTAGTTGGTTCAAGCAAACATAAGCTTGGATATAGGGCAATGGCCTGTTTATTTGGAAGGTTAGGGGAAGGTCTGACCGGAAGTTCATAGGAGGTCTCATGCGAGTAATTTTTTAATTTAATTATTGTTAAATTACATTTTAATTTATTGTTTAACCATCCTTCACCGTTAATCATTTTCGCATACTCTCCGATGGTCATTCCGTATACAATGGGAACAGGATGCATTCCGAGAAAGCTTTTGTTTTCTTCACTTAAAACAGGACCATCAACATAATGCGCATTAGGGTTGGGTCGATCGAGTACAATTAGAGGAATGTCGTTTTCAGCGCAAGCCTCCATAACATAATGAAGGGTAGATAAATAGGTATAAAAACGAACCCCTACATCTTGAAGGTCAAAAATCATAACCGAAATGTTTTCTAAACTTTCTTCACTGGGTTTTTTTGTTTTACCGTGTAAGGAGAGAATTTGAAGTCCAGTTTTTTTGTCTTTTTGATCGTAGATTGTCTCTCCAGCATCTGCTCTACCTCTAAAGCCATGTTCTGGCGCAAATACTTTTTGAACTGCTACTCCTAAGCTCAAAAGTGTGTCAATGAGATGTGTTTTTCCAAAAACCAAACTGGCCTGATGTGCTACAATTCCTACTTTTTTGTTAGCGATATTGTGTAAGTATTTTTCAAAATTTTCTGCTCCCGAAACAATAGGTGCTTGAGCGCAGGATTGAAGACTAATCGCAAAAAAAAGATAAAATAATAATGTACTTTTGAGTTTTACTGCCATAAAGCAAAAATAGATTGAATTTACCAATATTCATAGCTCGTAGAATGCAACATATGAAACACTATAATAGTAGTGTTTCAGCACGGATAATTAAAATTGCCACATTGGCTGTTGCCATGGGGATGGCAATGATTTTAATTGCGGTCGCCACAGGAAAAGGACTTCAGAAAGAAATAAAAAATAAAACAGCAGTTTTTAATGGCCATTTGATCGTTTCGCCTTTTGAAAACAGTGAGTCTCAGGTTTCCATTATTCCGTTTTTAGACACCTCGGAATTAAGGGCTAATATTGAAAGTGAAGCCGAAGTGATTCACATCCAAAGAGTGGCCATAAAAGCAGGTCTTTTGAAAACAGATTCTTCTTTTGAAGGTGTAGTTTTTAAAGGAGTTGATGCTGATTATGAATGGGAAAATCTCAACACTTTTTTGGTGGAGGGTCGATTTCCAGATTTAGGAGAAAAGGTATCAAACGAAGTAGTTGTCTCTAAGGTTATAGCCCAACGACTTTCCCTTGAAATAGGAGACGATGTTTCGGCTTATTTTCAAAACAGCCTGAACCAGAAAGTCCCCAATATTAGAAAATTTAAGATTGTTGGTTTCTTCTTATCTGGATTTCCAGATTTTGATCAAACTTTCGTTTTGGGTGACATAAAACACGTCCAGCGGATCAATAAATGGAAAGAAAATCAAATAGGAGCGTATGAGGTTTTCATAAAAGACCTTGATGAGGTTTCAAGGGTAGGAAGCACGATTTATAAAAAACTACCCTCTGATCTGGATGTGGTTGAGTTGACCAAACAGTATGCTACTATCTTTCAATGGATTTCGCTTTTCGATTTTAATATTCTTATCATAATAACCGTTATGATCATTGTCGGTGTGATCAACATGTCTACAGCTTTGTTGGTTTTGATATTGGAACGTTCTCAGATGATTGGACTATTAAAAACCCTAGGAGCTAGAAATAAATTGATTCAAAAAATATTTTTGTTTAATGGAATTGTCATCATGAGTCGAGGGCTTTTATGGGGGAATTTCATCGGTCTGTTATTTTATTTTAGCCAGCGATATGGAAAATGGATTCGCTTGGATCCTGAAACTTATTATGTTAATGTCGCCCCTGTGACCTTAAGTGTTTTAGATTTTTTAGTTCTAAATCTAGGAGTATTAGGTATCAGTGCGGTACTATTGTGGATTCCTTCTTTGATTATCAGTGGAATAAGTCCATCCAGAGTGTTGCGATTTCGTTAGATTCAATTTTCTTGTTTCTATTTCTTAAAGTTAGTGTTATCTTTGTTGCGAAATTATTCCAATGAATTACTCAAAAGACATTTTAGGTACAATAGGAGGAACTCCTATGGTTCGATTAAATACAATTACAAAAGAAATACCAGCTTTGGTTTTGGCAAAACTAGAGAGTTTTAATCCAGGAAGTTCTACCAAGGATAGAATGGCAGTTAAAATGGTAGAGGATGCCGAGGCAGATGGCCGTTTAAAACCCGGAGGAGTAATCATTGAGGGGACTTCTGGGAATACAGGAATGGGCTTGGCACTTGCAGCCATAGTTAAAGGTTATAGCTTGATCTGTGTGTCAAATGATAAACAATCTAAGGAAAAGTTTGATGTACTAAGGGCAATGGGTGCTGAAGTCGTGGTTTGTCCAACAGCTGTTGCCCCGGAGGATCCAAGATCTTACTATAGTGTTTCCAAACGTCTTTCTGAGGAAACACCAAATTCATGGTATGTGAATCAATATGACAATCCCTCAAACACTAAGGCACACTATGAGCAAACAGGCCCAGAAATATGGGAGCAAACTGATGGTAAAGTCACTCACTTTGTGGTTGGTGTTGGAACTGGTGGCACCATCTCTGGAGTAGGTAAGTTTTTAAAAGAAAAAAACCCCGATATCAAAATATGGGGTATTGATACTTATGGCTCTGTTTTTAAGAAATACCATGAAACTGGTATTTTTGACGAAAAAGAGATTTATCCTTATGTTACAGAGGGAATAGGTGAGGACATATTGCCAGAAAATGTTGATTTTTCACTGATAGATCGTTTTGAAAAAGTAACAGATAAAGACGCTGCTGTTTATACTCGAAAACTTGCTCGAGAAGAGGGTGTTTTCGCTGGAAATTCATGTGGAGCTGCAGTTAAAGGACTCCTTCAATTAAAAGGTGAATTGAAGAAATCAGATATTGTTGTAGTTTTACTTCATGATTCTGGTAGTAGATATATTGGGAAAATATTTAATGATGACTGGATGAAAAAGAAAGATTTTATTTAATTCTTTCTAAAAACCCAAAATCCCGATTTAAGACCTTAATTTTCTCATCACTTATTGGGATAAACTTTAGTTCTCTTAATCCATTTATTTTCTTCGCATCAAAGCTATTTGTTTTTATTTTATCAATTTTAATTAATATATTTATTGTATCATTTTCACTTTTAGCTCTCATCCATCTACCCTCTTCCAAAATCGGGTATTTCTGAGTATAAATTTTCAATATTTCTTTATTTTTTTTAAATACATATATGTCATTTAAATCATTTTCCCAAACTCCTTCTATATTATAAATCTTATCTTTACAAGATGTGAATATAATTATCAAAAAAAATAAAAATTGAATTTTCATAGATTATTAAAAATATTATTAATGGTGTTATTGTCCTCCTGTTCAGGAAGCGATAAATCATTAGCTGATGAAGGCTTATTGAGAACAGTTCATATTAAACAGAAATTTAAATATAACATATCAAATTCAATTGAGGACTTTGATGTGAAAAAACTAAATGAAAATCTTTCAAAGCAGTATCAAATAAATTCAGAATTTATTGACTCTATTGACATAGATGATTTAAAAATATTCATTGTAAATAAAAGTGATGGGGATACTATTTTTAATTCCATAGGTAATACTGAAGTTCAAGTTGATGTTAATAATTATGGTTTTTATGATTTAATTTTAATCCCAACTAGAGTGACTTTAGAGGATGAAATTGAGTATTTCTCGTCTGATACTATAAAAATAATAAATTTTATAAATCTATTTTATAAAGAAAACTGGTCTGAATTTACTAACTCAAATAATGGTAACTGGACTGGAAGCTATCTTTCAGGAATATCTTCCCAGGATGAAATTTCCAGTTTAAAAAAATCAATCTACAAAAAAACATTCGAAAATTTCGATACTTGTAATGAGCTTGAAGTTGAATTTGAATACGTAATTGATCAAAACAATCGAGTTTCTGAACAGACGCTTATTTCAAGACCCTTTTTTGACGTTAACTTTAATCAATTAAAGAAGGCGTCTATATCTTCAGGTTTTGATAATCGAGCTGAGAAAATCTCTTTCAGAGTTAATAACCTTAAAGAAGTAATGGATATTGATTTTATTAAACACCATACACTAGTCAAATCAGGGTGGAAATTATCACCAGGATCTACAAATACAGATATAACTAATGATTCTTTATTCAAGATAGCTTACGATACATTAAGTCTCTTGGGATATCCTAATTTCAATAAAATCACTAGTAATTCTTCGACTTCCAGTCCAACTTCACCTGAATTTTTCAATCAAAATTTATATTATAAAATTCTCAATACAGAATTAAATCAGAGTTTGTCTTACGGAATTAAAAATGGAAGAATCGAACTAGACGGGGATTCAATTCGATTTGATGGTACACTAGGCGACAATGAATTTTCATTGAATATTAAAAATAATAGACCAAACAATTCCAACATTACACCATTCAGAAATTTAGATTTAAACAATTTGAGATTTAATTTAACAATAAACTCAATGAAAATTACGTGCTATTGAAAATGTTACTTGTTAACAAACGAAGCAATCTTGTTGATAAGAATAATATTTTTGTTAATAAATATCGTATATTTGTTAATAACCATCAAACACTACAGAATAAAAAATGAATTTTTTAAAAAGTTTTGTTTACATAGTAATTTTTTTTCATGTATTTAGTGGTTTTTCTCAGGATCAATTAGGTATAACCCAACTAAATGGTAATGTTACACCTGCAGGTCCACCTCCATCAGCAGTAGCACTTGTAAACACATGTCCTAATGGAGCATATGACCTAACAGTCAGATTAGAAAATACTGGAGCTGTGAATTTAGTTGGTTCAAATGTTACTATTACTGTTTTTGTCACGGGACCCAATAGAGCTGACAATAATGCCGCTTTAGGAGTAGCTGTAAATGTAAATCCTTTAAATCTGGCACCTGGAGCTACAACAGACGTAATTATTACATTAGATCTTGATCAACCAGGGGCAAATACTTTAACAGTAAACTTAAGTGGTGCCGCCATTGCTGGAGAAGCTGGACCTGAACTCGATAATAATTCTGCTGTAGCTAACATTACATCCAATGCAATAGCCGCTACAGCAACATTAAATTCTGATCTTGGAACAACTATTTGTGAAGATGATCTAGTTACAATTTCTTCAGGAGGAGGAAATTCCTATCATTTTTTTATTAATAGCGCACCTCTTTCAGCAAATCCATCTTCAAATTCCTCTTTCGTCACTTCATCTCTATCAAACAACGATGTAGTTAGCGTTGAGGTTGTTGATGCCTCAGGGTGTATTACAAACGGTACTTTAACATTTACAGTTAATCAAAGCCCTAATTCAGAGGGTGGTGGGACTCTGGTAGATATAAACCCTGCAACTGCCGGTGATGGTTTTGCTACAACAGATTTACAAATAGATAGGATATCAATAACTGGAAGTTCTGCCGTTGCTAATGAGTCCTACTACGTAAATATTAATGGAACTCTTTTAGAATATCAAACTACAGGAGTAGATACCAACAATACAATTGCCTCACAACTCGGTAATATAATCGATGATTTAGTTTATATCAATACCGCAGTCATTACAACAGTAGGAGCTTCAAGTCAAATTGAAATAACTGGGCTTAATCCTGGTGCTGATTATACTATAGAAGTATCATCTTCAGCAGCAGCAAATGCCACAATAGGTGTTCAGAGAATTCAAGCAGCGAAAACCATTACAATTTGTGAATCTGCAAGCGCTATAGACGCAACTGGTCCCGGTACAGTTGCTGCTTGGGCTTATACTCTTAATGGAATTTCACCACCATTTGCAGGTTTTTCTGTTGCTGGAAATACAGCAACATTAACCTCGCCTGCCAATAATTCTTTATTGAGAGTTTTAGGGAGTAATGCTAGTGGTTGTTCCTCTGAGAAATATGTAAATATTGTTGTAAATGAAATTATAAGTCCAGGAGTCATTGACGGTGACGATACTATTTGTACCGGTGATGAGCCTGCAACAATTCAAAGTTTATCAGTTGGGACATCCTCAAATGCTGATGCTGTAATCTCTTATTCTTGGTATTATAATTCAAATGGAGCTGGTTGGTTTGAATTTTCACCTGCAATATCAACTGAAGATCTAGAGCCTGAAGGACTGACCGTAGATACTCAACTTAGAAGAAGAACTATATCTACTGTGAATGGTATGAGCTGCCCTAGTGATTCTAATATTATAACAATAACCGTTGAGGCTGCTCTCCTCCCAGGGCAAGCCAGAGACGATGCCTCAAATCTTACGACCGTTGCGATTTGTTCTGGAACAAGTGCAGGTCTTTTAGAAGATGATGGTACGGGGGAGGCTGCAGGAGCAACTATAGAATTTGAGTGGCAAAAGTCTGTTGACAACGCTTCTTGGACTTCTGAAGGTGTAAATACTGCTACTTACGATCCTACTGAAAATTTAATTGTAGATTCTTATTACAGGAGAGTTACTAGAAGAATTTCTGGAGGATTAGCTATTTGCGAAGTATACTCTGAGCCTGTTTTAATCAGAATTAATACAATTACTCCAGGGACT